>WNGG01021092.1_pt1 | contig 11896 bp, 13 predicted proteins | sample 5400661 | NCBI WGS metagenome assembly WNGG01 (sample SAMN13153372, study PRJNA577476) | soil metagenome | isolation source: 100 cm soil or saprolite under Garry oak tree replicate 1 | place: USA:California | collected 2016-06-15 | reverse complement strand
TCTTCGCCAGTTCCTGCGAGTTGCTCACTCGCGTCAATGCTAGGCGAAACTGCGCCCCGAAAATGAATTCGGTTGCGACGAACTGATCTGCGTGGGAGGTTGCGATCGGCGTGCCGTGACCACTGCCCACACCGATGCGTGGGTCATTCGTGTGAAACGCCTCGCCGGAGCTGAACGTTAAGACCGGAACGTGAGATTTATTGGGAACTCGGAATGAGAGTGTGCCGCGTGGCGAAGTTAGTCCCGCACCAGTGTGATACGAGTCGGTTGGAGTAAGCCGGTCTGTGCTGTTGAACGAAATTTCATCATGGCGGACGCCCAGGCTGCAGGTGAAGAATCGCAAAACCGATCCATCAACCGAGGCATAGGGAGCAAGGTCGCTTATGGTGAAATCATTTCGCGTAACTGGGTGAAACATGCCACTCGCATCGGCATGAGCCAGTTCGGCATTGCGTGGCGAATCGCGACGAAAATCCAGGCCCGCTGTGAGTGAGACCTTGGGATTGAATGGCTGAGTGTAAGAAGCATTCCCGCCGTTGACCGTACGAAATTCAGATTGCCTAATTAGGCCATCTCCGAAGTTCGACTTTAGGTCCAAGCCATAGGTGCGGAAATATTCTGAGAACTGCAGGTGGCGCCGATCCGAGAGCTGCCATGTATGAGAAGCTACGAACAGCGCAGTGTGCGTGTAATCGGCCTGACGGGGATCAATGGTGTCTTCCGGGACGCGTACATCAATCGGCGTCAGCCCGGGGATGCGGGATTGTCCGTAGTACCCAGCCCCGAAAAGCGTCAGCAGGTGTCGACCGAAGCTATATGAGCGTTCGCCGTTGATCTTGTATTGATGGCGTTGTTCGGGCAAGGAAAGAAATCCATCACCACCGGCGAGTTCCAAATTCAGCCAAGCGCCCACCTGCCGATTATTGGGGCTCCATCCGGTAACAAAATCATAGTCGTGCGGGTCGGCGGAAATTTGAAGGAAAGGTTCCAGTCGTGGGACCAAGCCGTAGGCTACGGCAAGATCAACTGCGTTATTACCATGCCTCACGTCGAATGCTCCCGCATCTGATTCCACGAAACCGATCGCATTCGGAATCAGCAGATTGGGATCGGCATAACCATTGCCATGCGCGTTGGCCGGAAGATTGTTAGGGAACAAGAAGTCGCCCACGCGGATGTATTGGGCAATCGGCTCACCGTGATCTCCAGCCACACCAGGCGCAAAATATTGCGGTGCCTTCACTCCCCCGGAAGCTGTTTCTGAGGGATAACCCGGCAAACTTATCGGTACTCCGGGCTGACCAGGTTGTGCTTGCAGCAACTCCTCGGATGCATAGATTTTTGTCGAAGCCGAGGAAGCTGGATCATCCGATCGAGCACTGACGGTTGTAACGGCAGAGAGTTGCAGCTCGAACTTCAAATCGGTATCAGCGGAAATCGACACTGGCAATGCAAAGGGTGCATAGCCGCTGGCTGAAATCGAGATCTTGCTCTCTCCTGATGTGACTGGCAACTGAAAACTGCCTTGCGTGTCGGTGCGCGCCATCGTTGTTCCTGCTTGAACTCGGGCATTAGGAACGAACTTTCCGTCTGCATCTACAACATGACCGGTCAAAATGAACTTGCCAGGGCGAAGGGCGGATGCGCCTGGTTGAGACGCTGAGACAGGATTGGCTCCGGCCACAGCATCTTCTGCGAGCAAACAGCCTGCCAGGATACCCACTGCGATCGCGATGAAGAACGCGTTTCTCATGATCAGTTCTTCTTGGGTTGTGAAAGGCTGGACAGCAGGTTTCGTGCCTGACTCGATCCAGGAGCATTCGTTTTCGCAGAGTCCAGCAAGTATCGCCGCGCGGCAGCATGGTCTCCGGTAGCCAGAGCAATCTGACCGGCGTGGCCAAGCATTTTGGCATCGCGAATGCCGACCGCGAGCGCTGCGTCGATCTGCTTACGGGCCTCGGTGTCACGGCCGTTCAGGTGCAGCGCCCAGGCATAGGCGTCGAGGGTGAACACATCGTGCCTACGGGCGTATTCGGCTTGCGCAACTTCCAAGGCTTTTACCGGCTGATGCGCATGATCCGCGTAGTAGAAGATCAGCTCGCGATTGGAATTGTCCGCGCGCACGCTTTCGAGCATTGACTTGGTCTCAAATTCGACAAAGGCTTTCTGTGCTTCTTGGCTGTGACCCGCGAGTTCCAAAGCTTCCGCCAAGTCGTAAAGATTTTCCGCATGCCGGGCGGTATCATAACGCTGCTGCAAGAGATTGACCGCGTCTTCATATCGTTTCTGCTCGATTAGCACTTTCGCGAGATTGCCTAAGGCGTAATGGTATCCAGGAAAAATTGCCAGCGCCTGCTGCAAGGTATTTTTAGCTTCGCTGATTTTTCCAGACATGAGTTGTAGATGCCCGATCTGGCTGAGAATCCAGGCCCGGTCTTCGGCCTGATTCGGAGGCGTGGACTGATACGCCATATTCATCAGCTCGATCGATCCATCGGGGTCTCCAAACAATTCGCGGAGATAGGCTGCGCGCGTCATCCCCGGCAGATTTCCCGGACGAAGGTCGAGCATGCACTGTGCGGCTCTCTCGGCATCATCGTAGTTACCGAGCTCGACGTTCGCATCGGTGAGAAAGCCGTACACCATGACGTCGTCTGGCATCTTCTTATTTAGATCTTTGGCCTTTTCGAGAGCTGCGGCGAATTCATGCTTGCCTAGAAGTAGCCAGACCGAGGTCCTCTCACCGTCGAAGTTGTTCGGCGAAATTTCGAATGACTTCTTCAGCGCTTCCTCGGCCTGCGCATAATAGGCGACGTCTGAGGTCTCGCGGGCTCGGCGCGACAGCGCCAATGCGAGCGCGTTATAGGCTTCGAAATTCTTGGGATTCTTGTCGATTAGTTTGTGGGCCGCGGCCATGCTTTGCTCAGCCGGAGACAGCGCACTCTGGATTGCTGTTGCCTGCCCGAACAAAGCCACAGATGTGAAGAGAATTAACAAGAGAGCAGTCCGTTTCATAAATTTCCTCCCAAGTCCGCCAGAATTTTTCGGGGTGGTCTCCCCACCCTTTCGCAAAGGGCGCGAAAGGATGGGACACCCGGTTGAGTAAACGTTATTGCACGGGACAGATACCGCCAGGCTGGCCGGTGCAGCCTTCTTGCCCAGGCCCGGTGTGGTGACTGTCGCGGCCGCTATGCGCCGGAAGAACGTACGGAAACGTCGTTCCGTAGCCATCCTCGTTGATGTTGACGCCATCTCCGATGCGTGTGCCGTATTTGACCGGATCAACCAGTATCCCGGCCACAGCGCGGGAGGCGATATCGACAACATCATCGATGGGGCGCCGGCCTTGGGGAAATCCAGCGAGGTCGCCCGCCAGGAAACCGAGACGCTTCTGGCTGCCCACGGGAGTCGGAGGAATACCAGTGTTTAGCCGTAGCAGATCCGCGATCGGGCCCGTATCGCTCGGACCGCATCCTGGACAAATCGGAGCCCTGTATTGCACCAGAGGAAGCAAGTCAAGACGAGGCGCCGGCGGAATGGGGATTCCTAAGATCGACGAGTAGAGGTGCGCCAGGAGTGGATCAAGGAAAAAGTTGGCAAATTGGCCATCGTTTTTCGGATCGTCCACGCTGAAGCGATCTTTGAAACCCGTTCCGATAATAAGTTCGTTGATCAGCGAGTTGCCTTCACGATTGACCTGCCGCCAATTACCCGTACCGGAGATGTTCCCCGCAGCCCGGCGAATCGAAACCCGTTGCCGGTCGGTTTCCCCGTACGTGCCGATTACCGCTTGCTTCTCGCCGGCACCATGTAACTTGCCATCCACCGTCAGCATAGTGATAGGAATTTCCAGCACGATGGAGTTGACATTGAACCCAGCGACTGCATCCGGGGCGTAATTATGGGTATCGTCCGCGTCCACTGCGGGCGTTAGGATTCCTCCGACTCCCATGCGGAAGTTGAATGAGTCGAACGCAGCGCCCAAGTCGATATAAAAAGGATCATCGACGGTTCCGGCAAATACCCTCACTCCGTTTCCCAGGTCATAAATGCCCTGGTTGAAGAGGTCTTGATATTTCGGCATGGTCAGCGGTCCAACGTTGGAAGGCACCGCAAACAGCGTTCGACCACCGGTCAAGTCAGTAGCAACGCCGTTCTTAACCATGGTCACCGAATAGGTTTGGCGTAGGCTCAAGCCTTCGGAGCCGGGACCGTCTAGCGAGGTGATCGGGGGAATACCTGCGATCCCTCCCACGAAGCCGGTGAATACTCCCGGTTGGCGGATCTCGGTGTTGAAGCGGAATTGGAAACTGATGTCGGTTTTTCCGTCCTGATTGTTGTCGACGTTCATGACGTAACGAACATTGGGATCGAAGGGAAAGTAATTGGGTCCGTTGGAGGGCTCAAGGAACCCATCGACGTTGAGAATCATGGTGACGCGGTCCGGATGATCGTAGCTGACAAACGCGTACCAGTCTGTCACGTCCGCGCTGTGGTCGAGTGCGGAGATTGGGGCCTCACGATGACTCGACGCAAACAGGCTGGCTGGAGCCAACACCATCAACACCAAGGCGAAGGCCACGATTGCTTTAAGTCGCTTCATAAAATGTCCTCTCGGGATTTAAGTTTGGTGGACGTTGCCCATCGCGAGACTAGCCCCTGCTGCGCGGCGCCACGCTTCAGCGGTTACGATTGGAACCGTCTACGAACTCAAGTACGCAATACCTTCGGTCATGGATTGGTTCTTCCTGAACAATTCAGCACGAGAATTTTCTTAGCTTCGAGTAAATCCAATTACCGCGTTAGTTCGTATGTGGGCGATCAACCGGCCAGGCGGGATTTCTTGTCGGCCAGGGGTCTATCAACGCGCTCAGGGTTTCCTGCGCTCTGTTAACATGGTGCCCGCGTCATGACCAGCCGATGCAGATGGGATCCGAAGCATGGCGGACTCTGCCTTTCTTCCAAGATCCGGAAACGCAATCCGCTAATGGTTGTCAGACGTACTTAGAAAGGAAGAGATAACTGGCTTGTCTCGCGCCACCTCCAACGTGGTCTCGCCCGACGCCGTGCTGGTGTCGGCGATTCGCTCCGGCGATGAACAAGCCATGGCGCAGCTATACGAGCGCTACTCTGCCATTGTTTACTCGGTGGCGCTGCGAGTTCTGGGCGATACCGGGGCGGCAGAGGACATTCTGCAGGAAGTTTTCATGCAACTTTGGCGCAGTCCAGATACTTTCGATGCCACTCGCGGCAGTTTGCCTGGGTGGCTGGCGGTGATCACGCGGAACCGGGCGATCGATTCCCTCCGCAAGCGCCGGCCAGAGGCTGACATCACGGATGTGATCCTATGCATCGAACCCGACTTGGTTCGCAGTGCTGAATGGAGCCGCACACTCGAAACAATTCGAGGTGCTCTTGGAAGCATGCCTTCTCCCCAACGTTCCGCGTTGGAAATGGCTTTCTTCGAAGGGCTCACCCATAGCGAGATCGCTGAAAAAACCGGCGAACCCCTTGGAACCATAAAGACCCGTATTCGCACTGGTCTGCTGACCTTGCGCAAGGCTTTCAACCGATGACGGTGCACGAACAATTCGCTGACGGCCTATCGCTGTATGCGCTGGGGGCGTTATCAGGCGAGGACTGTCTGATTTTGCAAAGACACCTGGAAGAATGTTCTGCGTGCCGTGAGGAACTGGAGCTGTTGCGGGGGGATTGGGCTTTGCTGGGGCTATCGGCCAGTGGCCCAAAACCTCCGTTGCGCTCCCGCGAGCGCCTCGTGGCGGCAATCGCAAAGGAACCGCGGCGGGCCCCAGTTCGTCGACTGAGGCGCAAACCCTGGTGGACCGTATTGGCCTGGGCCGCTGCGGCTGCAACCATTGTCTTCGTATTGCTATTGCTCCGTCAGAACAACGATCTGCGACGGCACGTCGCCGATCTGGAAGCGAATTCCACAGACCAACAACAGCAGCTAGTTCAGGCAAAGGAACTCATCGCAACCCTGACCTCCGCTGATGCCGTACATTTCACGCTGGTCGCAGGCAAGACTCCTCCACAACCGCAGGGTAAGGCGATCTACGTACGCAGCACCGGTACTCTAGTGTTCCTTGCCAGCAACATGCCCGATCTGCCGCCGCAGAAGGTTTATGAATTGTGGTTGATTACGGCAAATGGCCCACCAATTCCGGCTGGTGTCTTCAGGCCCGATACACACGGCAGTGCCGCTCTGATCAAGCCGCCACTTCCAACCGGGACGGAAGCCAAGACGTTTGCCATTACAGTCGAGCCGGGCTCGGGCTCTGCCGCTCCTACATCGACGCCGCTTATGGTCGGGATCGGAGGGTAGTGGCAAGGCTGGTGAAGAGGAGACGCATTTCACATTTAAGCAAGTGTTTTCGAAGCAGAGCTAGATTTCGCGACTTCCGAGATGCGGGGAGACTCTCGAGCGCACAGTTCGGTTCGAATTACACCTCGGCAATGCGGAAGTAATCCGGGAACCCTTCAGCGCTTCGCCCTCGCGGTCCAGAAACGGGCTTAGGCGGCGGACCATCCCATTAATAAAGCGTCAGTCCTGGCACAGTAGCGGGAACCTGCACATGCTCTTCCCGCCCTGATGCACTGAATGTCATCATTCAGTACCGACAATACCCTACGGATTCCCTGTTACTGCTTTGCCGCGGCAGTAGCAAGCATTCTCCTGTGTCCTGAGATTTTCCCGAACCCAACCCTCCCCAATATTTCCCCGACAGCAGCAACGCTCGTACGATCAAATGCACCGCGGAGTCGATCGCAAACTAAAGGGAGGAGCACGATATGCAGGAAGGAAGCGTAATTCGAGAGCAACGAAAACTGGGTCCAGACGTGTGGTGCTACCGGTGGTGGGAGTCGGGGCCGGGCGGCAACAGAGTACACCGCCGAATCGTCTTGGGCACCGCCGAGCAATTGCGAGACATATCATCAGCCCGCCAAATGACGGCCGGATTGATGCGGGAAATCAATGCCCCAGACATCCGGTTGGCTGGAACTTCCATGACACTGGCACAGTTGGCTGAGCATTTTCAACAACGAGAGCTTGGCCCCTCGAATGGACGAATCGCGCACTCTACCAAGAAGACCTATCAGGGCTATCTTCGCAAGTGGATCGTACCGCGTTGGGGAGACTACCTCCTGCCGAACATCAAGGCAGTCGAAGTGGAGTTGTGGCTTAAACATCTGGAACGGGCAGCCGGGACTTGCTGCAAAATTCGGAACGTAATGAGCGTTCTTTTCAACCATGCCCGGCGCTACGATCTCTACGACCGCAACCCGATTCAGTGGGTGCGGCAAAGTGCCAAACGCCGCAGCTCTCCTGACGTGCTCACGAGCGACGAAGTCCGGCAATTGCTGGCGGCGCTGGAGCCGCGGGAGCGAATCATGGTCTTGTTGGATGTGGCACGGGACTGCGACAGAGCGAACTTTTCGCTCTCAAGTGGAAGGACGTCGATTTCAGCAATCAACAACTCTGGGTCACTCGCTCGATCGTGCAGCAGGTCGTGGGGCGCTGCAAAACGGAGGCTTCACAGAAACCCGTGCCGCTTCACGATCATCTGATCAGGTCCCTGCGCAGCTGGAATCGCAGAACGCCCTATCGAACACCGGAGAGTTGGGTGTTCGCCAGTCCCCAGAATCGAGGAAAGAAGCCGTATTGGGGACAACAGCTTCTTCGTCATCACATCCGTCCCGTCGCGAAAAAGCTGGGCATCACCAAGCGGATTGGGGCCGAACTCAAGGTCATGCAGGAACTGATGCGGCATTCGACGATCCGCGTCACTCTCGACACCTACACCCAGGCCGTGACCACCGAGAAGCGTGCTGCGCAAACCGCGGTGGTATCGCTTTTCGTCACCAATAAGAAGAAGAGAACGGCGGCCTGAAAAGCCAGAAGCTTCGAGCGTCACTGAGCCGGGGATGGGGATCGGAAACGTAGTGGACCCTGTTTCCGGCTTTTGAGTGGACTGAACCCCAAAAATGAGACACTCGGAAAAGGCACACTGTGCAGGGAAAGGAACTGCAAGTGGCAAAGAAACGAGTGGGACGTTATCCGAACGAGTTCCGCCGGAAGGCGGTGGAGCGACTGAAGAGCTGCGAGAACATTGTGGCGCTCTCGCAGGAACTGGGCGTGCATCGACGGCTTCTGTACAAGTGGCGAGATCAACTGGATCCAATTGAACCCAGGGAAGAATCACCACCCCAGAACCCACGCGAATCCACGCTCCGCAAGGAGATCCACCAGTTGAAGCGGTTGCTGGCGGACAAGACGCTGGAGGTGGATTTTTTCAGAGGTGCCTTGCAAAAAGTCGAGGCTCGACGCCAGCGGAAAGGAAGCTCTGGCGAGAAGGCATCTACGACCAAATCCGGGACGTAATGTCGAGGCAAGGCAGCTTGGGTATCGAGCGGATGGGTCAGTTAGCGCAAGTGAGTCGGGCGGGCTTCTACCGGTCTTTGCAGGAGCAGAGGCCGATGGAAGAGGCGATGGAAGTGCGATCGGCGATTCAGCAGGTCGCACTGGAACATCGGCGTCGCTACGGCTATCGGCGAGTCTCAGCGGAACTGCGACGTCGGGGCATGCTAGTGAACCACAAACGTGTTGCACGCATCATGCGGGAAGACAACCTACTAGCGGTGCAGCCAAAACAGTTCGTCGTCACCACCGATTCGAATCACGATCTGGAGGTCTACCTCAACTTGGCCAGTCGCATGAAGCTGAGCGGGATCAACCAGCTCTGGGTAGCCGACATCACCTACATTCGGCTGCAAGCAGAGTTCGTCTACTTGGCGGTGATCCTGGATGCCTTCTCGCGCAAGGTGGTGGGCTGGGCGCTGGATCGGACCTTGGCCAGCCGACTGGCAATCGCAGCTCTGGAGCAGGCAATCAAGAAACGGCAGCCTCCACTCGGGGTGGTTCATCACTCCGATCGCGGAGTGCAATATGCCAGCGACGAATATGTGGCTCTTCTCGAGAAGCATGGCATGATTCCGAGTATGAGTCGGCCAGCGAACCCCTACGACAACGCCAGTTGCGAAAGCTTCATCAAGACTTTGAAGCGGGAGGAAATTTACGCGAACGAATACGATGACTTAGAACATTTGCTTGCGAACCTCGAACAGTTCATCGAACAGTATTACAATCGGCAGCGGTTGCACTCGGCGCTCGGCTACAGCTCTCCGGAAGAGTTTGAACGCCAGGCGGAGAATCAAGACCCCGCGGCGGAGTTTAGGAGTGCGACCATGAGGTTCTTCCACGCATGACGAGAGCTTCTACAGGGATGCTGGAGCAGGGAACTCAAACGCCGTCCCCTTCTCCAGACCTCATCCCCGCTAGGAACCGTCCACGAGATGGCTCCCTGAAAGCCGAGATTGTCTCAATCGAGGGGTGCAACGAAAACAACAGCAAGTGTGCCAATCGACGATTGTCTCAACCGAGGGGTTCACCCCATGAGTTTGTGCCTTTTTGGTACCTTTTTGTGCCCACGCCGGAATGACGCCATTTCTCTAAGTGCTTGATTTAAAAATGGCGGGGACGACGGGACTCGAACCCGCGGCCTCTGCCGTGACAGACATCCGCACCAAATTCAGTAAACACAAGCGCACTGATAACCGCTATTACTGACATTAACGCAGCCGTCAGCAAGCCTCCACCGCCCACGATCAACGAACGGATTACCGCTTGGGATGTGAGCGGGCGTGGTGAATGTATCTGCTGCTGCATTTAGAGCTGAGTGAAATACGGCGCCCCGAGAAGCAAGGTAAAGCCACATAAACGGAAAGGCTTCTCCTCTCTTTTTTCTTTCCAGCATTGCCGTTGATGAGATAAATCCTCGGCTAGGCTGCGCATCGCCGAGCCGGATTCTTTTCGTCACTGCTGATCTACGCCGCGGGCCTGATCTCGGTGCTCCGCGCGCTTTTTTGACCCATCACACCTAAGGCCAGCGGAATCGTAGTAAGGCCTCCGACCAGCGCGAGAGCCAGTCCGGCGGCTTTCCGTTGATCGTTGTTTAGCCTAGTGGAAAGCAACAGTCCAATCCCCATGCCCAGTGCGACGCGGGTTCCAGCGATCAGTATGATCTCCGCGAGAGTAAGCTTCCGTTCCGTCATGTTTCATCCACCTTCCTTATCCACGCGCGCGTCAACATACGCGCAAGCTCTTGAGCGAGGCGCGCGCCACACCGCCGCTGATATTAGGCACAATTGTCAGCTCAAAGAGGGTGACCTCCGAGAGTTCGACACGGTAGTCCTCGATCTCCCGCGTTGAGGTCGGTGCGCTGAAATTCCATTGCTCGTCTTCCTCGAAAACCAGCGAGATGCGTTTGAGCTCTTGAGGCTCATCAAAAACCAGCCGAATTGTTGGAGCTCCCGGTTCGGCGGCACGCCAACCCTGCCCACGTTCGATCGATAACGCAGACTCGATTGGAAAATCTTTATCCTCTGACGTGACCTCCACCGCGGCGGCATGCTCAAGATCGAACCAACCTTCGCCTCGCGCCTGAACAGTTGCCGGAGTTGCTGTAACAAACCGTTTTCGCATGTTTGGCCATCTGCACTTCTAGGATGCGGGCTGCTGATCAAGCGGCAATCTCATAAACCAAACTGCGCGCTTTGCCGAGCAAAACAGCGATGTTTTCAGACTTTGAGACTAGTGCTGATACGCCTGCGGAACGGGCTTCTCTCTGGGTGAAAGAATCGCCGTATGCGCTGTACATCATGATTGGTACTTCAGGCATCAACCGTGTCAGAGCACGCGCCGCATCGAGGCCGTTCATCACCGGCATTGAGAGGTCTAGCAGAATCAAGTCCGGGTGCAACTCCTGAGCCTCCTCAATTGCCTGCCTTCCGTTCTCCGCCTCTCCGCAAATTTCAAAGTCCGCTTCCCGGCTGAACAGTTCACAAAGCCCCTGCCTAATAAGGGCATTGTCATCCGCGATTAGAACAGACTTCACCATCGCCGTAGTCCACCTAAGGTGAGAGCTGATGCAGCGCTTCACCAATGTAACGGAATTGGGATGCGGAGAATGACACTGGGGTTTTTGGTAGAACTCAAGAAGCAAAATACGAGTCTCAGATTGCGAGACTAACAGACTAACAATCGTACTCAGCAGGCGGCGAGAGCTGAGGAGCAACGCTGTACGAATACCCGTTTGCGTTTACGTGGTAGCGAGATTTCTGATGGCTCTCCTCTAACGCTTGGTTAATCTGTATGATAAGGTCAATCAATTTCTCGGGGTCTTTTTCTTTCGAAGCCAGCTCGCATAGAATGCGCCAATCTTCTGATCCGTTGGTGTCCTTCATGGTGCCTCCTGGGATGGATCGGAACCACGCACACACTCCCACAAAGCACGTTTGAGACCTCGGCCTGCTGGAAGGACTTCCGATTTTCCGGTTTCTTAAGCGATTGCTGCCGAAGAGTTTAGGATTTCTCTGTAGTTTGTACGGAACTTGGCTTTAGGGAAATCTGCGTTGGTGCTGAACAGTTGTGATGCTGCCGATGGTGTAGCTGATGGCCTCATCCAAGATCCGCGAAAGTGCAAGTTCGACCCCGCAAGTTTGCTGTGCTCGGTGACGAACAGTTCGAATTGTTTGAACAAAGCGCAGGTGGCGGGACTTAAAGCCATGTACGCGGGCGCAACCACTGTGGACGGCCAGAGAATCTACCTGGGTTTCAGCGAAAGCGATCCTGCGCAAGACGACTCCTGGGGCACATGGATTACCGGGCTTGTCGCTCCAGACGCGCCGGGAACCGCCGAGCCATGGAGCGATCTGGGATTGGCTCCTTGGTAGTTTCTCTTTCAGGATCAGGTCCTAAAGTTTTTCGTTTTCGGGGAACCCCGGGTACAACTCTCTCAGCTTCAACATCAACAGCGGG
>WNGG01007716.1_pt1 | contig 11896 bp, 8 predicted proteins | sample 5400661 | NCBI WGS metagenome assembly WNGG01 (sample SAMN13153372, study PRJNA577476) | soil metagenome | isolation source: 100 cm soil or saprolite under Garry oak tree replicate 1 | place: USA:California | collected 2016-06-15 | reverse complement strand
CGACCTCGTCTCGAGCGGCAACACCCTGCGGACGAACGGGCTCCGCTCCCTCGGCGTGCTCTTTTCGTCCGAGGCGACGCTGATCGCCCGGCGGAACGGCGACGACGATCGCGCCCACCGCTTGGCCGGAATCCTGCGCAGCGTGGTCGAGGCTCGCTCGGCGCGGTACCTGATGCTGAACGCGCCCGAGAGTGCGCTCGAGGAGATCTGCGCGATCGTTCCCGGCTCGCGTGCGCCGAGCGTCCTGCCGCTCACCGAGCCTGGCATGGTCGCCGTGCACGCCCTCGTTCCTGCAGCAGATGTCTGGCGGTTGCTGCCACAGCTCGAGGCCGCGGGCGGCTCGTCGATCCTGCTCCTTCCCGTCGAGCGGATGCTCGCGTGAAAAAAGTCGAGCGGATCGTGCGCGACGTCGCCGAGCGCGGCGATGCCGCGTTATGGGAATGGGCGCTCCGCCTCGACGACGCGGAGCCCGTCCGCGCCGAGCCCGGCGACGGCCTGCCGACCGAGTCGCTGCTTGCGCTCGCAGACTCCGTCCGCCGCTGGCACGAGCTCCAGCGCCCGCAAGACGTCAGCCTCGAGATTGCGCCCGGCGTCGAGCTCGAGCGGCGCTGGGTGCCGTTGCGCTCCGTGGGCATCTACGTCCCCCGCGGTCTCGTGTCGACGCTCGTCATGTGCGCAGTGCCGGCGCAGGTCGCAGGCGTGGAGCGGATCGTCGTGATGACGCCGCCCGAAGGCTCGGGTCTCGTCGCTGCTGCGGCGGACCTGCTCGGTGTCGACGAGGTCTGGGCGGTCGGCGGGCCACAGGCGATCGCAGCGCTCGCGTACGGCACGGAGTCGATCGCCCGCGTGGACAAGATCGTGGGGCCGGGCAACGCGTACGTGAACGAGGCCAAGCTGCTGGTCGCCGGCGATGTCGCGATCGACCTCCCGGCCGGGCCGTCCGAGGTGATCGTCCTCGTGGGAGCGGATGGCGACCGGCATGTCGCCGAGCTGGAGCTCGCGGCGCAAGCAGAGCACGGGCCGGACACGGTCTGCCGGATCGTGGACGTGAACGGCGACGTCGAGCGCGCACTCGAGGAGATCGAGGCGCTCGCGCCCGAGCACCTCGTCCTGCTCGGAGCCGACGCCGAGGCGCTCGCTGCACGCGTACGCAATGCGGGCGCCGTGTTCGTCGGACAGTGGTCCGCCGTCGCCGCGGGCGACTACGCAACCGGCGGGAACCACGTCCTCCCCACCGGCGGCTGGGCGCGTGCGGTCGGCGGACTGGGGCTGGAGAGCTTCATGAAGCCGGTGACCGTCCAGCGGCTCACGCGTGACGGCCTGGCTCGGGTGCGACCCGTGGTCGAAGCGCTTGCCGCAGCCGAGGGAATGCCCGCGCACGCGGAGGCGATGCGCAGATGAAGACGCTGCCGGCCGCGTTCGCCGCTTACCGCTGGGCGCCGTCGACCGAGGAACTGGCGCTCCGCGTCGGAGTGGATCCGGTCGACATCGTGCGCTTCGACGGCAATGTTCCGGCGTGGCCGGCCGCCTCGGCTCGGCCGGCGAACGTGGCCGCAGCCCTGGCGCGCGTGAACGAGTACCCCCACGGCGGCTATCCGGAACTGCTCCGCGCGATCGCCGACTACGCCGGCGTCGAGCCCGAGAACATCGTCCTCGGGGCCGGTGCAGACGACCTCATCCTCCTCTCTGCGCGCGCGTTCGCCGGTCCGGGCGACCAGGTCGCGATCGCCGAGGAACCGACGTACCCGCTCTACGCCATCGCCGCAGCGCTGGCCGGCGCAGAGATCGGCTCGGAAGATCCGGTCGTGACCTTCTGCTGCCGGCCGAACAACCCCACGGGCACCCTGGGCCCCCTGCCGGACGCACGGCCACTTGTCGTCGACGAGGCCTACTGGGAGTACGCCGGCGACACGGCGGCCGGGTTGATCGACCAGGGTGTGGTCGTCCTGCGGACGTTCTCGAAAGCATTCGGTCTAGCCGGGGCGCGCGTCGGCTACGCACTGGCAGATCCCGGCACGGCGGCCGAGCTGAACCGCCGCCAAGCGCCGCTCGCAGTCTCGACAACCTCGGCGGCGCTCGCGCTCGCGGGCCTGGCTGACCCGCCCGACGTCACCGACCAGGTCGAGGAGCGAGACCGAACGGCGCGGGCGCTTGGTGCGCTCGGCCTCGAGCCGCTGCCGTCTCGAACGAACTTCCTGTTCGTTTCCCTCGACGAGCCGGAGAGCGTCGGCGAGGCGTTGTTGCGCCGCGGGCTCGTCGTCCGTGTCTTCCCGGACGGAATCCGCTTCAACGTGCGCGACCGCGAAGACGACGACCTTCTACTCGAGGGACTTGCGCGCGTGCTCGACCGGCCCACACCGGTAGCGCCGGCCGGCGCACGAAGCACGAGGGCGCTGCGTGCGACGGCGGAGACGCGCATCCACGTGCGCCTGTCGCTCGACGGTGCGAGCCGCGTGCGGATCGCAACGGGCGCAGGCCTCTACGACCACCTGTTCGAACAGCTGGCGTTTCACGCGGGCTTCGACCTCGTGCTGGAGGCGGCCGGCGATCTGGAGACGGGGCCGCATCACACTGTCGAGGACGCCGCGCTCGCGCTCGGCGAGGCACTCGATCGCGCGCTTGGTGACCGGCGCGGCATCGCTCGCTACGGCGATGCCGTTGTCCCGATGGACGACGCGCTCGCGCGTGCCTCGATCGACCTCGGCGGCCGCGCGTGGGCGGACGTGCGTCTCGAGCGCGAGCCCGGGCTGGCGCAGCACGCACTGCAGAGCCTTGCGCAGGCCGGACGCCTCGCGCTGCACGTCGAGTCGAGCGGCCGTGACGAGCACCACGTTGCGGAGGCCGCGTTCAAAGCAGTCGGGCGAGCACTCCGCACGGCCGTTCGTGCCGAGGGCGCCGGCATTCCTTCGACGAAGGGCGTCCTGTGAAGGTCGCCGTCTGCGACTACGGCGCCGGCAACGTCCGCTCCGTCCTCGCTGCGTTCGCACGGCTGCACGCAGACGTGTGTATCGCCGAGACACCCGACGCCGTCGCCGCGGCCGACCTCGCCGTTCTGCCCGGCGTGGGCTCGGCTGCGAGCGCGATGGCGGTGCTGCGCGAACGCGGGCTCGACGAGGCGCTGAGAGCGCGAGTCGCCGGCGGCGGGCCGACGCTCGGCATCTGTCTCGGGCTGCAGCTCGCTCTCGAGCGGAGCGACGAGGACGGCGGAGTGGAAGGGCTGGGACTTATCCCGGGACGCGCGGTGAGACTGCGCGAGGGCCGGGTGCCGCGGATCGGTTGGGCTCAGGTCGAGCCCGGTGGCGAGGCGTATTACTTCGCGCACTCCTACGCCGCGGAAACTCCAAGCGCGTCGGCGACGTCCGAGGGAATCGTTGCGGAGGCGCGGTCCGACAGCTTCGTCGGCGTGCAGTTCCATCCCGAGAAGAGCGGCGCCGCCGGTGCGCGGTTCCTGAAGCGATGCCTCTCCCCCGGCTGATCCCCTGCCTAGACGTTGCCGGGGGCCGCGTCGTCAAGGGCGTACGCTTCGAAAACCTCCGCGACATGGGCGATCCGGTGGAGCTCGGAACGGCTTATTCCGACGCGGGAGCCGACGAGCTCGTCTTCCTCGACGTGAAGGCCACGCTGGAAGGACGTCCGGCGCTGCTTGCGCTCGTCGCGCGCGTCGCCGAGCGACTGGCGATTCCGTTCACCGTCGGCGGCGGCGTGCGCAGCGTGGCCGACGGCGCCTCGCTCCTGCGCGCGGGAGCGGACAAGGTGTCGGTCAACACTGCCGCGCTAGCGCGGCCGACTCTCATTTCTGAGCTCGCGAACCTGCTCGGCTCTCAGGCGGTTGTCGTCGCGATCGATGCAGCCGAGGGGAAAGCAAGGTCCCACGCCGGAACCGAGCCGACCGGAAGAAGCGCCGTCGACTGGGCGCGCGAGGCGGAGGAGCGCGGAGCAGGCGAGATCCTGCTCACTTCGATGAATGCCGACGGCATGCGCGCGGGCTACGACCTCGAACTGACCGCCGCGGTAGCGGCTGCCGTCTCCGTGCCGGTGATCGCGTCGGGCGGAGCGGGAGGCGCGCGGCACGTTGCGGACGCACTCGAGTTTGCGCAGGCGGCCCTGCTCGCGTCGATCCTGCACGAACGACCCGACCGTCTGGCCTCACTCCGGCAGGAGCTGCGCGGGCTGGGGGTCCCGTTGCGAGATGCCGCCTGAGCTGCACGCAGCGATCGTCCAGGATGCGGACAGCGGCCGCGTGCTGATGCTCGCCTGGATGGACGACGAGGCGCTCCGGCTGACACGCGAGCGCGGCGAGGCGCATTTCTTCAGCCGCTCCCGCGACCGTTTGTGGCACAAGGGCGAGACGTCCGGGAACACTCTCGCGGTCGAGGAGCTGAGGGAGGACTGCGACGGCGATGCGATCCTGTTGCGCGTACGTCCCGCCGGTCCGGTCTGCCATACCGGGTCGATGTCGTGCTTTGCGCCCTGGCTCTGGCGGCTGGTGGCCGAGCGCGCTGCGACCAGACCCGAGGGGTCGTACGTGACCGCGCTGCTCGAGCAAGGCGCGGGCGCAGCGGCTCGCAAAGTGGGCGAGGAAGGAGTGGAGGCGGCGCTCGCCGGGTCAGGAGAAAGCGACGAGCGGCTTGTCTCCGAGCTGGCGGACCTCTGGTTCCACAGCTACGTCCTGCTCGCGGCGCGTGGGCTCGACCCTGCCGCTGTCGAACGCGAGCTCCAGGATCGGCACGAAAGGGCACAGTGATCGTCGTGAACACAGACGTACGTGCGGAGGCCGACGCCCCGCTTCGCCGCGACGTTCGGCTGCTCGGCGCCGTGCTCGGCAAGGTCATCGCAGAGCAGGAAGGCGACGAGCTGCTCGAAGCGGAGGAGCGGATCCGTCTACGCGCGCGCGACGCACGCGGCACCGGGGACGTCGACGCTGTCCGCGACCTTGTACGCACGTTGTCGCCCGGCGAGCAGGCCAAGGTTCTGCGAGCGTTCGGTCTCTACTTCCAGCTCGCGAACATCGCTGAGCAGCATCACCGTCTGCGCCGCCGGCGGCAGTACGCCGCGGAAGACCAGCAGGCGCCGCGCGAGTCCCTCGCGGATGCATTCGAGCGCCTCAGCGACATCGACGAGAACGAGCTCCGCGCGCGCGTCTCGCGGCTCTCGCTCGAGCTCGTGCTGACCGCCCATCCGACCGAGGCGACACGGCGGACGTACCTGCTCGCGCACCTGCGTGTGGCCGAGCTACTCGCTGCGCTCGACGCTGCTGCCTCCAGCTCGGAGGAGGCGCACATCGAGAGCGAGCTCGGGGAACAGATCACGATCCTCTGGCAGACCGACGAGGTTCGTCACGGGCGGCCGCGCGTCACCGACGAGATCCGGCACGGGCTCTGGTTCTTCGAGCACAGCCTGCCGGACGCGGCCGAGCGGCTGCTCGCCGAGTACCGGGCACGCCTGCCCGACGCGCCGTCGCCGTTCTCCTTCGGTACCTGGATCGGCGGCGACATGGACGGCAATCCCGCCGCGGGCGCAGAGACGATTCGCGAGGCGCTCAGCCGCGCGCGAGAGCTTGCGCTCGGCCGTTACCGCAGCGACGTGCGCGAGCTCGCCGTCGCGCTCGCAATGCATCGCTCGCTCGTCGAGGTGTCGCGCGAGCTGGACGAGTCGATCGGGCGCGACGAACGCGAGCTGCCCGAGTACGCCGGAACGATCGGCCGGCGGAGCGAGCTCGAGCCCTATCGGCGCAAGCTCTCGTTCGTCTGGTGGCGGCTCGGAAACGACGGCTACGCCCGCCCCGCCGAACTGCTCGCGGATCTCGACGTGCTCGGGCGCAGCCTGACGGCGAACCGAGGCACGCGGATCGCGGCCGGCCGGCTAGCGGCGCTACGCCGGCGGGTCGAGATCTTCGGTTTCCCTCTCGCCAAGCTCGACGTGCGGCTCCACGCGAGCGAGCTGCGGGAGCCGACCGCGCGAACGCGCGACGCGCTGGCTGCCGCAGCCGACGTGCGGAGGCGTCACGGACCGGAAGCTCTCGACACGGTGATCGTCTCCGGCACGACGTCCGCCGCCGACGTCCTCGCCGTCCTCGATCTCAGCGACGAGCCGCTCTCCGTCGTTCCCCTGTTCGAGACGATCTCAGACCTCGGCCGCGCACCGGCCGTCGTCCGCGAACTGCTCGCCGATCCGCGTTTCGCACAACGAGTGGAGGATCGCGATCGCCGCCTCGAGGTGATGGTCGGCTATTCCGACTCCGGTAAGGACGGCGGCTTCCTCGCCGCACAGTGGGCGATCTACCGCGCACAGGAAGAGCTCGTCGAGGTCGCGCGGGAAGCTGAAGTCGAGCTGACGATCTTCCACGGGCGCGGCGGGAGCCCGGGCCGGGGCGGCGGGCCGACGCACGCCGCGATTCTCGCGCAGCCCGCCGGCCACCCGCCCGGGCGGCTGAAGCTGACCGAGCAGGGCGAGACGATCTCGTTCAAGTACGGCCTCCCCGGGCTCGCGCACCGCAACCTCGAGGCGGCGCTGGCCGGGACGCTGCTCGCCGCATTTCCCGAAGTGTCGGCCCACGCGCCGACGCAGGAAGAGCGCACGGCCCTCGACAATCTCGCAGAGCTGGCGGAAAGGCGCTACCGCGCGTTCGTGCACGAGGAGCCGCTGTTCGTCGACTTCTTCCGCGCCTTCACTCCCGTCGACGAGCTTGCCCTGCTGGAGATCGGCTCGCGTCCCACCCGGCGGCCCGAGAGAGCCGACTTCCTCGGCTCCCTCCGCGCAATCCCGTGGGTGTTCGCATGGACGCAGAACCGCACGATCCTGCCTGCTTGGTTCGGCAGCGGCACGGCCCTTGGCAGTCTGGTCGAGGCCGGGCGGGTCGACGCACTTCGACAGCTCTACGCGCGACTGCCGTTCTTTCGCTCGCTCGTGGACACACTCGAGATGACGCTGGCGAAGTCGAGCCTCGAGATCGCGTCGCAGTACGTCGAGCTCGTCCCGGCGGGACTTGAGCCCGAACGTCTGTACGCCGAGATCGCCTCCGAGCACGAGCGAACTGTCGACGCCGTGCTGCAGACGCTGGAGTCGCGCACGCTGCTCGAACGGCAGCCGGTGCTCCGCCGATCGATCCAGCTGCGCAATCCCTACGTCGATCCGATGAACGCGATCCAGGTCGAGCTGCTGCGCCGGTTCCGCAGCGGCGACGACGAGGCGCGGTTGCCGCTGATGCGTTCGATCGCGGGCATCGCCGCCGCGTTGCGGAACACGGGGTGACCGGCGAGTGTTTGCGCGACCCGCTGAGGTGGAGTACGGTTCTCAGCTCGATGGCGCGCGCGACCCTTCTCTGCCTCTCCTTTATGGCGATTGCGCGCCCGCACATGCGCTAGCCGGCTTTTCGCTCACCCCGCCCCGCCGACTAGCACCAGCATCAGAGGTGGGGGCATGACCCAGACTGCCCTGCGCTGCCGTCTGTGTGAGCGTACGCAGCCGCTCACGCCGCGTTCGATCTGCCCGACCTGCAACGGGCCTCTCGACGTCGAGTACGGCGTCGAGTACCTGACACTGAGAACGGACGACCATGGCGCACCCCACTCGATGTGGCGCTATGCCGAGCTGCTGCCGCACATTCCGGCCGACCTATCGACGCCGGGGCTGACGCCGCTCGTCGAGGCACCACGTCTGTCGCAGGCGCTCGGGGTCCACCTGATGCTCAAGCTCGAGGACGCCAACCCGACGCATTCCTTCAAGGACAGGATCGCTGCGAGCGCCGTCGCCTCGGCGCAGGCGTTCGGCCTGGAGACGCTCTGTTGCTCGTCGACGGGGAATCTCGGCGAAGCAGTCGCAGCACGCTGCGCGAGCGTCGGGCTCGAGAGTGTGCTCCTCTGCCCGGCAGGCGATCCTCCTGCCGTCGCCACCGCGTCCTACGGCGCGAAGATCCTCAGGGTCGCGGGCACGTTCGACGACTGCCGAGTGCTCGAGCGGCGGCTCGAGGAATTGTTTCCCTGGGGCTTCGTCGAGGGGAACCTGCACGCACTCGCGTCGGAAGGGGCGAAGACGATCGCCTACGAGATCGCGGAGCAGCTCGGCTGGCAGCTCCCTGACGCGGTCATCTCGCCGGCTGCCTCCGGCACGCTGTTCGCAAAGCTCGCCCAGGGATTCGACGAGCTGAACGCGCTTGGGGCCGCAACGGGAACGCGCCCGCGTCTGTACGGAGCCCAGGCCGGCGGCTGCCCGCCGCTCGCGACCGCGTGGGCCGACGACCGGCCGCTGTCGAAAGTGCTGCCGGATACCGAGGTGCGCTCGCTCGCGATCGGCGATCCTGCCTACGGCGAACTGGCCGTCGGCGCCGCGCGGATGTCCGGGGGGGCGATCAAGGCAGTGCCTGAAGAGGAGATCGCTGAGAGCACCTCCTTCTTCGCCCAGATGACGGGTGTGCATGCCGACTCGGCCGGGGGCGTCGCGTTCGGCGCCCTACTCGAGCTCGTCCGCAGAGGCGACATTCACCCGGGAGAACGGGTGGTGCTCGTCGTCACCGGAACCGGGCTGAAGCCGTACGGCTACGACGTCGACTACTCGCCGCAGGAAGTTGCTAGCGACGTGGATGAGGTGCTGGCCGTCCTTGGAGTGAGCTAGCTGGCCGACACGACAGCGTCGGCAGGCACGAGCCAGGACTGGCCGAAGTCGGTCATCGCCTCGAGGATGGGAACGAGATCGCGACCCTTGTCGGTCAGCTCGTACTCCACCCGCGGCGGCGACTCGGGATAGCTGTGGCGGCGAACGATGCCCGCCCGCTGCAGTGCGCGCAGGCGCTCGGCAAGCGTGCGGCTGCTGATCCCGACACATGATTGCTCGAGCTCGCGAAAGCGGCACGTGCCCTCCGCAAGGTCGTAGATCAGCAGTGCCGTCCACTTCGCTCCGATGATGTCGGCGGACGCTGCGACCGCTTCGCGCCGCGTGTCCGTGGTCATCTGCACCGCCACTGCGCGCAGTCTACCTCCCTGATCGGAGCGGAAAACCCCTGAACTAGGGGATCGCTACGCCCGTATCCTGGCGATCGGCGTTGTCGGCCTCCTCGTAGTCCGTGCCCTCGGCTTCGGCCTCGATCCGCCGAACCTCGTCCTTCGGGCGGATGAGCCGGAACTCACTGACCGCAGCGGGCCACTCGGCCAGCAGCCGGGCGGCACGCGCCGACCCCGTGTGCTCACCGTGGCGCTCGATCAGCGCGCGCAACTTCTCTGCGGCCGCCTCGTCGAGTTGCTCCGCGACGACGAGCTGCCCGTTGAGCCGAAGGTCGAGCACTCCCGTCGGGTCGTGCACGAACGCCTCGCCACCGGTCATGCCCGCACCGATGTTCCGTCCGAACGGGCCAAGGATGACGACCATGCCGTTCGTCATGTACTCGCACGCGTTGCTGCCGACGCCCTCGACGACAGCGGTCGCACCCGAGTTGCGGACGGCAAATCGCTCGCCCGCCGAGCCGGCGAGGAAGAGCTCGCCGCCGGTCGCGCCGTAGAGAACCGTGTTGCCGGCGAGGCACGGGTCGCCGTTGTCGTCGGCCGGAGGCCGGATCACGATGCGGCCTCCGCTCAGGCTCTTGCCGACGTAATCGTTCGCCTCGCCGTCGAGGACGAACTCGATGCCCGCCGACAGGAAGGCGCCGAAGCTCTGCCCCGCGGTCCCTTCGAAGCGGTAGTGGAGTGACTCGTCGGTTCCGGCTTTCGCGAGCGCGCCGCCGAGCCGCGCACCGACAGCGCGATCGTCGTTGCGGATGACATAGCGCGGTGCCGGGGCCGACCGCTCGGCGGCAATCTGTTCCCCAAGCTCGCCGCCCGCGGCGACCGGCTTCTGCGCGCCGACGTAACGGAGCGCTTCACCGCGCAAGGGCGCGAGCAGGCCGTCGAGCTTCAGCGAGCCGGCACGGCCGTCAGCCTGACGCCGCTGCAGAAGATCTGCGCGGCCGACCGCCTCGTCGAAACTCCGCAGTCCAACTGCCGCGAGCTGACGGCGCACTTCTTCGGAGACCAGGAGGAGGTAGTTCTCGACCATCTCCGGAGTCGCCGCGAACTTCGCGCGCAGCTCCGGACGCTGGGTCGCGATCCCGACGGGGCAGCTGTCGACGTGACAGGTGCGCACCATCAGGCACCCCTCGGCGAGGAGCAAAGCGGTGCCGAAGCTGACCTCGTCAGCGCCGAGCAACGCAGCGACGACGACGTCCCGGCCGGTCTTGATCCCGCCGTCCACGCGCAAGCGCACCCGTCCGCGCAGGCCGTTGGCGACGAGCGTGCGCTGCGTGTCCACGAGGCCGAGCTCCCACGGGATGCCTGCGTTCTTGATCGACGAGAGCGGACTGGCGCCCGTGCCGCCGTCGGCCCCGGCGATATGGACGACGTCCGCGAGCGCCTTGACGACGCCTGCCGCAACGAGCCCGACTCCGGCTTCCGCAACGAGCTTGACCGAGACGTCCGCGTCGGGGTTCACCTGCTTGAGATCGAAGATCAGCTGCGCCAGGTCCTCGATCGAATAGATGTCGTGGTGCGGCGGCGGGGAGATGAGCGCAACGCCGGGCTGCGTGTGACGCAGCCGCGCGATCTCGGCCGTGACCTTGTGACCGGGCAACTGGCCGCCCTCACCCGGCTTCGAGCCCTGCGCGATCTTGATCTGGAGCTCGGAGGCGAAGGCCGCGTACTCGGCCGTGACACCGAAGCGTCCCGAGGCAACCTGCTTGATGCGTGAGTTCCGGTCGGTCCGGAAGCGAGCCGGGTCCTCGCCGCCCTCGCCGCAGTTCGAACGGGCCCCGAGATTGTTGAACGCGCGCGCGATCGTCTCGTGCGCCTCGGCTGAGAGCGACCCGTGCGACATGCCGCCCGACGAGAAGCGCTGCACGATCGACTCGGCCGGCTCCACTTCCTCAAGCGGGACCGGTTGCGCAGCAGGACGCAACTCGAGCAGGTCGCGCACCTCCATCGGCTCTCGTCCATTGACGAGCTCCGCGAAGTCGGCGTAGCGCTCCCACCCGTTCGTCCGCACGGCACTCCGAAGCGCGTGCGCGGCGCCCATGTCGTCGCTGCGGGCTGCAGCCTGCAGCGCCTCGAGCACGTCCGGGTTCGTCTCGTGTGGCTCGCCGCCTTTGCGAAACTTGAAATAGCCCGGGTTCTCCAGCCGCGGGCGCGTCCCCGCCGCAGCGCCAGCACGCGCGACCGTCTCCTCCTCCAGTTGGTCGAGGCCGATCCCTCCGATCGACCAGGGCGTCCCGGGAAAGGCGGCCTCGACAAGGACACCGTCGAGGCCGAGCGCCTCGAAGGTCTGCGCGCCGCAGTAGCTGGCGATGTCGGAAATTCCGAGCTTCGACATCACCTTGAGCACCCCGTCTTCGATCGACTGCTTGAAGCGGGCCTGGGCCTCAGCAGGCGAGGGCCGGTCGCCGCCGATCCGGTCGCCCTCGGCCAGCGCCGCAATCGTCTGCAAGGCGAGCCGCGGGCAGACGGCTTCGGCCCCGAAGCCGAGCAGGCACGCGACATGGTGCACCTCCCGCGGTTCGTCACTCTCGACGAGGAGCGTCGCGAGCGTGCGCAGCCCGACTCTGACGAGGTGGTGGTGCACGATCGAGGTCGCGAGCAGAATCGGCACGGGCGGCCGCTCGGGTGACGCGTCCGCATCGGAGACCAGCAGCATCCCGTGCCCTTCACGCACGGCGGTCTCCGCAGCTTTCGCGAGTCTCGCGCACGCGCTCTCGAGTCCTGCCGCCGGGTCGAAGCTCGCGTCGATCCGGACGACGGCGAGGTCGTCGAGCGCGGCTGGGTACAGGAAGAAGCTCTCGAGCTCGATGCCCGCCGCTTCCTCGGGTGACTCCACGAGCAGCGGGCCGCGCGCGCCAAGCAACGTGGCGAGCGACATCACGAACCGCTCGCGGATGTGGTCG
>WNGG01009333.1_pt1 | contig 11897 bp, 11 predicted proteins | sample 5400661 | NCBI WGS metagenome assembly WNGG01 (sample SAMN13153372, study PRJNA577476) | soil metagenome | isolation source: 100 cm soil or saprolite under Garry oak tree replicate 1 | place: USA:California | collected 2016-06-15 | reverse complement strand
GATGTTGTTGACGTACTCGTCCGGCACCATGATCATGTCGATGCCGGCGTTGATGCCGTGTGCGACCTGGGCCGCGTACGTCGAGTCAGAGAGTTGCTTAACGCCGCCCCAGTCGCTCACCACGAAGCCCTTGAAGCCCTCCACGCCTTTGAGCACGTCGGTGATCAGATAGCTGTTGCCGTGATCCTTGACCCCGTTCCAGCTCGAGTAGCTGACCATGACCGAGCCGACGCCCCCGTTGATGGCGTTCGTGAACGGCGGGAGATGGATCGCGTCGAGTTCTGATTCGGATATCTGTGCGTCTCCCTGGTCTATCAGGTAGCCACTGCTGCCAGTGCCGTACTTGGTGCCGCCGTCTGCGACGAAGTGCTTCGCCGTGGAGAGCACCGATGTCGAGCTCAGAGACGTGCCCTGGAAGCCGGTCACCGCGGCACTCGCCAGCGGATCGCCGATGGACGGGTCCTCACCATAGCTCTCATAGGTACGGCCCCAGCGGTCGTCTCGCGCGACGCAGACGCATGGCGCGAACGACCACCGGATTCCCGAGCCGAGCACCTCCTGGCGCGTGATGTCTTCTTCCTGCTGCACGAGTGCGGCGTCACGCGTTGCGCCCATCCCGATGTTGTGCGGGAAGGCGACGGCACCGTCGATGTTGTTGTTACCGTGCACCGCGTCGACACCGTAGAGCAGCGGGATCCCAAGCCGGCTGCTGAGCGCGTAGCTCTGGAAGTTGTCCACCATGCTCTTCCACTGTGCCGCCGTGCCACCGGCCCCGTTGGGCCCGCCGCCGCCACCGCTCAGCAGCGACCCGAGCGCGTAGGTCGAGATGTCAGAGTTGCTCTTGAGGTAGTTCCACGCGGCCTGCGTCATCTGCCCGGCCTTCTCGCCGAGTGTCATCTTCGACAGACAGTCTGTCGTGGAGATACACCCCGGCGTCGTCGCTGCCGAGGCTGCCGGTGCGGTGGCGGCAAGCATGCCTGTGGCCAATATGGCCGCCATGGGAAGTGCTGCGACACGCCATCTCGCTTGGCCGCGCCGTCGATGAGATTTAGAGTGGTACATCATTGATCCATTCCGCGCGCGAACTGGCCAGGCGTTCTTCGACAACGAAGAACGCGCGTGTCGACTCCTTCGTTGAAAGGCCGCTCAGCGGAGCAGCAAAGGCCTGTNNAATATAAGGATAGAGAATTACCCCGTCAATGGGACAAGCCACTTGATCCGAGAATGATCGTCTAGCCGGGCAGCCCGGAGCGACTGTCCGGCTGTGGTGGTCTGGGCAGGCGTCGGTGCGGCTCAGGCGACCGTGGCCGGGGTCACGATCGCCTCATGACCAAGAGACCCGAGCTGGCGGGCTGCCGCCTTCATGCCGGTCATGGATCTTGCGGCCCGAAGGGACGGGGTGTGAGCGGTGCCGGACGGCGCGTGACCTGCCGTCCAAAGCCACACCCAAGCTGCCGGACCCGCCGCCGGAGACCCTCACGACAAGGGGGACCGGATCCACCGGCTGTTCGGCCGGATCAGCGGCAGCGAAGTGATCAGCGGGATTCCCGGATCTGAGCAGAATCATTACGGCGTCCCGTACTCCTTCACCGAGGAGTTCACGATCGTCTACCGGATGCATCCGCTCATCCCGGACAATTACACGTTCCGCTCGGTCGCTGACGACCGGTTCATTGCCGAGCACACGTTCGGTGAGTTCGCCGGGCCTCATGCCCAGGAGGTGACGGAGCAGATCGACCTCGGTGACGTCATCTACAGCTTCGGCACTGCCCATCCCAGCGCACTCGTACTGAACAACTATCCGCGCTTCCTTCAGGAGTTCCAGCGCCCGGACAATGAGCGGCTGATGGATCTGGCGGCTACCGACATCCTGCGGAGCCGGCATCGGTGGTGGTAGGGACACCAAGGAAGCGCATGGCACTACCCTGGCGCCGTGACCGCCGCGCCGGGAGCATGGGGTTATGCGAGCGGCCTTATGAGCGGGCCCACCCGGTAAGTGCCGGAAACCCTTTATTCGAATGTTTATCCGGCGTCTGCCGCTAGAAATGGACTCACTGTCTGGCCGTTCCCAGGGGCGCTCGCGGGGCGTGGCGTCGTCAGTCCAACAGAAAGGAAGGCCCATCACATGATCAAATGCGGCGGTCGCAAGTTGCAGCGAGCACTTCTGGTAGTCGGGGTCGTCGGTCTGAGTGCGCTGCTGGCGCCCGCGGCGGCGATGGCGGCACCGGGCGGCACGGGCCACACCGTGACCATGACCGAGATCACCCACGGCGTCTTCGACGCAGGCTTGACCGGCCCGAACCCCTGCAGCGGGGCCGACATCGTCTCCGCCGCCGCGTCCGGCACCGTGGTGAATCACGTCACTTTCTTCCCGGCGAGTGACGAGGTGTGGGCAACCTTCACCGAGACCGGCAAGATCACGCTTCTCGACAGCAACAGCGTGACCTACACGGGCCATCTCACCGCTTGGGGCAACTTCAACCTGAACGAGCGGAACTCGAACAACACCTTCACGCTCACGGTCATGCTGACAGGCTCCGACAGCTCGGCTATCACGGTTCACGAAGTGCAGCACTTCGCGCTCAACGCGAACGGTGTCGTCACGGTGAACTTCGACAGGATGACCCTCACCTGTGGGTAGCGTGATCTGACACAACGACATGCAGGAGGGGCGGGCCCGGCCGGGCCCGCCCCTCCTGCGCGAGCACCGGCGCTGGTTCGAATGCCCAACAGGCGCCGTCCGGTTGCGGGCCAGGTGGGCCACGTTGCACCATCTCAGGTGTGTCAGCGGGCGAGAAGCCGGTGTTTTCCGGTTCAGAGATGCGCCGCCGCCGGGCGGCGTTCGGCGCGGAACTGGAGCGGAGGGGACTGTCCTACGCCCTCGTTTACGGCGCGAACCGGTCGGGGAGCGCGGTTTCATGGCTGACCGGGTGGCCGGTCACCAGGGAGGCGCTCCTCGTCGCGGGACCCGGCGAGGACGGGGACGTGCTCTTCGTATCGTTCCGCAACCATCTGCCCCAGGCTCGTCGCCTGTCCGTGGTCCGCGTCGAATGGGCCGCCCCGGGTGCGGTAGCGGCGGCGCTCGACCTGATCGCAGCGCGCGGCAGGATGCCCAGCCGGGTCGGGCTTGCCGGGGCGCTGCCGTTCGATCAATACCGGCTCCTGGCGGAGCAGTTCCGCGACGTGCTGGACCTTAATCCGGCGTACACGGCGATGCGGCTGGTGAAGTCCGGGGAGGAGCTGGCGGCGCTGCGGCGCGGGGCGGCCCTCAGCGATGCCGCCATCGCGGCGCTTGCCGAGGGGCTGCGCCCTGGGTCGACCGACCACGAGATCCTCGCCAGGGCTGAGCAGGCGTACGTCAGGCAGGGCGGGCTGCACTATATCCACTACCTGGGCGTCACTGCCATGGACGAGCCTGACCTCAGCGTGCCGGCGCAGTGGCCGACCGGGCGCTTGATCCGGTTCCGTGACGTCGTAACGTGCGAGATCAGCGCGGCGGCCGCGCCTGAGTACGCGGGCCAGGTGCTGCGCACGTTTACGATAGGAGCGCCCCCGACCGCTTTGTACGCCGAGCTGCACGACGTCGCGGCGCGCGCGTTCGACGCCGTCGCGCGGAATCTGGTCCCTGGCGCTTGCGCCCAGGATCTCGCGGCCGCCGGATCCGTCATCGAGAAGGCGGGCTTCACCGGGGTGGACGATCTCGTGCATGGCTTCGGCGGCGGCTACCTCCCGCCGGTCGTTCCGGCACCGGGCCGGCCGCTGCAAGCGCCCGATTTCACCCTGGCAGCCGGCATGACCCTGGTAGTGCAACCCAATGTCGTCACCCGCGACCTATGCGCCGGCGTCCAGACCGGAGAACTGCTCCTGGTGACCGAAGAAGGGCCGCAGCGACTGCACGCATTTCCCCCTGGACTCCACCGGGCGGGGTGACTCCGGCGAAGGAAGACCCGGCTGGCCTGCGTCCTGTCGGCAAAATGGCGGGCTATCAATCTCGCCGGCGCCGCCATCCTGCTCGTGGTCGCGCTGCTGCCAGTCGCGGTGCTTCCGCTGTGGCGAAGGCCGCGGCTGCGACCGGTCCTGCTGGCCTTGTGCTGGGTGCTGGCCGTCGGGCAGAACTGACTCGCACACCATCCATGGTTCCTTGCGGCCTTCCCATGAATCGATTAGAAGAGTCGCCGCCAGCAAGTAGGAGCCATGGCGGTTAAGTTTGGTTCCGTGCCCATGCCTCCAACAACTGTGGACATGGGGCGTAAGTTCCCCGGGCGGGACGTCCTGGCGGCTGCGGCGCGTGCTGCCTTCGGTCCCGGGCACGGCCTGGTGCGAGTGGAGCGGCTTAGCGGCGGCAGCAAGAAAGGTGTTTACCGCCTTGTCTTCGACGACGGTGCCTCCGCAGTTGGCTACGTCTGGGACGAAGCGGAGAACTACTGGCCGGCACCGCAGCACGTTCCCGGCGAAAGCGGCGGCGATCTGTTCTCGGACGCCTCTGGCGCCGGCCAGTTCGAGGCCGGCCACGCGCTGCTGCACGCTCTGGGTGTCCGCACCCCCCGGGTCTACCTCCTCGACCGGAGCCGGGCGAGGTACCCGGCGGACATCGCCGTGGTCGAGGACGTGCGGGGCGGGACGCTGCAGACGCAGCTAGAGCATGGCCTGCCCGGAGCGCGCGGGGCCCTGGCGCGGCTGAGCGCTTCGCTGGAAGCGCGCACCAGCGGACTCGATGACCAGCGACTGCGCTTCTACCGTCTCGCCCTCCACCTGTCACTCATCGCCGGGCCGCTGCGACTCCTGGACGGCGACTTCCCCGACCGCGAGCCAATGATGAAGATCGCAGCGTTCAACACCGGCGAAGTCCTCGCTTACCTGCACCAGGCCTAGGACGGTTCGGTCGGCAAAGCTCGCGCGACGGTGCCGTCCTTGACGTTCACAGAAACTAAATGGCTGACCGGTAATTCCGCCAGTGCTGCAGGGTTTTCAAGGCCTCGCGGTTACCAGTCTCGGGCGGCGACTTGTGCGAGGTGGCCCAGGAACCGGGCGGCCGTGGGGGGGCGCGTGCGTCCGGCGGCGGTGGCGGCGAAGATCTGGCGTACTGCTGCGTCGGCGGGGTGCAGCCGGAGCAGGGCGATGTCGGCCGGGGCCGCGCGCAGTGCGAGCGCTGGGACGAGGGCGACTCCCAGCCCGGCCGCGACGCAGCCGAGCTTGCCGGTCCATTCGGCGGCGACGATGTCGACGCGTGGCTGGAACTCAGGCGGGAGGCTGGCCCGCAGCAGGGTGTTCTCGTCGGTGACCGAGCCGGTTACGAAGGAGTCGCCGGCCAGTTCGGTCAGGCGTACGGTGCGGCGGCTTGCTAGCCGGTGGCTGCGGGGTACTGCGACGAGCAGGCGCTCGTCGAGCAGGTGATGCAGGTCGAGGCGGGTGACGTCGAGGGGGCGGTGCGGTGGCGCGCTGACGACCGCGATGTCGGCGTCGCCGGCGAGCAGCCGTTCGAGCAGAGCCGGGGTCCTGCCTTCCACCAGTGACAGGGTCACGCCGGGGTGGGCGGCGCGGAACGCGGCCAGCGCACGCGGCACGAGTGCCGCGACCGCGGTGGGAAACGCGCCGACCCGCAGCCGGCCGCTGCCGAGCCCGCGAAGCGCGTCCAGGTCACGGTGGGCGGTGGCCAGCCGGTCGAGCATCGCCTCGGCGTGGGGCAGCAGGCAGCGTCCTTCCTCGGTAAGGGTGACCCCGCGGGGTAGCCGGTCGAACAGCTGGGTGCCGGTCTGCGCTTCGAGCGCGGCGATCTGCCGGGAGACGGCCGACTGGGTGTAGCCCAGGGCCTGTGCGGCACCAGTGATCGAATGGTGCCGCGCGACCTCATAGAACACCTCAAGAAGCTGCAATTGCATGCTGCCATGATATTCACGCATGTCATCTATGCTGAACATTCGCTTGTCACATGTCTGCCATCCGCCTAGGTTGTCCGTCATGACGGCCGTCGCAGTCCTGGGGACGGGACACATGGGCGCGCCGATCGCGCGCCGCCTGCTGATGGCCCGGCATGCCGTGACGGTGTGGAATCGGACCCTGCCCCCGCGCCGATGTACTCACGGAAGCCGGTGCCCGCCCGACCAGGGCGCCGACATCGCGACGCTCATCCCCCAGGAGCAACCGTGCAGCTGACTCTCAGCAATCCCGAAACCGTCCCGGCACCATTCGGCGACCGCTTCGCCCATGTCGCACGCCTCGACCTCGGCGACGGCGCACTGCTCGTCCTCGCCGGGCAGGTCGCCGTCGACGACACCGGGCAGGTGGTCTCATCGGGCGACATCACGGGCCAGTCCGAGTGCATCTTCGGGCTGATCCGCGAGATCCTGGCCGCACACGGCGCGTCGTTCGCCGACATCCTGCACATCCGAACGTTCATGACCAGCCTCGACGACCTGCCCGGCTACGGCGCGGTACGCCGCCGGCTGTTCCACGGCACACCACCGGCGAGCACAACGGTCGAGGTCAGCCGTCTCTTCCTCGACGGTGCCCTGCTGGAAATAGAGGTCACCGCCGCCGTCACCACCAGGTAATCCGCTCCGGCGCCCGCAGACCCTCACCCCTGCGTGCGCCGACAAGTGGGTCTTGATCGGTGACTGACGGGCGAGGAGTGCCCAGGATCGGCGTGTCTGCACACGTCTGAATGCTGGAGTCTTTGGTGATCGCCAACCTGGATACTCTCCTGATCGCGCTCTCCGGCATCGCGCTGTCATACCACCAGAGGTCGTCGGAGCGCTCGCTGCTGCCGCTGACCGGGGTGTTGAATGTTGCGGTCGTCGGGTCAATGGTTGCGCAGAGAGATCGCGTCAGACCCGGCGATGCTGTCAGCCTCGACAGCTCGCAGTCCTTCGCCAAGGCGCTCGCGAGCCTGCCGCAGCAGCTTGAGCGAGTTGGTAAAGGTGCTCTGGGCAGCAGCGCGCTCCGGATCAGCGCCGTGCTCCTCAATGAGGTGCGCCTGAAGGGCAGCGGCGACCTCGTCGACAGCCTTCAGCGCATGGTAGATAGCCCGGTCCTGTGCGGTGTCGTCAACCATGCACTCCAGTATCCCGTGCAGCCTGCATCACTTCCCAGGCCACGCGCGGCCGCCGGCCTGGATCAGCTCACCGACCGGGAACGCGAGGTTCTCATGCTCGTGGTCCGCGGGCTATCCAACGCCGCCATCGCCGCCCATGCCGATCCGCGTGACCGCGCTGCCCGGCCAGCGAGCCGGCGCCTGACCGACTTCGCGTCGCGCCGTAATCCGTTGCCGCCGCCGGTCGCCGCGGCCAGGATGGCATCATGAGCGAGCGGTTCGTTATCGTGCGCGAGGGATGCGAGCTGGCCGGCGAGCGCTGGCCGGGCAACACCCAGCTCGTGGTGCTGCTGCACGAGGGAGTCTCCGACCGCCGCGGCTGGCGCCAGGTGGCCCAGCGCCTGGCGCCGCAGGTGGCGGCGGTGGCCTATGACCGGCGAGGTTACGGGGAATCCGCCGTGAGCACCGCCCCCTTTACGCACGTCAATGACCTGCTGGCCGTCCTTGACCGGGAGGAGTCCGAGCGGGCGTGGCTCGTCGGCGCATCGGCCGGCGGCGGCCTGGCACTGGACACCGCGCTGCTCGCCCCGGACCGCGTCGCGGGCCTCGTGCTGATCGGAACGGCTGTGAGCGGCGCGCCGGAACCCGAACTTGACCCGGACACCCAGAGGCTCGGCGCGTTGCTCGACGCGGCGATCACTGCCGGGAACCTCGATGAGGTCAACCGCCTGGAGACCTGGCTGTGGCTGGACGGGCCATCGGCGCCCGAGGGCCGGGTCGGTGGCGCGGCCAGAGCGCTGGCGCTCGACATGAACGCGATCATCTTGCGCAACCGGGCCCCGGAAGGCGAGGGCGGCAGCGGCGTGGACGCGTGGCGCCGCCTGGACGAGGTCCGGTTCCCGGTGGCGGTCGCCTGCGGCGAGCTCGACGTGCCGTTCCTGATCTCCCGCAGCCGCGAACTGGCCGGCCGCCTGCCCGGCGGCCGCTACCGTGAGCTGCCCGGGATGGCGCACCAGCCGTACCTGGAGCAGCCCGGCCAGATGGCGGACTTGGTACTCGGCGCGCTCGCAGGAAACTGAGCGCTTCCCGAGACCAGGGTGGGCTGGCGCCGGGCGCCGCAAGGCACGGCCGGCAACGGCGAGCTCGTGGACGACCCCGGGACCAGCAAGGCCGAGGAGGCGGCGGGCCGGGGCGCGGTCGTGAAGCCGGTCATGTGGCGTGCGCGGGGATCCGGCCGGTGACCCGAGTGCCTCGGCCTGCCGCGGAATCGATCTTGACGTTGCCGCCGAGCGCGGCGCAGCGGTCGGCTATGCCGTGCATGCCCGTGCCCATCAATGTCGTTGCCGGGTCGAAGCGTTCTATCGAGCCAGCGAGTCGGCCCGCATGTCGGCTCAGCTCAGAGGCTGCAGCCGTGTTCGCTCGACGCGGGCGAGCTTGCGCCGGAGACGCACGTACTGGCGCTCCTGCTCGGGGGTGCGCTTGTGGTGCTTGTAGGCGAGGTTCTTGCGCTCGAACGGGTCGGCCTCCAGGTCATACATCTCCCACTGGTCGGGCACCACGGCGTCGGCGTCGTAATACCGGGCGAGCTTGTAGCGGTGCTCCCGGATGCTGACGATGTGGTTCGGCGGCTTCGGGTAGGGACCACGCGCCTGCCCGGACTGCCAGTCATCGTAGGTAAAGACCGTGTAGCCCTGCGACGGCCTTGGCGAACGGCTCAGGATCTGGTCTGAGTAGTCGACCCCCTGCCAGGAATCCCGGGCATCGGCCGGCGCGCCGAGGAGGCTCGCGAGCGTCGGCAGGAAGTCGACGTGCGAGACAAGGGCGTGGTTCGTCTCTGGCCGCTTGAACAGGCGGGGGTTTGAGTAGACCAGCGGCACGCGGGTCGTCTCCTCGTAGAAGTTGAAATTCTTCTGCCGCAACCCGCCGTGGGCGGTACCCATCTCCCCGTGATCGGCCGTCGCTATCACCAGCGTATTCTCAAGCAGCCCGACTGCTTCCAGCGTGTCGAGGATCTTCACCAGGTAGGCGTCCGATGCCTTCATCAGGTTGCCGTAGAAGTTCAGGTAGTTGCGCTTCATCTGCGGTGTCGGGATCGGCCCGGAGGCATTGAACAGCCGCAGGAACTGCTCTTGGACGGTCGGCTTGGTCGCCAGGCTTTCGTTCACGGTTGGCGGAAGCTTGATCTCGCCTTCCAGCCATTTCTTGTCGTAGCCTCCGCTGATGTAGGTCTTCGGGTAGAGCAGCACGTCGTGCGGGTTGACCAGCGAGACGACCATGAAGAACGGCTGGTTCTGCGCGGCCGTCGTGTTCAGGTACTGAACGGCGCCCTCGGTGCCCTCTTCCGGCGTGCCGAGGGAGTTCATGAAGCGGCCGTCGTTGTCGTAGACGCCGCCCCCCTCCTCCGGGAGGCTCTGGTCGGCGCCCGCATCCGGCGGGTCCCATCGGGTGAAGCCGTACTTGTTGACGTCGGAGGGCACCCAGGTCGAGCCGTTCGCTGGCTTGTTGCAGTGGAACTTCCCCTTGTAGACCGGCACGTAGCCGGAGGCCAGCGCGACGGTCGCCGGGTTCTTGAAGCTGGTGTCGAGCTCCACCTGCGGATACTGCGGCGCGGGCATGTCGATCTCCAGCGTGTACCTGACGCCGTGCTGGGCCGGGAAGTAACCGGACATCAGCGTCGAGCGGGCCGGCGAGCACATGCACGCGTTCGTGAACGCATTCCGGAACAGCATGCCGTGCCTCTGCAGGCGGGTCATGCCGGGCATGTTGCGCCTGCTCCAGCCCACCGGGAAGTGCTGGATCGCGCGCTGCTGATCGGTCAGGAAGAGGAGCACGTTCATGCCCGCGATTCCGCTGCCGGCCGGCGTGGGGCTCGGCGGCCGACGAGTACTCGCCGCCGGCGCGGCGGCAGGCCTGCCGAGCAGGAGTGCCGGCGTAGCGACGGCCGCGGCCCGCAGCAGTTCGCCGCGGGTGAGCCCGCTCTTCTCGGTGCCGTCTTCGGACTTGCTCATTTCCGTTCCTTTCGTATCATCCTGAAGGCTTACAAGCCGCCGCGCTGAGCTAGCTCTGGCAAAGCGCTGCGCCTCATGCCCGGGCGCTGGCTAGTTCTTGCGGTCACTCGATGCTGCAGTGCCGCCGGAAGGTATTGGGCCAGTCACCCAGTAGCGCGGTGAGCTGGTCGCGCGCCGGGATGTGGCGCAGGATTTCTATAGGTCCTGTGATGCCTAGGTGGAGTCTTCGAGAAAATGATCCTCGACGGGTATGCCCTGCGCTTGCGTCGACACCCCGGCCTGCAAATTGTTTTTTTTTTGCACGGGCGATGTAGATCCGACTGTCCACCAAGATTCTCGGCAATCGGATAAAGGCGTGGATCAGCGCACCTTATCCCGTGCCTTATCCTGATCCGTGACAACTCTCTCTATCTGCATCTTTTAGAGCGCCGGTCATGTAGTCGTCAGGCTGCCAGCTGGTAGCCGCCGATGGGCTGGCGGGCGATGACGTGAATTGCGGGCCGCCGCGGCGCGCCGGAGGTCGAAGAGGTTTTTGCAGGTGCCGCGGTAGCGGGCGCGGCACCGCCCACGAGCGCCGCGGCCGCCGGGCGGCCCGAGGTGGCGGCCGCCGCCGGGGTGCCCGCTGCTCGTGACGGCTGAGCACATGGGGAAGGCTGAGCGCAGCCGCGACGTTAACCTGCTGAGAGAGTAGTTTCAGCATCCCGCGGCGCGGCACGGCCGTGGAGGCGGATAGCGGGCGGAGGTGGCTGACCGTGGCTCTGCCGTACGACTCCGCGGCGAAGTTCCAGGACTACGCCCACCCGGAGATGCTCGTCACGACCGAGTGGCTGGCTGGGCACCTTGAGGACCCTGGTCTTGTCGTTGCCGAGTCCGACGAGGACGTGCTGTTGTATGAGACCGGTCATATCCCGGGCGCGGTGAAGCTCGACTGGCACACCGAGCTCAACGATCGGGTCGCCCGGGACTACGTGGACGGTGCGGGCCTCGCGCGGCTGATGTCGGAGAAGGGGATCACACGGGACACCACGCTGGTGCTTTACGGTGACAAGAACAACTGGTGGGCGGCGTACGCGCTGTGGGTCTGCACGCTGTTCGGGCACCCTGACCTTCGCCTCCTCGACGGCGGGCGGATGAAGTGGATCGCCGAGGGCCGCCCGGTCACCACCGGCGTGTCCCAGCGGCCCCAGGCGGACTACCCGGTCATCGAACGCGACGACACGAAGGTCCGGGCGTTCCGGGACCAGGTCCTGGCTCACCTCGGCCAGCCGCTGATCGACGTTCGCTCGCCCGGCGAGTACACCGGCGAGCTGCTGCATATGCCCGACTACCCGCAAGAAGGCGCGCTGCGGGGCGGGCACATTCCCGGCGCAAAAAGCGTCCCCTGGTCCCGCGCGGCCGCGGACGACGCCACGTTCCGAACCCGCGACGAGCTTGCGGCGATCTATCAGGACGAGGCAGGACTGGGCCCAGACGACGACGTGGTGGTCTACTGCCGGATCGGCGAGCGGTCCAGCCACACCTGGTTCGTGCTGCACCACCTGCTGGGCTACCCGCGGGTGCGCAACTACGACGGGTCGTGGACCGAGTGGGGAAACTCGGTCCGGGCGCCCATCCGCCGGGGAGAGAATCCGTGACGGCCGGCACCAGTACCCTCAATCCCCGCCTGCAGGAGATTGCCGACGACTTCGGCGCGGTCCCGGGCAAAGAACGGCTGCAGCTGCTGCTGGAGTTCTCCGAGGAGCTGCCGCCGCTGCCCGCCCGGTACGCCGAGCACCAGGACCTGCTGGAGCAGGTGCCGGAGTGCCAGTCGCCGCTGTTCCTGGCGGTCGAGGTTGACGACGACGGCACCGTTCACCTCT
>WNGG01007712.1_pt1 | contig 11899 bp, 8 predicted proteins | sample 5400661 | NCBI WGS metagenome assembly WNGG01 (sample SAMN13153372, study PRJNA577476) | soil metagenome | isolation source: 100 cm soil or saprolite under Garry oak tree replicate 1 | place: USA:California | collected 2016-06-15 | reverse complement strand
ATGGCGAAGGCGAAGTACGAGCGGACGAAGCCGCACGTGAACGTGGGGACGATTGGGCACATCGACCACGGCAAGACGACGCTGACGGCGGCGATCACGAAGGTGCTGCACACGAAGAACAAGCAGATCGCGGTGCGGGAGTACGGGTCGATCGACAACGCGCCGGAAGAGCGGGAGCGGGGGATCACGATTGCGGTGGCGCACGTGGAGTACGAGACGGACAAGCGGCACTACGCGCACATCGACTGTCCGGGGCACGCGGACTACATCAAGAACATGATCACGGGGGCGGCGCAGATGGACGGGGCGATCCTCGTGGTGGCGGCGAACGACGGGCCGATGCCGCAGACGCGGGAGCACGTGCTGCTGGCGCGGCAGGTGAACGTGCCGTTTCTGGTGGTGTTCATGAACAAGGTGGACATGGTGGACGACCCGGAGATTTTGGATTTGGTGGAGCTGGAGGTGCGGGAGCTGCTCAAGAAGTACCAGTTTCCGGGGGACGAGGTACCGATCATCCGGGGGTCGGCGCTGCAGGCGAACGAGAAGCCGGAGGATCCCAAGGCCAACGAGGCGATCTGGAAGCTGATGGCGGCGGTGGACACGTACATTCCGACGCCGCCGCGGCCGGTGGACAAGCCGTTTTTGATGCCGGTGGAGGACATATTTTCGATCACGGGGCGGGGGACGGTGGTGACGGGGCGGGTGGAACGGGGGATCGTGAAGGTGGGCGAGGAAGTGGAGATCGTGGGGATCCGGGACACGCGCAAGACGGTGGTGACGGGAGTCGAGATGTTCCGCAAGCTTCTCGATGAAGGTCAAGCCGGGGACAATGTGGGGTGTCTGCTGCGCGGGGTGGACAAGGACGAAGTGGAGCGAGGGCAGGTCTTGGCCAAGCCGGGGTCGATCAAGCCGCACCGCAACTTCAAGGCGGAAGTGTACGTGCTGGCCAAGGAGGAGGGGGGGCGGCACACGCCGTTCTTCAACGGGTACCGGCCGCAGTTCTACTTTCGGACGACGGACGTGACGGGGGTGTGCACGCTGCCCGCGGGGGTGGAGATGGTGATGCCCGGGGACAACGTGACGATGGCGATCGAGTTGATCGTGCCGATCGCGATGGAGAAGGAGCTGCGGTTCGCGATTCGGGAGGGGGGGCGCACGGTGGGGGCCGGGGTCGTCACGGAGATCACGGAGTAGGCGATGCGCGACATCATTGCCCTCGCGTGCACCGAGTGCCAGCGCCGGAACTACTCGACGACGAAGAACAGGCGGACGCATCCCGACCGCCTGGAGCTCAAGAAGTTCTGCCGATGGTGCCGCAAGCACACGCCGCACAGGGAAACGAAGTGACGGCTCAGGGGTGTAGCTCTAACGGCTAGAGCACCGGACTCCAAATCCGGGGGATGGGGGTTCGAATCCCTCCACCCCTGCCATAAGCGTAAGCGAGGTCGACCGGATGGGAGCAGTCGCGAAGGTCAGGGAGTTCTCGCGGGAGGTGATCGCGGAGTTTCGCAAGGTCACCTGGCCGAGCCGCCAGGAGCTTGCGAACTCCACGGTCGTGGTCATCACGGTCACGATCGTGCTCGCGTTCTTCCTGTGGGGCGTCGACTGGCCTCTGGCCGAGCTCGTGAGGAGGCTCCTGCGATGAGCGGCGAAGCGGCGGCGGCGCCCGCGCCCGAGCCTTCGTCGAACCCGAAGGAGTGGTTCGTCGTCCACACCTATTCGGGGTTCGAGAACAAGGTCGCCGAGGCGATCGAGTCCCGCGCGAAGGTCTTCGGCATGGGCGACAGGATCACGCGTGTGCTGGTGCCGACGGAGAAGGTCGTCGAGGTGCGCAACAAGCAGAAGCGCGAGACGGAGCAGAAGTTCTTTCCCGGCTACGTGCTGGTTGAGATGGAGCTCACCGACGAGACGTGGCACCTCGTGCGCTCGACGCCCAAGGTCACCGGCTTCGTCGGCTCCGGGAACAAGCCCGTTTCGCTCACGCCGGACGCGGTCGAAGAGATCCTGCGCAACATGGAGGCCGGCGCGGAGAAGCCCAAGCCGAAGTCGGTCTTCCAGCGCGGGGACAAGGTGCGCGTCGTCGACGGACCGTTCGTGAACTTCCAGGGCGTCGTCGAGGACATGAATCCCGAGCGCGGGCGGATGAAGGTGGTCGTGCCGGTCTTCGGGCGCCCGACCTCCGTCGAGCTCGAGTACTACCAGGTCGAGAGGCTGTGAAGTGAAAAAGGTCCAGGCGGTGGTGAAGCTGCAGATCCCGGCGGGGAAGGCCAACCCCTCGCCGCCGGTCGGCCCGGCGCTGGGCCAGCACGGCGTCAACATCATGGAATTCTGCAAGGGCTTCAACGCCCAGTCCGGGACCCAGGAGGGTCTGATCCTGCCGGTCGTCGTGACGATTTACCAGGATCGGTCCTTCACCTTCATCGTGAAGACGCCGCCGGCGGCGGTGCTGCTCAAGCGCGCGGCCGGCATCGCGAAGGCGTCGGCCGTGCCGCACAAGGACAAGATCGGCACGGTGACGAAGCAGCAGGTGCGCGAGATCGCGCAGACCAAGATGCCCGACCTCAACACCGAGTCCATCGACTCGGCGATGCGGATCATCGAGGGCACGGCCCGCAGCATGGGCATCGACGTTATCTAGCGAGCCGGTGGGGGCGTCGCGCCCCGAGGCGAGCATCGAGGACTGGCTGGGGAGAACGGACATGGCGACAGTCGTGACGGGGCGCACGGGCAAGCGGTACGCGGCGGCGGCGGCGAAGCTCGAGCCGGACCGGCAGTACTCGCTCGAGGAGGCGGTCGAGATCCTCAAGGCGATGCCGGGCGCGAAGTTCGACGAGTCGGTGGACCTTTCCTTCCGGCTCGGCGTCGATCCCAAGCACGCGGACCAGATGGTCCGCGGCGCCGTCGTGCTCCCGCACGGGATCGGCAAGACCGTCCGTGTCGCCGTCTTCGCCAAGGGTGAGAAGGAGCGCGAGGCGCGCGAGGCGGGCGCGGACGTGGTCGGCGCCGAGGACCTGGTGGAGAAGGTGCAGGGCGGCTGGATGGAGTTCGACACGACGATCGCGACTCCGGACCTCATGGGGCAGGTCGGGCGGCTCGGCAAGGTGCTCGGACCGCGCGGGCTCATGCCGAACCCGAAGCTGGGGACGGTGACGTTCGATGTGTCGCGCGCGGTGCGCGAGGCCAAGGCGGGGAAGGTGGAATTCCGCGTGGACAAGGCGGGCAACATCCACACGCCGATCGGCAAGCGCTCGTTCGCCGCCGAACACCTCGCCGCGAACGGCATGGCGTTGATCGAGGCGATCGTGCGCGCGAAGCCGGCGGCGGCCAAGGGGACCTATCTCCGGACGCTGACGATCTCGAGCACGATGGGACCGGGCGTGCCGCTCGACACCCAGGCCATCGCAAATCTGTTCAAGAAGGCGGTCTAGGGGGCGCGCGTGCCAACGCAGGAAAAGGTCGAGGCGGTCGAGGAGCTCAAGGCGCGGCTCGAGGGCGCCACCGCGGTACTCCTCACGGAGTACCGCGGCCTGACGGTCCAGCAGCTGAGCGATCTGCGCAAGCAGCTCCGCGCGGTCTCGGCCGAGTACAAGGTGGTCAAGAACCGTCTGGCGAAGCTGGCGATCGCGGCGCCCGAGCTCGCGCCGGTGAAGAAGCACCTCACCGGCCCGACGGGCATGATCCTCTCGAAGCGGGATCCGGTGGCGGTCGCGAAGGCGCTGCACGCGTTCGCGAGGACCAATCAGGCGCTCGTGATCAAGGCCGGGTACATCGACGGCCAGATGCTCGCGCCCGACGGTCTCAAAGCGCTCGCGGAGCTGCCCTCGAAGGAGCGCCTCCGTAGTCAGATCGTCGGCGCGCTGCAGGGTCCGCTCGCCCAGCTCGTCGGGCTCCTGGCGGCACCGCAGCGGCAGCTCGTTTACATCCTGGAGCAGCGCGCGAAGAGCGCGGCCCAGTAAGCAAGGGGGACACGGCAACATGGCCAACATCGAACAGATCGCCGAAGAACTCGACAGGCTGACGCTGCTCGAGGCGTCGCAGCTGTCGAAGCTGCTCCAGGACAAATGGGGCGTGTCGGCCGCCGCGCCGGTGGCCGTCGCCGCGGTGCCCGGCGCCGCGGGCGCGGCCGCCGCGGGCGGCGCCGCAACCGAGGAGAAGACGGAGTTCGACCTCGTGCTCATGGCGGCGGGCGAGAAGAAGATCCAGGTCATCAAGGTGGTACGCGAGCTGACCGGGCTGGGGCTGAAGGAGGCCAAGGATCTGGTCGACGGCGCCCCGAAGCCGGTGAAGGAGAAGGTCACCAAGGCCGAGGCCGAGGACATGAAGAAGAAGCTCGAGGAGCAGGGCGCGCAGGTCCAGGTGAAGTAAACCCCGGACTCCCGGAGAATACATGGCAGGGACTGTTCAGTGTGGACGCCGCAGCCGGAAAGATTTCGGCAAGATCCCGTCGATCGTCGAAATCCCGAACCTCATCGAGCTGCAGAAGCGATCGTACGAGATGTTTCTCCAGAAGGACGATCCGTCCGACCGGCGCGCGGAGATCGGCCTGCAGGCCGTGTTCAAGTCCGTGTTTCCGATCGCGGACTACAACGACAACGCGCTGCTGGAATTCGACTCGTATCACTTCGGTGAGCCGAAGTACTCGGTCGAGGAGTGCCATGACCGCGGCATGACGTTCGCGATCCCGCTCAAGGTCACGCTTCGGCTCGTCGTCTTCGATCACGACAAAGAAGCCAAGACGCGCACCATCCGGGAGCAGCGGGGTCAGGAAGTCTATCTCGGCGAGCTGCCCCTGATGACCGAGAAGGGCACGTTCATCATCAACGGCACCGAGCGCGTGGTCGTCAGCCAGCTGCAGCGGTCGGCGGGCGTCTTCTTCGACGACGACAAGGGCAAGACGCTCGCCTCCGGCAGGCCGCTCTTTTCGGCGCGCGTCATCCCGTACCGCGGGTCGTGGGTCGAGTTCGACTTCGACGCCAACGACCTGTTCCACGTTCGCGTCGACCGGCGGCGCAAGATGCTCGCCACGGCATTCCTGCGCGCGTTCTGGTTCCTCGAGAAGGGCGTGATCCTCGCCGACGAGGAGATCCTCGGACACTTCTACGACACCGAGGACGTGTTCGGCTTCGAGGACGGCAACGCGTGGGTGAAGGCGCACGCGGAGGCGGAGGACGGCCAGAAGGTCGCGGACGACGTGAAGCCGCCCCGCCAGCGCGAGCCGCTCATCACGGCCGGCAAGGTCCTGACAAAGAAGATCCTCGAGAAGATCGTCGAGGCGGGTGTGGAGAAGATCGCAATCCGGTCCGAGGCGCTCGTGGGTCGCCGGACCGCCTCGCGGATCGTCGACACCGAGACCGGCGAGGTCCTGGTCGCCACCAACACGGAGATCACGTCGACGGTCCTCACCGAGGTGATGCGCCGGAGGGTGGCGCCCTTCAAGCTGCTCGTCGTCACGTCGGGCCGGGTGGACGCGTCGATCTACGAGACGCTGGCACGCGATCACTTCAAGAACCCGGACGAGGCGCTCGTGGAGATCTACCGCCGCCTGCGGCCGGGCGATCCGCCGACCGTCGAGTCGGCGCGCGCGCTCTTCCGAGGCATGTTCATGGACTCCCGCCGGTACGACCTGGCGCGGGTCGGTCGCTTCATGATCAACGAGAAGCTCTCCATCGACGCGCCCGCGAACGCGAAGACGCTGCGAAGCGAGGACGTGGTGTCGGTGATCCGGCACCTGCTGATGGTCAAGCTCGGCACGCGGCCGACGGACGATATCGATCACCTCGGCAATCGCCGGGTCCGCTCGGTGGGCGAGCTGCTCGAGAACCAGTTCCGCGTCGGCCTGACGCGGATGGAGCGGGCGGTCAAGGAGCGGATGTCGATCTCCGACATCACGAACCTCATGCCTCACGACCTCGTCAACGCGAAGCCCGTGTCGGCGGTCGTCAAGGAGTTCTTCGGTTCTTCGCAGCTGAGCCAGTTCATGGATCAGACGAATCCGCTGGCCGAGCTGACCCACAAGCGACGCCTCTCCGCGCTCGGCCCGCGCGGCCTCAGCCGCGAGCGCGCCGGGTTCGAGGTGCGCGACGTGCACCCCACGCACTACGGGCGCATCTGCCCGATCGAGACGCCGGAGGGTCCGAACATCGGCCTCATCTCGTCGCTTTCCACGTACGCGCGGACCAACGAGTTCGGCTTCATCGAGACGCCGTATCGGAAGGTCATGGACGGCCGCGTCACGGACGAGATCGAGTTCCTGACCGCCCTCAAGGAAGAGAAGTTCGTCATCGCCCAGGCGAACGCCGAGATGGACCGGACGGGCAAGTTCGTGCAGGAGCGTGTCTCGGCGCGTAAGAGCGGGGAGTTCCGCATGGTGCCGCCGGTCGAGCTGCACTACATGGACGTCTCACCCAAGCAGCTCGTCTCGGTCGCGGCCGCGCTGATCCCGTTCCTCGAGAACGACGACGCGAACCGGGCGCTGATGGGCTCGAACATGCAGCGCCAGGCGGTGCCGCTGCTCCAGCCCGAGGCGCCGCTCGTCGGCACGGGCATGGAGCACGTCGTCGCGCGCGATTCGGGCGCCGTCGTCGTCGCGAAGCGCCCCGGCGTCGTCGAGTATGTCTCGGCCGACCGCATCGTCGTACGCGCCGAGAGCCGGTCGAAAAAGACCGACCCGGTGCAAGACTTGCCGCTCGACATCTACAACCTGACGAAGTATCGGCGGTCGAACCAGAACACGTGCATCAACCAGAAGCCGATCGTCCGCAAGAGCCAGCGGGTCGCGGTCGGCGACGTCGTCGCCGACGGCCCGGGAACCGACCAGGGCGAGCTCGCGCTCGGGCGTAACGTGCTCGTCGCGTTCATGCCGTGGGGCGGCTACAACTTTGAGGACGCGATCCTCGTGTCAGAGCGTCTGGTCAAGGACGACCGCTTCACCTCGATCCATATCGAGGAGTTCGAGATCCAGGCGCGTGACACCAAGCTCGGCAAGGAGGAAGTCACGCGCGATATCCCGAACGTCTCCGAGGAGGCCCTCAAGGACCTCGACGAGTCCGGGATCGTTCGAATCGGCGCCAAGGTGAAGCCGGGCGACATCCTGGTCGGCAAGATCACGCCGAAGGGCGAGACGCAGCTGACTCCCGAGGAGAAGCTGCTGCGCGCGATCTTCGGCGAGAAGGCGGGGGACGTGCGCGATACCTCGCTGACCGTCCCGCCGGGTATCGAGGGCACGGTCGTCGACGTGAAGGTGTTCTCGCGGCGCGGCGTCGACAAGGACGAGCGCGCGAAGTCGATCGAGGAGGAGGAAGTCGGACGCCTCGAGAAGGACTACCAGGACGAGATCGCCATGGTCGAGATGGAGCGGGATCAGAAGCTCAAGAACCTGCTCGTGGGCAAGACCTCGCTCCTGGACCTCGTCGACCCCACCAACAAGAACCGTCGCCTGACGAAGAAGGGCGACCGGATCGAGCGCGTGGACCTCGAGGACTTCTCGTGGAACGAGCTGAAGAAAGTCCGCGTCAAGGAGGACGACGGTCTCGCGCAGATGGTCAAGAAGATCGAGGAACTCGCCGAAGAGCAGATCGCGATCTACGACACGATGCTCGAAGACCGTATCGGCCGGCTCCGCCGTGGCGACGACCTGCCGCCCGGCGTCATCAAGATGGTGAAGGTCTACGTCGCGGTGAAGCGCAAGCTCTCGGTCGGCGACAAGATGGCGGGTCGTCACGGTAACAAGGGCGTGGTTTCCAAGATCCTGCCCCAGGAGGACATGCCCTTCCTGCCCGACGGGACCCCGGTCGAGATCGTGCTGAATCCGCTGGGCGTGCCATCCCGCATGAACGTCGGCCAGATCCTCGAGACCCACCTCGGCTGGGCCGCCCGCGCGCTCGGCCTCTGGGTCGCGAGCCCGGTCTTCGACGGCGCGACCGAGCGGGAGATCAAGGAGCACCTCAAGGAGGCCGGGCTGCCGCAGTCGGGCAAGACCACGCTCCACGACGGCCGCACGGGCAAGCCGTTCCACCAAGAGGTAACCGTCGGCCAGATCTACATCCTCAAGCTGGCGCATCTCGTGGACGACAAGATGCACGCCCGCTCGATCGGGCCCTACTCGCTCGTCACCCAGCAGCCGCTGGGGGGCAAGGCGCAGTTCGGCGGGCAGCGGTTCGGTGAGATGGAAGTATGGGCGCTCGAGGCGTACGGCGCGGCGCACACGCTGCAGGAGATGCTCACCGTCAAGTCGGACGACGTCGAGGGGCGCAACCGCATCTACGAGGCCATCGTGAAGGGCGAGAACTTCCTCGAGCCCGGCACGCCGGAGTCCTTCAACGTGCTGGTGAAGGAGCTCCAGAGCCTGGCGCTGGATGTCGAGCTGGTCACGAAGGACGGCAAGAAAGCTTCTTGAGAGGAGAAACTGAATGCTGACGGATAGGCCTTTCGGCAGCCTGATCAGGGAGGAAAAGCCCGCCAAGGATCTGTGGGGCATCCTCGATCGGCATGCGAAGCCCATCACGTTCGACGCGATCCGCATCAAGCTCGCCTCGCCGGACAAGATTCGCGGCTGGTCGCACGGTGAGGTGAAGAAGCCGGAGACCATCAACTATCGGACGTTCAAGCCGGAGCGCGACGGCCTGTTCTGCGCGCGCATCTTCGGGCCGACCAAGGACTACGAGTGCTCCTGCGGCAAGTACAAGCGCATGAAGTTCGCGGGCGTCGTCTGCGACAAGTGCGGCGTCGAGGTCACGCGCGCGCGCGTGCGCCGCGAGCGCATGGGTCACATCGAGCTCGCCTCGCCCGTGAGCCACGTCTGGTTCTTCAAGGGGCTCCCGAGCCGTATCGGCCAGCTCCTCGACATGTCGCTGCGCGAGCTGGAGAAGATCCTGTATTTCGAGGAGCACGTCGCCCTCGAGTCGCGCATCAACGGGGTCAAGAAGAAGGACCTCGTCCCGGTCGACAAGGCGCGCAAGCTCCTCGAGGAGCACGGCCCCGAGGCGCTGAAGGTCGGCATGGGCGCCGAGGCGATCCGTGAGCTGCTGCGCGACATGGACCTGGATTCGCTGGCGCGGGATCTGAGAGCGCAGATGCTCGGCGAGACGTCGGTCCAAAAGCGCAAGAAGATCGTCAAGCGGCTGAAGGTCATCGAGGCGTTCTTGAAGAGCGGCAACCAGCCGGAGTGGATGATCCTCGAGGTCATCCCGGTGATCCCGCCCGAGCTGCGTCCGCTCGTGCCGCTCGACGGCGGCCGGTTCGCGACGTCGGACCTCAACGACCTCTACCGGCGAGTCATCAACCGGAACAACCGCCTCAAGCGGCTGATGGACCTCAAGGCGCCTGAGATCATCATCCGGAACGAGAAGCGGATGCTCCAGGAAGCCGTGGACGCGCTCTTCGACAACGGCCGGCGCGGCCGCGTCATCACCGGGCCGAACAACCGGCCCTTGAAGTCCCTGTCCGACACGCTCAAGGGCAAGCAGGGTCGTTTTCGGCAGAACCTCCTCGGGAAGCGCGTCGACTATTCCGGTCGGTCCGTCATCGTCGTCGGTCCCTATCTGAAGCTGCACCAGTGCGGGCTTCCAAAGAAGATGGCGCTCGAGCTGTTCAAGCCGTTCATTTTGCGGAAGCTCGAAGAGCGCGGCATCGCGTCGTCGATCAAGGCGGCGAAGAAGTACGTGGAGAAGGAGCGGCCCGAGGTCTGGGACATTCTCGAGGAAGTCATCAAGGAGCATCCGGTTCTGCTCAATCGGGCGCCGACTCTCCACCGGCTCGGTATCCAGGCCTTCGAGCCCATCCTGGTCGAGGGCAAGGCCATCGAGATCCACCCGCTGGTCTGTACGGCGTTCAACGCCGACTTCGACGGTGACCAGATGGCGGTCCACGTGCCCCTCTCGATGGAGGCGCAGCTCGAGGCGCAGGTGCTCATGCTGGCCTCGAACAACATCCTGTCGCCGGCGAACGGCGCGCCGCTGGCCGTGCCGACGCAGGACATGGTTCTGGGCATCTACTACCTGACCAAGGAACGGCTGACGACGGAGCAGCAGCCGGTCCGGGGTGAGGGGCGGCTCTTCTCCGACTCCGAGGAGGTCCGCGTCGCGTACGACAACGAGGACGTCGACCTCCAGGCGCGCATCCGGCTGCGCTGGAAGGCGGAGGTTCTCGAGACGACGGTGGGGCGCGTGCTCTTCAACGAGGTCGTGCCCGAGCCGCTGCGCTTCGTGAACCAGGAGCTGAAGAAGAAAGAGGTCACCCAGCTCGTCCTCCGCTGCTACAACCAGCTCGGCAACGAGGAGACGGTCAAGTTCCTCGACGAGCTCAAGGACCTCGGCTTCCGGTACGCGACGCTGTCGGGCCTGTCGATCGGCATCGACGACATGCACATCCCGTCGGCCAAGGAGCGCCACATCGCCAAGGCTCGCGACGACGTCAACGAGGTGGAAACGCAGTACCAGGACGGCGTCATCACCAACGGCGAGCGCTACAACAAGGTCGTCGACATCTGGGCGCACATCACCGAGGAGATCGCCGGCGAGATGTTCAAGGAGCTGGAGCAGGGCGCCGCCGGCGGCGAGTTCAATCCGATCTACATGATGGCCGACTCGGGCGCGCGCGGCTCGCGCCAGCAGATTCGGCAGCTCGCGGGCATGCGCGGCCTCATGGCCAAGCCCTCGGGCGAGATCATCGAGACACCCATCACCTCGAACTTCAGGGAAGGGCTCACCGTGCTGGAGTACTTCACGTCGACGCACGGTGCGCGCAAGGGGCTGGCGGACACGGCGCTGAAGACCGCCGATTCCGGGTACCTGACGCGGCGACTGGTCGACGTCTCGCAGGACGTCATCGTCAGCGAGTACGACTGCGGCACGGTGAAGTACATCGACGCCACGCCGCTGGTCGAGGGCGGAGACATCATCCAGTCGCTCAAGGACCGCATCTTGGGCCGCGTCGCGGCCGAAGACGTCCGCGACCCGCTGTCGACGGAGATGATCGTCCAGGCGAATGCCGAGATCGTCGAGGAGCTGGCGCAGAAGATCGAGGACTCGGGCCTGGAGCGCGTGCGAATCCGCTCGGTGCTCACCTGCGAGACGAAGCGGGGCATCTGTGTCCTCTGCTACGGACGCAACCTCGCGGCCGGCCGGCTGGCCGAGCTCGGCGAGGCGGTCGGCATCATCGCCGCGCAGTCGATCGGCGAGCCCGGTACGCAGCTGACGATGCGAACCTTCCACATCGGCGGCACGGCGAGCCGCGTCGTCGAGGCCTCCAGGCACGAGGCCAAGAGCGCGGGCCTCGTGAAGTATCACAACCTGCGTACCGTCACGAACCGCGACGGAGACCTCGTGGCGACCAACCGGAACGGTGAGATCGCCGTCGCCGACGAGCGCGGCCGCGAGCGCGAGCGCTACCCGGTCGTGTACGGCGCCAAGATCAAGGCCAAGGCCGAGGAGCGGGTCCGGGCGCGCGCCGTCCTCGTCGAGTGGGATCCGTTCACGAACCCGATCCTCACGGAGTTCACGGGGAAGGTGCAGTACCAGGACATCATCGACGGGGTGACGGTCCGCGAGGAGTTCGACGAGGTCACCGGGCTCTCGCGCCAGGTCGTCATCGAGGACCCGGAGGGGAGGCTCCAGCCCGGCGTCATCATCGTGGGCGCCCATCTCGAGCAGGGGACGCCGGCCAGCGACCGCCACCGCTATCCGCTGCCCGTCGGCGCCAACCTGAACGTGACGGAGGGCGTGGACGTGTTCGCGGCCGACATCATCGCCAAGATTCCGCGCGAAACGACCAAGACCAAGGACATCACGGGCGGTCTGCCGCGGGTGGCCGAGCTCTTCGAGGCGCGCAAACCCAAGGAGCAGGCGGTCATCACCGAGATCGACGGCCGCGTGGAGATGGGCGGCTTCGTGAAGGGGATGCG
>WNGG01018949.1_pt1 | contig 11900 bp, 12 predicted proteins | sample 5400661 | NCBI WGS metagenome assembly WNGG01 (sample SAMN13153372, study PRJNA577476) | soil metagenome | isolation source: 100 cm soil or saprolite under Garry oak tree replicate 1 | place: USA:California | collected 2016-06-15 | reverse complement strand
GCTCGAGATAGCGCACGTGCTGAGGATCTCGTTCTGAGTAGCTACGGGCGATGGTCGTGCTGCAATCGCTGGAGCCATCGTCCACGAGCAACAATTCCCAAGCGCGGTACGTCTGAGCAAAGACACTCTCGATCGCTTCTGCAATGAAGCGATCCGCATTCCAAAAAATGATTATGACCGAAACGAATGGCTGATTATTCATGTGTTCAAGAAACTGAGGTGCCAGTTATTTCCTCTCCATCGCGGCGGTCCCAATCATCTTCGATCTAAATTGCGCTGAACTTTGTAGTATGAGCTCAGCGCTTTTTAGCCTCCGTTTAACTTGAAGATCAAATAATCGTTTTTCTGAGACACGATCGGAAACTTTGAAAGGAATTCCTTGAGGTCTGGTTGCTGCTCAAATTCCCGCAAGTCTTCCACGATGAAATACTCGGGCGAATTCTTGGTGAACCGAGTGTTAAAACGCTCCTGCGCGCTTGGTGACATTAAACCAGCCAACCGCTCCCACTCCAAGTCCCACTGCAGTGGCCAAGAGGAGCCCGAGAGTAGACCTTCGTATTCCAGCGGCACTCCATAGTCGTCAGATAAGAAAATTGTCTTTGTGCTGTGGTTAACTAGCTCGCCAATTTCTCGTCGGGAATTGACCTTATGATCTGCATTGGCGTCGACTAGTCTCGGAGAGCTACAATCGGCCCTAGCGACAGGCCGACAATAGGGATGAGCTGTAATTGGTAATAATCATGCGTGGCGAAGTTATAGTTGAGGGCCAGGCCAAAGATCACGTATCCAATCCATAAGCCCATCACTAACGATCTTGGCAACCCATCGCGGAAAAATAGTATTCCTAGAAGTGCACCGATGAACGGAATAAAACCAACCGTGAGGCCGATATTAGTGACCCAATTGCGCCAGAAGAAAGACGACATCCAGAGTTGGGGGAGTAGTGTCTTCCAAGCTTCGTGAGGAAAAAAACGGCCCGTTACGACATTGTAAATATAAATCGTAATGGTCGGCAGAAGGATTATTGTTATAAACACAAGCAAAGTTTGACTCATGATGGCGCGCCGAATGCCTTGCCGGTAAATGGCGATCGCCGTGAAGACCGCCAGGATCGCAAACACGGAATGAGGCTTAACCACGAAGGCTAAGGAGGAAACCATGGCTGCAACCATCAAGCGGGCGTTCGATGGAGCGTCGTAATAGCGCAAAATTGCGAATACACTCGCGAGCATTAACATAACCATTAACGGATCGGGCTGGAAACTTCGGCTCGCGACGACCGCAAAAGGAAGAAAGAGATAAAAAGTAGTGCCGAAAAGGGCCGCATCTGCATCGGCTATTCTTTTGCCGACGAGATAGAGAAAGCCGCCACCAATCAGCCAAAACAAGGACGATAACAAGCGTGGAATCCAAACATGCTCCCCGCCAAGAAAGCGGTAGCCAATCGACACTAAGAATTCCATAATCGGTGGCTCTAAGGTCCCCTGCTTTTGCCGGCTATAGAATGCAACCTGCTTCTCCCATTCGGGAACAGAGGTCGAGCTGGCAAAATAATATTCTCTCGCGATGATCAACGAACGATATTGACGGGTGGCATGAAAATTCAGCGGTGGCTCATTGATGTGGTAAAGTCTTAGGCCTAAGGCTACAACAAATAATAATCCAACTCCAATCAGCCTTTTGTGGGCCAAGCACTTTACTTCCGAAGTCAATGTTGTAAGCACCGTTTCTCGCCGAGATTATCGGTTGGCCGCTAGCCAGCCAGTCGAATAAGGTTCGCCGCAGCAACGTGCGGATTCATCTGATTCATAATCGATGGCAAACGAAATCTTCCGTTCATCCAAGGCACTTCTCGCCGCCAGGCTTTCAACATAGCCTCGGCCAGTGCCGCTGAATCACCAATCGGCACAAGTTCACCGCTTATTCCTGGCTCGATAAGCTCATCGATACTAGCTCCGAGCGATCCTATAACTGGAATATTTAAAAGAAGGCTTTCAATGAGCGTATTCGGCAGATTGTCGACGCGCGAAGGAATCACTACGGCCTCGGCTCGTTTCAGAACCGCATACAACTGAGGCTTTGGAACATAACCGAGCCATCTTACCTGAGATGCCTGCTCCCCCCATATATCACGATAGTTCTCTACAGCGCCGTTCCATGATTCCCCTGCCCACACCATATTCAATTCGGGTTCCTGTTGCCACGCGATTGGCAACGCGGCTGCGAGCACATCGGTCCCTTTGCGAGGACAAATAGCCCCAAAGTACAAGAGATATCGTTGAGGCAATTCCCAAGATGGATCTGAAGCCATTTCCATTTCCAATGCGAAAGGAGGACGCAGAACTTCTATCTGAAAGCCGTGCTCTTTCCTATAGTGCCCGGCGACAAACTCGCTAGGAGCGTATGCAACATCGGCCTTTCGAATACAATACCGCTCGAGCCAGCAATATAGTCTCGAGTTCAGTTTATCGAACTTTCCATCTGCTCTAATGAACAAATCGGCTGCCCAACTACACCGCACAAGATGGCGGCGGCTAGGATGTTTGTTTATGAATAACCCCGCTAACCCGTAGTCGGAACTTTGCACGAGCTCAAAGGGCTTCTCTCGGTCTCTCGCATAGAAGGCGCGCGCCAACCCTCGTGCAGCAAAAACAGACTCTCCAGTTTCGCTAATATTCAGCTTTGGACTCCGACGTGAAAGCCTGCGGATCGCGCGCAACGGAAGATTATTGGGAATCCCGACTCGCTCAACTCTAATCCCATCGAATGTGATCACACCCGGCCGTTCCTGACTGAGTGTGAAAACCTCCGGCTCGTGACCAAGCTCGTGTAAGACTTTTGTAAGCCGATGAAGGTAAGCCCCCATGCCTCCGCTGTTGGGCTCTGTTACGAAGGTCGCAGTCAAGAATGCAATTCTGAGTGGAGTCGAATCCATTCCTGGACAGAAAATCTCTCTACCAAACTAATGCTGCTGCTTAATGAGCCAATCGCAAGGTACAAGAATTTGCCCCGGTTTCCCCTCTGGCGTAGCATTACTTAGTGATGCCGTTTCATTTACTGAAAAACGAATGCTATCTACCGTATCGAGAATTCCCTCCCAAGGGGTCCAGAGATTAGTTCGGATACCATATATTTTTGGTAGCAGAATATGAGGCGGCAAACACACAACCGCACGATACTGGCCAGCTTCGTCTGGTGATTCCAATGCGCTATCTTGGGGATTAGATGCAAATATTAGATCTCCGTTGCTGTCTAGTAGATCGACACTGATTTGGAGATTACGGCATCTACGTTGAACAACATATTCCATTATTACACTGAGCGAACTGGCAGTCGTAACATGTTCTAGTCGTTCTTCTTTCTCGTTCGCGAGATAGATTTTCTTGAAATACGCGTTTTTCATTGGCGCTGATGAGAGTTCCCAGCTAGATACAGGAGATACCACTTCTTTAAGGTAAGTCTGAATCACATCTGGAACTTTGCGAAAAGCCTTAATTTGACCTTTATCCAGGAGAATGGCTGAATGGCACAACCGCTGAATACATGCCATGTTGTGACTGACGAACAAAACTGTGCGTCCTTCTTTAGCCACATCGCCCATTTTACCAATACATTTTTGTTGAAATGCCGCGTCTCCCACTGCCAGAACTTCATCCACGAGCAGGATTTCCGGTTCAAGGTGTGCGGCGATTGAAAAAGCCAGCCGCATGTACATACCGCTCGAGTAGCGCTTGACCGGTGTATCGAGAAACTGCTCGACTTCGGCGAATTCGACGATTTCGTGGAACCTTCGTTTGATTTCCGCCTTTGTCATCCCCAGAACGGCGCCGTTCAGGTATATGTTTTCTCGTCCCGTCAGCTCGGGATGAAAACCGGTACCTACTTCCAGGAGGGAGCCAATGCGTCCATTAATCTTTGCCCGGCCGTGAGTTGGCCGTGTTACCCGCGAAAGGATCTTTAACAGCGTGCTCTTCCCGGCTCCATTTGTGAATTTCGAATTTCGGATTTCGAATGGCGAAATTTAGAGAATGCTTCGGCCAAGGTATCGCGCAGAGTGATATAGCTCTCTCGCTGGGCACCGATGCGGTAGCGCTTGCTTAAATTGTCAACTTGAACGGCAAGATCAGTCATACATAAATTTCAAGGTTAGAATTCGAAATCCGAAATTCGAATTTGGGAGCAACAGCTGCGATACTCTGCCAAAGGAGGGATGAGCCTAGAGGAGTGAAGGCGACCAGACGAACAGCCGCAACGGCGTCTCGGATGCTTGGCTTGACGCGCTTATTGGGTGTGGGCTCGCTATAACCGATATCGCAAGCAGAGCGCAAATCGACGTCCAACAAGTCGCAGCCGAGCGGCTGGTTCTTAGAGATAGCCAAGGCCTTTTAACCTTTCTTCTACAGTTGCTTGATCTTCTTTCGAAATGCGCGGCGGAGGAGAATTCCTTTGCTCAATTTCCATACCGAGAGCTAGGGTTGGAAAATCTCTAAAGGTAGGAGCAGGAAAGTTCGACAACCCCTGATTAAAAAAAATCACTCCCGGAACGATGTGTGGATCAACACAGTGATCGCCGCTCCAATGGTCATGGTTCTCTTCTATACTGGCCGACTTCCACGAACCCAAGCCGGTCTCTGCGGAGGCTCGAAAACCATTGGCATAACCGATAATGAAATCGGGGCTGAGTTCGGATAAGTGACCGGAAAAAGCATCAGCTCTTGAATAGACCTCTTGAATGACCGGACGCCCATCCGGTCCTCGCCAGGCCATCAATTCATCTCGTAGGCGCAGGCTAATACTATGTCTGTCCTTGGCGGATACACAGCCCTGGTTTTCGCGACCTTGCAAGTTGAGATATAAACTATTCAGCCCGGCTGCATAGGCTTTACTCGCTGCCCAATCGATTTCTTTAAGAGAACCAGTCTCTCTCTCTTTACGTGGCACTAAATATGCCTGTCCTATCAGCCAACGGTTAAGGTGAACTTTATAATCAAAGGTTGTGAACCCATGGTCAGAGACAATCACGAGATCAGTCTGGCCGTTTGAATGGTTCATTAGACGCTCTTCTACACTTCCGACCAACCGGTCAAGCTTTAAATACCATGCTTCGATAATGTCCGGGCGATCTCGCCAATACATGTGCTGAATGCGGTCGAGTGTGTCGAATACACTGGCGAGAATCCCGTCATTCATTTGGGAAATATGAAAATTCAAGATTCTTTCCCTCGTGCGGAAAATCGTTTCACATAACTCAAGGAACTGGTTGTCGCCAATCCATCCTTCTTCCAAAGCGGTGGTATCTTGTGGCCATCCTAGCGTCAGGAAAGGCCCGGCGGATTTCCAGACTCGTTTCGCAAAACTGCGTGATGAGGCGTATCGCCAGGGAGTTTTGAATGGATGGATCTGCAGGGGCAAGAAGTAAAGACGCGGCTCTGGGCGAGCCTGGATCATAATCACTCTCGTAATCCCCCAAAGCGAGTAGAAATGGTTTATCTTGAAATTGACTTCAATGATCGGTGACCACTGTCCCACTACCAGGTTAAGCTTGACCTTGCCAATTGTCAGCGAAGCTGCCTTATCATCAAAAATCTCAAGAGCAATCCCCGCCAAGCTGTGGTCGATCTCACTCCCACGTTTTCTTCCGGGTCCTTTCAAAGTACCTGTGTACCGGCCAGGGCCGGGAGTATCAAGAATTTCGATGGAGGTTTTGAAGTTTTCATCTTGCAATGAATGGTCAACCGTGAACAGCGAGCCAACTCCCAGACGCCCGTGGATGTCCGGAGTGCCAAAGCCGGGCAACGTTCTCACCGGCGATTCGGGGTGGGCAGGGAAAGTTGCCGGCCACCAAAGGACGGTAGCCGGGTAGCCTTGCCGGACAGCCTGGTCGAAAATGGTATTGGCCTGGTTGGGGGGAATGAAACGTGTCCCGAATATATCTTTGCGGGTCGGCAATACGGACACAGACAGACCATAGTTGGAAACGTCCCGATGGACGAAGTCAAAGAGACCGTGACTTCCGGGATCTAAGCCTGTAGAAATGCTGGTCCAGGAGACTTCGCTTTGGGGTGGATTGGAAACACCAAAGCGTGAATACCCACCAGTTTTGGTGTACTTCTCCAAGACCGGCATTTTGCCTTGCGCCAATAGCCGTTCGAAGACAGCCGGATCAAACGCATCCAGGCCAATGATTAACGTGCGCATATTCTGCCCCGATTGTTACCTGAGCACAATCAACTTTATGCGGATATCCTAGATTGCTAAGGATATCTAACTGCCTTGAGAAATATCCTTCTAACCTTTTTTTAGCCCACGAAGAAAACGCAAAGTACGGGAGACGAGCATAGTGACCTTGCTGGAGAACAAAAGAAAGGCACCGGATATCACTCCAAAAATTGCTGCCAATGCCTGAAAAAGCATGCCACCAGTATTCGGATCAATATACATCATCTATCTCCTTTGTTTTTTGCCAAGGCCTAGGCTGAGGCGGAGCCACAGCAGAGCAGGATTCTAGCCCTGTTTATTAAAGTCTTTGTCTGTAGAGACTGTTTTCGATTACCGCGCGCATTTGTTCAAGGTCGACCCGGCGGCCAAGGAATTGGCTTAAACCCACAAGGTCTTTAGTAGGATCAGCCAATAAACGGTTATATTCGAGCTCTAATACCCGGAAATTCGGTTGCAGGGAAAGCCATCGCCTTACTGTATCCAGGTGCTTCTCGTATAGCTCGGCCATAGTCTTATCATCCACAGAACCCCCGGGTTCCCCGCGATGGGCAAGCATCCTTCGCTGAGAGGCCAGGATTTCGCTCATTCTTCGTTGCATGAAGACGACGTGATAATTGAACTGTGGAGGCAACAATTCGAGCAATGCAGATATAACCTTTACCGCTTTTCCTTTTGCTCGGGATAACCACTCGAAGTCACCGTCTTTCAAATTTTTCACCCGCTCAAACTCGAAGTAACCCTGGGGATTATCCTCATCAGCGCCTCGCAGGTTATCCGTAAACACCTCAATTGTTCCTGCAGCCAACATCTTCATCATCATTGATGTCCCCGATCGTGGCAGCCCAGAGACCACAATGATTGAATTGCGTTCGTTGGTTTTTTTTACACTCGCGAAACGAGATATCAGACGCCACATCATTATCTATCCCCGCGGGATACCTTCCAGGATCGCGCCTTGCTCTGCAAGTATACTTGGAAGCCGACCGGCATCTGAATCCAGGAAACTTATACTTGCTCTTTGCGTTTTGGATACCTAAATCACGCAACGCACTCTTCTGAGCTTGTGCGATTATTTAAAGCGACGGTTGACCTTTATCAACTGTTCGTTTAAGAGTGCCTGGAGATCCGAGGCGACGGATTTTCTGGAAGAATAAATATTGTTTAATTCTTCGGGGTCGTCATTCAAGTCATACATTTCATATATATCATCATATTCCTTGTACCCGAGGTAGTGCACTAGCTTATACCGATCTCTAATCAGACTGACCGTTCGCTTCCTGAGGGGAGCGTGCTTCGAATTACTCTTGGCTTCTAAACAAAAGATACTCCTCTCAGCCGCAGGTTTTTCTTCCGCGATGGATGGCAGCACCTCACCTTCACACCAATCTGGTTTGTTTATTCCAGAAAGATGCAGCAACGTAGGGAGAATATCCACGCAGCTCGTGTGTGTATAAACATCCTGTTTCTTTTGTTGACCTGGTTTTGATATTAAAAGAGGAACGCGAATTACCGGTTCAAACAAGACTGGAGTAATGTGACCCCATACGCCTCTTTCAAACAACTCGCCGTGATCGGAAGTAAATATTACATAAGTATTATCGAGAATCCCATTTCTGTCCATGAAATCATATAGACGACCAAATTCGGCGTCAGCATATGCGATGTATTCGTCATACTCTCGCCTTTTTTGGTTTAAGCGCTGATCCGGTTGGCTATCCGAGAGGGGATGAAACGGTTTCGGAAGCGGATTCCAGCCATCATCAAATCGATCGACAAATTCCCGCCGCGTGGTATACGGATCGTGGGGTGGTAAGAAATGCATATAAGCTAAGAAAGGCTGCGGCGCTTTCTCCAACTGACGCATGGTCCAGTCAATCGCGGTTTCTAACATAAAGACGAGATTGTGATTGTTGGGGATGCCACGTGGGAAAAGCTCGCCATACTGTTTGGTCAAAAGTTTCATCTGAATGGAAGTCCAGAATCGATAGACTTCGTAAAGGAAGAGGGAACTAGAGTAGGTGTCGCCACGGCGGAAGATAAGGCTCTCACCATGAACAGCGGGTGTAAAATCCTTCGGGAAAAGCCGATCAGCGAGATAATTATCAACCAGACAGAGCTCTCTTGTCTTTGTAAAGTTATCGATGTCCAATCGAAACTGATCTAAAAGAGAGGTAGCCACTATGTTATGTGAAAAGCCGATTCGGAAATAGCCTTTCTCACCTAGCAAACTGAAGATATTCTTGTTCCTAAATTCCTCTAAGACAGTGCCCTGAATATGGAGAGCCTGGTGAGACCATGGATACGTACCAGTCAACAGGGAGGCAGTGCCCGGTGTGGTGAAATTTCCACTCGCATAGTGTGAATGAAACACTGTTGCTCGATTGGCGAAACGTGAGAGATTTGGCGTGGTTTGGCGGCGATACCCATAAAAAGGGATGTGATACGCAGAGAAAGTATCGAATACCAGAATAAGGATGTTTGGAAGACGATGGCCACCTGGTTGTGACGTATGCCCCAGCGTAGGTTCTGGCGGTGGCCATACCGTGAACAGTGGCCACATCGCAAGGAACTTAATAAAATCTCTCCTGGGCAGACTGGTCGGCATATTATCCTATTAAGTATTCCGTATAACGAGGATTGTAAGACTTATTAAATCGATCAAGAGATATACAAGTGATAGTACTGCTACGCGACCTACGAATGAGAGGATAACACTTTCAAGCTTCTCGCTGTACTGTATTAGGAAACAACATAAGATTTGCGAGGATAAAAACAATCCCATCCAGGGTAGAAACTGGCTAATGCCCCAGTACCGTACTGTCAGATCATTTATATGCGCAAGAATAAACCAAGCTGCGGAAAGGTAAACAATGCCTGTGGTTAGAGCTACGAATTTGTCTCTCAACCAGCGACGGGGAAGAAGAGCAGACAAGAGGACGAATGGGAGAAAAATAACCGCGCTCTCAAAAAGGGCAAACGTTTGGGGATATGAGACAACTCCGATCACATCCCAAACGCTCATCTGACGTAACCAGGCAGGCACCTCTCGGAGCAAATTGTATACCGACCAAACTTGAATGGGGAACAAACAGGCCAGATATGTATAAACGATGTTGCGTCTTGAAGGAATGCGACGATAAACTGAAATTAAAGGTAACCGATGCTCCTTCAACAGTTCTTCCAGGCACAATGGTTCACTACTCCGCCGGAGGGAATCAAGCGACGTCGGCGAACTCATGCTCCATCCGGCGGAAGTAGAACAATCCACCGATAAGGAGCGCCAGCACGACGATGGTGGTGACGACCAGCAGATCCCAGGCCAGTTCCTGCTGACCGAGCAATGCCCAGCGAAAGCCTTCGACGACTCCGACCATCGGGTTCAGTCCGTACAGAAGCCGCCAGCGGTCTGGAATGATCGAGCTGGGATAAGCCACCGGCGTTAGGAAGAGCCAAAACTGCGTCAGAAACGGGATCGCGTAAGCGACGTCGCGATACTTGATGTTCACTGCCGAAAGCCAGAGGCCGCAGGCAAGCGCCGTCATGAACGCGAGCGACAGAAATAGCGGCAGGGTCACGATCGCGATGCCCGGAACGATCCCATAAAAGAGCATCATGCCCAGCAGAATGACAAAGGCGACGGCGAAGTCGAAGATCAGTGAGATCACGGCGGAGAGCGGCAGGATCAACCGGGGGAAATAGACCTTCGAGATCAGGTTGGCGTCGGCGACAAGACTGTTGCCGGAGCGAGTGAGCGCTGCCGAAAAAAAGTTCCAGGAAAGCAGGCCGGCGTAGGAGAATACGGGGTAGGGAACACCCTCGGAGGGTACGCGCAGTAATCCTCCGAAGATGATTGAAAAAACAACCATTGTCAGAAAGGGCTGCAGGACCGCCCACGCCACGCCGATCACGGTTTGCTTGTAGCGCACTTTGACATCGCGCCACACCAGAAAGTAAAGCAGCTCTCGACATCTCCACAGCTCGCGCAGCTCGAGTGCCTCCCACCTGCCCGGCGGCTCAATCAAGATGGCCTGGGTCTGATTTGCGAGAGACTGGACTGGATTTATTGGCTCAACTAGGTGTGCGGCTTGCTGGGACATAGGGAAGTGTTTAGGTTGATTGTGGTGCTCTGCAAGAACTCGTTTCCAATGTAACTTCGCACCAATCGCATGCTCAAGCGTTACCGCGCTGGCCTTGGTTGAGATAAACGCTGAAGGTGCCATAAAGCAGCCAATATCGAGCGCCCCACAAAGACGTTTTCGGCCAGCCGAACCCGCCGGGCAGCATCACCTCTCCAATAGAGCCGGATCCGACCGACTATTATGCGCGCGAGCATGACGGCACCGACGACAAGCTTGAACTGCATCGTCAACAGTTTCGAGTAGTGCCGTCGATAAAACTGAGCTTCGCTTTCGAAAAATTGCAGCATCATTGCCGCACGTCTTTGTGTCGTGCTAACCCCGCCCACATGCACAATCGTTGTCGTCGGAGTAAAATGAACCTGCCACCCGGCACAAGCCAGCCGGTAGCAGAGATCAACCTCCTCGAAGTACATGAAGAACGACTCGTCGAAGCCGCCCATAGCTTTGAATGCCTCACGGCGGACCGCAACGGCCGCCCCTAGCACCCAAGGGACTACCCGGTTACGCATATCCGGCCCGGTGCCCAACTCTTGCTCCCGAAAGCCGAAAAGATAGTGAATAAGCCGACCGCGAGTGCTCCTGCCGCAGAAAGCGTCGAGCTGTGGCAGCGTCGTCCAGGTGTGGCACACGTAGCGGCTGGGAAATGGAAACCACGATCTTTGCTGTGCTCCGTGCGAGTTCACCAGGCGCGGTCCGACTATTGCCGCCCGAAGATGCTGATCGAGATAGGCGCTCAGTTTTCTGAGTCCGCCAGATTCGAGGAGCGTGTCGGCATTCAGGAGCAACACATACGGAGCGTTGCAACTCGCAATTGCCTGGTTTGCCGCCGCACCGTTCCGAGATTTTTCCTATTAACATGAAGCGTCACCCACAAGTACTCACCCTTTACCATCTCCCCGCTGCCATCCAACGAAACGTTATCGACAACCACCACTTCGGTCGGCTCCTCCATCTGGACAGTTGCAAGACAAGCCCGGAGGTGTTCGCGTGTGTTGTAGTTTACGATGACGATTGCAATTGGAGTCATCTCATTCCCTGAATTCGGTTCCGCCGATCAGCGTCATTTGGCTTGAGCGAACTTCTCCCTCAAGAAACCCATGGTGATCGCTCCCTGCGATACCAGCAGCAATCCTGCAAGCACCAACCTTCGACCGCAGCGACCCTGAGAGAACGAGTGACGTAACAAGTTCAGATAGAACGATGGAGCTTGTAATCTGATGCCTTTCTGCGTGCGCTGGGCACGCACCCGATGAAAGCCGAAGGCGCCACGCCCATAACGGAACTGCTGCCGCCAAAAACTACGAAAGCTCAATCCGTGAGCATGGTAGACGAGTATTTCGGGGGCATAGGTCATCTCATATCCGTAATGTAACCAACGATCGCAAAATTCACGGTCTTCTCCTGCCGCGAGGGAAAAACTCGTGTCAAAGCCGCCGATCGCGCGAAAACGCTCTACAGTAACGGCTAAGTTGTTGGAAGCAAAAAAGTTTGCGTGATGACGATCGCTGTTGTAGTGAGCGTACATGTAATCTATCAATAACT
>WNGG01007711.1_pt1 | contig 11900 bp, 9 predicted proteins | sample 5400661 | NCBI WGS metagenome assembly WNGG01 (sample SAMN13153372, study PRJNA577476) | soil metagenome | isolation source: 100 cm soil or saprolite under Garry oak tree replicate 1 | place: USA:California | collected 2016-06-15 | reverse complement strand
GGCAGATAGCACAGGCAGCCGGCGCCGCCGACCGCGATGCTGAGGTGCTTTTGGCCGTCTTTCGCACCAACCGGACCCGAGAGCAGCGCAAGCACGCCGAGCGGAGCCAGCAGCTTTCCTAACAACCTGCCCGTCCAAGATCGTTTTCCAGCCATGAATTTCCTCCCTTGTTTCATTGGGCCCTACGGCTCCGAAAGACGAAGCTACATCCCGGCCGCGGCCTTGCGCACGAAGCGATCATCGAACGTCTTGGCAAGATCGACCTTGGCGCCCTTGAGCTCGGGGTCGAATTGCGCCAGCAGCTGATAGGCGTTCTGCATGCCCTTCTCGGTGATGACGCCGGTCTTGGAATACATCTCGATCGAAGCCTTGACGGCGCGCTCATAGAGCGTGCGGTCGCCGAGGTAATATTCCTCCGGCATCGTCTTCACCACGTCCTCCACGCTCGCCGTTTTCAGCCACTGCAGCCCCCTGTACAACGCATTGACGAGATGCTGGGTCGTGTTCGGATATTTTTCGGCGAAATCCGCCTTGAGATACAGCACGGCGGCCGGATTGGTGCCGCCGAACAGCTGCATGTTGCCTTGCTCGGTGCGGGTATCGGCCAGCACGACGATGTCGCCGTCCTGCTCAAGCTTGGAGACCGCCGGATCGACGTTCGAGATCGCGTCGATCTCGCCGCGCTTGATCGCCGCCACCGCGGTCGCGCCGGAGCCGACGCTGATGATCGACACGTCTTCGGGCTTGAGGCCATCCTTTCCGATCAGGGCGTTGACGAAGAAATGCGTGGCGGAGCCCGGCGCGGAGACGCCGATCTTGAAGCCTTTGAGGTCCTTGAATGATTTCACGCTTGCGGCTTTCTCCTTGCGCACGCCGAGCACGAAGCCGGGAAATCGGCCGAGCTCGAGCACGGCCTTGATGTCCTGGCCGCGCGCCTGCATGCGCACGGTGTGCTCATAGGCGCCGGTGACGACGTCGACGGAGCCGCCGAGCAGGGCTTGGAGCGACTTGGCGCCGCCGGCGAAATCGTTGATGGTGACGTCGAGGCCCTGCTGCTTGAAATAGCCGAGCCGCTCGGTGATCGTCAGCGGCAGATAATACAGCCCGCTCTTGCCCCCGACCGCAAGCGTGATGTCCGGCTTTTCGATCGCCTGAGCGCCGGCCGGCTGGGTGGCGACGAGCCCGAGCGCGGCCGCGGCGAGCGCCAATCCGATCCTTCGCATGCTTGCGTCCTCCCGATTGTTCGGGCGACCTGCCCGTTGCGGCCGAACATGACCGCGGCAGCTTGCAAGCGCAAGTCCGTCAGGTTCGGGTTTCCGCTGCCAACGGCCGCCATACCAGCAATCGCCGCTCGACTGCGCTGACGAGCCCGTCGATCGCCAGCACGAACACGGCCAGCACGAACATGCCGGCGAACACGCCGGCCACGTCGAACACGCCTTCGGCCTGCTGGATCAGATAGCCGAGACCGGCCGCCGATCCGAGATATTCGCCGACCACGGCGCCGACCACCGCAAATCCCACCGACGTGTGCAGCGATGAGAACATCCAGGACAGCGCCGAGGGCCAATAGACGTGGCGCATCAGCTGGCGCTCGCTCATGCCGAGCATGCGCGCGTTGGCGAGCACGGTGTGGCTCACTTCCTTGACGCCCTGATAGACGTTGAAGAACACCACGAAGAACACCAGGGTGACGCCGAGCGCGACCTTCGACCAGATGCCGAGCCCGAGCCACAGCGCGAAGATCGGCGCCAGCACCACGCGCGGCAGCGCGTTGATCATCTTGACGTAAGGGTCGAGCACGGCGGCGAGAAACGGCTTGCGCGCGAACCAGAAGCCGACGAGCGCGCCCGCTCCCGATCCGATCACGAAGGCGAGCACGGATTCCACCAGCGTCACCCAGAGATGCCGCCAGATCGTTCCCTCGGCGAACCATTTGACGACGCGCGAGAACACGTCGCTGGGCGTCGAGAAGAAGAATGGCGGCAGCACGTTGGTCGCGGTGAGCACGTGCCACAGCCCGATCGCCAGGACCGCAACCAGGACCTGCAGCACGATCAGATTGGCGCGCGAGCGGGCCAAGCTCACCCTCCTCCGGTCTGGGCGTAGCCCTTGAGCACTTCGGTCTTGAGCACGTGCCAGATTTCGCGATGGAGATCGTGGAACGCCGGCTCGAGCTTGACCTCGGCGATGTCGCGCGGGCGGGGCAGCGCGACCCGCCATTCGCCGAGAATCCGCGCGGCCGGCCCCGCCGACATGATGACCACGCGGTCGGAAAGCGCGATCGCCTCCTCGAGGTCGTGGGTGACGAACAGCACCGCCTTGCGATCGGCGTTCCACAGGTCGAGCAGCAGATTGCCCATGATCTGCCGGGTCTGGGCGTCGAGCGGTCCGAACGGCTCGTCCATCAGCAGGATCTTCGGATCGCGGATCAGCACCTGGGCCAAGCCGACGCGCTTGCGCTGGCCGCCGGAGAGCATGTGTGGGTAGCGGGAAGCGAAACCCTGCAGGCCGACGCGGGTGAGCCAGTTCTCCGCGCGGCCGCGGGCTTCGCGCGACGGCACGCCGGCGATCTCCAGCCCGATCGCGACGTTTTCGAACGCGGTCTTCCAGGGGAACAGCGCTTCCGCCTGAAACAGGTAGCCGGCGCGCGCGTTGAGGGAGCCGAGCGGCGCGCCGAAGATGGTGGTGCGCCCGGCCGAGGGCGCGAGCAGGCCCGCGGCGACGTTGAGCAGCGTCGTCTTGCCGCAGCCGGTTGGCCCCACGATCGAGACGAACTCGCCGTCGGCGACCGCAAGCGTCGCCTGCTCGACCGCCGTGTAGGCGCTGCCGTCGGCGAACCGGAAGCTGATGGTGACGGCATCCAGCGCGACGGCGGAGCCATCGGCGCTTTCACGCTTCACTGCAACGCTGGCGGGCTGGACCATGTTCGACAGGCTAGCCGTCCGCCTTGCGCCTTGCAAAGCCGAGCTTGGCCACGCCCGCGAGCGCGGGCCCGAGGGTCAATTCCGGCTCTTGTCCACGAGCGCCTTGGCCTTGATCCACGGCATCATGGCGCGCAGTTTTTCGCCGATCTGCTCGATCGGATGCTGGGCGAGCTTGGCGCGCATCGCCTTGAACGAGGTCTGGTTGACCCTGTTCTCCAGCATCCAATTGCGGGTGAAGCGTCCCGACTGGATGTCGTCGAGGATGCGCTTCATCTCCGCCCGCGTCTCCTGATTGATCACGCGCGGGCCGCTGACGTATTCGCCGTATTCGGCCGTATTGGAGATCGAGTAGTTCATGGTGGCGATGCCGCCCTCGTAGATCAGGTCGACGATCAGCTTCACCTCGTGCAGGCACTCGAAATACGCCATCTCCGGCGCATAGCCGGCCTCGACCAGCGTCTCGTAGCCGGCCTTGATCAACTCGACGAGGCCGCCGCACAGCACGACCTGCTCGCCGAACAGATCGGTCTCGCATTCCTCGCGGAAACTGGTCTCGATGATGCCGGCGCGCCCGCCGCCGATCGCCGCGCCGTAGGACAGCCCGAGATCGTGGGCATTGCCGGAGACGTCGCGCTCGATCGCCATCAGGCAGGGCACGCCGCCGCCGCGCTGGTATTCCGAGCGCACGGTGTGGCCCGGGCCCTTCGGCGCGATCATCAGCACGTCGAGGTCGGGCCGCGGCTCGATCAGGTTGAAATGGATGTTGAGCCCGTGCGCGAACATCAGCGCCGCGCCGTCCTTCATGTTGGCGGCGAGATGGTCGCGATAGATGTCGGCCTGGAGCTCGTCGGGCGTGAGCATCATCATCACGTCGGCCCATTTGGCCGCATCCGCGACTTCCTTGACCGGTAGCTGCACGCTCTCCGCCTTCTTGGCCGATGCCGAGCCCTTGCGCAGCGCCACGGTGACTTCCTTCACGCCGGAATCGTGCAGATTGAGCGCGTGGGCGTGGCCCTGGCTGCCGTAGCCGACGATGGCGATCTTCTTGCCCTTGATCAGGTTCAAGTCGGCGTCGCGGTCGTAGTAAACGCGCATGTCTTTGGTTCCCTTGTGAGTGAAGTTTACCTGGCTGATCGTCGTTATCGCCAGTCGGCAATCGCTACCGACTCAATTCCGACCAGTGCCGCCAGCTTGGCTCGCACGTCGTTGAGAACTGCTTCGGGAACTTCGCCGATGTGCCGAAAACCCCGCTCTCTACGATCCACGGCGCGGATCTGGTCGACGAGAATCGATCCCGTTGCCGCGAGTCCTGCGGGAAGCGGAACTTTTGTGGGCCAAGGTCGAGAATTCGACGTGATCGGACAGATGATCGCGAGGCGGCTGCGCCGATGGAAGTCAAGATCGCTGAGTACGACCACGGGTCTTGCGCCGCTTTGCTCGCCCCCGCGCGTCGGCCGCAGGTCCGCCCAGACGAGATCCCCCGCCTTGGGCAGTGAGTGATGCGCGCGTGTATTCGTCATCGATGATTTCGGCTCCCCTGTCCGGACCCCAATCGACAAGCTCGGGCTCGTTCTCCAGCCCGAGCCGATCCATTTCGGCAAGCAGATCCCCGAGGCGATACCGCGGAAGCTGGCCCCTCGGCGCGGTCTCGATCGCAAGCCGGGAGCCGTCCTGGTTGACATCGACCACGGTACCCGGCCTGAGACCAAGATCGTCGGCGAGCCGCTTGGGCAGTCTCACCGCAAGGCTGTTGCCCCATTTCGCTACTTTGATCTTCATGTCTTACCTGTTGTCGAATATACATTGTATATCCCAGACTAGCGATTCCGTCGAGTCACATCGCCTCCGGCCCGCGGGTGATGGCGACGATGCCGGTGCGCGACACCTCGACCAGGCCCAGCGGCAGCATCAGCCCGACGAACTGGTCGATCTTGTCGGACTTTCCCGTGAGCTCGAACACGAAGCTCTCGGTGGTGGCGTCGATCACGCGCGCGCGGAACGCATCGGACAGGCGCAGCGCCTCGACCCGGCGCTCGCCGGTGCCGCGCACCTTGACCATCGCCAATTCGCGCTCGATCGACTTGCCGCCGACCGTGACGTCGATGACGCGGTGCACCGGCACCAGCCGCTCCAGCTGGTTCTTGATCTGCTCGATCACCATCGGCGTGCCGGTCGTCACGATGGTGATGCGGGAGAGCTGCTTCTCGTGCTCGGTCTCCGAGACCGTGAGCGAATCGATGTTGTAGCCGCGCCCGGAGAATAGCCCGATGACGCGGGCGAGCACGCCGGGCTCGTTGTCGACCAGGACCGAGAGCGTGTGGCGTTCGGTGGCGGGATTTTTCATCAACATGACATCACACCATCACCTTGCCTTCCTCGGTGATTGCGGCCTCGAGGTCCTGCGCGGCGTCGCCGAGCAGCATTTCATTATGCGCCCGGCCGGCCGGGATCATCGGGAAGCAGTTCTCGGTCGGATCGACCACGCAGTCGAAGATCACCGGGCGATCGACCGCGAGCATTTTTCGGATCGCGGCATCGAGCTCATCCGGTTTTGCGCAGCGGATGCCGACGCAATGATAGGCTTCGGCGAGCTTGACGAAGTCCGGCAGCGCCTCCGAGTAGCTCTCCGAATAGCGCCCGCCGTGGAGTAGCTCCTGCCACTGCCGCACCATGCCCATGTACTGGTTGTTGATGATGAAGATCTTGATCGGCAGCCGGTACTGTACCGCGGTCGACATCTCCTGCATGGTCATCAGCACCGAGGCTTCGCCGGCGATGTCGATGACGAGCGCGTTCGGATGCGCAAGCTGCACACCGACCGCGGCCGGCAGGCCGTAGCCCATGGTGCCGAGCCCCCCCGACGTCATCCAGCGGTGCGGCTCCTCGAACTTGAAGAACTGCGCCGCCCACATCTGGTGCTGGCCGACCTCGGTGGTGATGTAGACGTCGCGGTCGCGAGTGAGCGCGTAGAGCCGCTCGATCGCGTATTGCGGCTTGATGACCTCGCTCGAATTACGATAGCCGAGGCTCTTGCGCCCGCGCCATTTGTCGATCTGCTGCCACCATGCGGCGAGCGCCGGCTTGTCGGTCTCGACCGAGGACGCGCGCCACAGCCGGATCATGTCCTCGAGCACGTGGCCGCAATCGCCGACAATGCCGATATCGACCTTGACGTTCTTGTTGATCGAGGAGGCGTCGATGTCGACGTGGATGCGCTTGGAGCCGGGCGAGAACGCGTCGACCCGGCCGGTGATGCGGTCGTCGAACCGCGCGCCGATGCACACCATGACGTCGCAATCGTGCATCGCCATGTTGGCCTCGTAGGTGCCGTGCATGCCGAGCATGCCGAGCCATTGCGGATTTGCGGCCGGAAACGCGCCGAGCCCCATCAGCGTCGAGGTGATGGGAAAGCCGGTGAGCTTCACCAGCTCGCGCAGCAGGTGGCTGGCTTCGCTGCCGGAATTGACGACGCCGCCGCCCGAATAGATCACCGGGCGCTTGGCGCCGGCCATCAGCGCGACCGCGGCTTTGATCTTCTCCAGATCGCCCTTGAGCTTCGGCCGGTAGGTCTTGTGCTGCACGTTGCGCGGCCCGGAGTAGAAGCCCTTGGCGAACTGCACGTCCTTGGGGATGTCGACCACGACCGGCCCCGGCCGGCCGTTCGCCGCGACGTAAAACGCCTCGTGCAGCACGCGCGCGAGATCATCGACGTTCTTGACCAGATAATTGTGCTTGGTGCACGGCCGGGTGATGCCGACGGTGTCGCATTCCTGGAAGGCGTCGTTGCCGATCAGGTGCGTAGGGACCTGCCCGGTGATGCACACCAGCGGCGTCGAATCCATCAGCGCGTCGGTGAGCCCGGTCACCGCGTTGGTCGCGCCCGGGCCCGAGGTGACCAGCACGCACCCGACCTTGCCGGTCGAGCGCGCATAGCCCTCCGCGGCATGCACCGCGCCCTGCTCGTGGCGCACCAGGATGTGGCGAAGCTTGTCCTGCTGGAACAGCTCGTCGTAGATCGGCAGCACCGCTCCGCCCGGATAGCCGAAGACGTGCTCGACCCCCTGATCGGCGAGCGCCTGGATCACCATTTGGGCGCCGGTCATCTGTTCTGCCATGTTCCGCTCCACTCGCTCGACGCTTCGATTTGGCCAATAAAAAAGGGGCCCAAAAGCCCCTGTCGCGCACCGCCACGTATCGCGGATGGGTCATCCATCCACGGCGGTGCGCCAGCCGATTACGAGAACAACAAAGTTATGCACGGTCGCGCCTCTCCGGCGTTTTGTTGCGCGCCTTATAATAGCCGCACCCCCAAAGGTCAAGCGCGAACCGCGTCGAGCGCCTGCAAAACGTGCTGTTTGGCCCGATCGTCGGCGATCCACCGGAAGCCCGGCAGCTGGTGGCGAAACCAGGTGAATTGCCGCTTGGCGTAGCGCCGCGTGTCCTTCTTGGCTTCGATCGCGGCAGCTGCGAGCGTGAGGTTTCCGGCCAGCCCGGCTCGCAGCCAGGGCACGCCGTGAGCCTTCATGGCGGGATGCAGGAGATCGAGCCCGCGGGCATCGAGCGCGCGCACCTCTTCGAGCGCGCCCGCCGCGATCATGGCGTCGAACCGCGCGTCGATGCGGCGATAGAGCTCGGCCGGGTCGGGATTTAGGAAAACGTTAACCGTCGCGGCCGGATCGACAAGCGCCGGCATGCCGGCGCGGTGCCAGTCGGAGAGCGCGCGTCCGGTTGCCTGAAACACTTCGAGCGCACGAGCGATCCGCACTCCGTCTTGCGGCCGGATTTTTGCCGCGCTTTCCGGGTCGCGCTCGCCGAGCTCGGCATGCAGTGCCGACGCGCCCTCGGAGGCGAGCCGCGCGCGCAAGCCGGCGCGCAGCGCGGGCGGAACCGGCGGGATCGCCGCGAGTCCCCGCGTCAGCGCCTGGAAATAGAGTCCGGTGCCGCCGACCAGGATCGGCAGCCGCCCGGCGCGTGCAGCTTCGGCCAGGATCGGCTCCACGTCTTTCAGCCAGCGCCCCACCGAATAGGTCTCGGCGGCATCGATGTGGCCGTAGAGCCGGTGTGGAACACGCGCCTCTTCTTCGGCGCTCGGCCGGGCGGTCAGGATCCTCAGGTCGCGATAGACCTGCATGGCATCCGCATTGACGATCACGCCGCCCAGTTCTTCGGCCAGGTTCAGCGCCAGCCCCGACTTGCCGCTCGCGGTCGGCCCTGCGATAAGCACCGCCCGCTTCGCATCGCGCCGGGTTTTTTCCGCATGACTCATGGCACAACCTCTAACGTTAAGTGGCTGAATCATAAATAGAATTTGTCCAAAGAATCCAGCTGTACGGCACAGTTACGGCAAGATGGCTTTTATCTTCGATACACAACTGCCGAACCGCTGGAAAATACGCGCCCGCAAGGACTGGTGGAGTACGTGCGCTCGTATGCTCACGAACTCGCGACGCTTGAATTTGAACAGAACGCAATTTCCGGGACGATCGAGTTGACGGTTCGGCATCGTCGTGGACTGCAGAGACGGCTGCTCTTCCCGGTTCAACCGGCTCGGCCTCCTGGGAAGAGAGCGGCTCCGGGAGTGGGGACAGGGGCTGGGGATGCCGGCCGTCCGAATATGACGCCCTGGTCGCACAGCCGGCACGCCCCGCAGAAGCCCCGCTCTATGAGCCACTACTGATTTGCCACCGCACGTTAGCTGCCACTGCCCTCCTCGACTTCTAAACTGAGTGGAAGCTCAAGTTGCTCTGGAGTCCGAATAACGCGCACTACAATTCGATCGCTCTTCAGCGTCAGCTCCACCACAATTCCAAGGTTAGCAAACGACATCCCCCTCGGCTGCCCTACTTCCGCAAAACCGAAAAAAGTAAACGGTATTTCTATGGTATCGGACGATACAATTCGGGAAAGCACCTGAGCGGAGAATGACCTAGGTTGTATCGTTGTCTGCCCAGGTCCACCAATACCTGTTTGCAGCAGAACCAAGCCCTGATCAAACCCACCCAGCTTCTCTCGTTTGGCATCGGCTGCACGGATTATCTCGGCCAAGTCAAACCCGCTCAATTCGGCAAGCGCACGAATTACCTCCAAGACGTCCGCAAGTTCGATTTTACGCTCGCTATCTGATCGTCCCTCGCGGACCTCCAGTGCTTCCTCCAATATTTTCCCAATTAGAAAAGCCCTTCGTGTGTTCGTGGGAATCTCGGTAGTAACACCCAATTCTTGCCGGGCCGCAATCCGCCCGGGTATCTTGTCTCTGACAATCTTTCCAAGCGGCGTGTTTTTGCGGACCCGCGAATATTCCTTTTCTCCCGTTGCAATCACGGTACAACCGTCTCTCACCAACTGGTAGTAGGCGTGGGCTAGTGTCGAACCCTCAAGCACTATCGGCATTTCTTGCTCGCGAGCCATCTTCCCGACCTCCTTCAGAAAATCATTATCCCGAAAGAGGGCTGGTTTGTCCGGACGCAAAACTATCATGTAATGACCGACTTCAAGATCTACGTCCTTAAGTCGCGCGAGTGAGGCGCGATCACTTACGACAAAGGAAATATGCCGGGAGCGGTCCTCGTTCTTTTCTGTTTTGTAGGCGTGCACCCAATACCAAGGGACATTGAACGATTCTCCATTTTGGTCGATGCAGCCAACCAGCCACATGACGTGACAAGGCTGCCCGAGACGCCGCGCGATCGCGTATGTACGTTCTGCAATATCTCCTGCATCCTTACGGGTTACGCTGAGAGCCCGCGCAATCTCATTCTTTGTGCGAACGTACTTCCACGAACCATCTTCCTGGGCGAGCAACATGTTTGATTTATATTCCGGATAATCTGTAGCCGACGAAGTTGGCACATGGACCTCCCAGATGTCGTAAGGACAATACTGGAGAGCATCGGGAAGACCCCAAATTCCGTTGATTTCTACAGTCGGGTCTGCAGGATCAGCCCGCGCCCATGCGCTCGACCTCGAAGCGATATAGCGGTGCATAACAAATGCGATACTGCTGAGGTCATGACCCGTTCCCCGGAGCTCTTTCTTTTGGGCTACACACCATTCAGCCGCCTGCACAGGAGATAAACACTCGGTCCGAGGTAAATTTAGTACCTTGTCGCAGCTACTCTTGACCGTCGTACGAACCACAATGTTGTTTGGACCTATGAGCTGCTCAAAGTCCCTGACCAACGCAGCGAATCGATCGCTCGCGTTTGACTCTGGAATATCCGACACTGCCGCATAGAATAGGTGTGGTCGATGTTCGATTCCATCGCCCCATAAATCCTCCAAGACCTTTAACTTGTCCCAGTGAGCTATTGCAGGTGATTCGGCTGCACGGAGGGTTGCCCCCGACCCAGCCGGCGGTTCGTAAATGGGCTCGATTCGTAACTGAAACGGATTAACGCCAATAAAATCTTCGTCCTCCGCGTCGATTTGCACGATGAAAAAGGTTTCATTCCGGCTTATCCACTCGCAATTGAGTCTCGTGGAATGGCCGCATACAAGCACATTATTGATCCACGCAGCAACCGAGCCGAACAGCCGCTCTTGGGACAAGCGAGGCCTTGCCGATAGCGGCTCCCGGTCCGATGCCGCCGAATCGCGTTGAGTGTTCAACCGCGACGAAATGATCGCCCCCGCCGCTGTGTGCGTTGTCAACTCCCAATGATCGCGTGTCTTGGAGACACGCAACAGGTTCCCGAACTCGCCGCGTTGGGTCGGCTGTAGATACGCCTGAACCACGACCGCTGTTGGTTTCTGTCCGGTGGAATTCACCACGGCACGAACTGCTGTCTCGAGCCTTGGAAGCCAATCCGAACCCTGGAGCGCTGCCACCTCGCTTCTGTATCTACCGCGGTCCCAAATTGTCTCTCCGATTACACTCGACCTTACGATTACGCGTCCATCCGGGCCCACCAGCTGCTTCACTCTCGCCAAAAAGGTCGCGTCGAACTCCTGGGGTGCGGTAAGGAAATGCGAAGTGATGCGCGGAGACATTAAAATGAAAGGCGGCGTCCAAAGTCTCGGTAGCGCCGCTAAGCCCGCTCCTTTCGGGCCATAAAGACTCTTCGCCGCATCAACTTCTGACCAAGCAATTGGTGGGGTGGAATCCGAATACAGAATACTTGTCATTTTTCTTTGAGCGTCCCGAATACCGCGCCAGCAATATTGGTTAACAGTCCGCTGACACCATCGGAGAAATAGCCCGTTAGAAAACCAAATACGGCTACGCTCGCTAAGGATCGAGGAGGCTGAGAAACTTGTCCACCCATAATACCTATATCAAACAACGTAAGTACCACAACTGCGTAGACGCCCCCCACGAACGGGACAAAGAACCGCCAGTATCGCCTGTCGAGGTGCCAAGTTCCTTTTGCCACAGCGTGGATCAGCCACTTGATTGAAAACGTTGTCCCACCAACACAGCCTGAAAAGAACACGCTCAGGATTCGGCAGTCAAAGACAACTGGCGCACCAGTGGCAGCGGAGGACAATCCAAAATAGGCAAGGCCGGGAACTGGAAGCTTGATGTCATGATCCGCCAAAGCTATGGCCAGCGCTGACAAGACGAGAAATACGAGCAAGGCAATTCCAAGAACCCAGGCCTCATAATTGATCGCGGCTCTCGCTGTGGCATAGCGAGTTTCCCAATCCCACCGGGGCCTCCCATCCGTGTAGTTTTTCGGAAGAACTGGGGCCAGCTCTGGAGACTCCGGCGCGGGGGCTTCGCGATTGTTAGTCTTTTTATCCACGCCCCCAGCGCTCCCTTTCAAGCAGCGTTATGGCCAAAGCTAGCGAGAGTGGCCTCAACATTCGCGAGGTGAGGATGGATTCTGTAATCCCAAGCATCGCCCCTATTTACAAGTGCCGCGACAATGCGTCGAAAAAACTGCGATCCTACAATTTCAACTGACCGTGCGAGCACGTATTCGCGCTCCGCGCCCGCAACGAGGTATGATTCCCCGTCCAGAATAACATCAT
>WNGG01017261.1_pt1 | contig 11904 bp, 6 predicted proteins | sample 5400661 | NCBI WGS metagenome assembly WNGG01 (sample SAMN13153372, study PRJNA577476) | soil metagenome | isolation source: 100 cm soil or saprolite under Garry oak tree replicate 1 | place: USA:California | collected 2016-06-15 | reverse complement strand
TTAAAGGATTGTTAAGCATTCCCTGCGATGGACGGGGTGCCAGACGCCCCCTGGGTCAGTCGTTCCCTGAGTCCGTTGGGCCACCTCAGTCGCCGAAGCGACACGGAACAGATCTCCTGGGGTAAGCTCAGTCACTTTCCGTGTACAATCGCCGAATCTATGCTTCGCACCTTGATGGATTATGGATTTCGCGGTACGTTGCCCACTCGTCCGGTACGGGCGCCTTCTATTCGGTTTTTGTCCATCGACTCGCACGTTTGTTCCATGCTTCCTTCGGACCTCGCCTCGCGGCGATAGCCCTTGCATCGTCACAGGCCTTCACCTCCATCAGTTCGGCCAGAGGACTTTCACCTCCAAGTTACTGAGCGTGCCCAGCACACAACGAAGCCGCTGGCGCGGCGGACTCTGCGCGTGAGAGAATCCGCCACGTATGAGGTGGTATCCGCTCTTTCTTCCCGCAACGTTGGAAGCGTCTGCATTAACGCTTGGCACCGAACAAAGGCGGACCCATTTAAATTCCATAGCCAGACGTCATCTCCCGCGCTCACCCGCAACCGCCAGCGGCTTCCTTCTTGCCTGCTTATCGAAGATGTCTCGGAATCCGGTTTTTTGCCTCGCGCTCCCGCTTTTGGTCCGAGACATCTCCGATCAAGCCTAAGCGACCAACGGCCCAGAAACTTCGACCTCACTAACTCAACCTGCATTGGTCCCGGTCGGCATCGGCCAGGCGAGCAGATCGTCTTCAGATCATCATCGTGAGCAAGTCCTTCAGCCCTGGACCCCGTACCCCATGCCTGCCAGGGCGCCTCGCATGTAAGCAAAACTGCTGATAACGCCCGGCATCGGATCGTCTGGGTGAACCTCATACTCCAGATCGACGAAGCCCTTGTACTTCGTCGCGATGAGGGCTTCAAACATCTTGCGCATCGGCATGATGCCCTCTCCAACCGCGACCTGACTCTCCTTGCTCTTGAAGTCCGTGAGGTCCTTCATGTGTAGGTTAAAGAGCCTTGGGCCTGCTTCGTGGATCGCCTGAACCACATCCGTGCCGGCGCGGACCGTATGCCCGACATCGATGCAGCACCCGATGCGCGGATCCATACCCTTCACGGCCCTCAATACATCCAGCGGCGAATGCCACAACTTATCCTCGGGCCCGTGATTATGGATCGCCATGCCGATGTCGTACTCCTTTACGAACTTCTCGATTCGCGGCAGTGTTTGAGGTGTAGGGTCGCCCGCGACAATAACGGCAATACCCGCCCGCTTGCAGTATTCGAACTTGCTGCCGACATCCGCATCTTCATCCTTCGCGAAATAGATGGTTCCGGCAGCGTGAAGCTTGATGCCCGCCGCGGCATAGTCCGCCAGCGCGGCTGCCTCCTCCTGTGGATCCATTGGGAGATGATCTTTGACGTCCTTCGCGTTCAGCGCGAACACATTGAGCTGCTTCATGAAGCCGATCATCTGCGTACGAGTGAAGTTACGAAACGTGTAGCTGGCCAGGCCCAAACGAATCGGCGATGCTTCCCCCGAGGATGGCCGTTCTTGAGCTAGTGTTATGACGTCACTTGAAGCGGCGAACCCTGCCGCAACCAGTGCGCTAGAGCGGACGAAGTCTCGACGAGAGAAAGTGCTTTTCTTAGACATGCGGCGCCCAGCCTTTCTCGTACTCGCGGCTCCACATCTTCGTCGCTTCCGGATCGCCCTGGATGCGCCCGTCTTTCGTGTCGAGTTGCAGTTCGCGGTTCACTTCCCACGCGACGTTGGAAAGCTGCAGCATAGTAACAGCGATGTTGCCGACAGAGATCGGAGCGTTGAGTTTCTCGCCTTTGCGGATTCCCGCGATGAAGTTCGCGAAGTGAGCGTCTGTCATGGAATCGCGGCCGAGCAGGTCAGCAGATGAAGTGGTACTGCCAGCCTTGAATACGCTCGTCTTAGTCCCTTTGAGATCGTAGATTTCATAGCCATCGCGATCGACGAGCACGGTGCCAATGGTTCCCATGATTGTCGAACCACGGTCGCGCCCGTAATGCTTCATTCCCTGGCAGCTCGTGCCATCCCACGAAATCATTGTGTCTTCGTACTCGAAGCTTGTCACCAACGTGTCGTAGAACTGCCAGTCGTCTTTGAAATGATATCTGCCGCCTGACGAGGTGACCCGCTTCGGATAATCGACGCCTAGCGCCCAACGGCAGACATCGACCTCGTGTGTGCCATTATTTAGCGTTTCACCGGTGCCATAGATTCTGAACCAGTGCCAGTTGTAGGGGTGCACATTATCCTTATAAGGACGACGCGGTGCCGGACCCTGCCACAGGTCCCAATCAAGCTGCGGGGGAACGGGCACTTCTTTACCTGTCCCAATGGATTTCCTGGTATTGACGTACCAGCATTTCGCAAAGTATGGCCTGCCGATAATCCCTTCGTGAATTTTTTCAACGATCTCGATGGTGTGGGGTGAGGAGCGCTGCTGTGTGCCCATCTGCACGAGCTTGCGATACTTCTGCTGCGCCTGCACCAGCATCTCGCCCTCAGCAGGATTGTGGCTGCATGGCTTTTCCACATAGACGTGCTTGCCCGCCTGCAACCCCGCGATAGCCATCGGGGCATGCCAATGCTCGGGAGTGGCGATGGTGATGGCGTCCACATCTTTCTGCTCGAGAATCTTGCGAAAGTCTTTCTCCGCCACCGGAGCCTCGCCCATCTCCTGCTGCACACTGTCGGCGAACTTCTTGAGAATATTGCTGTCAACATCGCAGACGTGTGAGATGCGGGCAGAGCTCCGGTTTGCCTTCAGGGATGAGAGATGAGCGTAGGCGCGGCCATTCAGACCAATCACGGCAAAATTGAGGCGATCGTTAGAGCCGAGAATCTGGCCATAGCTCTTCGCCGTAGTTCCCACGGCAAGCCCCGCCGCGCCCACGGCAAGTGAATCGAGAAACTCACGTCGTGTAATCATCATCTCTCCTTATGGCTGGTCTGTTGTCGTACTGTTCTGTTGTCGCAGACAGCCGTTCCAATCTGTCACTGGCTGGGAAGATAGGTTGTGATCAGCACGAGATGCCAGCCTTCGTCAAAGTTTTCTTGAGTCCATCCATGCTGATGCGCGTAGACGCTTCGGGCGTCCCTGCGCCGCGCCAGTGGGTTTCGAGACTCAGTCCGTAGTGGAAGCCATCGCGCTGCAAAGCCTTAAATTGCCCAACCCAATCTACAGTGCCACCACCGACGGGAGCCCAATCGTATTTGTGGTCCTGTTTGCTCACCACATCCTTGCAGTGACAGTGTCCGATACGTTCTTTGGGCAGCAAATGATAGCCGGTTGGATAAGCCGTGCTTCCTATGGCCGCGGCGTTTCCGGGATCCCAATTCAGCATGAGGTTTTTGTTTGGAATCGCCAAGACTACGGAAGCGGCCTCCTCGCCCGTAGCTGTATTGCAGGACATCTCATTCTCGAGCAGTAGCACGATGTTGTCCTTCGCGCAGCGCTCTGCAGCCTTCTGCAGCTTGGCATTGATGGCCGCCCGATACGGCTTCTGATCATCTAGCCGCCAATAGTCGAAACAGCGAATTCTGTCCGTATTGAAAGATTTGCAAAGCGAGATACACCGCTCGAGCAGCTTATCCTGCGCGCTTGCATCGAAGTCGGCATGAAACTGATCGCGCGTTTGGCTCTGCGATGACCGCGGAGCGCCAGGCCAATCTGTTTTGAACAGCGGGCTTGCGATATCCGTGACTTGCAGTTTGTGTTCCTCCAGGATCTTCCTCGCATTCTCAATCTCTTTCGCGTTGAGCTCGGTCACGTTCTTGTTCCACATCGAGCGTAGCTCGATCCAACGCAGCCCGAAATCACCAGACACAATCTGGCATGCCTTCTCGAAGTCCTGCGTGATCTCGTCATTGATCACCGCCAGGCGGAACGGGCAGGTGCCTACTCCCGCGGCAAACGATCCCGTTAATGAGGATGCTGCGGCTTTCTTGACCAGAGGCAACATCGCCGTCTCGAGTCCTGCCAGTCCTAAGCCCGCGAGCACCGCGCGTCGTGTGTAACCCATGCAATCCACCTCCCATATCGAGACGATTCGCTACCGCGGCGTACCATCATCTTAAGCCTCAGTGTTTCCTCCGGCGGCACTCGGAGCATGCCCGTGAAGGCGACCGCCTGTTCCACCACATTGCTGATCGAGTGCGCCGTTCATGTCCGGTTTCAGATCGCTGGCCAAGACGAAACGCGAGAAGTCGTCCAGCATCAGAATCGAGTGATACCAACCCAACCGACCACGAAGAAGTAAAGGGCATTGCTGTGCCACAACTGGTTCGGTGCCGTCGTCTTCACCCCGAAACTCCTTGCCCGCGGCAAAGCCCACCAGCGTCATCGTGCGATTCAACCCGTGCCGGCTTCGTTGCGATTGACAACAGACGTTCAAAACACATGGATTTTGTCTCCCCGCGCTTGCGGTCCGAAATTGCTGCTCAGAACTCAAAATCAATCGAGAATTGGAGCTGGCGAGCGATCCCGGCCCTGACTGATTGGCTAAACGTCGGAAATGGAGCAATGCCAGGACCGAAGAACTGGTTTAGGCCGACGACATTCGTGTGGTTGAGTAAGTTGAACGATTCGGCTACGAAATCAAGTTTCCCGTGCTCGCCAATCTTGAAGTACTTCAGCACCCTGAGGTCAAATTTGACCTGATTTGAGGTGTGGAGCGCGTTGCGTGAAAAGCCCAGAGGTCGCGAGGAGAGCGGAAATGCGCCGTTGTGATTGGCATCGAAGCCGATCAGCGGGTTAATTGGTCTGCCGCTGCCGACCGTCAGAATCGGGGCGGTTTCGATGTTCCCAAACACCTTCGCCATTAATCCAGTCGGCTTTCTCCCCTCCTCCTCATCTCCAAACGGCAGATCAAATGTGCCGCTGAATACGAAACGATGGCGCTGGTCGTTGGCCGAAAGCGCCCGCTCAGCGCGAACCGAGTACGGGTTCTGCGGCTGCTCATTGAAATCAGAAGCGTCATCGATGGCGTTGGAGAGCGTGTAGCTGCCAGAAAACTCGATCTCGTTGGCAAGCCTCCGGTTCACTGAGAGCGAGAGCCCGTCGTAGGTCGAGCTGGATTCATGCTGCCACTCATAAACATTGTTGAAAGCCGGATTCAGCCGGTTTGGTCCAAAAACCTCTCGCCCAAGTTCTTGTGGGAATGGCGTGCTGCCGAATCCGAGCGCGGATGCATTCGCCGACCTCAGCACCGTAGACGAAGACAGGTTGACGTTTACGGTGCGAGGCAGTTTCACCCCGCGTGCAAACAAATAGGTTGCGCTCGCCGTCAAGTTGTTGGTGATCAGGCGCTCGACGCTTGCACTTGCGATCTCGCTGTAAGGCGTCCTCAGGTTTGGAGAGCTTGTGAAAATCGATGGCGAAATGCTCGCCACGGGGCTTGTGGGCGTGCCGCCGAGGGCGGCGTTGAAGATCTGCTTCGCCAGCGGTCCGTACGCAACTTGCAGAAATGCATCGGCGTCATTCATTTCCAAGGTTCGGTTCACAGCGGCCAGGATGTAGCGGTCGTAAAAAATGCCAAAGCCGCCACGCAGGACCCATTCGTCCGACGGGCTGAATGCGACACCCGCACGCGGAGCGAAATTGTTGGTGTCTTGCTGAATGCCAGCCGGCAGGTGCTCGAAGTCGTAGCGCACTCCCAGATCAACCGTGAATCGCTTCAGAAACGTCCAATGGTCCTGCACAAATCCAGCGTATCGCGTCGTTCCGAATCGGGCGCGCGGAGTGCCGAACGCCTGCAGGTATTCATCAGGAGTTCCGCTTAGAAAGGCTGCGAGATTGGAAAAGATGTAGAGAGCTCCAAAGCCGTCGTCGACTGCGGCCGACTCCCGAATATGATCGAGATCGGCCCCGAACTTCAACAGATGCCGCCCTCTCAAGATCGTTGTGGTATCAACCGATTGATAGTGATTTTCCGTTCGGTCGTCATTGCCTGAGAATGCCCGCCCGAACTCAACGTCTCCCGCGATCTCTATGCCGGGACCAGTCTGGTCGGCAGTTCGCAACACCTGCCTTCTTCTGCTGAGCTGAAGGCTAGTGCTGTTGACGACATTCGGGTTCAGAACGGAAGTGACGCCAGCAGTAAGTCCCTGATCGCGAGTGAAGCTGCTCCCACGGCCGCTAGGATCGACCAAACCGTTCACATTGAATGCATCGCCAACCTCACGATTGTTGGTGTACCCATATTTCAGCAACAGAGAGTTTTGTGCGTTGATCTGGTGGTCCAGCCTGGCTGATGCTTCTGTTTCAGCTCGCTCCACCGGGAACATATCCGGATTTAGCGCCCGTACCGTCAGGCGCGGGAATGTGTCCGATTGCAGCAAACCGTTGACCGCCGCTGCCACCGAAGGAGCAATCAACGAACTGTCGTCGCCCCGCGAGCGCTCCTGCTCGCCAGCAAAGTAGTAGAAAGTGCGATTGTGAATGATCGGCCCGCCAAGGGCGCCGCCAACCCGCTCGCGATCCAGGCCGGGTTTAGTGGTCTCAATCGTCAGAGGTTCCCGTGCATTCAGCGCGCCGTTTTGGACGAAGAGAAAAGCGTCACCATGATGAATGTTTGCCCCGCTTTTGGTGACTACATTGATCGAGCCGCCCATACCTCCTCCCGACTCGGCAGAAATTCCATTGTTTACAACCTGGAACTCGTGAATCGTCTCCGGCGAAAGCTCGATGCGAACTGCGCCTCCAAATTCGTCATTGTTTTCTACGCCATCAATGTAAAGGCTGTTGCTGCGGGGGCGGAGACCGGCAAACGTGAAGTCACTGCCCGCAAGCATGCTTTGACTCGCGGCATTGCTTTGATCATTGGATTGGCTCAGCCCAGGCGCGAGCAGTACGAAATTCAGGTAATTGCGCGTGACCACCGGCGATTCCTCAATCCGCTCGGGACCAATCGTGGTTGCGACCGTGGTTTGAGTCACGTCCATCGGCGGAGGCTCTTCCGATACGGTGACCTGCTGTTGCACTGTCGCCGGAGCAAGACGAACCACCAGCGGCGTGCTGCTGCCTACGTTGACTTCGACGGACTTGTTTTCGAAGGGGGCGAACCCGGTCGATTCAACTCGCAAAGTGTAGCTGCCAGCGGGGACTCCATTCAGCAGGAAGTCGCCAGTGGGACCGCTGGCAGCAGTGCGCACCTGATTTGTCGCCGGATTCGTAAGCTGAATCCTCGCTGCGGGAACCGCACTACCGGTTTGGTCAACTACGGTGCCCTGAACACTCCCGCTGGTCCTTGATGTCTGCCCGGTGGCAAGAGTCGGCAAGAATAGCGATAAGGCAACGGCCGCAGCCAGGACTACATTACAGGCGAGGAGCCTTGGCTGAACAGTGGATGAGAACCCAGTTTGAGCCGCGAAAATCGCAGTCGCACCCGCAAGGGCGAGCGCTACGCCGCCCGTCAGCGCAACCACGATGAGGGCCGATTCGATGTCGTTACCAGTCTGGAATGTGTGATCCCAATGGTCGAGAAATTCGGAGACGTGACTGCCGAAGCAGACCAGCAGAACGACCACTGCAGCGAATTGGAGGGTACGGCGCCGCATGCGCTCATTCTATCATTCGGAAATCTGCTGGTTGCGACGTCTACGGCAGAAGTTGGTTTCGTCCCATAGTCAATCAGGCCAAAAATTGCGACTATTACCGGTATGCTGCCAGTTTACAGGCCATTCGGTCGCCTGGTGCGTCTCTTTGGTCGCCAAAAGACTGATCGAGTGCGTTGCCGGGCTGCCATTCCTAAACCATTAGCCCGACACAAATATCACGACCAAAGTGTTCCTGGCCCTGGGCATCAGTTTCGTGAAAAAATTGCTTGACAACCCAATAACGGTGGGTGTAAATGAGCAGGCTATCGTCAGCGAGACACAAAGGTATGTGATCTAAGCGATTAGCTCTTTTCTCATCCTGTTGTACGCCGATAGCGTCTTTTGGGCTCCGATTAGGCCCGCGATGCCTGTGCGACCAGCCCGGTCAGAAGAGCCTGAACTCAGCCCTTAACTCGTCGAAGCACAGGGTCGGCGAACTCCAAAGAGTCGGGAGGAAAACGTGATGCCGCGCGCACAATTTAGCTTGCGAAGCGTTTCTCTGGGCGGCTTGGTGCTATTAGTCGTTGTGGGCTGCGGACAGGCGCAGATAGACCGGGCTACGCTTACCGGTACCGTGACTGATCCTACCCGAGCAGTGGTCCGAGACGCAAAAATCCATGCCAAGGATCAGGCCACCGGTCTGGAAAGCGAAGCGGAGAGCAATTCTCAGGGAGTGTACCGCGTTCCCGGACTAGCGGTAGGAACGTATACGGTGACGGTGACGCACACAGGATTTGCGACCGCTCAGTTTCAAGATGTTGTGCTCCTGGTGGGTGAGACCCGCACCCTTGACGCGCATTTGAAAGTCGGCGCGGTAATGCAAAGGATTGTGGTTGAAGTTGCACCGACGCCGCTCGAAGAAACCTCTCCAGAGCTGTCTGGTGTGATCAAAAAGCAGGAAATCGAAGCTCTTCCGGTGAATGGCAGGAACTGGGCAAGTCTCTTGCTACTCGCGCCCGGGGCCGTTGATGATGGCGGTGGAGACCAGCGAACCATTCGATTTGCGGGTCGCGGGCGGGACGACAACAACTACACCATGGACGGTGTAGACGCCACCGGCATTCAGGAACAAGCGCAGAAGTCAACGACGCGGTTGCAGATTTCCGAAGAAGCCGTTGCTGAGTATCGCGTCAGCTCAATGCTATACACAGCTGAGCATGGCGCGGGCGCAGGAGGACAGGTAGATTTAGTCTCGAAGACCGGCACCAATGTCTTCCATGGCTCTCTCTTCGAATTTTTCAGAAACAGCGCGCTGGATGCCCGGCAGTTTACTGATTTCGACACCGTCACGGGCTTGCCGATTCGCCCTCCTTTCCACCTCAATCAGTATGGTTTGAGTTTGGGTGGGCCGATTAAAAGGGATAAGACTTTCTTCTTCCTAACCTATGAAGGGCTGCGTCAGGCGCAAACCCGAAGCCTGGTTGCGCAACTTCCAAGTGACAACCTGCTCACCGCGATTGTTAATACCTCTCCCCAGATGGCGCCTCTTGTTGCCGTCTGGAGACTTGCCGTAAGGCCGGGCGATGGCAACAGCAACTGCGTCGATCTTACGACAGATTCCTGCAGCTTTAGTTTCATCCATCCGGGCGGTGTTAGGCTCAACGAGGATAGTTGGATGGTCCGTTTGGACCATAAGTTCAATGATCGAAATACCGTGTACATTCGGGCCAATCGGGATGTGTCGTTCACGAGTGCTCCCCTCGGTGGTTTCTTAGACACGCAACAAATCATCACCCATCCGGCCAACTACCTTCTGGCATGGCAACACAGCTTTTCGAACACCATTTTCAATGAAGCGAAATTTGGCATCAATCGTGTTCCGTACCACAATCCCCAGGCTAGCGTGTTTCCCATCGATGTGAGCACCAGCAACTTCGAAGAACTCAACAATAGCAATACCGACCATGAAATCGGTACCACGTTTGGATACATAGACAGTCTGGGAATCTCACACGGACGCCACACCTTTAAGACGGGCATCGAGGTGCGGCGGGTTCGGTTGAATCAGGGGATCACGGAAGATGATCGCATAACCTTCGCGGATAACTCATCTCTGATCACCGACTCGCTTGATTCGGCTGACATTCGACATCCGTGGTATCCGCACGGCCTACGACACACGTTCATTCTTCCTTATTTCCAAGATGAATGGAAGGTAAGGCCTAACTTGACGCTGAATCTGGGAATTCGCTGGGAGTATTACTCGGTGATTACGGAAGCTCATGGTCACATGACGGTTTTCGATACGGCCTGTACAGGTGGGTTTTTACCTGGCACGACCAAACCGGAAGCCGGCATCTGCCCTAAGGGATCGCCTGCTTACTTCCCCAGTTACCGGAACTGGGATCCAAGGATAGGCATTGCTTGGGCTCCGGCGGCGTTGCGTGATAAGACTGTCATTCGAACAGGATTCGGAATCTACCACGGCGCAGGTCAAAACGATGATCTCAACGCCTCACTGGAAAGCGATACTTTTAGGCAGGAAGTCGACTCCTCGTCCTGCCCTACCTTGTCGTATCCGGTGAATCTGGCGAATTGTCCAAGTGTCCTAATCGCCGCGGCTCCGCGTGCGCTGCAGCGTCACCGGCGCGACTTGTACGTTGAGCAATGGGGTCTGTCAGTGCAGCAAGCGTTACCTGGCGATTTTGTCTTCCAGTCGTCGTATATGGGCACGCATGGCGTACGGCTGTTCGCGCGGAATCGCTTCAATCTATGCGAGGAGCCTCGGACGATAGGAACAGACCCAGATACTGGGTTGCCAGCGTTTGTAGATTGCACAAGACCGTTCCCCGATTTCGGTAACCTCGACATAAAGGCAGACGTCGGGACAAGCACCTTCCAGGCTGGGCAATTCTCTCTCCAGCGGCAAATGAAACATGGGTGGATGTGGGAGGTGCAATATATGCTTTCCCATTCGATTAACGACGGTTCGGTGGGCGGAGGAGAAGCTAATTCACCCGAAAACGCTGCCTGCCGTCCCTGCGACCGGGGGCCCAGTGTGTTTGATACGCGCCATAACTTTACTGCCACCGGCATTTATGATCTCCCCATCGGGCCGGGGCGGCGCTATTGGGCCATCGCGGGCTTCCTGGGCAAGGTCCTGGAAGGATGGAGCCTGAGCGGGATCGGCTTGGCGCATAGCGGCCACCCGTTAACTGTGCTTATCAGTCGGGACTCGAGCCAGATTCCCGACGGCAACGACGCAGCCGATCAGAGACCTGACCTGGTACCCGGCGTCCCGGTCATCCCCCGCGGGCAAAACCGTAACAATTGGATCAACATCAACGCGTTTGCAGCACCCCCCCTCACCCGGTTTGGGGATGCGCTCCGGGGTATCATCCGGGCGCCCAAGGTCTGGCAGGCGGATATGGCGCTCACGAAACGTACAAAAATCACCGAAAAAGTAGACCTTGAGTTCCGCGCTGAAGCATTCAATATTTTCAACCGCACGCAGTTGGGTGATCCCGGTGAGTTGGATATTCTGGCTGGGCCTCCGACGCCGCCGCCAGGGCCGGGCTTGTTTTCCGGGTTTGGTGTGATTACTACGAGCGTCAACTTTAACAATAACAATGACAGCTTTAGCTCGGCCAATACCGGCACGGGTTTGCCGCGCCAGGTCGAGTTTATGCTGCGGCTGACTTTCTAGAGCTGTTAACACCTGCTTTAAAGGTGGGACGAAAGCGGCTAGCCCGGAGGATCCTACGCCGGCCTGAGAGGAACGAAGAGCATGCGCCGGATTGCCGTTACCGCGGCTGTTTTCTTATTTGCGATTGAGGTCTGGGCAGGTGATCCATGGAAGGAGAAGTCATATAGAGACTGGAGCGAGAAAGATGTTTACAAGATCTTGAACGATTCCCCATGGGCAAAACGGATCGAGGCCGAACGCGGCAGCAAGAAGCATGATCTGGAAGCACCGGAGGGTGCGCCCAAAGTTAGCGGTGCCCGCGGCGAAGACGAAGAAGACGAGCGAGAAGAAAAGGAACGGGGTGGGGAAAGAGAAGAAGAACATAAAGGCAAGGAAAAAGAAGAACTCAAATTTGTGGTACGTTGGGTTTCTTCCAGAACTCTTCGTGAAGCATCGGTTCGCGGCCAGATATTGCGAAAACAGATTTCGGAAGCGGATGCGGACAAATCCTTGCCGCCAGCGCCAGCTGATTATGAACTGGCTGTCGTCGGCACTGACATGACTCCCTTTCTGAGTGCGAGCGAATCGACATTGAAGTCTCAGACCTATCTGATCGCAAAGAAGTCAAAAGAAAGAATTGCCGCCAGCCA
>WNGG01024030.1_pt1 | contig 11905 bp, 9 predicted proteins | sample 5400661 | NCBI WGS metagenome assembly WNGG01 (sample SAMN13153372, study PRJNA577476) | soil metagenome | isolation source: 100 cm soil or saprolite under Garry oak tree replicate 1 | place: USA:California | collected 2016-06-15 | reverse complement strand
ACGGCCGGGAAGATCCGCCGGTCTGCGATCGCGCGATCGAGGATCAGCTCCATGTTCCCGGTGCCCTTGAACTCCTGGAAGATCACCTCGTCCATCCGGCTCCCGGTGTCGATGAGGGCGGTGGCAAGGATGGTCAGGCTGCCGCTGCCCTCGCAGTTGCGGGCGGCGCCGAAGAACTGCCGCGGGAACTGCAGGGCCCGGTTGTCGACGCCGCCGCTCATCGTGCGGCCGCCGGGTCCCATCTCCCGGTTGCTGGCGCGGCCGAGGCGGGTGAGGCTGTCGAGCAGGATCACCACGTGCCGGCCCGCCTCCACCAGCCGGCGGGCCCGCTCGATGGCGAGCTTGGACAGGCGCATGTGGGCGTCGGCGGCGGAGTCGGCCGAGGAGGCCAGCACCTCCGCCTTCACCGCGCGGCGGAAGTGGGTCACCTCCTCCGGCCGCTCGTCGATGAGCAGCAGGATCAGGTGCACCTCGGGATGGTGCTTGGCGATGGCCTGGCCCAGGTGCTCGAGCAGCGTCGTCTTACCCGCCTTGGGCGGGGAGACGATGAGACCGCGCTGGCCGCGGCCGATCGGCGCGATCAGGTCGATCACGCGGAGGCTCGTCTCTCCCTGCTCCGCCGCGAGGTGGAACGCCTCGTGCGGGTTCACGGAGATGAGGTCCTGGAAATGCGGCAGCGCCCGATACTCCTCGGGCGTCAGGCCGCTCGCCTTGTGGATCTCGACTAGTGTGCGGCGCCCACCGCCGCCGTCACGAGCCAGGCCCTCTATCTCCGTCCCGTCGCGCAAGGCGTAGTCCCGCGCGATCGAAGGCGGGACCACGGCGTCGTCTCGGGTCGGCAGGTAGTTCAGGGCGGCCTGCCTCAGGAACCCTCCGCTGCCCTCGGTGAGATCCACGACCCCCGCGACCGGTGTGGTCGGGCCGGTGGTCGGGATCGGGGCTTGGCGGGGATCCCGCGGCCCTCGCGGCCCCTGTTGCTGCATGTGGGGTCCGTTGGGCCGATCGTGACGGTGGGGGTGTCGATGGCGCCGCGGGTGTCGCGGGCCGTGCCTCATGGGCGGCCCGTTTGCCGCGGAACGGTCATCGTCTCCTCCGGCAGCGACTATAGCACGGTTCCGGCCCGTCAAGGCCTTTCGCCGGGGAGCAGCGGGCGGAAAGTCACGATGTAGGTCTTGTCCCCGACGCACACCGAGGCCGGCCGGGCGCCGGTGGGCCAGTCCCGGAGCGACTCGCCGGGCAGGGTGCGGGGCGCGAAGACGCTCTCCGCGGGCAGCTCCGTGAAGGGCCACGAGCGGCACCCGCCCGCGAGCGTGCCCTCGCGCGCGCTCACCGCGTAGGTCGCCGGCTCGTACGGACGCAGGCTGGGGTGATCGAAGCGGGCCAGGTCGTCGATGAGCGCGGCCAGGGGCCGGAGCGCGGGCGCGGCCTGCGAGGGGTCGCCGAGGACCGACATGTCGAGCGGTCGGCCTCGCCGCAGCAGCAGCCGCCGCCGGCCTTCCCCGCCGCCCAGCCGCAGGGTGCCGGCGAGGCCGGGCAGCTTGCGGACATCCGCCACGCGACGGTCGAGGGCCTTGACCTCGGCGGAGGTGAGCCGCCCCGCGGCGAGCCGGCTCGTCCCGCCGACGAAGACTTGCCCGTCCTCGAGGAGCACGAACCGCGCCGGCGCCGATTCGGGCACGTCGTCGGGAAGAGTGCGGGCGAGGACGTCGAGCACGACGACCGCGCCCGGAACTTCTCCCGTGGTCTCGGCGGCCGGCCCGCCGAGCGCGAGAAACAGCACCACCGCGGCCGCCCTCATGCCGGCGCCGACACGATCCGGTTGCGGCCCCCTTCCTTGGCCCGGTAGAGGTTGCGGTCGGCCGCCTCGATGAGGGGCTGCGCTTCGCCGGCGTCGTCGGGAAAGACCGCGACTCCCCCGCTGACGGTGACCCGGCCGCCGGGCTGTTTCTCGCCGCCCAGGAACGTGTGGCCCGCGATCGCCTGGCGCACCGCTTCCGCGAACCGCGCCGCCTCCTCGCGCCCCGCGCCGTAGAGCAAAGCGATGAACTCCTCACCGCCGTATCGGGCCAGGATGTCGCCCCGCCGGCCCACGCCCTTCATCAGCGTCGCGAGGGTGGACAGGACCACGTTGCCCTCCTCGTGCCCGTGGGTGTCGTTGAAGTGCTTGAAGTGGTCGATGTCGAACAGCACCACGCAGAGCTGGTCGCCCGTCTCCCGGGCCCGATCCACCTCGATGCCGAGCCGCTCGCGGAAGAAGCCGACGTTGTAGAGCGTCGTGAGCGGGTCCGTGATGGCCCGGCGGTGCGTCTTGGTGACCTCCCGGGTGAGGTCGCGCACCCGCTCGACCTGCACGCGGTACAGCTCCAGCAGGATGTCCGGCCGCCGGTGGAGGAGGCGGCGGAAGTCGGCGGCGGGAACCTTGATGATGCGGCAGGTGGTGCGGGCGCGAACGGTGGCCGATCGGCGGCCGCCCTCGCTCGACAGCTCCCCCACGATCGTCCCCGCCTCCATCGTTCGCAGGACGACCTCCTCATCCTCGGCGGCCGTGTGGACGACCTCCAGGACACCCTCGATGAGGTAGGCGACCGAGCCTCCGGGCTCGCCCTCCTTCCAGAGCACCGCGCCCGGCGGCAGCGCGGTCTGCGTTCCCACGCGCGCCAGCTCCGCGAAGATCGCGTGCGAGATCTCATGCCCCACGGGCTCCCCCGGGGCCATCATATCCGGGCCCCCCGGGCTCAGCGGGCGTAGAGGGCGATGACCCGCTCGATCGCCCGCCGGCACACGGCGCAGAAGCCCACCTCGTCGCGCGTGAACATGATGCAGTCGGCCTGCGGCCGGTAGTAGCCCTTCGCCGCGTAGAGCGCGCCCTCGAACGCGCCGACCCGGCCCGCGTACGGCGCGGAGCCGAGGAGCCGGCTCATCCGCTCGCGCTCCTCGCGGAAGAGCGCCTCCATCTCCGCCTCGGGGCGCTTCTCCTCGCGGATCTTCCGGCGGCGGGCCTGGATCTCCCGCTGGGCGGCCTCGAACTCGTCCTTCGGCCAGGGCGTGGGCAGCGGTACGCCCGCGGAGACGAGGTCGCGCCACTTTCCCGCCCGGGGATCGGCGGTCGCGTTGGGCTCCCACGGCTCGGGGCTCTCCGCGGCGGCGGGCGGGCCCTCGTACGCCACCGGCGAGGTGTAGTACTCGTCGGCCAGGCCGGCGAAGTGGTGGCCGAACTCGTGGACGAACACGTACGGCGTGAAGGCGTTGTCGGCGGCCACCGTCGCGTAGAGGTTGTGGATCCCCCCGCCGCCGTACTTCCAGTCGTTGGCGACGATCTCGATGAACTCGTAGGGCGCCGCCGACGCGACCTCGCGCAGTCGTTTGTTGTCGAAGTCCAGCACGTAGCGCTCGGAGCCGAAGGCGTCATAGGTCGTGCCGAGGGCGGTCCGCCGGTGGACGCCATCGGAGGGCCGGGAGATGCCGCTCTGTTCGGAAGGGGTGTCGGCGGCCCACACGTTGAACCGCGCGCGGTGCTCCCGGAACGGCGACGCCGCGAAGAGGGTCTCGGTCAGGCGCGTCGCGTCGCGATGCCACTTCTCCATCTCGTCCTGCGTGTAACCGTCGCCGAGAAGCAGCAGGTCGACCTTGTCCGCCGGCTCGCCGTTCTGCATCACCGCCCAGACCTTGATCCCCGGAGGGGGGCGGCGGTCCACCGCGGGATCGGCCGGATCCACCCGGACCGACCAGGCGGGCCGGAACGCACCCCGGGCGTCGCGCTTCTCTATCGTCACCGTGACCGGCGCCGCCGGCTCCGGAAACCGCACCGACTCGTGGAAGCCGCGCGGCCGATCCTTCGCCTCGGCCGTGGTTTCCCATTCGCCGAAGATGCTCGCGAAGCCGCGCGAGTACAGCACGTCGCCGCTCCTGCCCTCGCGCACTTCGAAAAGGTAGCGGCCGAGGTTGGTGTCGTCGACGCGCCGGTCCGGGGGCCCCGGCCACGGCCCTTCGCGGACGACGGCGTCGAGCGCGTAGCGCTCCTCGCGCGCGTCGCCGCTGTGGAGGTAGTCGAGCCGCAGCGTGGTTGGCGGCGACGGGACGGCGACGAGCAGGAGCAGGATCAGCACGCGGGACCTCTCACCGCGTAGTATTGTCTGCCCACGCTCGAGGGAAAAGATGAAACTCAGACCGCTCGCCGCCGTCCTGCTCGTCCCGGCGGCCGGCCTCGCCGCCGCCGCCACCGTTCCGGCGCGGGCCCGCAACGGCATGGTGGCCTCGCAGAACTTCGTCGCGTCCCAGGTGGGGATCGAGGCGCTGTGGGACGGCGGCAACGCAGTCGACGCCGCGGTCGCCACCGCGTTCGCGCTGGCCGTGACGCATCCCTCCGCCGGCAACATCGGAGGAGGCGGCTTCCTCATCTACCGGCCGCCCTCGGATCCGGCGGTGGCGTACGACTTCCGCGAGACGGCGCCGGCCGGGGCCAGCCCGACGATGTTCCTCAAGGACGGCGTCTACGACGCGGAGCGGCACCACGACAGCCATCTCTCGGTCGGGGTCCCGGGGACCGTGGCCGGGCTGCACATGGCCTGGAAGGCCCACGGCAAGCTGCCCTGGCGCCGGCTGCTGGCGCCGGCCGTCACGCTGGCCCGCGACGGCATCATGGTCACCGACGGCCTGGCCCGATCTCTGAAAGAAGCGCTGCCGGAGATGAAGAAGTATCCGGCCTCCGTGGCGCAGTTCAGCCGCCGCGGGGTGCCCTACGAGATGGGCGACGTGCTCAAGCAGCCGGAGCTGGCGCGGACGCTGGAACGTATCGCCGACCGGGGCCCGGCGGGCTTCTACGAGGGCGAGACGGCGGCGCTCATCGAGAAGGAGATGAAGGCGGGCGGCGGCCTCATCACGCGCGCCGACCTCGGCGCCTACCGGGCCATCCGCCGGGAGCCGCTGCGCGGCACCTACCGCGGCTACGACGTCTACAGCATGCCGGCGCCCAGCAGCGGGGGTACCGCGCTCGTGGAGATGCTGAACGTGCTCGAGGGGTTCGACCTCAAGGAAAAAGGATTCCACAGCGCCGCCGGCGTGCACCTCCTGGCCGAGACCATGCGCCGCGCCTTCGCCGACCGCGCCCGCTACCTCGGCGATCCGGCCTTCAATCCGGGGATGGCCGCCGCGCTCGAGCGCCTCGTGTCGAAGGAGTACGCCCAGGAGCTGCGGCGGACGATCCGGCCGGAGCACGCCTCGGTCTCGTCCCCTTCGACGTTCTCGTGGCCGGCGGAGGGTGGGCAGACGACGCACGTCTCCGTGGTGGACGACGCGCGGGGCGCGCTGTCGCTCACCTACACGCTGGAGGACAGCTACGGCTCGAAGATCGTGGTGCCCGGCGGGGGCTTTCTCCTCAACAACGAGATGGGCGATTTCAACGCCGGGCCCGGGCTCACCGACGACAAGGGCCTCATCGGCACCGAGCCCAACCTCGCCGCCCCCGGCAAGCGCATGCTCTCCAGCATGACGCCCGCGATCCTGGCCCGCGACGGGAAGCTGTTCCTCGTCGTGGGCAGCCCCGGCGGGCGCACCATCATCAACACCGTGCTGCTGACGATCCTCAACGTGTGGACTTCGGGATGAACGCGCAGCAGGCGATCGACGCGCCCCGCTTCCATCACCAGTGGCTGCCCGACCGCATCCAGTACGAGCGCTTCGGCCTCTCGCCGGACACGATCGACCTGCTGAAGGCCAAGGGCCACCAGCTCCACGAGATCGACTCGCAGGGCGTGGCCCAGGCCATCCTCTACAACGCGGACGAGAACGTGCTCGAGGGCGGCACCGACCGGCGCGTGCCCGACGGCGCGGCGATCGGGCGCTGACCCTGGTCTACCCGAGCCGCGTCGGCTCCCACCGCAGGCCCAGGTTCACGATGCGCTGGAGCAGCGTCTCGTAGTCGATGCCGGCCTTCTTGGCCGACTGGGCGAAGTCCTCGTCCTCGGAGAGCTGCGGGTTCGGGTTGGCCTCGATGACGTAGGCCTGGCCCGCGTCGGTCAGCCGGAGGTCGATGCGGGCGCAGCCGCTGAGCATCAGGTTGCGGTACGTGCGCTTGCACATGTCGCGGATGCGCGCCTCGATCTCCGGCGGCACGTCCCTGGCCTCCCCGCTCACGATCCCGTGCTTCTTCTGGTACGTGAGGCTCCACTTGAGCCGCTCGGTGGCGATCTTCCGCTTCTCCTCCGGCATCTTGGTGAACGACAGCTCCCAGATGGGCAGCACCTGGAGCTGCTCGTTCCCGATGATCCCCACGTACAGCTCGCGGCCCTCGATGTAGTGCTCGACGAGGGCGTCGGTCCCGATGCTCTCGTGGATGAAGCGCACGCGCTCCTCGAGCTTCTCGTCGTCCTCGACGACCGAGGCCTGCGAGATCCCGATGGAGGCGTCGAGCGTCAGCGACTTCACGAAGAGCGGGAAGCCCAGCCGCTTCGGCCGCTTGACCTTGCGCCCGCGGGGGAAGACCGCGAAGTCGGCCACCGGGATGCGGTGGTAGGTCAGGAGCTTCTTGGCGATCGACTTCTCACGGGCGAGGAGCAGGCCGCGGGAGTTGCAGCCCGTGTACGGCATCTTGCTCAGCTCGAGGTAGGCGACCACGTTCTGGTCCCAGGTGGCGACATCGTCGAAGCCCTCGAGGAGGTTGAAGGCGATCTGGGGCTCGAGCTCGTGGATGGCGTTGCGGATCACGCCCAGGTTGCTGCCCACCCCCAGCGGAAACACCTCGTGGCCCAGCCGGCGCAGCGTGGTGACCACGCAGTACTCGGTCTTCCACTCCGCCGCCTCCAGGTCCACGCCCTTCGCTTCGTCGGGAGGCACGAGCGCTTCGTGCATCAGGGCGAGGATGCGTAGCTTCCGCGGCGGCTGCTTCCTCTTCACAGGGCGACCCGGTGGCGGCCGCTGGCGAGGTAGTTCATGGTCTGCACCGTGAGCAGCGTGATGAACTCGAGCTTGGCCTCGTCCTCGGGACCGGCCAGGCGCAGGTTCAGCTCGCGGCTGCGGGTGACGATGTCGGCGAGGACCTGGTCGATCGTGTACTGGTACGCCCCGGTCCAGCGGCCCACCCGCCGGCGCACCTCCCGCCGGATGCGGTTCAGGAAGCTCGCCGCCGTCGGGTTGCCGGCGTGCTCGGGCGCGTCGGAGAAGAGGCGCTTCAGGTCCCGGTCATAGAAGTCCGGGTGGTCGAGGCCGTAGTGGCGGCGCTTGATGCGGTAGTGCTCGCGCAGCGTGCGGCGCAGCCGCGAGAGCAGCTCGGGCTGGCGGCGCGAGACGACGGGCGGGGTCTGCCCGGCCAGCTCCTTCATCAGCTCGTCCATGTACTCGAGCTTGCGCAGCGCCGGCCAGCCGGCGTAGCGCGTCCGCCATTCGGCCTCCGGCCCGAGCCAGACCGCGAACGTCTCCGCGAGGTCCTCGTCGGGGTGGCTCTGCGCGTACCACGCGTCGAGATGGAGTACGAAGCTCTTGCTGTACGGCCGGGGCGCGTAGTACTCGGGATACGGGTTGGTGGTGCGGCCGAACAGCTCCTGCCGCCGGCGGCGGCGGCGCAGGCGGTAGGCGTTCTCGATGGCGTGGCCGGTCTCGTGGCGCAGGATCTTGAGGCACCACTCGCGCGTCCCACCCTCCACCTCGAGCATCAGGCTCTGCTCGAGCCGGGCCAGGCGCGGGTGGGCGAGGTAGAACGGGATCGCCATCCCCGGCACGCCGTCGGGGCAGAACCACTCGTCGGAGAGCCAGACGTGCGGCCGGAAGCGCAGGCCGCGCCCCTCCAGCTCGCGGAACAGCTCGGCCAGGCGGTCTTCGAGGCCGCTCCCCTCGATGCGGACGTCGAGATCGCACAGCCGCAGGTCGAGCAGCTTCTCGTCGTCCCAGCTTTCCCACACCGATGGGGGCAGGGGCCGCCGTGCCCGTCCCGCCGGCGGCGGGGGCTGCGGACGCGTACCCGCCGCGCCGTCCGCGAGGGCCGGCAGGATACGCTCGGCCCGGGCTGGCCGGGGAGCGGAGCTCACCCGGGCAGGCTACGATCGCCAACAGCCTGTAGTCAACAGTCGGTAGTCAACAGTCGACAGCTTCGCTCCTGTTTAGAAACCATCCGGTTTCTTGTCATATGAGACCGGCCGTCAGCCGGTGCCCAACTATTGACTGTCGACTATCGACTGTCGACTGTCCTGTTGACTGTTGACTGTCGACTGCCGACTATTCCTCCGTGGCCCTCCGTGACCTCCAAGCCGATCCCCTGAGCGCCGACGTCAACACGCTCGGCCGGCTCCTCGGCGACGTGCTGCGCGAGCAGGAGGGCGAGGCCGGCTTCGCGCTCGTGGAGGAGTACCGCGCCGCCACCAAGCAGATGCGCGCCGCGGCGGGCGAGGAGGGCGACGACTTCGGCGAGGCCGGCCGCCGCCTGCGCGCCCGCACCGACGCGCTCGGCCTCGACGAGTGCCGACTCCTCGTCCGCGCCTTCTCCGCCTACTTCCACCTCGTGAACCTCGCCGAGGAGCACCACCGCCTGCGCGTGCTGCGCCAGCGCGAGCAGGCGGGCGGGACGTCACCGCGCGGCGAGTCGGTGCGGCAGGCCCTCGTCGAGGCCGCCGCGGCCGGCGTCGACGCCGAGCGGGTCCGCGCGTTCCTGCGCTCGTGCCTGGTCGAGCCGGTCTTCACCGCCCATCCGACCGAGGCCCGACGGCGCTCCGTGCTCTTCAAGCTGCGGAGGCTGTCCGACCTGGTGGAACAGCTCGACGAGCCGCGGCGCACCGCCCATGAGCGGGAGGAGCGCTTCGACCGCATCCGTGAAGAGGTGACGTCCCTGTGGCTCACCGAGGAGGTGCGCGGCCGGGCCCCGCGCGTGCTCGACGAGGTGCGCAACGGCCTCTATTACTTCGAGGAGTCGCTCTGGGAGCTGGTGCCGCGGCTCTATCGCGAGGTGGAGCAGGCGCTCACGGCCGCCTACCCGCGAGAGGTCTTCGCGGTGCCGCCGTTCCTGCGCTTCGGCTCCTGGATCGGGGGCGACCGGGACGGCCACCCGCACGTGACCGCGCAGATCACCGAGCAGACGCTGCGGCTGCACCGCGAGACGGCCTTCGCGCTCTGGGAAGGCTCGCTCGCCGAGCTGGAGCGCGACCTGAGCGTGGCCGCCGAGCTCGACCAGATCTCGGATGCGCTGGCCCGGTCGCTCGAGGTGGACGCCGCGGCCATGCCGGAGCTGGCGGCCTCGCTCGCCCTCCATTTCGCCAACGAGCCCTATCGGCGCAAGGGCGGCTTCATCCAGGCGCGCATCGCCGCCGCGCGGCGGATCAACGCCTCCCGCCTGCGCGAGCGGCGCCGCGGCGGGGCCGCCGCCGACGGCGACGACGACCCGGTTCTCGGGCAGGCGCAGCGCCTGTGGGGCAGCGGCGCGCCGCCGGAGCCTCCGCGGCCTGACGACGACCGGATCGCCTACGCCGGGCCGGAGGGACTGGGCGCGGACCTGCGCCTTCTCGCCGAGAGCCTCCGCCAGCATCGCGGCGGCCGGCTGGCGGACGGGCTGGTCGCCGACCTTCTCCGCCGCGTCCAGGTGTTCGGCTTCCACCTGGCGCGCCTCGACCTCCGGCAGCACAGCGAGGTGCTGGCGGCGGCCACCGCCGAGGTCCTGAAGACCGCCGGGGTGGAGGCAGACTTCCTCGCCCTCGACCTGCCCGCCCGGGCGCGCGTCCTCGCCCGCGAGATCGCCAACCCACGGCCCGTCGTCCGGCCGCTCGGCGGCTACTCCGCCCAGACCGCGGAGACGATCGCGCTCTTTGAGACGGTGGCCCGCCTGCAGCAGGAGCTGGGGCCCGAGGCCTGCAACGTGTTCATCGTCTCGATGACCGCGGGGACCGCGGACGTGCTCGCGCCGCTGCTCTTCGCCAAGGAAGCCGGCCTGTTCCATCCCGGTCCGCCGCCCCGCAGCACGCTGCAGGTCGTCCCGCTGTTCGAGACGATCGACGACCTGCACCGCTGCGCGGGCCTCATGAACGAGCTGTTCGCCCTGCCCGTCTACGCGCGGCTGCTCGAAGCGTGGGGCGGCCAGCAGCAGATCATGCTCGGCTACTCGGACAGCAACAAGGACGGCGGGTTCGTCACCGCCAACTGGGAGCTGTATCGGGCCCAGCGCGCGCTCGTCGCCACGTGCCGCCAGGCCGGCGCGACGCTGCTGCTCTTCCACGGCCGGGGCGGCGCGATCGGCCGCGGCGGCGGTCCCACCGGCCGCGCGATCATGGCCCAGCCGCCGGGCGCCCTGAGCGGCCGGCTGCGCCTGACCGAGCAGGGCGAGGTGGCCTTCGCCCGCTACGCCCATCCCGGCATCGCCCACCGGCATCTCGAGCAGACGATCCACGCGGTCTTCCGCGCCAGCCTGCTGCCGATTCCGGAGGGCGCGCACGACGACTGGGCGGCGCAGATGGAGACGCTGTCGCCGCTGGCGCTGGCCTCGTACCGGCGGCTCGTCTACGACGACCCGGATTTCGTGCGCTACTTCCATCAGGCCACGCCGATCGACGCGGTCACGGGCCTGCGCATCGGATCGCGGCCGGCGATGCGCGAGCAGTCGGAGCGGATCGAGGACCTGCGCGCGATCCCGTGGGTGTTCAGTTGGACGCAGAGCCGGCACGGCCTGCCGGGCTGGTACGGCCTGGGGGGCGCTTATGCGGCGCTGGTGCAGGCCGGCGGTGACGCGGCGCGGCGGCGCTGGGCGGAGATGTACCGCGAGTGGCCCTTCTTCCGCTCCCTGATCGACAACGCCCAGCTCAGCATGGGCAAGGCCGACCTGGCGGTGGCCCGCATCTACGACGCGCTGGCCGAGCCCGAGCTGAGCGCGAAGATCTTCGCGCGGATCGTCGAGGAGTGGGGACGGACGCGGGAGGCGGTCCTGGTGGCGACGGGCCGCAGCGCGCTGCTGGACATCTCGCCCGTGCTTCACCGGTCCATCCGCCTGCGCAATCCCTACGTCGACCCGCTGAGCTTCGTGCAGGTGAGCCTGCTCGCGCGCCGCCGCCGCAGCCAACCAGCTCAAGGAGCGAGCCCGCGGCCGGGGGGTCTGGGGGATGCGGAGCATCCCCCAGCTCAAGGAGCGAGCGCGGGATTCACTCCCGCGCGAGCGGAAGACGCGGAGCGAGAGACGCTCCAGCGCCTGCTCGCGCTGACGATCAACGGCATCGCGGCTGGTCTGCAAAGCACGGGCTAGCGCATCCGACCTGAGCGGCAAAGACACTGATTCTAGACAACTTGTAGGATTCCGATTGACGCGGCTTATTTTGGCTATAGTCTTTATTTAATTGGATGGCCCCACGACGATATATGCGTCGACATCGCCAGGCCGCCCGAGAGACCACGCGCCGACGGATCGTGGACGCGGTGCTCGCGCTGCATGCCGAGAAGGGCGTGCTCGGAACCACCTACGCCGACGTCGCGCAACGGGCCGACGTTTCGGTGGCGACGGTCTACAACCACTTCCCCGCGCGCGCAGACCTGCTCCACGCCTGTGGCGGCGAGCTGGCGTCGCGAGCGCCGCGGCTCGACGCGGAGATCTTGGCCGGGCATGACGACGTGCCGGCCCGGCTGACGGCTCTCGTCCGCACGGCCTTCGACGATCATCGCCACTGGCTCCCCTGGAAGCGCTGGTTCGTCGGGGAGGCGTCGGTGGTGCCCGAGCTGCGCGCGAGCCTCGATAGCGCGCGCGCCCGGCGCCTCGGCCTCGTGGTGCAGGCGCTCGCCCCGGGCTTCGCCGGCTCGCCGCCGGCCCGCCTCGTGGCGCTCGTGGACGCGCTGCTCGACTTCTCCGCCTGGAGCGCGCTCACGGGCGACCTGGGGCCGGACGAGGCCGAGGCCGCCGTTTCCGCCGGCGCGGCCGCGCTGTACGAGGCTCATCGACGGAGGAAGTGAC
>WNGG01007701.1_pt1 | contig 11905 bp, 22 predicted proteins | sample 5400661 | NCBI WGS metagenome assembly WNGG01 (sample SAMN13153372, study PRJNA577476) | soil metagenome | isolation source: 100 cm soil or saprolite under Garry oak tree replicate 1 | place: USA:California | collected 2016-06-15 | reverse complement strand
TCGACCGCGCCCGTCCCGGGCACCCGATGCACGATGCCGCGCTGCGCGTAGTGGGCGATCAAGGGGGCCGTGTCGCGCTGGTATACGTGGAACCGCGTCTTGATGGCCTCGGGGGTATCGTCCGAGCGCCCTTCCGCGGCGGCGCGCCCCGTCATGCGGCGCACCAGCTCCTCCTCGGGCACGTCGAGCAGCAGGATGTGGTTCAGCCGCTGCCCGCGCTCCCCCAGCCTGCGGTCCACGAGCTCCGCCTGCGCGGCGGTGCGCGGGAAGCCGTCGAGCACCGCGCCCGTCCACGCCTCCGGCTTCGCCAGCTCTTCCTTGATCAGGTTGAGGATGACCGAGTCGGGGACCAGCTTGCCGTCGTCCATGAACTTCTTGGCTTCGCGGCCGAGCGGGGTCGCCGCCTTCACCGCCGCCCGCAGCAGGTCGCCCGTCGTGATCTTGGGAAGACCGAGCCGCTCGGCGAGGATCTTTCCCTGGGTGCCCTTGCCCGAGCCCGGCGCGCCTAAGAGGAGGATGAACACCGCGAGCCTACATGTACCGCTGCCGGCCGCGGAACTTGACGCGCCCTTCCTTCATGAACCCGTCGTAATGGCGTAGCAGCAGGTGCTGCTGCACCTGCTGCACGGTATCGAGCGCGACGCCGACCACGATCAGCAGCGCGGTGCCGCCGAACCCGAACGGCATGTTGAGGATGTTCGACACGACGATCGGCAGCAGCGCGACGACCGTCAGGAAGATCGCGCCCGGCAGCGTGATGCGGGACAGCACGTCGTCGATGTAGTCCGCCGTCGCCGCGCCGGGCTTCACGCCCGGGATGAAGCCGCCCTGCTTCTTCAGGTTCTCGGCCAGGTCGACCGGGTTGAAGATGATCGACGTATAGAAATAGGCGAAGAAGACGATCAAGATGGCGCTCGACACGAGATACAACGGCTCGGTGACGCTGAAGTACCCCGCCAGGTTCTTGAGCGTCTGGTTCCCGCTGAAGCTCGCGATCGTGCCCGGGACGATGATGAGCGACTGCGCGAAGATGATCGGCATCACCCCCGCCGAGTTGATGCGCAGCGGGATGAACGTCTTCTGCCCTTCGCGGATGCGGCCGCGACCCATCACCTTGCGCGGGATCTGGATCGGGATGCGGCGCGCCGCGACCGTGACGGCCACCGTGCCCGCCACGACCAGCCCCATGACCACGAGCACGAGCAACAGCTTCGGGAAGGTGAGCGACCGGGCCTTGAGCGCGTCGATGGTGCGGAGGGTCTCGGGCCAGATGCGCTCGATGATCGAGAAGAAGATCAGCAGGCTCATGCCGTTCCCGATGCCGCGCTCGGTGATCTGCTCGCCGAGCCACATGACGAAGACTCCGCCCGTCGTGAGCGTCAGCACCGTCGTCATGCGGAACCCGAGGCCCGCGTGCGCCACCGCGCCGGGCAGCTGCTCGGTGAACAGCGCGAAGCCGTACGCCTGGAACAGGCACAGCGCCACGGTGAGATAGCGCGTCCACTGGGTGAGCCTTTTCCGCCCCTCCTCGTCGCGCTGCATCTTCTCGATCACCGGGAACACCGGCCCCGCGAGCTGGAACACGATGCTCGCCGAGATGTACGGCATGATCCCGAGCGCGAAGACCGTGGCCCGGGAGAACCCGCCGCCGGCGAACAGATCGTACAGGGCGAAGAGGGTGCCCTGCGAGTTCTTCACGAAGTCCTGGAGCGCCTGCACGTTCACGCCCGGGGTCGCGATGTGCGCCCCGATGCGATAGATGAGCAGACAGAGGAGCGTGAAGAGGATCTTCTCCTTCAGCTCCGGGACCTTGAACAAGTTGGGAATCTGGGGCGCCGTCATCGGATCAGCTCGCGATCGTTCCGCCCGCCTGCTCGATCTTGGCGCGCGCGGAGGCGGACACCGTCACGCCCTTCACGCTGAACTTGCGCCGCACGTCACCCATGCCGAGCAACTTGATCGGGTGATCCGGCCGGCGCACCAGCCCCGCCCCGAACAGCGTGTCGGGCGTCACCTCCACACCCTCGGCGAGCTGATCCAGGTGGCGGACGTTCACGACCTGGGCCGGCTGCTTGAACGGGTTGGTGAAGCCCCGTTTGGGGATGCGCCGGATGAGCGGCATCTGGCCGCCCTCGAACCCGGGCCGTGTCTGGCCGCCCGAGCGCGCGGTCTGGCCCTTGCCGCCGCGACCGGCGGTCTTGCCGATCCCCGACCCCGGCCCCCGCCCCTTGCGGATGCGCACGCGGTGCGAGCCGCGCGGCGGCTTGAGGCTCGACAGGCTGATGTGCGGCAGCTCGCCCTGGGGCGCCGCCCGCCGGGCGCGCGGCCGCGCGCCCGGTTTCGCTTTGGCTCTCGTCTTCGGCTTCGGCATCGCTTAGGTCCCGGCTGTCGCGGGCGTCACCTCGACGAGGTGGCGCACCTGGTAGAGCATGCCCCGGAGCGCCGGGTGGTCCGGCTTGACCACGGCGTGCTGGTGGTGCTTCAAGCCCAGCGCCTCCAGCGTGCGGCGCTCCGCCGCGGGCCGGCCGATGCCGGAGCGGACCTGCCGGATGCGCAGGCTCCCCTTGCCGGCGGGTGGCAGCGGCTGATCGCGGCCGGGCTTGCGCTTGCGGTACTTCCGCGAGGGCGGCTTCCTAGCCATGAGCCGCCGCCTCCTGGCGCGACTTGTACGGGATCGCCTCGACGTCGACGCCGCGCTCCTTGGCGACGCGCCGGGCCGTGGTGAGGCGTTGCAGCGCGTCCATGGTGGCCCGCACCATGTTGTGCGGGTTCGTCGAGCCCAGGCTCTTCGTGAGGATGTCGCGCACGCCGGCGCACTCGAGCACGGCGCGCACGGCGCCGCCCGCGATCACGCCGGTTCCCGTGGCCGCGGGCTTCAGCAGCACGCGGCCCGCGCCGTGATCCCCCACGATCTCATGCGGGATCGTGCCGCCGGTGAGCGGCACCTCCATCATGCGGCGTCGCGCCGCCTCCACCGCCTTGCGCACCGCTTCGCTCACCTCGTTCGCCTTCCCGGTCGCGATGCCGACCTTGCCCTGCCCGTCGCCCACGGCGACGAGCGCGTTGAACCCGAACCGCCGGCCGCCCTTCACGACCTTCGCGACACGGTTGATCGAGATGACGTTCTCGACGAGACCGTCACCCTCGCGCTGCCGCTCGCTCGAGTCACGCCGTTCGCCGCCGCGGCCGCGGCCACCTCGCCCGCGCCCACGACCTCCCCCCCGCCCCCCGCCCCCGCCCCCGCCCCCCCCGCCCCCACCACCCACGCCACCCGGGCCACCCGCGCCACCCGCGCCACCCGCGCCACCCGCGCCACCCGCGCCACCCGCGCCACCCGCGCCACCCGCGCCTGCCGGCTCGCCGCCGGCGTGCGCCGTCTCCACCGTTTCCGTCGTCCCCGGGGTTGCCGCCGACCCGGGCTCCCGTTCGTCCGCCATTAGAACTCCAATCCGCCCTTGCGGGCGCCGTCGGCCACCGCCTTGACGCGCCCGTGGTACTGGTATCCGCCGCGATCGAAGACGACCTTGGTGATGCCTTTCGCCTTCGCCCGGCTCGCGATTAGCTGCCCGAGCGCGAAGCTGCGCGCGGTCTTGCCCTTGCCGTCCGCCTGCACGCCCTCGGACGTATCGGCCGCGCCCACCAGCGTGAGGCCGCGGTGGTCGTCCACGACCTGGGCGTAGATGTGCTTGGACGAGCGGAACACGACCAGCCGCGGCCGCTCGGCCGTGCCCGACACCTGCTTGCGCACGCGCAGGTGCCGCCGGTAGCGGCGGCTCTCGCGCGTCTTGATCTTGCGGATCGATCGCATGGCTTATTTCGCCGCGGCCTGGGCGGTCTTGCCGGCCTTGCGCCGCACCTGCTCGCCCACGTAGCGGATCCCTTTGCCCTTGTACGGCTCTGGCGGCCGGATGGCCCGCAGCTCCGCGGCCACCTGCCCCACGAGCTCCTTGTCGACGCCCTCGATTCTCAGGAGGACGTTGTTGTCCACCGAGATCTTGATTCCCTGCGGCGCGTGATACGGCACCGGATGGGAAAACCCCACGATGAGCTGCACGCCGAACGGCTTCGGCTCGGCCTTGTAGCCCACGCCCTGGATCTCGAGCGCCTTGGCGAACCCCTTGGTGACGCCGTCCACCATGTTGGCGATGAGCGTGCGGGTCAGGCCGTGCAGCGCCTTGTGGCGGCTCTCGTCCGAGGGTCGGCGCACCACGATCGCGTTGTCCTCGAGCGCGAGCGCCAGCTCGGCATGGACCGTGCGGCTGATCTCGCCCTTCGGGCCCTTGACGGTGACGCGCCGCCCTTCGAGCTGCGCCGTGACGCCCGTGGGCAGCGGAACGGGTTTCCTCCCGATGCGCGACATGGACCGGCTCCCCCCTCCTACCAGACCACCGCGAGCAGCTCGCCGCCGATGCGGGCGGTGCGGGCTTCGCGGTCCGTCATCAGCCCCTGCGGCGTCGAGAGAATCGCCATTCCCAGGCCGTTCTTCACCCGCGGGATCTCGCGCGCCTTGACGTAGCGCCGCAAGCCCGGCGCGGAAACGCGCTGCAGCTCGCGGATCACGGGGGCGTCGTTGTGATACTTCAGGTACAGCCGCAGCAGCCCGTGACGCCCGTCGTCCAGGACCTTGAAGTCCTGGATGTAGTGGTTGTCGCGGAGCAGTCGCGCAATCTCGACCTTCAGCTTCGACACCGGCATGTCCACCCGGCGGTGCCCCGCCTGACAGGCGTTGCGCACCCGGGTGAGCATATCGGCGACCGGATCAATCACGCTCATCGCACCTTCCGTCCTTTTACCAGCTGGCCTTGCGCACGCCGGGGATTTCCCCGCGCAGCGCGAGCTCCCGGAAACAGATGCGGCATAGCTTGAACTTCCGCAGCGTGCCGCGGCTGCGGCCGCAGCGCTGGCAGCGGTAGTAGCCGCGCACCTGGAACTTCGGCTTCCGTTTGACCTTCTCGATCCACGTCTTCTTCGCCATACGCTGTCTCCTAGGCGACCGCGACCGGGGCCTCGCCCCGGAACGGCATTCCGAGCTCGCGCAGCAACGCCAGCGCGGTGTCGTCGCGGCCGGCGGTGGTCACGAGCGTGATGTCCATCCCGTGGATCTTTTCGACCTTGTCGTAGTCGATCTCGGGGAAGATCATCTGCTCCTTGATGCCGATGCTGTAGTTACCCCGACCATCGAAGCTGTCGGTCGGCAGCCCGCGGAAGTCGCGCATGCGGGGCACCGCGATGCTGATGAACCGGTCCAGGAACTCGTACATCCGGGCGCCGCGCAGCGTGACCGCGCAGCCGACCGCCATCCCCTCCCGCAGGTTGAAATTGGCGATCGACTTCTTGGCTCGCGTCACGACCGGGTGCTGGCCCGTGATAGCCGCGAGCTCCGCCACGGCCGCCTCGAGTCCCTTGGGATTCTTGGGCGCGTCGCCCATCCCGACGTTGAGCACGATCTTCACGAGCTTCGGGATCTCGTGCGCATTCTTGAAGCCGAACTGCTGCGCCAGCTTGGGCCGCACCCGCTGCTCGTAGTACTCGTGCAGCCGCGGCGGCGGCGCGGGCTCCGGTGGGGGGCCCTCCGGCTCGGCCGGACGCGCCTCCCCGGGTCCCTTCTTGGCCTTCTTCGGCTTGGGCTCCTTGCCCTTGGGCGGCGCCGCAGGGTCAGGCGCGACCTTCGGCTCCTCACCCCGGGGCGTCGCCCCGGGGTCGGCCGCACCCCCGACCTTCGGTTCCTGCTCTTTCGTGTCCGCCATTCGTCATCTCACCCGTGGGATCGGCTGGCCGGACTTGACCGCGATCCGCTCCATCGTCCCGTCCTTGTCGAGGCGCCGCCGGACGCGCGTCGGCTCACCCGACTTGGGGTCGAGCAGCATCACGTTCGACGCCGCGATGGGAGCGGGAAACTCGATGATCCCGCTTTCCTCGTTCGGCGTGGCGGCCCGCTTGTGCTTCTTCACGACGTTCACGCCCTCCACCACGATCCGGAACTGCTTGGGAAACACGCGCAGCACCTTGCCTTCCTTGCCGCGGTGCTCGCCCGAGATGACGCGGATGGTGTCGCCCTTCGCGACGTGGAGCTTGTGTCGCTCGGGCTCGCGCCTGGCGGCGCGCGCGCGCCGGCTCTTCTTGTAGACGAGCGGCTTCATCTCAGATGACCTCCGGCGCGAGCGACACGATCTTCATGAACTTTTTCTCACGCAGCTCCCGGCCCACCGGGCCGAAGATGCGCGTGGCGCGCGGCTCGCCCTGCTCGGTGATGAGCACGGCGGCGTTCTCGTCGAAGCGGATGTAGGAGCCGTCCTTGCGCTTGGTCTCCTTGGCCGTGCGCACGATCACCGCCCGCACCACCTCCCCCTTCTTGATCTGGCCGGTGGGGATGGCGTCCTTGATCGTGACCACGACGATGTCTCCCAGCCCGCCGTAGCGGCGCTTCGACCCGCCGAGCACGCGGATCACGAGCGCGCTGCGCGCGCCCGAATTGTCCGCGATCTTGAGAATCGATTCCTGCTGGATCACGGTCCGGGTCTCCTCAGCGGGCCCGCTCGAGGACTTCGACCACGCGCCAGCGCTTGGTCTTCGACAGCGGCCGCGTCTCCACGATGCGCACCGTATCCCCCGCCTTGGCGCCCTTGTCGTTGTGAGCCGCGACCTGCTTGGTGCGGACCACCTGCTTGCCGTAGAAGCCGTGCGCGAAGCGGCGCACCAGCGAAACGGTGACCGTCTTCGTCATCTTGTCGCTCACCACGACCCCCGTGCGCACCTTGCGCCGCCCCCGCCCCCCCCCCTGCTCCGTCATGTCCCTTTCCTCTCCCGCAGAATGGTCTTGATGCGCGCGATCTCGCGCCGCATGGCGCGGAACTGGAGCGGGTTGGCGATCGCCTCCGTGCCCCGGCGGAACGCCAGCCGGAAGCGCTCCTCGGCCAGCACCGCGAGCTTCTGCTCGAGCTCCTCGGTCTTGAGCTCCCGCAACTGCTCGGGCTTCTGCGGCTTCGCCATCCTAGCGCTCCTCCCGCCTCACGAACTTGGACTTGATGGGCAGCTTGGCCGCCGCCAGCGCCAGGGCCGTCCGCGCGACCTCCTCCGACACCCCTTCGACCTCGAAGATGATCCGGCCCGGCTTCACCACCGCCACCCAGCCTTCGGGGTTCCCCTTCCCTTTGCCCATGCGCGTCTCGGCTGGCTTCTTGGTGACCGGCTTGTCGGGAAAGAGCCGCGGCCACATCTTGCCGCCGCGCTTCATCTCGCGCGTCAGCGCCACCCGCCCCGCCTCGATCTGGCGATTCGTGATCCACCCCGGCTCGAGCACCATCAGCGCGTAGTGGCCGAACACGAGCGTGTTGCCCCGCGTCGCCATGCCCTTGGTGCGGCCCTTGAACCGCTTGCGAAACTTGACCCGCTTCGGTGCGAGCATCGCTTACACGCCCGTCGAATAGGTGCGGCCGTGCAGATCCTCGGTGCGCTCGCCCTTGAAGATCCACACCTTCACGCCGATGGTGCCGTACGTCGTCTTGGCGGTCGAGAGCGCGTAGTCGACGTCGGCGCGGAGCGTGTGGAGCGGCACGCGCCCCTCGTGGTAGCCCTCGGTGCGCGCGATCTCGGCCCCGCCCAGGCGACCCGCGGTCTTGACCTTGATCCCCTGCGCGCCCATGCGCATCGCGCTCTGCACCGCGCGCTTCATGGCGCGGCGGAACGAGATGCGTTGTGTGAGCTGGTGCGCCACGCTGTCCGCCACGAGCTGCGCGTCGAGCTCCGGCCGCTTGATCTCCTCGACGTTGATCCCCACTTCCTTGCCGGTCAGCTGGGCCAGCTCGTCGCGCAGCTTGTCCACCTCCGCGCCCCGCTTGCCGATCACTACGCCCGGCCGGCCGGTGTGCACGGTGACGGTGACCTTGCCCGGCTTGCGCTCGATGTGCACGTCGGCGATGGCCGCGTGGGCGAGCCGGGTCTTCAGGTACTTGCGGATCAGCTCGTCTTCCTTCAGGAGCTCGGGGAAGTCGCGGCGCGCGAAGTAGCGCGAGCGCCATTGCTTCACGATCCCGAGCCGGAACCCGTAGGGATGCGTTTTCTGGCCCACTTACTTGCCCTCTTTCTTCTTGGACTTGCCTTTGGACGCCGCCGCCTTCGCCTTGGGACGCTTGCCCTTGGCGGCAGCCTTGGCCTTGGCCGCGGCCTTCACGGGGCGGGCTTTCGGGTCACCCTTCGCCTCCGCCGCCCCCGCCTTGACGGGCGGGGCTACGGCGGCCGCCTCGTCCGTCACGACGTGGATCTCCACGTGGCTGGTGCGCTTCAGGATCGGCGTCGCCCGGCCCATGGCCGCCGCGGTGAAGCGTTTGAGCGTCGGCCCCTCGTTCACCACCGCGTAGCGGACGCGCAGCCGGTCGGCGTCGAACGCCGCGTTCTGGCGCTGCGCCTGCTGCTCGGCGTTCGCCACCGCGGACTTGAGCACCTTGTGGATCTGCTTCGCGGCGAGCTTCTTCGAGAACCGGAGGATGGCGTACGCCTCCGGCACCGCGCGGCCACGGATCTGGTCGATGACGAGGCGCATCTTGCGCGCCGACTGGCGCACGGTGCGCTGAATCGCCCGGGCTTCCATCGTCTACGCCTTGGCCGCCTGCGCCGCGGCTTCGGCTTCGGCTGCCTCGCGCTCCTGCGCCGAGCCCTTGGCCGAGTGCCCGCGGAACAGCCGCGTCGCGGCGAATTCCCCGAGCTTGTGGCCCACCATGTTCTCGGTGATGTAGACCGGGATGAACTTGTTCCCGTTGTGCACCGCCAAGGTGTGCCCCACGAAGTCGGGCGTGATCGTGCTGCGCCGCGACCAGGTCTTGAAGACCTTCTTCTCGTTCTTCTCGTTCAGGGCCTGGATCTTCACGAGGAGCGACGGCTCCACGTAAGGCCCTTTCTTGACGCTGCGTCCCATTATTGCGTCGCCTTCCCGCGCTTGCGCCCGCGCACGATGAGTTTCGTCGACGGTTTCTTCTTGTGCCGCGTCTTCTTGCCTTCGACCTTGCCCCAGGGCGACGCGGGCGGCCGGCCGCCCGACGTCTTGCCCTCGCCGCCGCCCAGCGGGTGGTCCACCGGGTTCATCGCCACGCCGCGCACCCGCGGATTGCGTCCCAGCCAGCGGGTCTTGCCCGCCTTCCCGATCGAGAGCAGCTCGTGCTCGGGGTTCGACACCTCGCCGATGGTGGCGAGGCACTCCCCGCGCACCATCCGCATCTCGGTCGAGCGGAGCCGGAGGGTCACATAATTGCCTTCCTTCGCCACCACCTGGACGCCGGTGCCGGCCGAGCGGCACAGCTGGCCGCCGCGGCCGATCTTGAGCTCCACGTTGTGCACCGTGGTGCCGAGCGGGATCTCGAACAGCGGCATGGCGTTGCCGACGCGGATGTCGGAGCCCGGGCCCGACACGACGGTGTCGCCCACGGCGAGCCCTTTGGGCGCCACGATGTAGCGCTTCTCCCCGTCCGCGTAGTGCAGCAGCGCGATCCGCGCGGTGCGGTTCGGGTCGTACTCCACGCCCGCCACGCGGGCCGGCACGCCGAACTTGTCGCGGCGGAAATCGATCCGCCGGTAGCGGCGCTTGTGACCGCCGCCCTGCCACCGGGTCGTGATGTGACCCTTGTTGTTGCGTCCGCCCGTCCGCTTCAGCGGCTCGAGCAGCGACTTCTCAGGCGTCGTCTTCGTCACGTCGGCGAAGTCCGAGACCGAGCGGAACCGCGTCGCCGAAGTCACCGGCTTGAACTGTCGGATGCCCATGTCAGCCCTCGAACACCGCGATCGCGTCACCCTCCTTGAGGGTCACGATCGCCTTCTTCCAGGACGGCCGCCGGCCCGCCCGGGCGACCGAGAGGCCGCCGGTGCGCCGCTTGGCCCGCACCACCATCGTGCGGACGTCCGTCACGGTGACCTTGAACAGCGCCTCGATCGCCGCCCGGATCTGCGGCTTGGTGGCCGCAGCGTGGACGTGGAACGCGTACTCCTTGCGGGCCTGGTAGGCGGCCGAGGACTTCTCGGTGATCACCGGCCCCACGATCATGCGGTGCAGCTCAGGCATCGCCCCCCCCCGATCCCTTCTCGTTCTCCTCGCCGCCCTCCGCCTTCTCACCCGCCTCACCCAGGGCGGGCAGCTCGACCACCACCGCGTCGGACCAGAGGATCTCGTACGCCGTCGCGTCGGCGAACCGCATCACGAGCACGTTCGGGATGTTGCGACCCGAGAGGTACACGTTGTGCGCGCCGCCCGCTCCGGCCGTCAGGACGAGCACCTTTTTCTCCGCCACGCCCAGCTTGGCGAGCAGCTCGGCGAGCGTCTTCGTCTTCGGCTTCTCGTACTCGAGCGGGTCCACCACCAGGAGCGCCGCTTCGCGGGCCCGCGCGTTCAGCGCGGACTTTTTCGCGAGCTGGCGCACCTTCTTCGGAATGCCCAGCCGATAGTCGCGCGGGTGGGGCCCGAACACGATACCGCCGTGCCGCCATTGCGGCGCGCGGATCGAGCCCTGCCGCGCCCGGCCGGTGCCCTTCTGCCGCCACGGCTTCTGGTTCCCGCCCGAGACCTCGCTCCGCGTGCGGGTGTCGTGCGTGCCCTGGCGTTGATTCGCGAGGTAGGTGACGACCGCGCGGTGCAATGCGTGCTCGTTCACCGTGCCGTCGAACAGCGCGGCCGGCAGGCGCACCGCCTTCTTCTTCGCGCCGGCGGCGGAGTAGTGCAGCGCCTCAATCATGGCGGCTCGGGCCTCCCTGCTTGCGCACCGTGACGAGCCCGTTCAGCGGCCCGGGCACCGCGCCGCGCACGAACAGCAGGTTCCGCTCGGCGTCCACGCGCACCACCCGGAGGCCGAGCTCGGTGAAGCGGCGTGCACCCATGTGGCCCGGCATCCGCTTCCCCTTGATGATGCGCGACGGGTCGGTGCCCGGGGCGATCGAGCCCGGCTTGCGGTGCCGCGTGTTGCCGTGCGTCTCGGGCCCGCCGCCGAAGTGATGGCGGTGCACCACCCCCTGGAAGCCCCGGCCCTTCGTCACGCCCGTGACCTTCACCCGGTCGCCCGCGGCGAAGATCGTCACCGTGAGCCGGTCGCCCGGCTTGGGGGGGGGGGCTTCGCCCACCACCGGAAAGCTCTGGAGCACGCGCGGCGCGACCTCGAGGCCGGCGCGCTTCACGTGCCCGGCCAGCGCCTTGTGCGTGCGCTTCGGCTTCTTCGCGCCGAAGCCGAGCTGGAGCTGGGCGTTCCCCGCCCCACCAGTCACCTGCACGACGGGACACGGCCCCGCTTCGATCACCGTCACGGGCACGTGGGCGCCGTCCGCGTCGAACACGCGCGTCATGCCGAGTTTTCTGCCGATCAGTCCGCTCATGTCGCTACTCGACCTTGATCTCCACGTCCACGCCGGCCGGCAGATCGAGCTTCGTCAGCGCGTCCACCGTCTGGGAGCGCGAATCGAGAATGTCGATCAGCCGCTTGTGGGTCTTCAGCTCGAACTGCTCGCGGCTCTTCTTGTCGATGTGCGGGCTGCGGAGCACCGTCCACAGTTGCCGCTTGGTCGGCAACGGGATGGGCCCCGAGACCTGCGCGCCAGTCTTCTCGGCCGTGCGCACGATGTCGGCCGCGGCCTGGTCAATCAGCGCGTGGTCGAATGCCTTCAGGCGGATTCGGATCTTGCCGGCCATTGGTGCCTCGTTGGAAGGTTGGAACGTTGGAATGTTGGAAGGTACTTCCTTCCAACCGTCCAACCTTCCAACATCCTCTCCCCTATTTCAGAATCTTCGTGACGACACCGGCGCCCACCGTGCGGCCGCCCTCGCGAATCGCGAACCGCAGCTGCTCCTCCATCGCGATCGGCGTGATCAGCTCGATCGTCATCTTCGTGTTGTCCCCCGGCATCACCATCTCCACCCCCGCCGGCAACTCCACCG
>WNGG01025221.1_pt1 | contig 11908 bp, 14 predicted proteins | sample 5400661 | NCBI WGS metagenome assembly WNGG01 (sample SAMN13153372, study PRJNA577476) | soil metagenome | isolation source: 100 cm soil or saprolite under Garry oak tree replicate 1 | place: USA:California | collected 2016-06-15 | reverse complement strand
GCGTTTTCCCCGAGGATCTTCTTCTTGTTCTCCATCGTGAGGTCGACGCCGTACTCCTTCTTCAAATCCTCCGGGAGTTCGAAGTTCAGGAAGTCTTCGATGACCCATTTCGGATGCCAGAGCGCGTAGTCCGCACTGAAGAGGATCCGGTCCGGACCGAGCCAGTACAGGAGGTTCGCCATCATCTCGGCGAAGTACCTCGGCCGTGTATGGACGAACGCCATTGCCACCGCCATGCCGGCATAGATGTTCTTGTCCTGGGTGGCGACCCAGCAGAAGTCATCGAGTCGAGGGAGGCCAATGTGCGTCACGACGAACTTCATGTCGGGAAACGAGGTCGCCGCTGTGTCCACGTCGCCGATGTCGAAGGCATCCTTGTCGAGCGGCCAGACCGTGGGGCCCTTGTGTGCGACCTGAACGTTGATTCCGAGCTCCCGGTTTTTCTCCAGGAAGCTGAACGCTTCTGGAGAATCGAGTCGCCAACCACGCGACATCCCGCCGTTCTCCTCCTTCCACTCGGCCGTGTAGAGCTTCACGTTCCTCATCTGGAACGGCCGGATCCGGAACTTCTTCACCTGCTCTTCCAGCAAGGCTTTCCCCGCCTCGCCGTCCCGGGGGTCCCACCGGCTCCCCATGACGAGCCGGTCCGGCCACTTCTTGACGTATCCGCTGATCGCGTCGACATTGCTGAAACCCTTGTGATAGAAGTACATCAACGTCTGCGGTTCGAAAATGGCCATGTCGACGTGGCCGTCCCCGAAGACGTCCTTCAGCGCTTTCTCCTCGCCGTAGTAGGCATACGTGTCCCAGTCCCACACATATTCCTTCGGGCTGAGGGCTTTCGTGTAGTCATAGAAGCAATTGATCCAGCCCTTGGCGAGGTCGGGCCGCAGCCAATTCTCCTTCGCCGCGTTCCAAATATGGAAGTGGTAGTCGACGATGAACAGGTCCTGCTGCTTTCCGTCCGGCGTATCGGCAGTGATCACGAAGAGAGCCCCCTAACCCTGGGCCGGATGAACGGCCTTGCGCGGCTTAAACCTATTCTCGGGGACGCAGGCGAGAGGGACGAGGCCTCGGCCGCCGCGCGCCGATGACGGGGTTGTCCCGCTCGCTCCTCGGGACCCACGGGAACCCCAAATCGAAGAAGAGTTATTCGCTTAGCTCATCCCTCACCAGGGCCCGGGAGGAGATCGAATGGATTCGCCGCCGAGGGAAGGAGATGCGACGTCGGGAAATGAAACGTCCGGGGGGGTTGGCCGAACCGGTTGGCGCGCGTGGAGTTTGGAGCAGGTCCTCGTCCTCGGCGGGTTCGTCTCGATGGTCTTGGCCGTCGTCATTCTGGTGACTGCCGACCCTTCGTTCGATGTGGGCCTTTCGATCCTAGTCATTCCCGGGGGCATTTTCACAGCCCTTCTCTTCTGGAGACCCCGGCCTTGGATCTATCTAATTGCTGGAGTCGCCGATTGCTTGCTCGGCATCATCGCACTCCCCATCGGCCTTCTCGGCGCCCTCGGGAATCCGCTCGTCGGTCCGGTGTACGGCAGCGTCGTCCTGGCGACGTTGTCAATCCTCCTAGCGTTGCCCGCAGGAATCATCGGCTACCTCCGGGGACGCAAGATATTGCGGCATCGAACACTCGCCGAGGGGGTCCACGGCCTCGAGGGCTTCGCGGCCATCGCTCTTGTGGCGGTGAGCATCGGGGCCATGGCGGCGGGAGCCCTTGCCTATCAGAACCTGTTGGCACCCGCTCCGGTGACCGGGCCGTTTTACGACATCCCGGCCTCGGCGAGTGTTTCCATGTTGGTCGAGAATTCCCGGTTTGTTCCGAGCGCATTCAATGTCACGGCATTAAGCACGACGAGGATCACGGTGCTCAACGAGGATGACGCGCCGCACACCTTCACATACGTCAACAACGGGACAGCATACAGCCACGACCTTCCGAGCGGAAGCACGACGCGATTCTTCGTGCTCTTCTTCGCGCCGGAGACGGTGCCGTTCTGGTCCATCCCCGATCGAAGCGGGGGGATGGTCGGCAACATCACCGTCAAATCCGCCTAGCGGGCCATGCTCGGATCCGTCGATCGCGAACCGGCTAGCGGTGCGTCAGATCCCGCGATTCGTCGCGGATCCTCGGACTGATTCGAACCGGGACAACGATCGCCCGGGTCCAGAAAACCTGATGAATGGGTCCGTCCGGATTTGAACCGGAGTCTAGTGGTCCCGAACCACCAAGGATAGACCAAGCTACCCCACGGACCCAGCGCGACGCGCGGTAGGTCCAGACTCTCTATAAGTGTTGCGCGCGACTTCGTTTCCATCGGCCCAAGCGTTCCGATTTCACGGTCGCACTGAGCGCTTGTCCTTCGCACCGACGGTTTGTGCCGCGTACGCCCGAGGTGGCCATTCCCCCACCGAATACTCATGAGCGAACTTTCATTAGCGAAGCCTCCGATTCATTCAACAATGGACCAGCTTCAAATGGAGCCGCGGGCCCGGAAGAAGAAAAAGTCCGCGAAGCTCGAGTTCGATGCCTCGCAGGTCTTCGGGACCTCAAAGGACAACGAGATTCACATGGACTTGGACTCGGCCCGGTACGCGGCCCAAAAGGGCGAAGGCGGAGACCGTCGAGGCTAGATCTCGGTCGCGTGCGGTCACGATCTCGTCAACGCAGCCTCGGCGTTCGTTTGCCCAGCCGTGAACGATTAATTCGACCGGTTCGTCAGCCGCCGATAGCACCTTCGACACGCTTATATAAGACGCAACTTCTCGCGCGCTCCATGGAGTTCCCGCTCCGCGAGAAAATCGCGGGCGAAATCGCCTTGTCCGACCAGCCGGGCAAGACGATGCGGAAGTGGCGCGAGGAACTGCGGATCTCTCAAACGGTGCTCGCGACGCACATGCGGGTCTCGCCCTCGGTCATTTCCGACTATGAGGCGGGGCGACGCACGTCCCCCGGCATCAAGACGATTCACCGGCTCGTCGATGCGCTCTTGGAGATCGACCAGCGGACGGGACAGAAGCTGTCGAAACGGTTCCAGGAGTATTCCGACGTCATCCCGTCGATGCGGGACTGGGCCGTCGGGGTGCGGGCGGCGGACTTCCTGCGGAAGATCGACGGCAAGCTCCTCACGCAGAAGCTGAACACCCGCCGAATCGTGAACGGATATACGGTGATCGACTCGATGAAGGCGATTACGACCCTCGACGCGAGCGACTACTTGCGGATCTATGGGTCATCGAGCGAGCGCGCCCTGTTCTTCACCGGCGTGAAGTTCGGTCGCTCGCCGATGATCGCCATCAAGGCCCATCCGCTGAAGCCCGTGATGGTGGTCTACGTGCAGCCGGAGAACATCGACGACCTCGCCGTCAAGCTGGCGGAACTGGACAACATCCTCCTGGCGCGCACCGACCTCGACCAGGGAGAACTCATCTCGAGACTGGAGCGAATCGCATGAAAGCAGGCATCGTGAGCTACGGCGGATACATCCCGCGATACCGGATTCGACCGAAAGACATCGGCGTGGTCTGGGGCGCTGACGGCGAGGCGATGGGTCGCGGGCTGAACATCCGCGCGAAGAGCGTGCCCGGTCCCGATGAGGACGTCATCACGATTTCCGTCGAGGCCGCGCGGGCGTGCATGGCGAAGGTCGACATCGACCCCACGGAGATCGGCGCGATTTACGTCGGCTCGGAGTCCCATCCGTACGCCGTCAAGCCGACCGCGACGATCGTGGCGGAAGCGATCGGATCCGCTCCGGTCCTGACGGCGGCGGACTTCGAGTTCGCGTGCAAAGCCGGAACCGCTGCGATTCAGACGACGATGGGCCTGACCCTCTCGAAGATGATGAAGTACGGACTCGCGATCGGCTCGGACACCAGCCAAGGCGCGCCGGGCGATGCCCTCGAGTACAGTGCATCCGCGGGCGGGGCCGCCCTCCTGATCGGGACGGACCGCGCGGTCGCGGACATCAGCCATACCGTCTCGTTCACGACCGACACCCCAGACTTCTGGCGGCGCGAAGGCCAGCGGTATCCGAGCCACGGCGGTCGCTTCACCGGCGAACCCGCGTACTTCAAGCACGTCGTCAACTGCGCCCAACTCCTCTTCAAGCGGGCCGGCACGACCGCGGAGGATTACGATTACGCGGTCTTCCACCAGCCGAACGGAAAGTTCCCCGTCCGGGTGGCGAAGCAGCTCGGCTTCAAGGAGGCGCAGATGGACACGGGCCTGTGCGTGCGGGACATCGGGAACACGTACAGCGGCGCGATCATGGTGGGCCTCTGCGCGATCCTCGACGAGGCCGAAGCAGGAGACCGGATCTTCGCCGTCGGCTACGGCAGCGGCGCCGGTTCCGACGGCTTCGACCTCACCGTCACGGACGAGATCACGAAGATGCGGCGTGATGCGTCGCCGTCGATCAAGGACATGATCGCCGACCAGGTCTTCGTCGACTACGCGACGTACGCGAAGTACCGCGGCAAGATTTTGATGCGGGAGGCCTAGGTCGATGCGGGACGTCGCGGTCATCGGCGTCGGCGAGACGGAGTTCGGGGAGTTGTGGGATCGCTCCTTCCGGGACCTCGGGATCGAGGCCGGGCTGAAGGCGATCCAGGACGCGAAGCTCCGCTCGGAGGACATCGACGCGGTGTACATCGGCAACATGTCGGCGGGGAAATTCATCGACCAAGAGCATGTGTCCGCCCTCGTCGCCGATTATGCGGGCCTCGCGGACATGCACCTGCCGACGGTCCGCGTCGAGGGCGGCGGCGCGTGCGGCGCGATCGCTCTCTTCCAAGCTCGACTCGCCATCGCGTCCGGGATGTACGACATCGTCGTCGTGGGCGGCGCGGAGAAGATGACGGACGTTGGCGAGGTTCAGGCCGCGGAGATCCTGTCGTCCACCGCGGACCAGGAGTGGGAGACCGTCTTCGGTGCGACGTTCGCCGGCCTGTACGCGATGATGGCCCGCCGACACATGTACGAGTACGGCACGACGCGGGAACAGATGGCCGCCGTCGCGGTGAAGAATCACAAGAACGGCGCGCTGAATCCCGAGGCCCAGTTCCAGAAGGAAATCACGCTCGAGACGGTCCTGCAGGCCCCCTGGGTCGCAGAGCCGCTCGGGTTGTTCGACTGTGCGCCGCTCTCCGACGGAGCCGCAGCGGTCGTCCTGTGCGAGATGCAGAAGGCACGCAAGTTCACCGACACGCCGATTCGCATCGCGGGCTCCGGCCAAGCGAGTGATTTCCTGGCGCTCCATGATCGCCGCGACCTCACGATGATGGACGCGACGGTTGTCGCGGGCAAGAGGGCGTTCGCGGAGGCGAGGGTCGACCCCAAAGACGTCCAAGTCGCGGAGGTGCACGACAACTTCACGATCTCCGAGATTCTCGCCATCGAAGATCTTAGGTTCGTCGAGAAGGGGAAAGGCGGCCCCGCTACGGCGGACGGTCTCACGGCATTGAACGGCAAGATTTCCATCAATACATCCGGCGGGCTGAAGGCGCGCGGTCAACCGGTTGGCGCAACGGGCGTCGCGCAAGCGGTGGAGATCGTGAGGCAGCTCCGCGGACAAGGCGGCAAGCGCCAAGTCGTCGGCGCGCGCCGCGGGCTGACGCACACCCTGGGCGGCACCGGGGCCACCGCGGTCGTCCACATCTTCGAGCGGGGGGACTGAGATGGCCATCCCTCGGTTCTGGCGGGAGATCCAGAGCCGCTACAACCTGATCGGCACGAAATGCGGGAGCTGCACTTCCCTCCGCGGGCCGTGTGCCCGACGTGCGGGCGCCGTTCCGTCGGGAAGATGCAACGGATTCGTCTCGCCGGCAAAGGGGCGGTCGTGACGTACACGGTCATCCACGATGCGCCGGCCCAGTTCGAGATGCAGAAGCCGTACGTGATGGCGATTGTCCAGATGGACGAGGGGGTCCGGCTCACCTCGCAGCTGATCGATGTCAAGCCGGAGCACGTCAAGATCGGAATGAAGGTTCAGGCGACGTTCCGGAAACTGGGTCAGGAAGGCGAGGCGGGCGTCATTCATTACGGATACAAATTCCGGCCGATGGCGTGAGACGTCGACCCACCTTCGCCCAGTATCCTTCGATCGAGGCTACGCTCAGGATTCCGGGCGAGCCTTCGGAGCCCCTTGCGGCGGCATGTGATGCCGGATTCCATAGCGAAGGAACGCGAGCAGGATGAACACCGCGTCCTCTCCTCTCGATGTCAAGCGATAAGCGACCTTTTCGTTCGTCACGACCCGTTCCACGAGACCTTCCTGCTGCATCTGCCGAAGTCGTCGGGCGAGGACCCGCGGCGTCAGCCCGGGATTGTTGCGCAGGATCTGCCCGAACCGCGTCAGCTTGAGAAACGCCATGTCGCGCAAGATGAGCAACGTCCATTTGCGTCCGAGCCACTTGACGCTCTCCCGGATCGGATCCGCTTGGTACGCCAGGAGAGGGTAGATCTTCCGTTCTTCCTCGCTCGCGTTAGTCGGTCTTCGTGCCACTATCCGTTCGGCCCCTACCAGGTCTATATACTATCCAATGGATATCACTTTGCGCGATCGAGAGTTCACGATGGCAAGGAAGACGACCCGAACGGAATCAAGCCAGGACGGATCGATGGCCTTCTCCGAGTTTTCGAGCACCGATCCGGCCGCGACCCGAAGTTTCCTCGAGAGGGTCTTCGGCTGGCGCTTCGAGTCCGTGAAGTTCCCGATGGGCGACTACCTTTCGTTCCGGACGCCCGGCGGTGGGCAAGGCGGAATCCGACCGGCACAGGCGAAGGAAGCCCCGGGGAGCACGAGCTACGTACGCGTCGACGACCTCGATGCGGCGCGAAAGAAGGTCGAGCGGGCGGGTGGAGAGATCGTCCTGCCGCGCGTGGATGTCCCGGGCATGGGGAGCTTCTTCTGGTTCCGCGCGCCCGGTGGCCCGATCCTCGCGGCATGGCAAGATGCCCCCGCGTTGCCGACGGAGCGTGATTGAATGTCGAACGCGAAAGAAATTGTGATGGCGTATCAGAAAGCATTGGGGAAAGGCGACTTTGCGGACGCACGGAAATACCTGCACGACGATCTGTCGTTCGTGGGTCCGTTCGAATCGTTCAACCGACCAGAGCCGTATCTGGAGGCTTTGGGAAAGCTGCACCACATCATCGCCCGGGTCGAACCGAAGAAGACGTTCGTCGACGGCGACGACGTCTGCCTGTTGTACGACATGGTGACGAACACTCCCGCGGGGACGGCCTTCATCTGCGAGTGGTACCGGATCCGCGGCGACAAAATCGGCTCGGTCCGCGCCGTCTTCGACGCGCGGCCATTCGCGCCAATGTTCAACCGGTGAGACGCGATGGCGGCGAGGCGGGGCCAGATGACCAAGAAGTCGAAATACTTCACCGCGGAGTTCTTCGGGTTCTTCAGTGACCTCGCGAAGAACAACAACAAAGAGTGGTTTACGAAGAACAAGGAACGTTACGAGAACGCCGTACAAGAACCGAGCTTGCGATTCATTCGTGACGCCGGACCGCGGCTGCAGAAGATTAGCCCGTATCTCGTCGCCGATGCCAAGCCGTTCGGCGGGTCTCTATCCCGCATCTATCGGGACGTCCGGTTCTCGCCGGACAAGAGCCCGTACAAGACGGAGGTCGGAATCCATTTCTGGCACGCGAAGGCGACCGGGCCGGAGGAGATGGCTCCCGGCTACTATCTTCACATGCACTCGGGCGAGACGATGGCCCATTCGGGGGTCTGGCATCCCGACGCCTCGACGCTGAAGAAGGTTCGCGATCGGATCGTCGACGAACCGGACGCGTGGAAGAAGGTCATCCGAAGCCGGGTCGCCGTCGAGGGAGACTCGCTGAAGCGACCCCCGCCCGGCTACGATCCGAATCATCCGCTCATCCAGGACCTGCGGCGCAAGGACTTCGTCTCCAGTCGGAGCTTTCGCGACAACCAGGTTACGAGCCCGCAGTTCCTCGACTCGTTCCTCGAGGTGTGCGAGTCGATGGACCCGCTGAACCGCTTCCTCGCTGGAGCGATCGGCCTCCCCTGGTAGGTCCGAGACTCGGGGCGTCGCCCTCGGCGGGCGCGTCCTCATTATCGGAAGAGAAACAATTCACAGTGATTCAGCGACCTTTATGCCTCAGAAACCGAATACCAGTGCGGGGAGGCGGAGGACCGATGGGGAACGGTCCAGAAGGGGGCTCAAGCGCATCGCCGCAGGCGCCATCGCCGGCGTCGGCGGTCAACGGTCCGCAAGGCATTCGTCGGTTGGCGCGACTCAAGGAATGGTTTTTCCACAAGCCGAAACCCGAGGTCGTCCACGCGCCGCCGCCGATCGTGCGCCACCAGCCCGATCCCCCCGCCGTCGTCCTCTCGTGCGAGCGATGCGGCTTCGACTATACGATCACGAAGATAGAGATCAGCGGCAAGCCGGGCGTCGTATGGACCTGCGAATGCGGGAGCGAGTTCATCCCGCCAGGAGGCCCCGAGTCGTTCAACCTCGTTCGGCCCTGATCCGACTCACGGCCGCGGCGAGCGATAGACTCCTTCGACGGAGGGCCGCCACCGCGGGGTCGTCCAGTGCAGGCCCAAGCCGATGTAGACGAACAACAGGACCGCAATCACGGCGGCCTCGAGCGAAACGACGAGCGAACCGCTCATGTCCCGCAACGAGTAGCGGTACAGGAAGTACGAGAACGTGACCATCGCGATCCCGCCGAGGAGCGCGCCGAGGGTCCGGATTCGCGACCGCGTGAAGAACCATCGAAGGAAGGCGATTCCGAAGTTCGAGACCCCGAGGAGCCCCCAGAACAGACCGGCGCTCACGATCAGGCCCTCCGGAGGCCGGAAGGCGGCTCGGCCGGCCAGGATTTGATCCCACCAGCGCCGCAGCTCCGTGAGCAAGTTGCCATTCAGGAAGAAGACGATGCCCAGGACGAGGAAGAAGAACGCGACCCCGAGGAGGCCGACGAAGTCGGGCGTCCGCGGCCGCGGGACGTACACCGGCCGGAGGGGAGCGGCGCGGGGCAACGGAGGCGGGGGGGCGGGCGACGAAGCGGTACTCGCGGGAGTAACGGGCGCCGCCTCCATGCCTGCCGTGGTCAAGGAGGCCCCGCAATACAGGCAGAAGCGGGAGGTCTCCTTGTTCATCGTGCCGCACGCGTCGCAGCGCATCGAAGGAACCCGGGTCCGCATACCAGGGTCGGGCTTTGAACTTTGGGTCGTGACCTGTCGGTTCTACCGCAAGAGGAAGTAATCGACCGCGGCGCGTCCCACCACGGCGACGACTCCGGTCAAGGTGATCGCGGCAGTGCGGGTCATGGCCCGCGTCTCGAACGGCCACGTCGGCAAGGTCTGGATTCGGCGTTCCTCGTCCCGGTGCAGGAGAATCCCGTGCGTGCGGAGGAGCAGGTCTCGCACTTCGTGGAGGCTCGGTTCCGACGTCGGGTTCCTGGCCGTGAGCGGCGCATAGACATCGCCTGCCCGCGAACTCGCAGTATCAATTGCGCGACGCTTCACCGTCACCATGAGCCGATGGATCGAAACAAGCGGGAGGAACAACAGCCCTGCACCGAACAGGACCAAGACGATCAGGAACGCGAGGTATGCCGGGCGGACGGGGTCCGGGCTGAGGGTCACCTCGGCAATGATGATCGCGAGCGCCCCGAAGAACTAGAAGGTGGCTCCCAGCGCGAGTGATCCCAGAGGGCGCAGCCCGAGCATCGGATCTTCGAAGGCGGGTCGGAGACGGAGCGCCTCTCGTCCGATTCGATGGACGCCCCAGACCGTCGCGGCGTAGTTCCAGATCACCTGCGCATCCACGAAGGGGAGGAACAGCAGGTTCAGGCCCACGATGAGAAAGTCGACGAATCCGAAATCGGACGGAATCGGTTCGAGCAACAGGGCGAAGAACAGACCGAAGGCGGCGGCGAGCCCAATCACGGGAAGGGGCCAGTAGAGGTGGCGAAAGATTCGACGGACGCCCGCCTCTCCGTCGGCCAGGAGCGGCGCGATCTCTTTCGCGTAGCGAGCGATGTGAAGTCGCGAATGCCGCACGAGCCACAGCAGGTACACGTCGAACCCGACGGACAGGATGATTAGCGGAATCGATCGCCAGAGAGGGGGTGCGAAGGCACCCCCGAAGACTGCCGCAACGGTTTGATTCCAATCCCCGCCGCTTTCGATCAGGTGCGCGAGGAAGTAGCCCGGCCCCGTCGCGAGGAGGGCGAGGATCGTGCATGTCACGGGATACGGGAGCGGGATCGTGGCGATCGCACGCTCGACGACGGTGGGCCGGTCGGGGCCCAGCGCGCCCTCTCCCCCCGACTTCCCGATCGAAACGATGCGGCTCGATGGCAATTCGCGAGTATAAGACCGTGCCGGCCCCGTCCCATCGTATCTGAATCTATGCATCCCCGTCGCGCGACATTACATACTAGAAGAAGTTCGATGGGTTCGAAGAACGTCCCAATACGGCCAAGTACCCTCCAGATTGCGCCGAGGGCCGAGGTGAACGACACATGGCAGCAACCGAAATCCGGTCGTGGCCGGCGCGGGCCGCGTCGTCGTGGCGCGCGCTGGAGCGGATGCCGGCGTACCAAGTGCCGATCGTCCTCGGCGGGGCCCTCGCGGCGCTCGTCGGTGTCGTGGCGCTCGGTGTCGCCGTCGTGGCGGAGCCGGTGCTCGGGATCTCGTGGGTCCGGGCGCTGTTGCTCATCGCCTTCGGCGCCTTGGCCCTGATCGGGTACAAGGTGACGCGGGCGAACCTGCGGAACGGTGCCGTCGTCGCGGGGATCGCGGGCGTGGCCCTGATCCTCGTGGCGGGCGGAACGGTCGGCCTGGTTACGGGCCTGCTCGTCCTCGTGGGCGCGTTGTGGGGGCTCGTGAAGTCCTTCTGAGGACTTCCCCCCTCTTCATTTTTGTCATCCACGCGGGTGAGAGAATTGGACCCGGAGTTCGTCGCGGTGCGCGAGGGCCAGGCTTCGCGGATCCTTCCAAAGAGACGTCCCGCAATCCGCGTCTTCTTGATCCTCTTCGAGCAGCCTCGTCCGTCGGTCACGGAATCGGGAATCGAGCAGCCGCGGGCGATTAGGTAGAACGACTCGTAACATTCGCCTTCGAGGTTCCGACGCGGTGCGTCGGCAGCTCCCACATGAGACCGCGCCCGACCGGACGACGGATCACGTCATCGCGGCCTTCCAGTTCCTCTAGGAGGATCTCCGCGTCGTCGTCGGTCGTTCCGAGGACCGCCGCGAGCTCGGTGGTGGCCAGCGTGCCATATCGTTGGATGAGATTCAGCGCTGTCTCCTCGTTCGCTTTGATCGGTGCGGCTTCCAGGTGAGGATCCACGTCCCTCAGGATTTCCTCGAATGCGTCCCAGGGCCGCCATCCGTCCACGTGCCGGGTCTCGTCGTCTCGTCGAATCACGAACGTCGGGAAACCGCTGATACCCAGCGTCTGGCATTCATCTCGGTCTCTCTGGAATGCTTCGTTCGCGGATCCGTCGTCGAGGGCTTGGACGAACGCATCGAGGTTGAGGCCGGACTCCTTGGCAACCTCCGTTTGGACGGCCTTCGAATGAATGCCTCGTCCCTCGAGGCACCACGCCTCCCGCAGGCGACGGAGATAGCGCCAACCTTGATCGGGTCCCTGGAGGTCCGCGGCCTTCGCGGCGATGCACGCCGGCCACGTCGAATTGAAATCGTCAGAGGAATCGAGCATCGCGTCCGCGTTCATCGGCATCCGATGCTGGCTCGATACCGCGTCGAAGAACGTGCGGACCGAGTCTTTCCAGCGGCCACCGGACATCCTCGCCCACTGTTCTCGCACGGGGCTGAAGTCCTCGAACAGGCCGCCCTGGCGCGTCTCGATCTCGACCTTGTCCGGGTATAGGACCTCCAGAC
>WNGG01024781.1_pt1 | contig 11908 bp, 11 predicted proteins | sample 5400661 | NCBI WGS metagenome assembly WNGG01 (sample SAMN13153372, study PRJNA577476) | soil metagenome | isolation source: 100 cm soil or saprolite under Garry oak tree replicate 1 | place: USA:California | collected 2016-06-15 | reverse complement strand
GCACCGTGAGGGGACGGCGCTCGCTCGTCCCGACGGTCGCACGCGTCGCGGTCGGCTCAGACTTAGTCAATCCCTCGAAATCCCCCGCTCCCCGAGCGCGTAGGCGATCCCCGCCGCGGTCGGCATCGCGCGCCCCCGTTCGAAGGCCGCCCTGAACTCGGGCGCGATGTCCTTCTCCTCCGCGCGCGCGTCCGGCTTCGAGATCTCGTGCAGAAGGCCCGTGCCGGCGCGCTCCGCTAACGCGGTCGCGAACCCGACGAGCGTTGCCTGCCGCTCGCCGTCGCCCTGGTAGCCGGCGAGCTCCGCGCAGTTGCTCGCGATGATCACCAAACCCGAGAGGTCGTCGTCCTCGGTGAAGATGCGCGCGGCCTCGCGGAAGGCGGCGAGCGCGCTCGAGAACTCCCCACGCTTCGCGTCGATCATCCCCACGAGGTGGAGGCTCCATGCAAGGTCGAAGCGGTTCGTGCCCGCCCGATGCACGGCGAGGGCGTCCTGCACCGCGAGGCGCGCTTCCTCGAGACGCGATGGGTCGATCGCGCCTCGTCGCCCGAACTGCAGGAACGTCGCGAGCCCGAACGCAGCGCGCGCCACACCGGCACGGTCGCGGATCCGAGCCCACTTCTCGCGCGCGCTCCGTAAGAGGTCGAGGGCCTGAGAGAGATCGGACCCGGGGATGCCATAGACGAACGAGAGGTTGTACTCGGCGTTCGCCTGGGCGGCATCGTCGCCATGGGCGCGCGCGATCTCCGCCGCCTTCACGTATCCGTCGCTCGAGGTTCGCGTATCGCCACGCCAGTACGCGATGCCGGCCGACGCTTCCAGCGCACTCATCAACACGAGCGGCGGGACCGCGGTCGTCGGAAGAGCCAACACGCGTTCGCACCAGCGGGCCCCCTCGACCAGATGGCCGCGAACCTGCCAGAAGCGCCAGAGCGCGAAGACGAAGCGGCAGGCGTCCTCGGCGCGACCAGATTCGATAGACCACCAGAGGCCGGCACGAAGGTTGTCGTGCTCGAGCTCGAGGAGATCCAGCCAGCGCTTCTGATCGGTCCCCTGGACATGCGGGCGCGCGTGTTCGGCGAGCCCCAGGTACGCTCCACCATGGCGCGTGCGGATGAGGTCGCGCTCGTCGCTCTCCGCGAGTCGTTCGAGCGCGTACTCGCGGATCGTGACGAGCATCCGGAAGCGTGGCTCGCCGTCGACCTCGGACTGGCGCACCAGACTGTGCTCCACCAGGGCGCTGAGCACATCGAGAAGATCGCGGCCGAGCTCGTCACCAGGGCAGCAAACCTCTTCGATCTGGGGAAGCATCACGCCGTTGACAAAGACTCCAAGCCGCGCGCAGAGACGGCGCTCGGTCGGGTCCAGGAGATTCCAGCTCCAGGCGATCGCGCCGCGCAGGGTGCGTTGCCGCTCCGGGAGATCTCGCGCGGTTGAGGCGAGCATGTCGAGTCCCTCGCGCAGCTTGGGGAGCATCGCCTGCGGCGTGAGCACTTTCACACGGGCCGCCGCCAGCTCGATCGCGAGCGGCAGTCCGTCGAGCCGGCTGCAAATCTCGGCGACGGCGGAAGCGTTCTCCGGCGTGACTCTGAAGGCCGGGCGCACCGCACCCGCACGCTCAACGAAGAGCCGCACCGCGTCGGACTGCGCGAGCACTTCAAAAGCCGGCAGATGTTGCGGGTCCGGTACCTCGAGGGGAGGCACCGGAAACTCCTGCTCTCCGGCGATGCGCAAGGGTGCCCGGCTCGTTGCGATCACTTTGAGTGCGGCGCTTGCACCGAGAAGCTGTCCAACGACAGGCGCCGCGGGAAGGATCTGCTCGAAGTTGTCGAGCACAAGCAGCATCCGCTTGTCCTTGAGGTGATCGATCAAACGCGGGAGCGGCAGCTCCGAGCCACTCACCTGCACGCCGAGGGTGTGCGCGATCGTCGACGGAACGAGCTCCGGGTCGGTGATGGGCGCGAGCGGGACGAAGAATGTGCCGTCGCCGAAAGCGGCCGCCGACTCCTCCGCGATGCGCAGCGACAGTCGGGTCTTTCCTGTCCCTCCAGGCCCGGTGAGGGTCACGAGCCGCGCGCGCTCCAGAAGTCGCTGACCTTCGGCGATCTCGCGCGCTCTTCCGATGAACGACGACGGTTGCGCCGGCAGGAACGTCGCCGTCCGATCGAGGCTGCGGACGGGCGGGAAGTCCGCGGGGGTCCCAACGATCACGAGCTGATAGATCCGCTCCGGCCGTGCGAGGTCCTTTAGCCGGAACTCACCGAGATCACGAAGGGAGATGCCATCGCCGAGGTTCGCGCGAGCGAGCGTGGCCGTCGCTTCGGTGATGAGCACCTGTCCGCCGTGGCCCGCCGCGGCGACGCGAGCCGCGCGGTTGACGTCGATGCCGACGTAGTCGGCTCCGGCCTCCGCGCTCGCGGGGCGCCCCTCGCCGGAATGCATCCCCATACGGACGCGCACGGTCGCGCCGTGCGGGAATGTCGCCTTGGCGAGCGCGCGCTGCGCGGCGGCCGCGGCGCGGACGGCGTCCACGGCCACGGGAAAGACCACGAACAGGGCATCACCTTCGACGCGTACCTCGACCCCGCCGTCCTTTATCGCGTCGCGAAGGATCCGGGTATGGGTCTCGAGGACGTCCTGATAGCGGGCGGTGCCGAGCTCGCTCTGGAGCTTGGTCGAGCCCTCGATGTCGGTAAACAAGAAGGTCAGGGTGCCGGCCGGCAACCCTCTCCCCACGCTCATCCTGGCTTGATTCTGCGCCATCTCGCGTTTGCCAAGACCCGCTGTACGCCGTAGACAAGCACCATGCGTAGCGCTCCCGACGACATCACCGAAACGCTTGCCAGTCTCGCGATCTTCGCCGACCTCACGCGTCCCGAGCTTGAAAAGGTGGCCCACTCGCTGGAGGAGCGCTATTTCGCTCAGGACGAGCGCGTGTTGCGCGAAGGCCTCACCGGATCGGGCTTCTACATCGTGCTCGAGGGCGAGGCCGCGCTCGTTGCACACGGCAACCGGCTCGGCACGCTCGGCCGCGGCGATTTCTTCGGTGAGATATCCGTTCTGCTTGGCGAGCCCCCCGTCGCCGACGTCATCGCGGCCAGGCCGCTGCGCTGCCTCGTCGTGCCGGGCGAGCTCCTGCGGGAATTCCTCCAGACCCATCCACGGGTGTGTTACCGCCTCCTCGTCGCTGAAGCACGGAAGCTCGCGAACGTGACGCGGAGGAGCGCCTGACCGATCACCCCCACCCGCCGGGCGACTATCCGGTCGTCGTCGTCGGCAGCGGTCCAGGGGGTCTTCAGATCAGCTACTCGCTCCGCCGCCTCGGCGTGAAGCACGCGGTCATCTCGGCCGATGAGAGCGCTGGCGGCATGTTCCGCAAGTGGCCTTTCTTCCAGCGCCTCCTTTCGTGGACAAAGCCGTACGCACCGTTCGAGCAGGGCACCCGCGAGTACGAGCGCTACGACTGGAACAGCCTGCTCCCCGAAGAGCAGGAGTGCCGCGCGCTCATGTGCTCGATGATGGACGGCACTTCGTACTACCCGTCCCGGCCAGAGATGCAACGGAGCCTCGAGGCGTTCGCCGACCGCGCCGGCGTCGCGGTGCGCTACGGCTGCCGCTGGACCGGGACGCGCCGCGACGGCGATCGTTGGGCGCTCCAGACGAGCGACGGCGAGTACCGCTGCCAGGTGCCGATCTTCGCCGTCGGCGTCGCCGAGCCATGGCGTCCGCAAATACCTGGGATCCAAGACGTGCCCCACTACGCAGAGACGCGCCCCGCCGAGACCTACGCGGGGCGCCGCGTGTTCATCATCGGCAAGGAGAACTCCGGCTTCGAGCTCGCGACAGGTTTCCTGCAGTGGGCGAGGCAGATCGTCCTCGCGTCTCCGTCACCCGCGAAGCTGTCGATCAACACGCGGTCGCTCGTCGGAGTCCGCGCGCGGTACGTGCAGCCGTACGAGGATCACGTCCTCGCCGGCGGAGTCATCGTGCTCGACGCATCGATCGAGCGCGTCGAGCGCACCGGGGAGACGTTCCGCGTGCACACACGCAAGGCCGACAGCGCCGCCGAGCTCGTCTTCGAAGTCGACGACGTCATCGCGGCGACCGGCTTCTCGAGTCCCATCCTCGATCTGCCGAACCTCGGCGTCGCCACGGTCGGCCGCAACAAGCTGCCCGCGCAAACCCCGTTCTGGGAGAGCGCGTCGGTCCCGGGCGTGTATTTCGGTGGGACGATCCACCAGGCGTCGCCCGGCCTGCGCAAGCACGGGATGCCGAGCAACTCCGGCGGCGTGAACGGGCATCGCTACAACGGACGCGTCCTGGCGCGCGAGGTGGCGCGAAAGCATTTCGCGATCAACCCCGAGCGGCCGGTCGTGGCGCGGGCCGAGGTCGTGTCCTATCTATTGCACGAGGCCACGAACGCACCGGAGCTCTGGCACCAGAAGTCCTACCTCGCGCGAGTGCTCGTCCGCGACGAAAAGCGCGGCATCGTCGACGACGGGATCCTCCCACTGCAGAGCTTTCTCGATTCGGGCCCGGCCGAGGCTGTCGCCGTCACGCTCGAAGAGAACCCGGCCGGCGACATCTACCCGGTCCTGTACACGCGGCGCGGCGGCGTCAGCACGGAGCACGATCTGCCGCCGAACCCGCTTCACGACTTCCGCACGCGCGATCACGAGCGCGCGGTCGTCGGGGCACTCGAGGGTCTGCTGCTCTAGCTCAATCTTCGGCTTCGCCGAGAGACACGCTCAGGGCTGGTCGTTCTCGCTCGCCCCGGCTAAGCCGCGTCTCGCTCGTCTCCGCAAACGGCTACTTGCCGTCGGTCAGGCCGATCACGTTCCCGTCGGGATCGCTGAACAACGCGATCGTGGTCGTGGGTCCGACCTTCGTCGCGGGGAACACGACCCTTCCGCCGTTGTCGGTGGCTTTCTTCAACGTGGCGTTCAGATCGCGCACGACCACATAGAAGGTGACGAAGGGCTTCGACCCGCGGAGCGGCCCGATCCCGCCGCCGATGCCCTTGCCACCGGCGTCGGTGTCGACGAACGTGTAGTTGTTCGGGACCTCGTTCATCTTCCAGCCGAGCACCGCGGTGTAGAAACGGCGCGCCTTCGCCGGATCCGCGCTATTGACCTCGAAATTCGTGACCGGATCGCCCACGTAGACCTCCCATTGCGCTGGTGCGCGATGGAGCTTACGTTAGTCTGCACTTACCAATGAAGTCAAGCGACCACTCCCGGAGAACGGCCGGCGGCTAGACGGTCGTCATCGGCGTGCGACGCCTCGTCGCCTCCAGCGCCGCCTCGTTCGAGATGCCGACCGCGTTCACCAGGGCGCCCGCGACGAGAAGCGCCGCGCCGACGTACATCGCCAGATGGAATGCGTCGGTGGACTGGTCGCGATCCGCCTGGATGCGCGCGGTCACTTCCTGGGGACACGGGCCAGGACAGCGCGGCACGGTCATCGGCGAATAGTCGTGGCGGAACGCCGGGTCGGAGGGATCGCTCCCCGGAAGGCGCGCGGCCATACCCGAATAGAAGCTCGCCGTGATCGCGACAAAGATCACCGCTCCCGCGAGCTGAGGGCCGACTCGCGATATGGCGTTGTTGACGGCCGAGGCGACCCCCGAGTTGCGGACGGGCACGCTCGTCATCAGCGCCGTCGTAAGCGGGGCGACCATCATCGCGAGCCCGAACCCGAAGATGATCTGACCGGGCAGAAAGTCGACGAACCACTCGCGCGGCGGGATCCAGCTCGCCGGGTCGCCCGGGGTGAAGATCCATGCCGCGCTCGTCGCCGGAACTCGCGCGAACCACAGCACTCCGATCGCCATGAGCGCCGGGCCCACGGTCATGAAGACCTTCGGACCGAGACGCACCGCGAGAGCACCGAAGCGCGTCGACAGCACCACGAGAAGAACGCCGCCCGGAATGCCGGCGAGGCCCGCCGCCGACGCCGAGTAACCGAGCACGCCCTGGAGGAACAGGGCGAGGTAATACGAGCGGCACGAGCGGATCGCGGCTGCGCCGCATCAGGAACGGGAACGCGATGGTCGCGACGACGCCGGCAGCAAGCGCGACATACGCCAGCGGATCGCGCCACTCGCGCTGCTGACCGTAGGTCGCGCCGAAGCTGAGCCCACCGACCGCGATGGCCACCACCGCGGCGCCGAGCCAGTCGAAGCGCCCGGTCGCGTTCTCGTTGCGGCTCTCCGGGACATAGAGAGTGGTCGCCCAGACCGCAAGCACGACAAGCGGCACGTTGATGAGGAACGCGACGCGCCACGAGATCGTGTCGACAAGGATGCCGCCGATGAACGGTCCGAGGATTGTCGTCGCCGCCGTGGCCGCGGCCCACACGCCGTAGGCGCGTCCCTGGGCTTCGCCGCTGAAAGTGGCTGTGAGCAGGGCGAGTGACCCCGGTACCAGGATGGCGCCGGCCGCGCCCTGCAGGATGCGCGACAGGACGAGGAACTCCATATTCGGCGCGAGGCCGCACAGCACACTCGTGAGTCCGAAACCGACGAGCCCGATGAGGAAGACGCGGCGCCGGCCATAGAAGTCGGACAGCGCACCCGCGAGGATGAGGAACGCCGAGAGCGTGAGCAGGTACCCGGCGTAGACATATAACTGGCCCTCGAGCACGCCGAGGAGCGTCGTCGGTAGCTCGCGGCCGATCTTCGGCAGCGCGACGGTCACGACCGACGAGTCGACGAAGACGATGGACGAGCCGAGGACCGCCGCGATGAGCGTCCAGCGCTGACGTCGGCTCACATCCGCTCCCCCGCCTCGATGGCGACCTGCACCCTATTCCCGAGCGGCGCGAGCGGACAAACCCACTTCGGGTCGTAGCGGCAGGACGGGTGGTACGCGAAGTTGAAGTCGAGCACGAGCTCGTCGCCGATCGCGCCCAGGTCCGCGCTCTTCGCCGTGTCGAGAAGATACCGGCCACCGCCGTATGTCGTCTTGCCCGCGGTCTCGTCGCGAAACGGCAGGAACACGCCGCCCGAGTACGCGTCGAGCCAGAAGATCTCGAGCGACCCGACATCGAGCTCGACGACGCCGAACCGCACGAAGGGGATCACGCCACCGGTGCTCGTCCCCACGTCGTAGCGCTCCTCGGGAAGCGGTCGGACTCTGCCGCGCCTCGCGAAGCGCGGGTCGTAGTCGTAGTACGGGAGTCCGCCGAAGTTCGACCGATCCGATTCGAGAAGGGGTGACTGCGGATGCGCGCGAAACAGCTCGTCGCGTGTCGATCGCCAGAGCGCGTGCGCGCCGGGGGCGTCCGTTGGCAGACTCGCGCGCACACCCGAGTACATGTCGGCGACGCGCCGGCGCCAGTCGAGCAGCGTGAGATATTCCTCGCTCACCGAAGCGCGAGATCGGCCTTCGCGAAGAGCCCGCCCATGGCGCGTGTCACGGTCGGGAAAGCATGGATCGTCTGCGCGAGGAGCGAGATCGGTGTTTTGAGCTTGATCGCGAGCACCGCCTCGTGGATCGCCTCCGATGCAGCCAGTCCGCCGATGAACGCGCCGACGACGATCTTGTTCTTGCGATCGATGACGATCGAGACATGGCCTTCCGACTCGCTCACGTAGCCCTTCGAGCTCGTCGCCAGGTCGGCGGTCTCCTCATAGGCGTCGATGCCACGCTCCTTCGCCTGGTCCAGAAGCAGGCCGACTCCCGCGGTCTCGGGGTCGGTGTAAACGGCGCGCGGCGTCGCGCCGAAGTCGGCGCGAATGTTGTCGCCGAGGGCGATCTTCACCGCGGTCTCGCCCTCGTAGTGGCCGAGGTGAGTCGAGAGCTCGTGACCGACGCAGTCGCCGATCCCGTACACGTGCTCGGCAGCGCGAAGGGTGTCGTCGACCTTCAGAAAGTCCCCGCCGTCGTATGCGATCCCGGCTGCATCGAGGCCCAGGCTCGCGAGCGCGGGCGCGGCGGTGCGGCCGACGTTGAGCTCGATGACCGCGGCCTCCACCGTCGATCCGTCGGCGAGCTCCACGACGTGCTCGCCCCTCTTGCCGGCGCGCGGCCGGATGCGCTGCGCCCGCGCGTTTTCGCGCACATCCACACCATCCGCGCGAAGCGTCTTTGCCAAGAGGGCGGAGCTTCGCGGGTGGTCCGTTGGATTTACCTGCCGTGGGCTCACCAACGTCGTGCGCACACCGAACCGCGCGTAGACCTGCGCGAGCTCCGTTCCCGACGGCCCTGCGCCGAGGATGACGATGCTTCTCGGAAGCTCGCGCAGGCTCGTGCCTTCCTTGTTCGTCCAGAACCCCGCCTCTGCAAGGCCGTCGAGCTTCGGGACCTTCCCGATCGAGCCGACCGCGATGATGACGTCGCGCGCCTCGAGCTCGCGCACTGCGTTATCCGTCCGCACGACCACCTTGCCAGGTCCGGCGATCTTCGCCGATCCGCGTACCGGTACCGTGCCCGCTGCCTTGTAACCCTTGATGTGCCCGGAGTCGTCGGGATAGTCACGGCCCTCGCGAACGATCATGTAGTCGCGGCGCGCTGACGCCCTCTCCCACGGATAGTCGCCACCGCAGGCGCGGATCTCCGCCGCATGCAGAAGTGTCTTTGACGGCATGCAGCCCCAGAACGCGCACGTGCCGCCGAAGAGATCACGTTCCACGAGCGCGACCGTCGCGCCGCGAGCGCGCGCATGACTGGCCGCGGCTTCGCCCGATGCGCCGGCGCCGATGACGACGAAGTCGAAGCGTTCGGTCACGCGAGGTCCGCGTAATGAAGGCCACCGTCCGCGCCCCACACGAAAACGTCCAGGCGCGAACCGCTCCACACGCACGCGACCGCGCGCCCGTCGCGCGGCGCGCCGGCGACGTCCCGCCAATCGACCCAACGCTTTCCGTCCCACCAGCGGTGGCGGAGGACGCCGTCGGTGCCGATCGCGAACACATCGATGCGGTCGGCGTCGCGCGCGGCGGCGGCGGGCTGTCCGGTGAACGCTCCGCCGAGGGATTCCCACCCGTGCCAGCTCTTTCCGTCCCAGTAACGGTCCCAGACCTTGCCGTCCTCGTGAAGGGCAAAGACCTCGGTCTCGCCGGTCGTTCCCCAGGCCGCGGCGGCGGCTCCGGTGCGGAGCGCGCCGCCGAGCGGGGTCCAGTGCGTGGTTACTTGATGAGGCCCTGCTTCTTCAGCCATGCGGCCGCGACCACCTTGCTGTCTGCCTTGTCGACCGCGACCTGCTTGTTCATGTCGTTCAACTCGGCCTGGCTCAACTTCGCGCTGATCGAGTTGAGGAGACGCTTGAGCGTGCCGTCGTCCTTCTGGAGAAGCGCGTTGCGCACGACCGGCGCGATGTTGTCGGCGAGCTGCAGGTGCTTGTCATCGTCGAGGAGCACGAAGTTCTTCGCGACGATGCTCGGGTCGCTGGTGAAGAGAAGTCCCACGTCGATCTGCTTGCCCTCGAGAGCGGCCACGGTAAGCGGGCCGCCCGCGTCGAGCGGTTTGAAGTCCTTGAAGGTCAGCCCGTAAACGTTCTTGAGCCCGGTAAGGCAAAAGGGCCGCTGCGGGCTGGGGCACTCCGGCGGGCCGCCGAGAATCATGTCCTTCGCGAACGGAGCGAGGTCGCTGATCTTCTTGAGGTTCTTCGAGCTCGCGGTGGCCTGCGTCACGACGAACCCGTTCTGGTCGGTCGCCTGAGCGAAGTCGAGCACGGTGAGGCTCTTTGGATCGAGCGCCTTCTGCAAGCCGGTCTGCGTTTCCTTCGGATCGGTGGTCGGCTTGGCGACCTTGCCGTCCTTGTCGACAAACGCGAGTAGCGTCGCGAGGTACTCCGCGTCGACGTCGATCTGACCGGACTCGATGGCGGGCTCCACGATCTCGCGGTTGCCTAGGTTGAACCTGCGCGTGACCTTGTAACCGTTCGCCTCCAGTATTTGGCTGTACAGCTCCCCGAGCGTGATCTGCTCGTAGAAGTTGGTCGAGCCCACGATGACGTCTGGCCTTGCGACCGCCGTAGCTGTCGCGGTCGCCGTAGCCGGACTGCCGGTGTTGCCGCCGGTTCCGGCGCCACCGCACGCGCTCGCGACGACAGCGACCGCGACGAGGGCGGCAATGAGAATTCTTCCGCGCTTCATGTGGGATCCTCCCCGGCCGTAGCGCTTAGGCTGCCGGCCACGCGTTTTGAGTATGACCCGCCAGGGTCTGACAGGAGCGTGAACGCCTAGCGGATGGCGACCATTCCCGGCGGCACCGTCGCTCGCTCGAGTGCACCAAATGAGACTTCCGTAACGACGGCGAGGAGCGCCACGAGGAGGGCGCCGGCCATGAGCTGGTCGTACTCCTGTAACGCGAGCCCATCGACGATGAACCGGCCGAGCGCGCCGCCGGCCACGAGAGCACCGAGGGTCGCGGTCGCGACGACGTTGACGGCCGCCGTCCGGATACCGGCGAGCATCAGCGGCAGGCCGAGGGGGACCTCGATCGAGCGAAGGATCTGGCCCTCGCTGAGACCCATTCCCCGCGCCGCCTCGACGATGTCGCGATCGACTTCGCGAATGGCCACGTACGAGTTGGTGAGGATCGGCGGGATCGCGAGCGGCACGAGGGCAAAGACGGTCGGCCAGAAACCGAGGCCGAGACCGAGCGATATCGCGATGACCAACCCGAATGCGATGAGCGCGAGCGACGGCAAAGCGCGCCCGATGTTCGCTACGTTGATCGCGATGAAGCCCGCCCGTCCGGTGTGACCAAGGTAGAGCGCGATCGGCATGGCGATGATAAGAGCGGCCAGGACCGAGAGGCCGGACAGCTCGATGTGCTCGAGGACCCGGATCGGGATGCCGTGCGAGCCCTGCCAGTTCACAGGATCGGTGAGCCAGCGGACGAGAGCGATAAGGGCGCTCATCTTGCGTGAGTCCAGGGCGTGAGCGCTCTCTGTGCGAGAACGAGCGCGCCGTCAGCGACCACGGCCAGGACGACCGAGCCGAGCGCGCCGACGATGAGCGCGGTGCTGAAGAACAGCTGGATGCCAAGGAGGATGAAGTAGCCCATGCCGCCCTGACCGATGAGCGCGGTCACGGTGACCAGACCGATCGTCGTGATCGTGGCCACCCGGATGCCCGCGAAGATCACGGCGAGCGCGAGCGGGATCTCAACGCGCCAGAGGATCTGCCGATCGGTGTAGCCCATGCCGCGCGCCGCGTCGCGCACCTCGGCGGGGACGCCACGAACCCCTGCCACGATGTTGCGGATGAGGATGAGGAGCGTGTAGCTCACGAGACCGATCTCCGCCGTGAGCAGCGAGAGGCCGGTGTAGGGAATCAGAAGAGCGAACAGGGCAAGGCTCGGAATCGTGTAGAGGATCCCCGTCGTCCAGGTGATCGGTGCGTAGAGCCTGGGAATGCGGAGCGCCGCGAGCGAGAGAACGAAAGCGATCAGCAAACCCACGACGACCGCGATCACGGTCAGCTCGAGATGCTCGCCCACCCGCAGTCCGATCTCGCCCGCGTGGCTCTGGAGCCAATCCCATCGGATGAGCGGCTCGCCAGGGGTCACTGCTTTTCCTCGGTGCGAAGAAGCCGGCCGATGTGCGAGAGCGTCAGCACGCCCAGGTAGCGATCGCCGTCGCGCACCATGCCGACCTGCGTTTCCGACGCGAGCATCTGGGCGAGCGCGTCCCGCAGGCTCATCGCAGGCGAAAGGACAGGCGCGCCGTCGAAGCGCGACGGATCCACCGGCGGATCGAGCTCCGCCCCACCGACCGTGAGGAGCGCGAGCCGTTTCAGCCCGCGATCGCTGCCAACGAACTGCGCGACGAAGTCGTCGGCCGGCCGAGCGAGGAGCTCCCCAGGCGGAGCGAATTGCACGAGCTTGCCGGCGCGCATGATCGCGACGCGGTCACCGAGCTTGATCGCCTCGTCGATGTCGTGCGTCACGAAGATCAC
>WNGG01014216.1_pt1 | contig 11908 bp, 9 predicted proteins | sample 5400661 | NCBI WGS metagenome assembly WNGG01 (sample SAMN13153372, study PRJNA577476) | soil metagenome | isolation source: 100 cm soil or saprolite under Garry oak tree replicate 1 | place: USA:California | collected 2016-06-15 | reverse complement strand
CGCGGAACAGATAGACGTCCTGCCCGACATAGGCGGTCTGTTGACGGAGCGAGTTTCGCGATACGCCGGAAATCGCCTGTCCGTCGATCAGAATATCGCCGTCATTCACCTCATAGAGCCGCAACAGCAACGCCAGCACGGTGGATTTGCCGCCGCCGGAGGGGCCGACCAACGCCGTGACCTTTCCAGGCTCGGCGACAAAGCTCATGTGGTCGAGCACCGGTTCGTTGAGACGGTAGCCAAAGGTCACGTCGCGCAGTTCGACCCGCGCGTCGGTCAGTTTCAATGCCGGCTTGTCGTCTTCGTCGGGTTCGCTGGCCGGACTGTCGACGATTTCCAGCAATTTGCGGGCACCGATCAGATTGCTGTTCAACTCGATATTCAGCCGCGCCAGTCGCTTGGCCGGCTCGTAGGCCAGCAGGAACGCGGTCAGGAACGAAAAGAACTGCCCTGGCGTGGCACCCATCGCGACCACGCTGTAGCCGCCATACATCAATCCGCCCGCGATCGCGAACCCGCCGAGCGTTTCCATCAACGGGCTCGAGCGATTGGAAACCCGCGCCATCTTGTTGGCGTTGCGTTCGACCGCAGCGATGCTGGCGTCGATACGCTCGCGCATGGTCTGTTCGAGCGTGAACGCCTTGACGGTGCGAATGCCCTGCAGCGATTCCTGCATGGTCTCGAGAATGTCGGCGGTGCCGGTGAACTGGTTGTGCGCAAGGCCCTTGATCCGCTTCACCAGCTTGCGCAGCACCAGCATGGCCGGCGGGGCCACCAGGAATCCGAGCAGTGCCATGTATGGGTCCTGCATCAGCATGACGGCGACAAGTGCGATCAGTGACAGCACATCGCGTCCCACTGCATTGATCAGCAGGTTGAGAACCTGGGTGACGGAATTCGCACCGGAGGTCAGGCGCGCCAGAAATTCGGACGAATGCCGCTCCGAGAAGAAAGCGACGCTTTCGCTCATCAGCTTGGCGAACAGCCGGCGCTGGTTGTTGGCGAGGATCGCGTTGCTGATCTGCGACAGGATTACGGAGTGACCGTAGGTCGCCGCCCCCTTGAGCATGAAGATCAGGATGGTTACACCCGACAGGATCGCGATGCCGCGGACGTTCTTGTCAACATAGGCCTGGTTGATAACCTCGCCGAGCAAGTAGGCCGAGCCGGCGGTCGTCGCCGCCGAGACCGCCATCAGCCCGAACGCGAGCAGATAGCGCCGCCAGTAGGTAGCGCCCTGTTCCGTGATCAGGCGGCGAATCAGAATCGCCGCGCCGTAGGGGTCGTCAGTGATTTTCCTTGGAAGTTCGGCCATCCGCATTCCATTGACAGCGCCAGGCAGGCATCCGCCCGCGCGTCAGGGTTAGCTGCGAAATGTTTCCTTGCCCGCTATATCAGGTTTTTTCAAGCCAAATCAGGACTTGCGCCGAATGAGATTTCAGGCCGATACCGCGTGCCGCTTTTCGTCGCTGCGTTCGCGGAACAATTTCTTTTCCCACGCCAGCGCGTGGGCGGCGATGGTCTCGAGATTGTCGTATTGCGGCGTCCAGTCCAGCGTAGCCCGGATGCGGCTGGTGTCCGCCACCATGGTCATGATATCGCCGGGCCTGCGCGGTGCATATTGGACCGCAAAATTGCGCCCGGAGACGCGCCGCACCGCCTCGATGGTCTCGAGCACCGAATAGCCGCGGCCGTAACCGCAATTCAGCGTCGCCGAAGCCCCTTTGCCGCGCAGATAGGAAAGCGCCGCGCGATGCGCCTGCGCCAGATCGCTGACGTGAATGAAGTCGCGGATGCAGCTTCCGTCCGGCGTCGGATAGTCGGTTCCGAACACATCGATCTTGGCGCGCTGTCCGGTGGCGGCCTCGACCGCGATTTTCAGAAGATGCGTCGCGCCGACAGTGGCAAGCCCGATGCGCGCGAGCGGATCGGCGCCCGCGACATTGAAGTAGCGCAGCACGACATAGTTCATGCCATGCGCCGAGGCGACGTCGTGCAGCATGATTTCGGTCATCAGCTTCGAGGAGCCGTAAGGCGACATCGGACGCGTCGGCGCGCTTTCGGGAACGGGCACCTGATCCGGATTGCCATACACCGCCGCGGTCGATGAAAAGATGAAGCGGTTGACGCCACACTTCACCGCTGCATTCAGCAGGCTGCGCGTCGTCATGGTGTTGTTGCGGTAATAGGCCAGCGGATCGCGCATCGAATCCGGCACCACCACGGAGCCCGCGAAGTGAATGATGCTTTCCACGCCATGCGCTGCGATGACGCTCTCGACCAGGTTCTCGTCCGCGGCATCGCCGATGAACAGCGGAACGCCTTCGGGCAGGAACGCGGCAAAGCCGGTGGACAGGTTGTCGATCACGACAACGCTTTCGCCGGCTTCCGCCAGCGCCTGAACCATGTGACTTCCGATATAACCGGCACCGCCGGTGACAAGCACAGTCATGAGCCTACCCATCTTCCTGTTCAGGGCGATGTACCCACGGCGCGGTGAAGAGTGGGTTTCAACCGACGCGAACTGGCCACTATGCTTAATGTTGCGTATAGGAATGCGCGAAACGGAGCCTGCCGTGGCCATCGAGAACAATTCCGCTGATAATCTGCAGCTGATCGTGCCGAATCTGCACAGGCGCTATTCGGGCGTCACCGCGACCAATCGCATGGTGGCGCCGAAACTCGCGAAAATGTTCCGCGCGGCATGGCTCGGTCCCGAGGCGCCGGATGGCATCGCGCGAATGGGAACCCTGGATCTTGCGAAATTGTGGCGCAGCCGCACGCCGCTGATCTGGCACGCGCGGCGCAACAACGAGATGATCGCTGGCGTATTGTTGCGGTCGCTCGGTTGGCCGCTGAAGCTGGTGTTCACCTCGGCGGCGCAGCGGCACCACAGCTGGATCACGCGGTGGCTGATCGGGAAGATGGACGCGATCATCGCCACCAATGATATCTCGGCGTCGTTTCTCAAACGAGATGCCACCGTCATTCCGCATGGCGTCGATACCAAACTCTACAAGCCACCCGTGGATCGTGCGGCGGCATTCGCGCAGGCCGGGTTGCCGGGCCGCTACGCGATCGGCTGCTTCGGCCGGGTGCGCGCGCAAAAAGGCAGCGACGTGTTCGTGGACGCAATGTGCAGGCTGCTGCCGCGCTATCCCGACTTTACCGCTGTGCTGGTCGGCGCGATCACGCCTGAGCACCTGGCATTCGCGAACGGGCTGAAAAAGCGGATCGAGGCTGCGGGGCTGCTATCGCGCATCGTCATAACAGGGGAGTTGGGAGTCGAGGAGGTGCAGCGCTGGTACCAGCGGCTGACGATCTACGCCTTCACCTCGCGCAATGAAGGTTTTGGATTGACGCTGATCGAGGCGATGTCGGTGGGTGCGGCGCTGGTGGCGTCGCGCACTTGAGCCGCTGATGCGCGATCCTGCTTCGGCCATTGCGATGGGCATACGCGCGCAGTCGCGGGTACTGGCGAAGTTCAGCCTGGACACGGAAGCGGCCGGGATCGCGAAAATCTATCGCAGTCTCACTATTCCATCCCCCGTCGCGGGCACGGGTCAGGGAGAGGGGTAGGCTGCGAGGCGCGCGTTTGCATTAAAACGTCCGCCACGAACGCGTCGAGGTCGCCGCCTGCGAACAGAAAGCCCGGTAACCCCGCGGCTTCAGCGGCCTCGATATCGGTCGGCCGATCGCCAATGACAAAACTGCCGTCGTGAAGCACCGGCCAGTGCTGCATCAGGTCGAGGATCATGCCGGGGCTCGGCTTTCGCCAATGGTGGTCTTCGAGATAGCCGGCAACCGACCCGTCCGGATGATGCGGGCAATATCTGATGTCGTCGATAACGGCACCCTGGGTGGTGAGCTCGCTGCGCATCCAGTCGTGCAGCGTGCCCAAATCGTCCTCGGTGAAGAATCCACGCGCCACGCCGGATTGGTTGGTGAACAGGAACACAAAATATCCGGCATCGTTGAGGCGGCGGATTGCCTTCGCCGCATTCGGCATCCAGCGAATCCGGTGATGCGTGCCCATATAGCCGTCATCGTGGTTGATGACCCCGTCGCGGTCGAGGAAGGCGGCGGGCCTTGGCGTGGAGCGGGCTGAATCGATGCCTAAATGGGCTCCGATGAGATCTTTTGATTCGTGGCTCAAGACGCACCGTCAGGGTTGCAATTCACATCTCTGGTAATGATCGCGCCACGGCTGTGCAAGTTCGCGAAGTTAATGCGCAACGCGTGCCTCGGCTTCCGCCAGCACGCGCTGGGCGGTGGCAACCACGTCGGCCGCGGGAATCTCGCGCATGCAGCGATGGTCGTTCATGGTGCAGACCGGACGATGGCAGGGCTGGCAGGGCACGACGGTTTTGGTCTGTACCGTCGCCGCGAGGCCGTTCAGGGGCGCCCAGTGATAGGGGCTGGTTGGGCCGAAAATACCCATGGTCGGCGTGCCGATCGCGGCGGCGATATGCATCAGCCCGGAATCGTTGGAGATCGCGACATCGGCCGCTGCCATCGCCAGAATGCCGTTGCGCAGATCGGTACCGGTCAGGTCGCGAACGCGAGGTCCGCCCGCTGCGACGATCTCTGCCGCGAGGGCCTTTTCACCGGGGCCGCCCACCACCCACACATCCAGGCCATTTTGGGCCAACAGGCGCGCGGCGTCCGGATAATAAGTCCAGCGCTTGGACGCCCCGACCGAGCCCGGAGCCAGCGCCACGGCGGGACCGGTGCCCAGCCCATGGGCTTGCCGCCAGCGGGCGGTCTCCTCGGCGGGAACGTCGAGCTGCGGCACCGGCCATTCCGGCGGCAACGGCGCCCCGCCCGGCAGCGCCAGCGCGGCATTCTTGTCGATGAAGCGGGGCAGGGCCTTCTCGCCCCGGCGCCATCTGTTGAGCAGCCCGAACCTGGCTTCGCCGACGAACCCCACCCGTTCCGGAATACCGGCCAACGCCGGTGCGAGCGCCGATTTCCAGGTGCGCGGCAGGATCAGCGCCGTACCGTAATCCCTCGCCCGCAATTGTGCCGCCAGGCCCCATTGTCTGGCCAGCGCCAGGCGGCTGCGCGGCAGGTCCCAGACAATCCCGGAACGGACGCCAGGCATGTAATCGACCAGCGGCGCGCATAGCGATGTAACCAGCAGATCAACCGGCCGGTTCGGCCAGCGCTGCTTCAGAACGCGAACCACGGTGTGGCCGCGCACGAAGTCACCGATCCACATATAGGGGATAATGAGGATCGGACGGGTATCGTCCGGATCCTCCATCACTACCTTATGTATTGAATTCATATTCATAATTTTGCCGTTTGGCGCCAGGCTCCACTCAGTGCTGTCGGTAACGGCTCCTTCCCGACAGGTAAAGGTGGCAAACCGGGCCGATCGTGTTCACCACGACAGCCGCCCCATTTGCCTGCGGGGCGGGACTGGGGCAAAGCTGGCCCCGCACAATCAAGGCAGGGAATATCATGTTGCTGGTGACCGGTGGCGCCGGTTTTATCGGATCGAACGTCGTGGCCGCGCTGAACGACGCCGGCCACGCCGATGTAGCGGTTTGCGATGTGCTCGGCCATGACGGCAAATGGCGCAATCTCGCCAAGCGCCGGCTCGCGGACATCGTGCCGCCGGCGCAATTGCCGGAATGGCTGAAGGGCCGCCGGCTCGACGCCGTCATCCATCTCGGCGCCATTTCGGAAACCACCGCCACCGACGCCGATCTTGTGATCGAAACCAATTTCCGCCTGTCGATGCGGCTGCTCGACTGGTGCACGGCCAATGCGACGCCGCTCATCTACGCCTCATCGGCATCGACCTATGGCGACGGGGCGCAGGGGTTTCGCGACGACCAGTCGATGGCCGCCCTGACGACGCTGCGGCCGATGAATTTGTACGGCTGGAGCAAGCATCTGTTCGATATGGCGGTTGCCGAACGCGCCGCCCGAGGTGAAAAGCTGCCGCCGCAATGGGCCGGGCTCAAGTTCTTCAATGTGTTCGGCCCCAACGAATATCACAAGGGCACCATGATGAGCGTGCTGGCGCGGCGTTTCGACGATATCAAGGCTGGCCGTGCCGTGCAGCTGTTCAAGTCTCATCGCGAGGGCATAGCCGACGGCGATCAGCGGCGTGATTTCATCTATGTCGACGACGTCATGCGGGTGATGATGTGGCTGCTGGCGACGCCATCGATCAGCGGCATCTTCAACGTCGGAACCGGCAACGCACGCAGCTTCAAGGATATGATGCTCTCGGCCTACACCGCGCTCGGCACAGTCCCGAATATCCGGTATGTCGATATGCCCGAACAGATTCGCGGCAGCTACCAGTATTTCACCCAAAGCGATGTCGATCGGCTGCAGCGGGCCGGCTATAACGGCGGCTTCACGGCGCTGGAAGACGCGGTCGAGACTTACGTCAGGCGTTTTCTCGATTCCGCCGATCGTTTTCGCTGACGGTGCGCCAGACGCGACAGATGAAGAGTTCCGATGTTCGATTTTGATTCCCTGTCGCATGCGATTGGCCGCCAGACGGTGCTTTGCGTCGGCGATCTCATGCTCGACGAATTCGTCTATGGCGAAGTGTCCCGGATTTCGCCGGAAGCGCCCGCGCCTGTGATTGCGGTCCAGCGCACCGAGACCAATATCGGCGGCGCCGGCAACGTCGCGCGCAACATCGCCGCACTGGGCGCGCGCTGCATCTTTGTCGGGCTGATCGGCGAGGACGAGGCGGGCGCCAGATTGAAGGCCGCGCTGTCGCAGCAAAGCCTGATCGAAACCGTGCTGGTGTGCGATTCCGAGCGGCCGACGACGCGAAAGGTGCGCTTCGTATCCGAGCATTTCTCCACGCACATGCTGCGTGCGGACTGGGAACTGGCCTCGCCGGCCTCCGCAAGCATCGAACAGAAACTGATCGACGCCATCCTGCCGCTGTTGCCGCGCGCGGATATCGTGTTGTTGTCCGACTACGCCAAGGGGGTCTTGACGGCTCGGGTGATCCGCAATGTCATCGAGGCCGCCCGCAAGCTCGGCAAGCGCGTGATCGTCGACCCCAAAAGCGCCAATTTCGCGATTTATCGCGGCGCGACGCTGCTTACGCCCAATCGCAAGGAATTCGCGGAAGCGACCCGCAGCCGTGCCGACAGCACGGAGAGTATCGCTGACGCTGCGCAAGACGCGATGCAGCTTGCGGACTGCGACGCCATGCTGGTGACGCAAAGCGAGCAAGGCATGACCCTGGTGCCGCGCAGCGGCGAGGCCATCCATGTGCCGGCCCATCCGGTCAGGGTGCGCGACGTTTCGGGCGCGGGCGATACCGTCGCCGCGGTGCTCGCGGTGGCGCTTGCAGCCGGAGCCGACTGGGAGGCCGCCCTGCGGATGGCGACTGCCGCGGCAGCGGTCGCGGTCAGCAAGAAAGGCACTGCAACTGTGACGCCAGCGGAATTGCGGCGGAAGATTCTGCCGCACGCATACCTGGCGGCTGAGGAGAAGATCATCGCGACAAGCGGCGACCTCGATGCTCATCTTTCGAATTGGCGAAAGCAGGGTTTGCGGATCGGATTCACCAACGGCTGTTTCGATATTTTGCATCCCGGTCACGTCAAGGTGTTGACCGCGGCGCGTGGCGCCTGCGACCGGTTGGTGGTTGGATTAAACAGCGATGCTTCGGTAAAGCGGCTGAAAGGCGAGGGGCGTCCGGTTCAGGACGAGCGTGCGCGTTCGGAAGTGCTGGCGGCGCTGGAAGCGGTCGATCTCGTCGCGATCTTCGAAGAGGATACGCCGATCAATTTGATCACGCAGATCAAGCCGAATGTATTGGTGAAGGGCGGGGACTATACCCGCGCCCAGGTCGTTGGCCACGAGATCGTCGACGCCCATGGCGGCGAAGTGCTGCTGGTCGACGTCTTGCCCGGCTTCAGTACGACGTCCTTGGTCAAACGCGCGCGCGAGGGCTACGCATGAGCGCGGACGCGACGACTTCGCCGGCAGCGGCGACGCTGCCGGCTTGGCGCGACCCGGCGGCCTGGGCGAAAACGGCGGATATTCTCGCCGTTCTGATCGCGCTATCGCTTCCGTGGTCGACATCGCTGGTCGGTATTTTCGGCGTTGCGTGGGTGATCACCGTTGTGCCGACGCTCGACCCCAGGATGTTCGTGGTGTCGCTGCAGCGGCCGATTTCCGTCCTCCCGATCACGCTGTTTGGGCTAGCACTGCTCGGAACCCTGTGGTCGGACGCGCCGTGGGGCGCGCGCCTTTATGCCGTCGGCCCGAGCGCAAAGCTGCTGGTGCTGCCGGTGATGTTTTATCACTATGAGCGTTCGGCACGCGGCATCTGGGTGTTCGCAGCGTTTCTGGTCTCCTGCGCTCTGCTGATGGCGATGTCGTGGATCGTCGCGCTCGATCCCGCGCTCGCGCTCAAGGCAGGAGCCTCGTACGGGGTCCCGGTCAAGAATTACATCGACCAGAGCCAGGAGTTTGCTTTGTGCGCCGTGGCACTCGCTTACCCCGTCATAACTCTGCTGCGGGCGAAAAAAATTTTGCTGGCGGTGCTTCTCGTTGCGCTCTCCCTAAGCTTCATCGTCAACATGATGTTCGTCATCGTGTCGCGAACGGCGATGGTCACCATGCCGATCATGTTGGCCGTATTCGCGCTGCTCCACCTGAAATGGCGAAGTGTCGTCGCCATCACGGGCCTGCTGGCTGTGCTCGCGGGATTGGCGTGGGCGACATCGCCTCAGTTGCGCAGGATCGGCGGAACGTTTTTGAGTGATTATCAATTGTACCAAGAACAAAACATCCCGACGTCGATCGGTCAGCGCCTAGAGTACTGGAAGAAATCGCTGGCGTTTTTTACCGAGGCTCCGGTCTTCGGACACGGTACCGGATCGACGCGTGCCCTCTTTGAGCAGGCCGCAGTTGGTCAGACGGGCGCCCATGCTGAAATCATCGGAAATCCGCACAACCAGACTCTGAACGTCGCAGTACAGTGGGGCGTGATCGGAATAGTCGTGCTATATGCGATGTGGCTTGTGCATCTGCTCTTGTTCCGCGGCGACGGGTTGGCAGCGTGGATCGGACTGCTGGTCGTGGTGCAGAATATTTTCACCTCGCTGTTCAATTCTCACATATTCGACTTCCACGAGGGGTGGATGTACGTCCTGGGCGCGGGCGTGGCTGGCGGAATGATGTTAAAGACAAGCTCGCGCGAAGCAGCATCCGGACCGGGAAATCGATTAAATCCTGGTGGCTGGCATGCAGGCGGGAGATCATCAGCATTCTCGCGACGGCTTAACCCGGAGATGCTTTGCGACCGGTCAGCGAAATGATGCGCTTCTCAAATCTGTCCTTCCGCAATCTGTTGATTGCAGCGCATGACGCCTTGGCGACAGCGCTTGCGATGTTTGCGAGTTTCTATTTACGTTTCGAGGGCGACGCTTTCTTCGATCGTCTGCCGATTCTGCTGCGCATCCTGCCCTTGTTCACCGCGTTCAGCGTGGTGGTCTGTTACACATTCAGTCTGACCACCACGAAATGGCGCTTCATTTCGTTGCCGGATGCGTTGAATATTCTGCGCACGGCCACGGTACTGACGCTGGGGCTTGTGGTGCTCGACTATATTTTTGTCGCGCCCAACGTGCACGGCACATTTTTCCTCGGCAAGGTGACCATCGTTCTTTACTGGTTCCTCGAGGTGTTCTTCCTCAGCGCATTGCGCTTTGCCTACCGTTATTTCCGCTACACACGCGTTCGCCGTCATGCCCGTACCGAGGGCGCGTCGCCGACGCTGTTGATCGGCCGCGCGGCGGATGCCGAGATTCTTTTGCGTGGGATCGAAAATGGTGCCGTCAAGCGGCTGTGGCCGGTTGGCGTATTGTCGCCGTCGACGGCCGATCGCGGTCAGTCGATACGAAACATTCCAGTGCTCGGCGGAGTCGACGATTTCGAGGACATTATTCGCGATTTTGCGAGGCGCGAAAAGCCGATCACGCGCATCGTGATGACGCCGTCGGCGTTCGAACCGGACGCGCACCCTGAAACGGTTCTGATGCGAGCGCGCCGGCTCGGTCTGATCGTCAGCCGGATGCCGTCGCTGGAGAGCGGAGACGCGCCGCGGTTGACGGCGGTTGCTGTCGAGGACCTGCTGCTGCGCGCCAGCGAAAAAATCGACTACGCGCGTCTCGAAGCGCTGGTGAAAAACAAATCGGTCATCGTCACCGGCGGAGGAGGATCGATCGGTTCGGAGATTTGCGCCCGTGTCGCGACATTCGGCGCCGCGCGATTGCTGGTGATTGAGAATTCCGAGCCAGCCCTTTATGCGGTTGTCGAGTCTCTGGTCGAACAGAACACCAAACCTTTGATCGAGGGCCGCGTTGCCGATATTCGCGACCGGGATCGTATGTTCCGGGTGATGAGCGAGTTCAAGCCAGATATCGTATTTCATGCAGCCGCGCTGAAGCACGTGCCTATTCTGGAGCGTGACTGGAGCGAGGGCGTGAAGACCAACATATTCGGGTCGATCAACGTTGCCGATGCAGCAGCGGCGGCGGGCGCGGAAGCGATGGTGATGATATCGACAGACAAGGCAATCGAACCGGTCTCCATGCTGGGCCTCACCAAACGCTTTGCCGAGATGTACTGTCAGGCGCTCGATCACGACCTGGCCTCCCAAACGGACGGCAAGCCGCGGATGCGCCTGATCTCAGTGAGGTTCGGCAACGTGCTGGCGTCGAACGGATCGGTGGTGCCGAAATTCAAGGCCCAGATCGAAGCGGGTGGACCGGTGACGGTCACTCACCCCGACATGGTTCGCTATTTCATGACGATCCGCGAAGCGTGCGACCTGGTGCTCACGGCCGCCACCCACGCGCTGGCGCATTCAGACTTTTCGGTTTACGTGCTCAACATGGGGCAACCCGTCAAGATCGTCGACCTCGCAGAGCGGATGATCAAGCTGTCCGGCCTGCAGCCGGGTCATGATATCGATATTGTGTTCACCGGCATGCGGCCCGGTGAGCGCCTGAATGAAATACTATTCGCTTTCGAAGAAGAGACGGTTGAAATCGGCATTGCCGGTATTGTCGCGGCGCGGCCTCGCGAGCCGTCACTGGACGCGATGCGCGCGTGGTTGACTACGCTTCATAAAGCGGTCGATGACGAACGACGAAGCTTGATCGAAGTAGTGCTAAAGGACGCAATTCCGGAATTTGCGACCGGCGCGGGTCTGGCTAGTCAATCCGCGACCGCGAGAATCGAACAAGCACAACCATGACACCGAGGGCGCCAAGAACCAGCATCGTCACATCGACGGCTGTCGAACGGATGGCGATTGACGCTGTCGCCAATCCGGCCAAAAGCACGTTGAGCAGGAATACGTTAGTTACAACTTGTCGAACGCTAAATCCGTTGTCGGTTGCCCGCTGATAAAAATGCGATCGATGGGCGTCCCAAATTCGCTCGCTGTTTGCAAGCCGCCTGAACAGGGTAATCGTCGCATCAGCGAGATAATAGAGTGGCAGCAGCAGGGCTGCAGCAAGATGTTGATGCGATGCCAGTTCGAGCAAGCACCAGCCGGTCAGGAGACCTATTGGCAGGCTGCCGACGTCGCCCAGGAATAATCGGGCCACGGGTCGGTTAAAGGGTGCAAAGCCCAGTAGGGCACCGGCGAGAGCCAGTGCTATCGGCAGAACGTCTGGCGGAGCTTCGCCAAAAAATGCAAATGCCGCGAGCGCGATCGTCACCGGAAGTATTTCCGCGACCGTCATCCAGTCAAGGCCGTCCATAAAGTTCACGAGGTTGATGAACCAGAGCATCCCTAGAATCAGTAACGTTCGCTCCAGCCAAATCGGGACCAACTCCAGTATTCGCATCTGCGACGGAAGGGTCGCAAACAGCAGCACGACCGCGGCCAGTTGCAGCG
>WNGG01007696.1_pt1 | contig 11908 bp, 9 predicted proteins | sample 5400661 | NCBI WGS metagenome assembly WNGG01 (sample SAMN13153372, study PRJNA577476) | soil metagenome | isolation source: 100 cm soil or saprolite under Garry oak tree replicate 1 | place: USA:California | collected 2016-06-15 | reverse complement strand
CGGTTGAATCTGTCAGCACAGCTACATGCGGATTCCCTTCAAGCGAGCACGCTTCGAGCGAAAACTGCTCGGGATGATTTCCTTTGAAGTGGCTGGTATCCACGACGACGCCGCGAAGAACCCCCGCCAGGCCGAGACGGATTATGCACCAGTCGAAACCCGGGGTCCGGCGCCGCCGCGTCTCCCAGCCGTCCATCCACTTTCCGGCGCCGGTGTACTTGCCTTCGAGGAAGATCGGCTTGCCGGGCTTGAGGAGGCTTTCCTTTGGGGCGAAGAACTCATCGTTGGCGAAAACCACGGCGCCGCCCAGGCGTTCGGATGCAAGATCAATCAAATCAACAAGTTCCATCATAATGTTTCACGTGAAACATTCGCCCCCGCGGGCGCGGGCGGAAACCAGCCGCGCTCGTAGATTTTACTGCCCCGCAGAAACGTCGCTTCGACAACACCGTCGAGAACCTGCCCTGAATATGGCGTCACCTTGTGCCGGTGATGAAGCATCGCGCCGTCCACGCGGAAGGTAGCCTCCGGATCCCAGACCACAAGATCAGCATCATACCCTTTCTGAATCGTACCCTTGCGATTGTGAAGACCGACGAGCCGGGCCGGGGCGCGGCAAAGCCACTCGGTCAACTGCCGCAAAGAGTAGCTGCGGCGCCGCGCTGCAGTCCACATCAGGGCGAGGCGGAGCTGAAGCGAGGAAATGCCGCCCCACGCGCGAAGGAAATTTCCTGATTCGCGCATCTTCATTTCCGGAGGACATGGCGAGTGGTCGGAAACGACCATTTCGATGAGGCCATCGCCAAGTGCGGCCCAAAGGGCTTCGTTGTTCTCGCGTTCGCGGACCGGCGGGCAACACTTGAACTGGGTGGCGCCATCGGGAACGTCCTCGGCGGCGAGGCACAAATAATGCGGGCAAGTCTCGACGGTGATCGGCAGACCCTCCCGGCGCGCTTCGCGGAGCGCGAGGAGCGCGTCGGAGGAAGAATGATGAACGATGTGCATGCGGCATCCGGTTTCACGGCAGAGGCGAATGACGAGCGCCACTGCTTCATTTTCCGCTTTTCGCGGACGGGAACGCAGGAAAGTGGAATAGCGCCGCGGATCAGGCGCGTCTCCCTTGTTCAACGCTCGCACAGCTTCATCCACCGGGCCAGGAAGCTCCGCGTGAACAATAAGGACTGCGCCAAGACGCTTCAATTCATGACATGCGATTCGCAGATGGGATTCGGCAACGCAGTGAAATTCCTCGACGCCGGATGGGATGAGAAAACATTTGAACCCGAGAACTCCTGCCTCGAAAAGAGGCCGCAGGCGCCCGACATTTTCAGGAACGACTCCGCCCCAGAAGCCAACATCCACCCAACAATTTCCGCGCGCGGCTGCAAGTTTTGCTTGCAGTGCCTGCGGGGTGGTCGTCGCGGGAATGCAGTTCAGAGGCATATCCACGAGCGTGGTCACGCCCCCGGCAGCCGCGGCGCGCGTGCCCGAGGCGAACCCTTCCCACTCCGTTCGGCCCGGCTCGTTGATGTGGACGTGAGTATCCACGAGACCAGGCATCACCACCGAGTTCCCCGCGTCAAACACCGGCGCATCCGGGGGGTAATCGTCGAAACCGGCAATGGCGGTGATGCAGCCGTCCTGGATGTGAATCGAAGCCGGCGCGAGGTCTTCGGGCGTGACGACCTTTTGACTGCGGATAACGAGGTCGGCACTCATTGTAGAGTCTGGAGGAACTCATCGAGAAGATTCTGAGCCACGCGCAGCCGGTATGCCGCGGTCGAGCGGAGGTCGTCAATGGGCGCGATTTCCGACGCGAGGGATTCTCTTGCAGCGTCAATCACGCGAGGAGCAAGAGGTTGCACTCGCAATGTGCCTTCCGTTTTCGCGCAGCGAAGAACGGTGGGCGCGACGCTGCCCAGTGCGATGCGGACGTCGCGTATCCGGCCGCGGTCGAGACTCGCGGCGGCTGCGAAACATACTTTTGAAATCGCTTGGGCCCTGCGCGTCCCCACTTTGCGGTAATACTGGCGCCAGCCGGAGGTGGCGCGCGGGAGGCGGATGGAGCGCAGCAATTCGTCCGGCCGGAGATTCATTGTTTTATACCCGGTGTGAAAACCATCGTAGAGGACCCGGCGCGATCCCCGTGCAGAAACAAGCTCGAGTTCGGCGTCATACACAAGCAGCGCGGGCGGGGAATCTGCCGCGGGAGAAGCATTGACGATGTTCCCTCCCAGCGTTCCTCGGTTCTGCGTGGCCACTCCGCCGGTCTCTTGCGCGGCGCGACACAGCAACGGGAACTCCGCCTGCAGAACCGCATGCTTCTGAATTTCCGTGTAGGTGGTCAACGCCCCGAGGGTAACGTGCGCAGGTGTAACCTCAATGCCTTTCAGCTCTGGCATTTTCCAGATGCTGAGAAATTTCTTGTGAGAAAGTTTTCCGGCTTCGAACAGCACCATCAAGTCGGTGCCGCCGGCGAGCGGCTTCCACTCGCCAGGCTCGCGGGCCAGCAGCGCCAGCGCAGCGTGCAAGCTCTGCGGCGCTCTCAATTCATACGCGGGAACAAGAGATCTCAGACTCCGCCTCCCGTCGCCTGACACGCGCGAACGATGGCTTCAAAAATCTTCGTGTAGCCGGTGCAGCGGCACAGGTTTCCGGCGAGGCCCGTGCGGATTTCGTCTTCGCTCGGATGGGGCGTTCTATCGAGCAAATTGATTGCGGCCATGACCATGCCCGGCGTGCAGATTCCGCATTGGGCGCCGCCACAGGAAATGAAAGCTTGTTGCACGGCATGCAATCGCTCACCGCTGGCGATCCCTTCGATCGTCGTGATTTCGGTTCCCTGGGCTTGCAACGCCGGAACCAGGCAACTGTTGACGAGCTGCCCGTCCATCCACACGGAGCAGGCGCCGCACTCGCCTTCGCCGCAGCCTTCTTTCGTGCCGGTAAGGCCCAACTCTTCGCGCAAGACATCGAGCAGCCGCGCCATCGGAAAGACGCACAACGATTTCTTCTCGCCGTTGATGACGCAGGCGATCTCGACTTTCCCCGAGCGGTCAGCCACGGCGAGCCACCTCTTCGGAAGCCTCAAGCGCTTCCATGAGCACCTCAGGCGTGACGGGAATCCGGCAAATGCTGACACCAACGGCGTTTTCAATCGCATTCACGATCGCCGGAGCTGCGCCGTCCATGGGAAGTTCTCCGATGCCTTTCGCTCCGGAGGGGCCGTAGGCATAAGGCTGCTCTTCGAAAAACACGCGGATCGGCGGCACGTCGGCCGCTGTGGGCATGATGTAGTTGGTCATCTGCCCGTTGACCATGCGCCCGTTACTCCACACGACATTTTCGTAGAGCGCGTACCCGATGCCCTGCGCAACTCCCCCTTCAATCTGTCCCGCGGCAAGCACCGGATGAATCACTTTGCCCACTTCCTGCACGGCAACGAAATCATTCACGCGCACCTCGTAGGTGACGAGGTCCACAGCAACATCGGCCACATACACCGCCCATGCATAAGCGCCATAGGCATCGCCCTGATACGTGGCGTCGTCCCAATGAATTCCCGGCGGCGGCTGATACTGTGCGCGCGATTTCAAAGGGCCGTACGTTTCGTTGTAGGCGCGGCAAGAGCGCGCAAATTCGGCGGACGTGTATCCTTCGGTCAGCAGGCCAGCCTGAACAAGTTTCTGCTTCAATCCCAGCGCCGCCGATTCCACGAGCTTTCCCACAACCATGCAGGTCCGCGAAGCCACGGTGGGGCCGCTGTTGGGAACGGAGCGGGTGTCGGGGCGCGCGATCTCGATCCGATCGGACTCGATGTCCAGCGCTTGCGCGGCGATTTGCGTGAAGACCGTGTTTGTTCCCTGGCCGATTTCCGTATTCGCCGTCAGTACACGGACAATGCCTTCGGGAGTCGCCTCCAGCTCCACGACAGAGGCGAGGTATTCCTCTCCAGAACCAGTGAAGCCCGCGCCGTGCATGAAGGACGCAAATCCGATTCCTTTCTGGATCCGCCGGCCGGGGTTCTCCCGCGCGTATCGTTCGCTCTTCGCGGCGTAATCGCTCACTCGCAGCGCGCGATCCATGAGCTGATTCAGATTGACGTTTTCGCGGATCACTTGACCGGTGGCGGTTGTCTCACCCGCGTGCAGGAAATTGCGGCGGCGAAATTCCTCCGGGCTCAATCCCGCGGCGCGCGCAACGTGATCGAAGTGGCGCTCCAGCGCGAAGATGCTCTGCGGCGCGCCAAATCCGCGAAATGCTCCGTGGGGCGGCGCATTGGTGGCCACCGCGCGGCTGCGAATGCGCACGTTCGGGCAGCAGTAAGGGCCGGCCGCATGAATCGTTCCGCGAGAGAGGACCACAGGCGATAGAGTTGTATAAGCGCCGCCATCAATCACGAAATCAATTTCCATGGCCAGGAGTTTGCCGCCCCGCGTAACGGCGGTGCGATGTCTCGTCCGCGAGGGATGACGCTTGGTGGTTGCAGCCATGTCTTCGGCGCGGTCGTAGACGATCTTCACCGGCTTTCCCGATTTCCACGCGAGCAGCGCGGCGTGGCCCGCGATCATCGAGGGGTATTCCTCTTTCCCGCCGAACCCCCCGCCTGTCTCCGCCTGGACAACGCGGACTTTATTTGCGGGCAAAGCGAAGAGAGCCATCAGGGCCTTGTGGACGTAGTAAGGGCATTGCATCGAGCCCCACACCGTCACGCCATCGTCAGGATTGGCCACGGCGATGACGCCATTGGTTTCGATATAAAGCTGCTCTTGCGCGCCGGTGCGGTATTCGCCCTCGACAATGAAATCCGCCTGCGACCAAACCCTATCCACGTTGCCTTTTTCAACCTGAAATGACTTGAAGACGTTGTCTTTTCCCCAGATCACTTCCGCCCCACGCAGGGAATCTTCGATGGTGAAAACAGGCTCCAGGGGTTCGCACTCGATGTGCACCGCGCGGCGCGCTTCTTCGAGCAGATACTTGTCGGGGTGGGCCAGCAGAACAACCGGCTCTTCGGGGTGATTTACCGCGGCGTCGGCGAGAAACGGCTGATCGTGTTCCATCAGAGCGACGCGGTTCTCACCGGGGATATCCCTGGCGGTGACAATCGTTAATTCCTTCCAGGGGATTCCCTCTCCGAACTTGACGCCGCGAATCCGGCCGCGCGCACATTCGCTCCGCACCGTCGCGCCAAACCACGTTCCGGGAAACGGCAGATCATCGACGTAGCGCGATTGTCCCGTAACTTTTTCGCGCGCTTCTTTCCGCGGAACGGGGCGCCCGATAAATTGTTCTTCCATCAGCCTCAACCTGATAATCCCGACACGCTATGGGCCGCTCCTCGAGTTGTCAAGTCTCAATTGGGAAATGCAGGCGCGCAGGAACGCATCTGCCGCGGGATCGCGTGCAGCGTCAAACCTTCCCCGCGGATGCATTGGAAAAGGCCTTGCACGTTGACACAGGGAATGAATTAGGGAATCCTCTTGAGCCTGATGAAGGCATTCCATTGAAACACAAAGCAAAATGGCTGGTTGCAATCCCCGGCGCAATTGCGCTGCTCGTTTCGGCGGCAACACCGCCGCGCCACGCGGCGGCGAAGCCGGTGGGACCCTTTTCGAAGCAAGTCCAAGAAGCTGCGGACCGCTTCGATATCGTTATTAAAAATGGCCACATCATTGACGGCACGGGAAATCCCTGGTTTGCCGGAGACGTGGGCATTCGCGGAGACCGCATCGCCGCCATCGGCGATTTGAAGGGGGCCGATGCGAAGCGCGTGATTGACGCTTCCGGAAAAATTGTTTCTCCCGGATTCATTGACATGCTCGGCCAGTCCGAGCTTTCCCTGCTCATCGACAATCGCTCGCTCAGCAAACTTTCGCAGGGCATCACCAGCGAAATCACCGGAGAAGGCGGCTCGGTCGCTCCGCAGAATGAAAGGACCATCGAGGCGCAAAAGCCTTTCCTCGAGCATTTTCACTTGACCGTGGATTGGACGACGCTCGACGGCTATTTCAAACGCCTGGAGAAGCAAGGCACGCCGATTAATATCGGCACGTACGTGGGCGCGGCGCAGGTCCGCCAAGCGATCATGGGCGACGATGATCGCGCCCCCACTCCGGCGGAGCTGGAACAGATGAAACTGCTCGTGGCGCAGGCCATGCAAGACGGCGCGATGGGCCTCTCGACGGCGCTCATCTATCCACCGGGCCACTACGCCAAGACGGAAGAACTTATCGAGCTCGCCAAAGTGGCTTCGCGGCACGGCGGCCTGTATGCCACGCACATGCGCAGCGAAGGCGCCTCCGAACCCGCCGCGATTGAGGAAGCGATCCGCATCGGGCGCGAGGCACGTCTTCCCGTGGAAATCTTCCACATGAAAGTCAGCGGCAAGACGCGCTGGGGCTGGATGCAGACGTATCAGAAAAAGATAAAGGCCGCGCGCGATTCCGGGTTAGACATTGCCGGAGACATGTATCCGTACGTCGCCGGCGCCACAGCGCTGGCTTCTGCGCTGCCACCATGGACCGCCGATGGCGGTTTGCAGAAGCTGCTGACGCGAATACAAGAGCCCAAGATTCGCGCGAAGGTGAAAGCGGAAATGGCGGACGACCATCCGGACTGGGAAAATCTCTATTTCGATTGTGGCGGGGCGAGCGGCGTGATGATTTCATCCGTGTTCAACCCCAAGCTGAAACCGTTCGAAGGAAAACTGGTTTCCGAGGTGGCGGCCGAATGGAAGAAAACCCCGCTGGATACGCTCTTTGATTTTATTGTCGCCGACCAGGGCCAGACCGGCGCGCTGTACTTCATGGCCAGTGAAAACGATCTGCAAGCGGGTCTGCGGCAGCCGTGGACGAGCATCGGTCTGGATGTCAACGAAATGTCACTCGACGGGCCGATCTTCGAGCCGCACGCGCACCCGCGCGCCTTTGGCTCGATGCCGCGGTTCCTTGGGCACTACGTCCGCGACCTGCAATTGTTGCCGCTCGAGGAAGCCATCCGCAAGATTACTTCCCTGCCGGCGCAGCGCGAGCATCTCGCGGAGCGCGGGCTTCTGAGAGCTGGCTCCTTCGCCGACATCACCATCTTCGACCCCGCAACAGTCATGGACAAGGCCACGTACACAAAGCCGGACCAGCTTTCCGAAGGCGTGAGCTACGTCATCGTCAATGGCACTGTGGGATTCGAGGACGGGAAACTTACGGGAGCGAAGGCGGGGCGTCCGCTGCGCGGGCGCGGCTGGCGCGGGGAGCAGAAGTAGCGCGAGAGTTTCAGGTACAGGGAATGCAGGATTGGGCGGAACGGGCAACTTGCTTCACGGATGCCCTTTTGAATTGCTAATCTTTTTCAATGTATCCCATTTGCTTTGGTCCATGGCGTCGGCGGAGAAGATCGAGACACCTGAGGCGCCGCCTTCGAGGGCAGCCTGAACGGTGCGGCTAAACTCCACGGCGTTCATCTCGTGAACAAACAAGCCGCTGTAGAGCGGTTTTGTGACCGTCGAGACTCCTTCTTGCGTCTCCTGTTTGACCCACTCCGGCCCTGTTTCATAGAAAACGTTGTAGAGCATCGGGACGAACGCATCCAAGTCGAACCTCCCCCAATCCTGGCGAACCATCTGGCGCGCCAATGTGGGCCCGGGAAAAACGGCGGCGGTGATGATCTTGCGTTTCGCATGCGCAGCGGGAACGAGATATTGATTCACCAGGTCAACCACCATATCGAGCTGGAATTGAAACCATCGCTCTTCGAGCGAGGAATCCTGGAGTGCGAGCGGGTCGGCCCCGTATTTCTTTTGGAATTCCTTGCGCTCATACTGGCTGTAGCCGTAATCGTATTGCGGGTACACCTTGTCCTGGATGATGTTGTATTTCTTCCAGAGTCCCTTTGGCAGAATGGCGTCCGGATGGCGAATGTAATCGAGATGGATACCGGTGAGTTCCGGGATGCTGGCGAGTTCCTGCACCGTCCCCCGGACCCATTCGCGGACTTCGGGACGTCCCGGGTCCAGAAATTTGTAGTAGTCCACGTAGGCGGGCTTGTCCAGAGCTGATTCGCCCCGGGCATTCACGTTGTACCAGTCGGGATGTTTCTCCATGATTTCCGGAACCATGCAGGGCATGCACCACATCCATGCGTGGACTTCCAGCCCCTCGGCTTTGGCCAGCGGCAGCATTATTCCCAGGAGATCCTTCATCACCGGCAGGCGATGGCTCGCAAAGTAGGCCTGCTTGCCGTTATAGATCTCCGGAAGGATCGCTTGAACGCCCGACTCTCGCATCAGCGCAAAGCTGCGCTTCCAATCACCGGCGGACTTGTCAGGGTCAATCGTGATCCAGACCCAGTTCTTCATGCGGTCGCCCCGAGGATTCCGGTAAACTGCGGCGGCGGCGGAGAAAAAGCCTCTCTTACCGAGCGCCAAAGCGCCCACGCCGAGTGTCTGCAAAAACGTTCTTCTATTTGGAAGCATTTTCCAGCTCATCGAAGCAATACCGCTTCGCGGACTCTAGCAAGGCGCTCCGTGGAAGAGCAATCTCACTCAGAAGAGAACTTCAACGTTCCGAATCGTTCGGGGACGTGAAAGTTCGGCTTTGGCGCGTCCGTCGCCCGCCACGCGGAGTAAAAGCGGTTTGGATCGGCTCCTTCCGCGCGAAAGAAGTTCACGCGCCAATCGCGATTGGAATTGAAATCCTCCGTGAGGCACCTCATGGGTATGGCCAGCTCCGCCACCCAGACGCGCGACTTGTCGTCCACGGTCGCCCGCGCCTTCAATTCGCACATTAGATTCAACGCGCCGCGCGGGGAGATATCGAGGTCAATCCAATTCCCATTGGGGCTGACTTCAAATTCTTTGTAATGCTTCATCTCAAAGCCAGGCGGCTGCAGAAACGCCTCGGCGACGTCGCGATCCCAGAGATGGTCGCGACGCTGGTTGACCTCCGGAAAAACATGAATCTTTCGAAACTTGCAGCGAAAACGGAGACAGAGAAATTGCGGAGACCACAACAGGCGGACTTCGGTTTCCCGCTGAGGGTCGGGGTGCTTCCCCTGCCAATCCGAGCAGAACACAACCGGCCGGGCGTTTTGCCAATCGCCGGCTTCCGGGAATCCTTGTTCATCCAAAGGGTTCGGCAACCGCGCGGCTACCACCTGAGCGTTGCTCTCCGCGCAATCGGAAGGCGAACTCACGTGCCGGTCTCCTTGCATCGGGCGCGCTCCATAGCTTAGCTCACCGCGGAGCAGGATTCCCAACAGAGCCAAGAGTGCGATGAGCACCACCACGGACAGTGAACCCTCGAGGCGGTTATCGGCGGGATTCATGCCGTCACGCTTCCGGATGAGAGTATTGCATGGACACAACCGGCGGGAAGGAAGAAACAACAGATTTTGTCACCGGCGGGCGACTGCCGACAAATCAGGAAAGCGAGGAATCGCCGAGATCGGCGCGGCGCCGTTCAAACGTGATTTCGCAGAGCTTGCCGTGCTCGCGGTACCGGAAAACGATTCGATGCCCCGTCTGCAACTTGCCTCGGTTCGGACTCTTTGTGTTGGAGAGGACCAGCCATTGGCCGCGCACCGAATAATGACCTTCCGCGCCGCGGAGTTGATAGCTTCCGTCGGAATTCAGAATCAGCGGGGGGCTGGTGCACTTGGCGCTCTTACCGGCGACACTTACCTGCGCGCAGACATAACTGCCCGCCACAGGCGATTGGGCGCGACTCACGGGCGAGCACAAGAATGAAAAACCCGCGAAGAACACCAGGACCCACCGAGGGTTTGTCCAAGGACGCATGAGAACCTTCCTCTCCGGCAAGCTTGCCCTAACCCTCAGGATCCGCCGCAAGCTGCACCCATGCTAGCAAGCCGCGAGCCACGAGGGGAATTCCTAACCCCTTATAATGCAATCGTTTAGTGGAGAGCAAATACAATCTTGTGAGGCGATAGGCAAAATCTCGTACCGAGTTGGACTTTTGAGGGAAATCCGGTTCACACGGAGACTTAATTTGAGAGGTTAGGATTTCGCCGATTGGCGGGCTAGGCCAGCACAAGCCGGGCCGGCTTGGAGCTCAGGCCGATTGCCGCAGGAAGGCCATTCGCCGGTCTAGTGCTACACCCACCATGTGGGCGCAGCCGCTCCGCTCGCGATCAAACCAGGAGCAACTCGCCGGGAGGAGGAGGCAGAACTTTTCCAGGGCCGTCAGGACAGCATAGTAAAGGCGAACGGCGCCGAGTTCCGTGGAATCGTCCGCCACGACGCGGCACTGCCGGACAAGGCCCATAAGCCGCGAGAACTCTCCTGCGTCCACGTGTCCTGCCGGAAGACCTGCAGTTTCCATCGCTTCAGGAGAGATTTCCACCTTCGCATATACGGAGACGAGCGAGCGGCAATAGGAAACAAAGAATTGCACCAGCGCCGCAACGGAAATGGCGAGGATGAGAAGCGCAATCACCGGGACACCGCCACGGAGAGCTTCCCAGGGCTGCTTCCTAACCAAAGAATGTAATTGAATGAACCCAGCATCGCTTTCCCCGAGCCCCCTGTCTGGTAGCGCATCGTCAGGAACAAGTGTGGGACATAGGAGTTGGCGTGCCAATAGTACGGGTGGGACGAAAGTAAGAACGAAAGTACTGTCAAGCTATATTGCCGACTGTCAAAACTCTGTAGCAGGATGTGCCAAACTGGAACAGGAAGCCCGGGGCTGCATTCCTTTCATATCCTCATCCTGCTTGAAACCCTACTTTTCCCGCGGAAGTTCCGGGATTGCGGCCCCGTCTTTGCGCGGGTCGGAAGCGCCGTAATTGACTCCAGCGGCGAAATCGCGCATCACAGACTGCCCTCCTCCCATGAAGGAAGAGAAGGCGCCGCGCAGGTCAATCTCGTGCCCTTTGTCCTGCAATTCCTTGCGGACATTGCCCGCGAACCGGTTTTCCACTGCGACGTCGCACCCTGCAAAAGAATGCTTGCTGAACCGAGGGTTTTCGAGCGCCGCCTGGATGTTCATTTTGAAGTCCACGACGTCGGCGACAAATTGCGCGTGGGCCTGCGCCTGGTTCCAGCCACCCATGATGCCGAAGGCGATGCGCACATCGCCCTTCTGCATCATCGCCGGGATGATGGTGTGGAGCGGCCGCTTGCGGGGCTGCAGTGCATTCGGGGATGCCGGATCGAGGGAGAAGAGTGCGCCGCGATCCTGCAAGGCAAAACCCGTTCCAGCAGCGACCAGTCCAGACCCGAAATTCTCAAAGTTGCTCTGGATGAGCGACACCATGTTCCCTTCGCGGTCCACGACGCTCAGATAGATGGTGTCGCCGCCGGGAAGATTCGGCTCGCCCGGGGCAACGTCACAATTGGCCTTGTCCATGTTGATTTTTGCGGCGCGTTCCTTCGCATAGGCCTTTGCGAGCAAGCCCTCGACCGGCGTTTTGGCGAAGCGTTGATCGGCGACGTAGCGCAGAACATCGGCGTAGGCCAGCTTCTTCGCTTCGATCATCACATGCAGAGCCTTGGTGGAATTCGCTCCGAACTGTCCCAGAGGATAATTCTCCATAATATTGAGCATCAGCAGAGCGCCGATGCCCTGGCCGTTGGGCGGCATTTCGTACACCGTCCAATCGTGGTACGTGGTGGAGATGGGCTCGACCCATTCGCCGGCATAGTCCTCAAAATCGTCCAGCCCCATGACGCCGCCATGTTTCCGCGAAAGTTCAACGATGCGCTTGGCGATTTCGCCCTTGTAAAAAGCGTCGCGGCCGTGGTCGGCGATCTGGCGCAAGGACCATGCCAAGTCAGGGTTGCGGAACACTTCGCCCAGGCGGGGCGCGCGGTCGGAGATCAAATACGTCCGCGCCGCAGCGTCGTTGGCGCGCAGCAGGTCTACCGTGGTGGGCCACAGCATGGAAACCATTT
>WNGG01007029.1_pt1 | contig 11910 bp, 8 predicted proteins | sample 5400661 | NCBI WGS metagenome assembly WNGG01 (sample SAMN13153372, study PRJNA577476) | soil metagenome | isolation source: 100 cm soil or saprolite under Garry oak tree replicate 1 | place: USA:California | collected 2016-06-15 | reverse complement strand
CGCTTGCTGTCGCCGGAGACGGAGGAGCGCCCGTCGATGGAGATCGTCCCGCGGCCGCGGTTCGACCTCATCGATCACAAGCGTTACGCCTCGATGAGCGTGCAGTACTCCCGCGGCTGCCCCTTCCAGTGCGAGTTCTGCGACATCATCGAGGTCTTCGGCCGCAAGCCCCGCACCAAGACGCCCGCGCAGGTCACCGCCGAGCTGGATGCGCTGCGCGCCACCGGCTACCGGGGCAGCGTCTTCTTCGTCGACGACAACTTCATCGGGAACCGGGTGGCGGTGGCCGGGATGCTGCCGCACGTCAAGCGGTGGCAGGAGCAGCACGGGTTCCCCTTCGAGTTCTATACCGAGGCGAGCGTCGATCTCGCCACCAAGCCCGAGCTGATCGACTCGATGGTGGACACGGGCTTCACCTCCGTCTTCCTGGGGATCGAGTCCCCTTCGCCCGAGTCGCTCAAGGAGACGCACAAGTTCCAGAACCTGCGGCTCGATCCCGCCGAGGCGGTACGCCGCATCACCCGCGCGGGGCTCCAGGTCTTCGCCGGGTTCATCGTCGGGTTCGACAACGACGGGCCGGAGATCTTCCAGCTGCAGCGCGACTTCATCTCCTCGGTCCCGGTGCCGGTGGCGATGATCGGCGTGCTCACCGCGCTGCCCGGGACCCAGCTCACCCGGCGCCTGGAGAAGGAAGGGCGCCTCCGCATCGTGACCACCGGCGACCAGTTCGACCGGCCGAACTTCCGGACCACGATGGAGGAGAAGACGCTCCTGGCCGGATACGCCGACCTCCTCGGGCAGCTGTACCAGCCCGACTCGTTCTACAAGCGCTGCGAGCTCCTCATCGATACGGTCGGCCGCCCCAAGGCGCCGCTGCACTGGCGGCCGGGCGGGCTCCGCGTGCTCCTGCGCACCCTGTGGAGCATCGGGGTGCGCTCGCCCCGGCGCCGCGACTTCTGGCGGCTGGTCGTGCGCACCCTGCGCCGCGCTCCGCACGCCTTCCCCCGGGCCATCGAGCTGGCCATCCAGGGCGAGCACCTGATCCGGTACACGCGCGAGGACGTGCTCCCGCGGCTCGGGCGAGCGCTGCAGGCGGTCCGCGCGGAGCCGCCGGCGGGGGCCCCGCCGCAGCGCGCGCAGGCGGCCGCCGCTCAGCCCTTGTAGAGCGCCTCGTACTGCTCGGCGGCGCGGTCCCAGGAATGGTCGCGCGCCATGGCGCGCTGCATGGCGGCGCGCCAGGCGGATCGGTCCGCCCAGAGCGCCAGCGCCCGATCCACCGCCGCGAGCAGCCCCTCGAGGTCCTCGTTGTCGAAGCGGAAGCCCCACCCGTCCGGGCCCTCGCGGATGGAGTCGTTGAGCCCGCCGACCGCGTGCACGACCGGCAGCGTCCCGTAGCGCAGCGAGTAGAGCTGGTTCAGCCCGCACGGCTCGAACCGGCTGGGCATCAGGAAGACGTCCGCGCCTCCCTCGATGCGGTGGGCGAGCGCGTCGTCGAACCGGATCTGCACCGACACGCGGGTCGGATGGCGCTCGGCGAGCGCCCGGAACTCCTGCTCCAGGATCGAGTCGCCCATCCCGAGCAGCACGAACTGCACTTTGCGCTCCAGCATCCGCGGCAGCGCCTGGGCCAACAGGTCGTACCCCTTCTGGTGCGCGAGCCGCCCGATGGCGGCGGTCAGAAGGGCGCGCTCGTCCACGTCGAGGCCCAGCTCGCGCTGCAGCGCCGCCTTGTCGGCCGCCTTTCCGGACGGATCCTGCGCCGAGTACCGCTGCGGGAGCGCCGGATCCACCTCGGGGCTCCAGCGCGAGTAGTCGACCCCGTTCATGATCCCGAAGAGGTCCTGCTGACGGTGCCTGAGCAGGCCCTCCAGCCCGGCGCCCGTCTCCGGGCTCTGGACGATCTCCCGCGCGTAGGTGGGGCTGACCGTCGTCAGCTTGTCGGCGAACACCAGCCCCGCCTTCATGAGATTGAGCTGTCCGTAGAACTCGAGCGCGTCGGGGTGGAACAGATCGCCGGGCAGGGCGAGATCGCTCATCGCCTCGCGCGGGAACACGCCCTGGTAGGCGAGGTTGTGGATGGTGAACACGCTGCGCGCCTTGAACGGCGCGGGCCGCCCCGACCATCCGCGCTTCAGGATCAGCGGGGTGAGCGCCGCCTGCCAGTCGTGGGCGTGCACGCAGTCGGGCAGGAAGTTGATCTGCTTGGCGGCCTCCAGCGCCCCGGCGCAGAGCAGCGCGAAACGCTTGTGGTTGTCGCGGTAGTCCTTGCCGGACTCGCCGTACAACTCCTTGCGGTCGTACCAGGGGTTCTGCAGGAGGATGTACCGCAGCCGCTCCGCCGGCGCGGCCACGTGCACCGAGGCGGAGGCGTTCAGGTGCGGGAACTGCACCTCCACGCGGCGTCCGGTGTCGCGGATGTTCGCCGCCGACGCGTCGATCACGCCGTAGCGCGGCAGCACCACCAGCACGTCGTGCCCGCGCGCGGCCAGCGCCCGCGGCAGCGCGCCGATCACGTCCCCCAGCCCGCCCGTCTTGATGAAGGGCGCCGCCTCGGACGCGACGAACAGGATCTTCACTCTACGCCTCCGTCTGGCGGAGGAAGGCGGCGGCCTCCTCCGGCGGGGTGGGGTTGATGAAGAAGCCGCTCCCCCACTCGAATCCCGCCGTCAGCGCGAGGACCGGCCTCACTTCCAGGTGCCAGTGATACCAGTCGGAGGGCGGTTCGCGCAGCGGCAGCGTGTGGAGATAGAAATTGTACGCCGGCTTGTCCAGCGCAAGGTCGAGCTTGCGAAGGGAGAGGCGCAGGGCCTCGGCCAGGCCGCGCACCTCCTGGGCCGTGCTCTGCTCGTAGACGGACCGGTGCTCGCGGGGGAGGACGAGCAGCTCGAAGGGAGCGCGGGAGGCCCAGGGGGAGAGCGCCACGAAGCCGTCGGTCTCCAGCACCACGCGCGAGCGCTCCCTCGCCTCCTGGGCGAGGATGTCGCAAAAGACGCAGCGCTCCTTCTCCTCGAAGTGCTTGCGCGCGCCCGAAAGCTCCTGCTGCAGCTCGGCGGGAACCAGGGGGAGCGCCACCAGCTGGGAATGCGGGTGCTTGAGGGTGGAGCCCGAGGCCGCTCCGCTGTTCTTGAAGAAGAGCGCGCTGCGCAGGCGCACGTCGCGTCGGGGGTCTCGATGATCACCTCGTGCGCGCCGACGCCGCCCATCACGTCGTACATTCCCAGGCCGGCGCGCACCATCCGCTCCTCGGTGCGCAGGACCGGGAACCGGTTGGGCACCACCCGCAGCGTCCACCCCGGGCCGTCGCGCCGGCCGCCGTTCTCGCGGTGGACGAGCACCTCCGGCGGAGTCATCGCTTCGTGCCCGGGGCAGAAGGGACAGCTGGCTGGATCGTCCTGGTCGGCCACCGTGCGCACCAGCGCGTTCGGCCGGTCGGCGCGCTCCGGTGCGACGATCACCCAGCGGCCCACCACGGGGTCCCTGCGCAGCTCGGGCATGGCCGCGCACCATAACATTCCCGGGACAAGGAGCCTGAATCGACCACTCTGCCGACGGTGGGACGCTCTTCGATCCGGCGCCTTCGGCGCTACAAGGGGCGAGCTCGCTCCCCCCTCGACCCCCAACAGATCACCGTCCTCTGGATCGGGCGCTCAGGTCAGACTCATCAGACGCGCCAATGGGCGAGCTCGAACTTGCGATCCGGGACGGTCAGCGCGATCTCGCCGTAGCGCGGGAGACGGTCCACCTCCACCTCGTCGCGCAGGATCCGCAGCGTCAGCGCGATCCGCTCGCCCGGCTGCAGGCCCAGCGCCTCGCGGGAGAGCGCCAGCTCCACCAGGACACCGGTCCGCCCCGACCCGCACCGCGCGCCCCGCTCGTCGGTGGCAGGGCTCTCCGCTCCGCCAGGGACCAGGCGCATCCGCACCGTCTTCTCGCCGGCGCCGCCGGGCCTGGCGAGGAGCACGCGCAGCTCGCCGGTGAGATCCGCGCCTTTGGCGGGATCCAGGCGCAGGTAGAGGTGCGTCCTCGAGAACCCGAACCACACCTGGGTGAACGCGCCCTGGCCGCGGAACATCGAGCCGCCGCTGGTGGTGCCGGGGCGGTAGTAACCGGCGCCGGCCCACTCGTAGTAGCCCTTGGTGTACCCGTCGATCGCAGGCTCGATGAGCCGCGAGGGCTGGACGACGACGGCGGACGCCTGGGCGGCGTCCTTGTGCGGCGCGATGATGGGGCGCCCGAGCCGTTCGGGCGGCGGGAGCCCGAGGGCGCGCCAGGCCTGCGCGACGCGGCGGCGGAAGAGCGCGTCGAACTCCGGCGCGTTCTCGGTGGTGAAGTCGTCGCCGTACCACCAGAACCAGTCGCTGCCTTCGGCGACCACGAGGTGCCCCCGCGCCTCCTCGAGCTGCTGCCGCGGCAGCTCGCCCTTCTCCTCCGCCTCGGCGAGCGCCGCGCGCGCCTCGCCGAGCAGCGTCCAGGCGGCGTTGTCCTCCGGGTGACCGATCCAGATGCGGAAGTTCGAGTCGATCCAGCTCCCGGAGTGGATGCGGGCGATGCGGGCCCGCGCCGGACGCTCGCGCAGCTCGTCGCGCGGCAGCACGGTGCGCACCGCGCCGCCGGAGAGGCCCTGGTACAGCGCCTCGAGGAACCCCTCCCCCGAGCTGGGGTAGTGTTCCCAGGGGTTCTCCCCGTCGAGCGCGAGCGTGACCAGCGCCTCCGGCTCGGTGTCGGCGATGCGGGAGATCAGGTCCTGCGCCGCCTCGCGCGGGTCGCTCTTCGCGTACCGGAACCCGATCCGGTCGGACAGCTCGCGGTCGCGGAACAGCACGGTCACGGCGTGGTCGGCCCCCGCGAGATACGGGTGGTAGTGGGCCGGGTAGCCGTCGGGCAGCGCGGACCCCAGCTCCAGCTCGCTGCGCTCCAGGATGCCCTGGTCGGTCGCGCACCAGCGCACGCCGCAGGCGGCGAGAAGGTCGATCACCTCGGGCGAGACCGAGCCTTCGGAGGGCCACATCCCGTGCGGAGCCTGGCCGAACTCCGCCCGCGCGCGCTCGATCCCGCGCACGACCTGCTCGCGGGCGTCCTGGGGGTGGGAGAACCGCGGCGGTAGCGAGGCGGCCGGCATCGCGCGCCGGGCCGAGTCGCTGTCGACGACCAGCGGCAGGATGGGATGGTAGAAGGGCGAGCAGGTGATCTCCACCTGCCCGCGCTCGGCCAGCGCGCGCCAGCGGGGCACGATGCGGGACGCGATCCGCCTCTGGGCGTCGACGGCCGCGATCTTCTCTTCCTCGGTGTACCCGCGTTCCTTGGCGACCAGCTCGGAGATGCGCGGCTCCTCGCGGCGGGCGGTGAAGCCCATCCAAGCGAGCACGAAGTGGACCTGCACGTCGCGCAGCTCCTGCGCGGTGAAGGCGGCCTGCCGCTCGAGCAGGTCGATCTGCCGCAGGTCGGTGCCGCGCTTGTCGAGCAGCTCCGAGTAGCGCGCCACCGGCCTCACCCAGACGTTCCAGTCGACGGAGAAGCCTTCGCGCAGGACGTGGGCGCGCTCTTCCGGCGTGAGCGACTCAGCGGGCTTGCGCGCGAGCTGCTCGTCCGCGTCCTGGGTCCCGGCCACGTAAGCCTCGAGCTGCGAAAGGAGCGAAGGCGCCCAGTTCGCCACCGCCTTGACTTGTGGATGGCGCTCCAGCGCCGCGGCCATGTCGGTATAGGCGCGCGAGGCGTGCTGCCGCACCCAGGGCAGGATGGGCCGGCCGGTCTGCGGGTCTCGGTACTCGGGTTGGTGCAGGTGCCAGAGGAAGACGGCTCGGACGGCCATTTCACCTCGTCAGTCGGAGAGCCTCATTCCCTTCGGCACCACCACGATGCCTTGCGGGCTCACGAAGAACCGCTTGCGATCCTCCTCCGGATCGTAGCCGATCCGCAGGCCCTGCGGGATTTCCACGTTCTTGTCGATGATCGCGCGCCGGATCTGCGCGTGACGGCCGACGTTGACGCCTTCGAAGAGGATGCTCTCGTCCACGTCGGCGAAGGAGTTGACGCGCACGAGCGGGGAGAGGACCGATCGGTTCACGCGGCCGCCGGAGAGGATGCACCCCTCGGAGATCACCGAGTCGGTCGCGGTCCCGACGCGCTTCTCGGCCACGTTGGCGAAGACGAACTTGGCCGGGGCGCCGGTGTGGTTGGGGGCGGTGAAGATGGGCCACTGCTCGTTGTAGAGGGACAAGGCGGGGTCCACGTCGCACAGGCCCATGTTGGCTTCGTAGTACGTGTCCAGGCCGCCGACGTCGCGCCAGTAGCCGACCTCCCTGGGTCCCTGTCCGGGCACCTGGTTCTGGGCGAAGTCGTACACCGAGACGCGCGACTTCTTGAACATCTCGCTGATGATCGACTTGCCGAAGTCGTGGGCCGAGTCCTTGCCCGCGTCGCGCACGATCTCGCGCACCAGGGCCTCGGTGGTGAACAGGTAGTTGCCCATCGAGGCGAGGACCTTGGTGGGGTCGCCCAGCATCGGCTTGGGGTTCTTGGGCTTTTCCTGGAAGTCGACCATGCGGCCGGAATCATCGGCGGTGATGACGCCGAAGGACGATGCCTCCTCGATGGGCACCGGGATGGCGGCGACCGTGCAGTCGGCTTTCTGCCGGAGGTGGAAATCGAGCATCTGCCGCACGTCCATGCGGTAGATGTGGTCGGCTCCGAAGACGAACACGTAGTCGGGCTCCTCGTCGGTGACGAGGTTCAGGTTCTGGTAGATGGCGTCGGCCGACCCCCGGTACCACTCGGGGCCGGTGCGCTGCTGCGCCGGGACCGCCTCGACGAACTGGCCGAGCATGGAGCTCAGGCGCCACCCGCGCGAGATGTGCGTGTTCAGCGAGTCGGACTTGTACTGCGTGAGCACCTTCATCCGCAGGACGCCCGAGTTGGCGAAGTTGGAGAGGACGAAATCGATGATCCGGTACCGCCCGCCGAACGGCACGGCAGGCTTGGCGCGTTCGTGCGTGAGCGGAGCGAGCCTGCGGCCTTCACCGCCGGCCAGGATCATGGCGAGCGTCTTGGCGGACATGCCCGGACGCTAGACTAAGGTCGCGGCCCGCTGCAACCGCCGGCGAAGCTTCTAGCCGCCGCCGTATTCGGCGGCGCTACGCTTTTCATGGCGCGGACGTTTTGGGATGCGTTCTAGCCGCGCGCGGTCCGGGCGGCGGCGCGCGCGGGGACGGCCGCCGCGCGCTGTCCTTCCTGCGGCAGGTCGGCGCCCTTGCCGAACCGCTCGATGACCTCGCCGATCTCCTGCTGCGCCCGGCGGACGAGCTGCGCGCGGTCGTGGAAGGTGAGGAACGCGCTCTTGAACCCCGCCACCAGCACGTTGCGCACGTCGGCCACCGTCAGGTTGAACTGCCGCGCCAGGACGGTCAGCTCCTTGGTGACGGTGGTGTTGGTGATGAGCCGGTTGTCGGTGTTCACCGTCACTCGAAGGCCGAAGTCCAGGTAGAACTTGAACGGGTGGGCCGCCATGTCGGCCACCGCGCCCGTCTGCACGTTCGAGGACGGGCAGCACTCGATCGGGATGCGGTGGTCGTTGACGTAGTTGAGCAGGTCGCCGTCCTCGCGCAGCCGGACGCCGTGGCCGATGCGGTGCGCGCCGCAGTAGTGCAACGCCTGGGCGATGGAGGGCGGCCCGTACGCCTCTCCGGCGTGCACCGTGCAGTTCACGTTGTTGTTGAGGATGAGCTGGAAGGCTTCCTGGTGGTCCTTGGCCGGGTTCCCGTGCTCCGCGCCGGCGAGGTCGAACCCGAGCACGCCCTTGTTCTTGTAGGCGACCGACAGCTCGGCGAGCCGGAGCGAGGTCTCCGGGCTCATGTTGCGGATGCCGCACACCAGCACGCCGGCGATGATGCCGGTCTCGCGCTCGGCCTTGCGCAGCCCTTCCAGGACCGCCTCCACCACCACGGTGGGCTTGAGGCCCTTCTGCAAGTGGAGCACCGGGGAGTAGCGCACCTCCAGCAGGCGCACGTTCTCGGCGGCGGCGTCGATCGCCAGCTCGTACGCGGTGCGATAGAGGGCTGCCTCGGTCTGCAGCACGCTCAGGGTGATCTCGAACCCTTTGAGGTACTCCTCCAGGCTGCCGTGCCGCTGTCCGATCTTCATCGCCCGGGCGAGGCCCTCCTCGCTGTCGGCCGGAAGCCTTATCTTTTGGTCCTCCGCCAGCTCGAGCATGGTGCGCAGCCGCAGGGACCCGTCGAGGTGGCAGTGCAGGTCGGTCTTGGGGAGCGCATGGAGCAGCGCGTCGGTGACCGGCACGTCGGGCATCATGGATGGGATCTAGCCGATCCGGGGGCGCAGATCACGAATCCTCGCCGGCCGTGTGGTAGCGTGTGCGCTTCGACCAGCTGGACAAGGAGGCGGACGGCGAGCCCGCCGCCGCGGCCGCGCTGCACCGGCGGCAGGCGCAGGAGCTGCGCGAGGTGCTCTCGCGCGTGCAGCTCGACGGGATCGCGAGCGCCGGCGTCAACTGAGGCGGGGCTTCAGGCCTTCTCGACGAAGCGCGCCAGCACCTTCTTGAGACCGACCCCGGGCGGGAACCGGACCGTCAGCTTGAGGGTCGGCCCCTGGCCGTCGGTATCCTCCACCGTGCCGATCCCGAAGCTGGGATGGCGCACGCGCGCGCCCGGGCCGAGCCCCTCCATCCCCGGCGCGGCCTGCTTGGGGGGCGGCCTCGAGAGCGGGTCGGCGCGCGATTCTCGCGCCCGGTTGCGCGCCGGCATCGGCGCGTTGGGCGCGCGCTGGCCGAACGGACGCGGCTCCTCTTCCCAGCGCGGGCGCTGATCGAATTCGTAGTCGTGGGCCGCGTCGCCCTCGCGCTTTCCACCCCAGCCCCGCTCCCACCTGCCGCCCTGCTGCGGGCGGGGCTCCGCGGCCGCGAGCGCGCCCAGGCCGGAGGCGAGCTCCTCCGGGATCTCGCGCACGAACCTCGACGGCGGATTGAAGCGCAGCTCGCCGAACAGCGACCGGCACCGGGAGAGCGTGAGCGTCAGCTTCTTCCGCGCGCGCGTCATGCCGACGTAGCAGAGGCGCCGCTCCTCGGCCATCTCGTCGGGGTCCTCCTCCCCCGACCCAAAGGCGCCCTGCCCGAGCGAGCGCGCGTGCGGGAACACGCGCTCCTCCAGCCCGGTGAGCCACACCGCATCGAACTCGAGGCCCTTGGCGGCGTGCAGGGTCATCAGCGAGACCCTCTCCCCTCCTTCCGCCGCATCCGCATCCCCCACCAGCGCGAGCTGCTCGAGGAACCCGATCAGCGGCGTGTCCGGCGTGCCTTCGTCCAGCTCCGGCGAAGCCGCCGCCAGCGCAGCCGACACGTCGGGCCGATCTCCCGGCTCGTCCTCGGCCGTGGGACTCCCCAACGCCCCGGGTGCGAGAGCCCGCCCGGAAGCCGACCGTCCAGCCGCCGCCGGTTTCGCTGTCGCAACCGGCGTCGCTGTCGCAACCGGCGTCGCCGTCGTCGTCGGAGTCGCAGTCGCTGTCGGAGTCGCAGCCGGCCCCGCAGCCCTCGCTTCCGCCCACCCTGCATCGAACTCCCTTGCCGCCCCCACCAGCTCGTACAGGTTCTCCAGCCTGTCCTCCCCTTCCTCCCCCTCCAGCCTCAGCCTGTCCTCGTACCCGGTCTCGCTCATCACCAGCTCGATCGCCTCCGCGGCGCCCGGAGCGCCCCGGACCGCCTCGCCGATCCGCCGGAGCAGGTCCCGGAACGGCAGGAGCTTGGTCCGCGCCGAGGGCGCGAGCTCGGGATCGCGCTCCATCGCCTCGATCGCCTCCCACAGCGAGAGCCCGGTGCGCCCGGCCGAATCGCGCAGCCGGTCGATGGTGGTGTCGCCGATGCCCCGCGGCGGCGTGTTGACGATGCGCAAGAGGTCCACGTCGGAGCGCGGGTTCACGCACAGCCGCAGGTAGGCGGCGACGTCCTTGATCTCGGCCCGGTCGTAGAAGGAACGCCCGCGCACCACCCGGTACGGTACGCGGCGCGCCCGCAGCCCGTCCTCGAGAGCGCGCGACTGCGCGTTGGCCCGGTAGAAGACGGCCATCTCGCTGTAAGAGGTGCCGCGGGCGTTCTCGGCGTAGAGCTCCTGCGCGACCCGCTGCGCCTCGTCGCGCTCGTCCTCCGCGAGCAGCACGCGCAGCTTGTCCCCTTCTCCGGCTGCGGTCCACAGCTTCTTCTCGGCGCGCCGCGGGTTCTTCTCGATCACCGCGTGCGCCGCGGCCAGGATGCGGCCCGTCGAGCGGTAGTTCTGCTCCAGCTTGACGACCCGGGTGCCGGGGAAGTGGCGCGGGAAATCGAGGATGTTGTCCACGTCGGCGCCGCGCCACCGGTAGATCGACTGGTCGTCGTCGCCGACGACGCACAGGTTGCCGTGCTCCTCGGCGAGCATGCGCAGGAGCTGGTACTGCGCCGGGTTGGTGTCCTGGAACTCGTCCACCAGGATGTGCCGGAAGCGGGAGGCGTAGCGCTGCGCGACGTCCGGATGCTCCCGGAACAGCTCGATCACCCGGACGATCAGGTCGCCGAAGTCGACCGCGCTGGCGGCCTGCAGGGCGCGCTGGTAGCGCTCGTAGACCCTCTGCGAGACGCGGCCGGGCACGTCGTAGTCGGCGAGCTTCACCTCGCCCGGCAACAGACCCGCGTTCTTCCAGCGCTCGATGCGCGCGGCGTGCTGCCGGGCGGTCCCCACGTCCACCCCCAGCTCCTGGCACGAGCGCTTCACCTGGGCGAGCTGGTCCGCGTCGTCGTAGATGGCGAACGCCCGGTTGAGCCCGAGCGCCTCGGCCTCTCGCCGCAGGATGCGCGCACCCGCGGCGTGGAAGGTCGCCACCCAGAGCCGCTCGGCATCGGGGCCGACCAGCTTCGCCACGCGCCCCTTCAGCTCGCCCGCCGCCTTGTTGGTGAAGGTGACCGCGAGGATCTCCCCCGGGCGCGCCTTCCGCTCGAACAACAGATGCGCGATGCGGTGGGTCAAGACGCGCGTCTTGCCGCTGCCGGCGCCTGCCAGGATGAGGAGCGGCCCGCCCTCGTGCCGGACGGCGGCGAGCTGCTCGGGGTTGAGCACCTTGGCGAGGGGGTCCACGGCGTGCGTGTAACACCAAAGACACCCTGCTGACGCGCGCATTCGCGCCCGCCCTGCCCGCCGGCCGGTGCTAAGTTGCGCCGCCGTGGAGACCGCCCCCGCACCCGTGCGCCTCGTCCCGCTCGGCGGCCTGGGCGAGGTGGGCATGAACTGCCTCGCGGTCGAGACGCCCGAGTCGCGCGTGGTGGTGGACTGCGGCGTGCTCTTCCCCGGTGGCGAGGCCGCGCTCGGCGTCGAGATCATCACGCCCGACTTCGCGCACCTGCGCACGCCGGGACCGCCGGTGGCGGCGGTGTTGCTCACCCACGCCCACGAGGATCACGTCGGCGCGTTGCCCTACCTCTTGCGCGAGCACCCCGACGTGGCGGTGTACGGCACCCGCTACACGCTGGCGGTGGTGAAGGAGAAGCTCGCCGAGCACGGAATCTCGCCGCGGTTGGTGGAGATGTCCCCGCGCGCCGTGAGCCGCGTCGGCGGCCTGGAGGTCGAGCCCCTCCAGGTGACCCATTCCATCCTGGACGCGGTCGGCTACGCGCTGCGGACGCCGGCCGGGCTGGTGGTGCACACCGGCGACTTCAAGGTGGACTGGTCGCCTCCCGACGGGCGCCTGCTCGACGTCCGCCGCTTCGCGGAGCTGGGAGAAGAGGGCGTCGCCTGCCTGCTCAGCGACTCGACCAACGCGGAGCGGGAGGGGACCAGCGTCTCCGAGAGCCTGGTGGGAGAGTCCATGGCGCGCATCTTCGGCGCGCCGTATGCGCGCGGGCGCATCGTGGTGGCGACGTTCGGCTCCAACATCCACCGCGTG
>WNGG01013973.1_pt1 | contig 11912 bp, 9 predicted proteins | sample 5400661 | NCBI WGS metagenome assembly WNGG01 (sample SAMN13153372, study PRJNA577476) | soil metagenome | isolation source: 100 cm soil or saprolite under Garry oak tree replicate 1 | place: USA:California | collected 2016-06-15 | reverse complement strand
CGGCTTGGAGGTGCTGTCGGGCGTGCCGGACGCGTGTGCTGATCGCAGGAGAACGGTCGTGGCGCTGAGCAGTCGCATCGTCGCGCTCCAGCAGCCAGATGACCCGCTCAGACAGGTTCCGCTCCGGATCTGCGAGCGCGGCGAGCAGCCGACCGCTGTCATCAGCATCGAGCGGCCCAGCGACTGCGGCGACGGCCAAGCCTCCACCGAGGACACCGACAGCCTTGAGGGCGTCGCGCCGCTTCACCGCATCCTCCTTCTTGCGTCCAGTTCTGGCTGAGCCTATCCGAGCCACGCGACACCACCAACCACAGAAACGGTTTACACCTGATCAGCTCGGCTGGTAGGAATTAGCCGATATAGCGCGTTATCCTCGTGCAGGACTAAAGCGTATAAGAGCACTATGACTGAGGATGCCGATACAGTCGGATCGCTGATCAAGCGGGCACGCCGACGCAAGGGCTGGTCGCAACTCCGGTTCAGCTCTGAGATTGGCCGCTCGGAGAGTTGGGTGACGAAGCTGGAAACCGGCCAGCTTCGCCTTGATAGCGCGCGGACCGCTCACAAACTCGGCAAACTCTTAGGTCTTGATCCTGCCGTACTGCTCGGCGTGGCTGACCGGCCCGCTGTCAACCCAGAACCAAACGCTATCACTGTCGAGATCGTCGCTGGCGCCGCGGAGCTTCAGGTTAAGCTCACCCCGCCTAACAGCGAGCAGAGCGCCGACGAGGAACAGGACGGTGACGTGCGGCGGCGGCAGTTCATCGAACTCTCGTCAAAACTCGCAAACGGCCTGCTTGCATGGCAGGTACTCGGCGCCGATCGCATTGAACGGCTTCTACGGACTCTTGGACCCGCAGTTCACCTCGATGACCAGGCCGTGGAGGATTCTGCGGCAGTCGCTTCGATCTGGCACCGGTCGTACTGGACGATCCCAGCGGCGACCCTGCTGCCCAAGGTCGAGGGCCAGCTTGCGATCGTCGAGCAACTCCGGTCGGTCGCGAACACAGATGCGCACCGCACCCACTTGGCGGTGATCGAGGCGGGGCTTGCTCGCCTCGCTGGCGTCATCAACGCCCAGGACCGTCAGGATCGCACCTCGGCTCGCGGCTACTATCACCGAGCGCTCGAACTCGCCGACGCCACCGACCATCACCAGTTGGCCGCCTACGCGCTCGGCGGGATGAGCTTCCTGAACGCCTATGGCAGCAACAGCAACCCGCGTGCCGCGCTACGGCTCGCCGCCCGCGCAGCAGGCCGGGCAGACCGGACACAGCTCTTCTCACTGCGGTCATGGGTGGCACTCCTGACCGCCCACGCACACGCTGGCCTCGGCCATTCCACCGAGTGCATATCGGCGCTCGGACAGGCCCAGGATTGGTACGACAAAGGCCGGCGTCCAGACGAGCCACCCTGGATGGGGTTCCTTTCAGACGCATTCATTCGCAGCGACGAGGGTGCCTGCCTGGTCAAGCTTGGCCGGGGCCGGCAAGCCGTGGCCGTTCTCGACCAGGCACTCGGGGAGTTGCCTACTTCGTCGCTGAAGCTTCGGAGTGTCATCCTTGCCAATCGGGCGAGCGCGCTCGGCCTGTCCGGCGACCTCGATAGTGCGTGTGGCAGTGCCAGCGAAAGCTTGGCGATCGCGACCCAGATCGACTACGTCCGCGTGGTGAAACGCATCCGCGAGTTCTCCGACGCCCTGGATCCGCGCTTACAGAGTTCTCCGGTCGCCCAGGCACTCCGCGAGCAGCTCGCGATGCTCTGACCGCTCGCCGTTGGCGCCGGAACCCGATTACCACCTTGCAATGAGGTTCCGTATTGGGGTCATCACGGCCTTCTACCTTCCTCTCGAACCGTGAACGGCCCAATTGGCACACGAGTCGAGCAGGAGGTTCGGAGATTGGTAGTTGACCTGATCGAGGAGGCGACGGCCAAGCTCCGCCGTGGGGTGAGTCGTGACGAGGTTGGGCTTGCGGTGGTGAGGACGAAGTGGCTGCTGGCGGCGCTCTGTGAGGCCAGTCAGCAGCATGGGGTTGCGGTGCCGGTGGCGCTGTACCCGATCATCGACGCGTTCCCGAGGTGGTTCGTGGTCCTCGCGGGCACCGGCCAGCCGGTACCGGCACCGGCCCAGGACCATCAGCGCCAACCTGCGCTGGCGGAAGGCGAGGCGCCTGGCTGGGGCGCCTAATCCCCCACCCCAGCCAGGCGGGGCATGGGCCGGCGGCGAGATCGAGCGGACGGTGGGTCCGGGACTCTCTCTCCGCCGGCCCACCCCCGGGCGCTTCGGCTACTCGGCGACGTTGACGGTGACGTAGAGGCCTTGTTTGCTGGGGAAGAACTCGCGGCCTCCGATGTCCACCAGCTTCCAGTAGACCTGGCAGGAACCGGGGGCTTTGGGGGGGCGGAGGATCACGCTGATCTGGACGTGCTGGCCGGGGAGGGTGTCGGCGACCCTGACCCGGTCGGTGGAGGTACACAGGCCTGCTCCCTGGGACAGGCCCTGGCGCTGGAGATAGCGGTTGCGCCAGGGGACTGAGCCGGTGTTCTGGATCTCCCAGGTCTTGGTGAAGGGCTGGTTGACGCGGACCATCGTCCCGTCGGGGATGGTGATGTCGGCGATGAACTTGTCGTCGTCGCCGGGAACCAGCGGGCGGGGCTTCACCGCTTGGGCCGGCTTGGCGGCCGACGCGGCCGGGTCGGCGGCGGCACGCGGCCTGGCAGGGTGGTTCGCGCTGCCGGCCATCTGCCACACAACGATCAGGCCGAAGCTCACCACCGTTGGCGCGGCGAGCCACAGCAGCCAGCGGCGGCCTGAGCGGGAACGGGAGCCGCCACGCGGTGGCGGTGGCAACGCTGCTGGGGCTTGGTTTGGACGGAGCTGGGACGCGAGTTCGTGCCAGCGTGCCTCCCATGCGGTGACGTCGCCGCCGCACGTCGCGACGTAGGCGAGGGTCACCGCGAGGCTCGGCAGTTCCGTGCCGCTGGCCGCGTGGGACAAGGCGGTGCGGGAGAAGTGCGCGCGCTTGGCCAACTCCCGGTAGCCGATGCCGCCGCCGGCCTGGCGCAGCTCGCGGAGGTCGAACGCGAAGCGGGCCAGCGGCCCGTCATCCGGATCTACAGGTCGTTCAGGTCGTGCCATACGTAACTCCGGTTGGTCACGGATTGGTTGGCAAGCGTGAAAGCCCTGATGGACAACTATAGGACAACCACCCAAGCAAGTATAACCAGGCATACCAGGCACCAGCCGAGAAGTGACGCCGTAGGCCGGCGCGATCGATCAGTGGGGAGTCCGTGTCCGCAGAATCCGTGTCCGCAGAACAAGTGACTTGCCAGGCGACTATCTGTGTTCGATCATACCTGCCCGACGATGGTAGGAAATGAGCGTATCAGCGTAGATTTCCGAGTTCTCGGCTCGCTTGAGGTCGTCCGGGATCGGCACGTCCTGGCCTTGGAGGGCCCCAAGCAGCGCGCGCTGCTGGCGTGCCTGCTGCTGCAGGCGAACGAGCTGGTCTCGAACAGTCAGCTGGTGGATGCGCTGTGGGCGGCGGCGCCACCGGTCAGCGCGCGGGGGACCCTGCAGAGCCACGTCATGCGGCTCCGCAAAGCGTTGAGCCGGCTGGGACCGGACGGTGCGGGTGCGCTTGGCGGGCGCCTGCTGACTCGGCCCTCGGGCTATCAGATGGTGGTGTATCCGGGAGAGCTGGACCTGCACCGCTTCGGGTTGCTGGTGGAGGAGGCGCGGGATGTCCTGGCCGAGGGGCTGCTGGAGCGGGCCGCCCTGACGTTCCGCGCCGCGCTGGCGCTGTGGAAGGGCTCTGCCCTTGAGGGCGTGCCGTCCGACCTGCTGCAGAGCACCCTCGTGCCGAAGCTGGAGGAACAGCGCCTCACCGTGACCGAGGAGGCCATCGACGCCGAGTTACGGCTTGGCCGGCATGCCAAGCTCGTCGCGGAGCTGGAAGGGCTGGTGCAGCTGCACCCGTCACGCGAGCGGCTGCAGGGCCAGCTGATGCTTGCGCTGTACCGTTCCGGGCGCCAGGTCGAGGCGTTGGAGGTCTACCGCAGGGCGCGGCGCTGGCTGGTCGACGAACTCGGCCTGGAGCCATCCCCCAGGTTGATGCGCTTAGAACAAGCTGTGCTGGCAAGGGACCCGGCCCTGGACCTGGACCAGGTGCGGGTGCAGGCGCAGGCTGACGAGCCTGCGGTCAACGGTCCCGCCAGCGTGCCGACGGCGACACCGCCGCCGACACCGGCCGAGCTGCCATGCGACCTGGCCGACTTCACCGGCAGGGAGGCGGCGACCACCCAACTGCTGCAGGCACTGACGCCGGCTGGCGTGCCGGTCGGCGGTGTCGCCGTGGTCATGGGCCAGGGTGGGATCGGGAAGACGACCCTCGCGGTTCACGTCGCCCATCAGCTGCGCCAGCATTTCCCCGACGGCCAGTTGTTCGTCAACCTCCAGGGTGTGCAACAGCGGCCGCTCGACTCGGGTGGGGTCCTGGCCCAGTTCCTGCGCGCCCTCGGCATCGACGGGAGCACCATCCCAGACGGCGTCGACGAGCGGGTCCGCTTATACCGGGGCGTCGTGGCCGACCGGCGGCTGCTGGTGGTGCTCGACAACGGCGCCAACGAGGCCCAGGTCCGCCCGCTGCTGCCGACCGGCGCCAAGTGCGCCACCTTGGTCACCAGCCGCTGGCCGCTTGGTGGCCTGGACAGCGCGCGCACGGTGCGGCTGGACTCCCTCACCCAGGCGCAGGCCGTGACGCTGCTGGAGAAGATCGTCGGACCGGAGCGGGTGGCACCCCAGGTCACCCACGCGCACCAGATCGCCCGGCTCTGCGGGCTGCTGCCGCTCGCGGTCCGTATTGCGGGGGCCAAGCTGTCCACGAAGCCCCACTGGACGCTGGCAGAGTTCGCCGTCGCGCTGGAGGACGAGCGCAGCCGGCTCGACGCACTCACAGCGGGGGACCTCGAGGTCCGCGCCAGCCTGCTGTTGAGCTATCACCACCTACCCGCTCCCGACCAGCAAGCCGTGGCACTGCTCGGGTTGTTGTGGTCCGGGGACTTCGCGGTCTGGCTGGCAGCGGCCGCGCTCGGCGTGGAACCCGGCGCCGCGCAGGACACCGTCGAGCGGCTGGTAGACCAGCAGCTGCTGGAGGTGGCGGGACGGGATGCCGCAGGGCAGCTGCGCTACCGCTTCCACGACCTCACCCGCCTGGTCGCCCGGGAGCTGCTCCAGCTGCAACCGGCGGCGCGTCGCCGCGTCGCTGGCAAGCGCGCGCTCGAGGCCTGCGCCACGCTGGCGGCCGTGGCGTCCGGGCGTCTGGAGGCCCGCACCCCCGCCCCAGCCGACGGACCGCGACTGGCCGGCCAGCTGGGCAGGACCTGTCCCGACCGCACCCTTGCGATGGTCCGCGACGACCCACTGAGGTGGTTTGCGGCCGAGCGAGCCGTCCTCGTCGCGGCGGTGGACCACGCCGTCACGGTCGGCGCCGTGTCGCAGGCATGGCGGCTGGCCCGCGTCCTGGCCGCCTTCTTCGAAGTTCGCGCCCACTGGGACGACTGGCACCACACCCACCAAGTGGCCCTCGACGCCGCCCGCGCCGGCCAGCACCGCGACGGTGAGGCGGCGATGCTCCGCGGGCTGGGCGTTCTAGCGGTCGACCGCGGTCATTACGACAAAGCCCTGGAAACCTATGAGCTGGCTGTCCGCGCCGCCGAAGAACTCGGGGACAAGGCACTGCTGGCGGTGATCGAGCGTGGCCTCGCCGATGCCTATGCGGGGACCGGCCGCCCCGACGACGCGATCACGCATTACCACACCGCACTGGCCATGAGCCGAACGATTGACGACGCAGCAGGTGAGCTGGAAAGCCTCTACGGACTGGGGCTGACCTACCACCGCGAGCTTGGCCGGCTCGACGAGGCAGCCGCCTGCCTCGAGCACGTCCTCGCGATCACCCGCGGTGCCGACGAGCACCGCTTCCTGGCCGCCTACACGCTTGCCACCCTCGGCGCGGTGCAACTCGATCGTCACGCGCTCGATGCGGCCACCGCATGCTTCGACGATGCGCTGCAACTCGCCCGCGAGTTCGGCGACCCACGGGCCGAGGCCTACGCCATGCGCGGCCATGCCGACGCCCTCCAGCAGGCCGGCCGCCTTCGCGACAGCGAGGCACTGTTGCGGGAGGTCCTCGCCCTGGTGCGTCGGCACGGCGAGGATGTCGGGGAGGCGCTGACCCTGCGGCGGCTGGGCGCCGTCCTGGGGGAACTCGGCAGCCTCGACGAAGCCGCCGTCTGCCTGCACACGGCCATGGCCATCGCGACAGCGGTCGGCCACCGCCGCCTCGTCGCCGAGACGCTCTACGCTCGCGGGGTCCTCGACCAGCGGCAGGGGAAGCTCAGCGACGCCGCCGAGGCGCTGGAACAAAGCCTCGCGCTCTCCCGCCAGCACCACCGCCGCCTGCTGCACGCCGAGGCAGCGCACCGCCTCAGCCAGGTCCTGGAGCGGCTCGGCCATCGCGACCGTGCTCGGACCCTCCGCGCCGAGGCACTGCGGATCGCGCCCGACCTCGCCTTCCCCCCAAGCACGACAGACCGCCCCGCATAGCCCCGCCGCCGGGAGCCCGTGCCGCCTCCCAGCGATCCCCTGTCAGCGATCTGCCAGCGATCTGCCAGCAGACTCGCGCCACGATGTCGCCGCTGTACAGGGATGGGATTGGAGGTCCTGATGAACGCATCTGCCCGCATGACCGGACGGGTACGACGTCTGGCGCTCGGGCTGTTCCTGCTTGCCAGCCTCACCGTGGTCCTGGCGAGCCCGGCGCACGCCGCGCCCGAACCGTCCGCCGCGCCACTCCCCCAGGCGGCCTGCGCCGGAGGTGTTTGTATCACCCTGGTGGCAGTAGGCGGCGGGACGGTCGACGTGGAGACGTTCGCGATTCCGCCGATTCCGCAGGAATTCATCTGTGGCGTGTTCACGCTGACGGTCACCGGGCCGCCCGCCGTTGCGCACAGTCCCGTGGAGTGCGGCGGCGGCTTGCTTGCGCTACCGCACTACCGGTTCGGGCCGTTCAACGCCGCAGCCGGAACCGTGTTCTGTGCGCAGTTCTCATCGCCCCTCACCCCAGGAAGGCCATGCGTGCTCTGGCTCGGGGGTTGATGAGCACTTCAGTCGACGGCTTTCAGTCATGAACGGAGGTGAGGGGAACGACCAGCCGCGAGGCGCTCCGCCCGCGGCCAGCGCGTCGACATCCGTTGCAGTACTAGAAGGAGGATCAGTATGAGTGTTGCCGTCGCTCACGGATTGGAGGACGGGGCGCTGCGCGGCACGATCGCCGTGCAGACCGCACTCGCCGATCTCCGCGAGCTGATCTACTCGCGGGCGGTTGCCAAGCGGTGGAACGACAGCGAGATCGGCCCCGGCATCGTGGTCGTCGTCGTCGCGCTCGCGATCGTCGCTGGGCTCATCACCCTCGCCTACCTGACGTGGCTATGCGTGTCCAACGGCCACGATGGCTGGAACGGGAGCCTGAGCGTCCAGGAGCACGCGCCGAACTGGTGGGACGCCACCATCAGGGTCGGCTGCTTCTAAGGAAAGGATAGGAGGAGATCGTGGAGGACTTCCCTGCAGCCCTCGAGGTCCGTGGACTGTGCAAGCGCTACCGCCATTTCACCGCAGTCGACGAGGTGTCGTTCTCGGTCGGCGATGGTGAGGTGTTCGGCCTCCTCGGCCCCAACGGCAGCGGCAAGTCCTCCACGCTCCACAGCATCACCGGCGTCGTCGAGCCCACGGCCGGTTCGATCACGATTGGCTGGGCCGACGCCGGCACCCCGGAGGCGAAGCGACTGACTGGCTTCGTCCCCGACGACCTCGCGCTGCCCACCAGCCTGACCGGGCGCGAATACCTCGCGCTGCTGGCCAGTCTGCACCGGACGAGCAGCGCTGAGCGCCGCGACTTCCTGGTCGACGCCTTCCGGCTGCGGCCCGCCCTCGGCAAGCTGCTCGGCGAGTACTCGCACGGGATGAAGCGAAAGCTCCAGCTGGTCGGCGCGCTGCTGCACGCCCCCCGCCTGCTCATCCTGGACGAGCCGTTCCAGGGCCTGGACCCGCAGGCGACCGTCATGGTGCGCACCATCATCGAGCTGCTCACCAGCGACGGCGGTGCGGTCCTCGTCGCCACCCACGACCTGCGGGCCGCGCAGGAGTACTGCGGGCGGGTCGCGATCCTCGCCGCCGGCAGGGTGGTCGCCTCCGGGGCGCCAGCGGCGCTGTGCGAGCAGCATGGGCGGCCGTCGCTGGAGGAAGTGTTCCTCGCTGTCACCGGCCTGGAACCAGCGACCAGCGCCTTCCGCGCGGCGCTGGAACGCCTGCTGCGCGGGGAGCCGGCGCCGGTCGCGGGCAGTCTCGTCGCCAAGGCTTGTTGAGTTTGGAGGGTGTGACGATGCGTCAGCTCAGGATTGTCGGTGCACTCGTCGTGGCGCTGATCGGCGCCGTCGCGATCGTGTGGATCGCGGCGATGGCCTCCATCATGTATGCGGTGTCCAGCCACAACACCATCTGGATCCCGGGCCTCACGCTGGGCGGTCCCAGCATCCTCGCCTGGATCGCCGGCCTGGCGCTGCTGCTGTGGCTGCCAACGCTGCTGCTGCGCCGCAACCGAAGCGGCAGCGACGACGGCGATCCAGGCGAGGCCCGCGACGGTATCCGCAACGGTGCCCACCATGGTTGAGGAGACCATTGCGGTCGCGGTGGCGGTGTTCCGCTGCTGGCGCAACGATCTGCGCCGCACCTTCGACGGATCCGCGGCACCTCCTCGCGTGCTGGCGGCGGTGGTGGTCGCCGCCGCGGCCGGCTGGTGGATCCTGGGCCTGTCGACGCTGCGCACCGCGTTGCCGCCGCTTGATCCCGCGACGGTCAGGCTGGCCACCGACCGGCTGCTCCTCGCCGCCTTCATGTCCGCCGTGGCGCTGGCCGGGCTGCTCACGGTGGTGACACTGAGCATCACCCCGCCGAGGACGGCGCTTGGCGACCTGCTCGCGGTGCAGCCGCTCAGCCGAGGACGGCGCCGCCTTGCCTTGGAGGCGCCCGGTCACGTGCTGGCCATCGGTGCTGCGCTGGCCTTGTCGGGACCCGCCGTGGTCATGACGCTTCGGCTCGGGCGCTGGCCGTGGCCTGTCGTCCCACGGATTGTGCTGGGCCTGGTGCTGTTCGCGCTGCTCGGCTCGCTGGCCTGCGCCGTGCTGTACCAGGCTGGCGTGCTCCTGATCGCCCGCATGCTGCGCCTGCCCTTGCCACTGGCGCGATCGGTCGTCGCCCTGCTGCTGGTGGTCGCGATCGGCCAGCAGGTGCTGGTGCTGTTCAAGGTGGAGCTGCCAGCCGCGGCGGTGGTCGGCCGCGGCGTGGTCGCGCTCAGCCTGCCCCTCGTCGGCACCCCGGCGCACGCCCTTCTGGCGCTGGGCGGGCTGCTGGTGCTGGTCGGGATCGCCGGCTCGCTGCTGTGGGCACTGCTGGACGTCCGGCCAGCCAGCACGGCGCCGGCGCTGAAGGTGGCGGTCGGCCTGCCGCCGCTTGGCATCCAGCGGCTCGTGCGGGTTGACCTGGAGGCTCGGCAGTGGATCCGCTTCCCCTACAACGCGAGTGTCAGCGGGCTGCTGCTCGGCACCGCCGCTGCCGCCGCGCTGTTCAGCGGCCGCCACGGCGGGGCCTGGCCAACGGAGCTCACCTTGCTGCTGCTGTTGACCGCTGAGGTCGGCGTCGGCGGGTATGGCGCGACCTGGGCGCACCACTGGCTCTACCGTTCCTCGCCCGGGTCGCCCAGCGCGTGGGTGGCGCCGAAGCTCGCCGCGACGACGGGTTGGTGGGCCCTGATGGTGGCGGGCGTGTCCGGGCTGGCCGCGCTGCTGGCGAACTGGCAGAGCGGGGTCCTGCTGTCGGTGCTGCCGCAGATGGCAGTCGTCTTCGTCGCGGGTTCGCTGGCGGGCCTCCTTTTCCCGGCGGAACGGCTGCCTACCGGCTCGGCGGCCGGGCTCGTGAGCGTGATCTGGTTGCCTGACCATTTGCATGACAACCGGGACGGCGCTGGCGCGGTAGCTCGCATCAACCCGGGCGTCACCGTCCACCTTGAGCAGGGGTATCTCACCGACGAGGTGCAGGGCCGGCGCTTCGAGCTGGATCCCGCCCAAGTTGCCGTCCTGCACCGCCTGCTCGCTGACGACGACGCCGGTGGCGCCGCCCTCGGCGACGGCGACGGCGGCGTGCTCTGCTTGCGGGAGCTGCTCTCGTACGGCGTCGTGCGTGTCGACCTGCCGCGAAGGGTCCGCGTGGCCGGGTGGTGGCAGGCGGTGCACGCGGGCGACGACCAGGGGCTGCGAACGATGCGGCTGCTGCGCGAGGTGCGCGTCCTCGTCCAGGGCTGGTCGCTGATGAGTGTCGCCGCCGCTTGCGTGCTCGCCGTGGCACGGCGCTGCCGCCTGCCGCTGCTGGTCGCCACAGCCACGGCCGCCGCTCTGGCGCTGCCCGTCACCGGCACTGGGGTGCCGCTGCGCGTCGCCCTGGCGCTGGCAGCCCTGCCAGCGCTGGTCGTCGCGAGCGTCGGCCTGCACGAAGCCGGACACCTCTACGTCCTCCGCAGGCTCATGCGTGACCGGCGTTGCGGGGCACTCCAGTTCGGCCGCTGGAAGGCATCGATCATCCGCCCGCCCCTGGACGCCTCCCGCCTGCTGCTGGTGGCGCTGGCAGGTCCGCTGTTCGCGGGAGGAACCGGGCTGGCCGGGATGATTGCCTTCCTGCACAACCCCGTGCTCGGCCCGGCGCTGATGGTCCTCACATCGTGGCACCTGGCCGGCTTGGCGCCGCTGTCCACCGACGGCCGCCAAATCCTCCGCGCCCTCCTCGGCCATGGCGAGCTCACACTCGGGCTCTAGACGTCGCGGTCGAAGACCTGGTCGGCGATGGCTTCCAGGGCGAGGCGGGCGGGGCCCTGCGGGAGGGGGGTGAGGGCGGACTTGGCGCGGGCGACCTCGGCTTCGGCGGCGCGGCGGGCCTCGGCGAAGGTCGGAGAGGAGCGGAGCAGGGCGAGGGCTTCCTCGACGGCGCCTTCGGCGGTGGGGCTGGTCGGGGCGGAGGCGGCGTGGAGGAGGCGGGTGAGGCGGTCGGCGTCGGGGCCGCCAGCGCGCAGCAGGTAGAGGACGGGGAGGGTATGGAGGCCGGCGCGCAGGTCGGTGCCGGGCTGCTTGCCGGCGACGCCGGCCTCGGCAGTGATGTCGAGGAGGTCGTCACCGAGCTGGAAGGCGACGCCGACTCGTTCGCCATACTCGGTCAGGGCCTTGACGATCCCGGGAGGCGCGCCGGCGAGCTGGGCGCCGAGGCGGCAGGCGGCGGCGATCAGGGCGCCGGTCTTGTCGGTGAGGACGCCGAGGTAGTGCTCGACCGGGTCCTGGCCGTCGAGGGGGCCGCGGACGTCGCGGATCTGGCCCTGGACCAGCCGGGTGATCGCGTGCGCGAGGATCCTGGTCGGCTCGGTGCCGAGGTCGGCGGTGAGCTCGGAGGCGCGGGCGAACAGGTAGTCGCCGGTGAGGATGGCGATCTTGTTGTCATAGCGGGCGTTGGCCGAGCGGGCGCCGCGCCGGACCTCGGCCTCGTCCATGACGTCGTCGTGGTAGAGGGTCGACAGGTGAGTCAACTCGATTGCGGCCGCTGCGCCGGTCACCTTGGGCTTGCCCGGGTCGCCGAGATGGGCGCTGAGCAGCACCAGGGTCGGCCGGAAGCGCTTGCCACCGGCACTGACGAGGTAGCCGGCGGCCTCCTGGACGAACGGGTCGGCGGTGGAGACGGCGTCGCGCAGGGCCGCCTCGACCCGCTCCAGACCCTCGCGGACACTCGCCTCGATCCCAGCGAGCTGCTCTCTGACCTC
>WNGG01008897.1_pt1 | contig 11912 bp, 12 predicted proteins | sample 5400661 | NCBI WGS metagenome assembly WNGG01 (sample SAMN13153372, study PRJNA577476) | soil metagenome | isolation source: 100 cm soil or saprolite under Garry oak tree replicate 1 | place: USA:California | collected 2016-06-15 | reverse complement strand
CGACGCGGCCCACGGCGCCGCCCGCACGGGCGATGCCGATCGCGGTGAGCATCGCCTGGTCGGTGCCGACGCACTCCAGGACGCAGTGGACGCCGAAGCCGCCGGTGAGCTCGCGCACCCGTGCGACCGCCTCTTCCCCACGCTCGCTCACGACGTCCGTCGCGCCGAACGCCTTCGCGAGCGCGATGCGATCGGGACGGCGGCCCAGGATGATGATCCGCTCGGCGCCGAGGCGGCGCGCGGCGATGACACCGCACAGGCCGACGGCGCCGTCACCGAGGACGGCCACGTTCTTGCCTTGACCGACCCTCGCGGCACGGGCCGCGTGATGGCCCGTCCCCATCACGTCCGAAAGCGTGAGCAGCGATGGCATCAGGGCATCGTCCTCGCCGACCGGCAGGACGACGAGCGTGCCGTCTGCCTGGGGGACGCGCAGCGCTTCGGCCTGGGCGCCGGGGACCTCAACCGTGCCGAAAAACCCGCCGTGGACGCACGAGGTGTGGAGTCCCTCATGGCAGAAGACGCACGTGCCGTCGGAAAAGGCGAACGGCATCACGACGACGTCGCCGACCTTCAGGGTGCGCACGTCCGCGCCGACGGCCGCGACCACGCCGATCGCCTCGTGGCCCATGCGGCGGCCGGTCTCGCCCGGCTCCATCAGCTTGTACGGCCAGAGATCGCTCCCGCAGATGCAGGCGCGGCTAACGGTGACGAGCGCGTCCGCAGATGCAGGCGCGGCTAACGGTGACGAGCGCGTCGGTCGGGTCGATCAGGCGGGCGTCGGGAACGTTCTCGATGCGAACGTCTCCGGCGCCGTACAGGACGGTCGCGCGCATCGCGATCTACCTAGCCTTTGATCCGGCCTGGTATTGCGCGTCGCTGACCTTCTCCATCCAATCCACGGCCTTGCCATTGAGCTGTTCCTGAATGGCGATGTGCGTCATGGCCGTCGTTGGCGTCGCACCGTGCCAGTGCTTCTCACCCGGCGGGATCCAGACCACGTCACCCGGCCGAATCTCCTCGACCGGCCCTCCCCAGTATTGCGCGCGGCCGGAGCCGGCCGTCACGATCAACGTCTGGCCGAGCGGGTGCGTGTGCCATGCCGTCCGGGCTCCGGGCTCGAACGTGACGGCGGCACCGGCCACGCGTGCGGGATCGGGGGCCTGGAACAGCGGGTCGATGCGTACCGTGCCGGTGAACCACTCAGCGGGCCCTTTGCCGGATGGTTGTGAGCCACTGCTCTTGATGTCCATTGGGCCAATCGTAACGGGACCGTGGGCGCCTGAGTAGCCGGAAAACTGAACACTGTCACTGCCAGCCACTGTTCCCTTGGCGTCTGGGAACTCTTCTGATGACTGTCCACTGGGATCTGAGTACCGCTTTAGGAGGGCCATCGCTAAGTTACCACTCGCGCCACCGTAGCTCAGTGGTAGAGCTCTCGATTCGTAATCCCGCACGGCCAGCGCATCCCAGGGCTGGCCGTTGTGTTTTCAGCGACTTCGGCGACGCGAGCGACAGCCGGCGCCAGCCAGCAACGGCGGCGTTGGCACCACCATTGGCACCGCGGCCCGCGCGGATAGACCGTCAGAGCCCTGTCTGTGAAACAGGGGCACGGTTCTTCTTCCGTGCCCCGTCTCTTTCCCTAAGAGCCTTCTTGGCGCGTGCTGGCCCTATATCCTACTCTGAATCAGCGCTCCCCGCTTGAAGCGGATGTACAGCCACGCCATCGGGACCACGAGCGTGCCGGCGGCGAGCACCGTGAGGGCGATGAGCACCACGGAGAGCAGCACTGCGCGCTGCGATGCCGCCACCGCCTGGAGCATGGCATCGTCCTGGCGCGTCATGACGACGATCATCGCCTGCCGACCCGCTTCGTCTATCCCCGCAGCGGTCGCCTCCAGTCCCTGAAGCACGGTGCCGATGAGCCGCTGGAATCCCGTGTCCGCCACCGACGCGCGGAGCGCCTCCAGCTGGCCTCTGAGCGCGGCCCGGATCTGGTCCCGCAGCGCGACCGACTCGGGATTCCTGAGCTGGGGATCCTCGCTGGCCACGAGCTGCTGCCACGTCTGGAGGGCCGCGTTGTAGCCGTGCAGGGTGAACATGGTACGGCGCGCGAGATCGACCGTCGCGTTGGCCCCGCGCAGGGAAGAGATCAGCACGCCCCCGATGACGAGCGCGGCGATGAGGCAGGCGGCGGAGATCGAGACCGCGATGCCCGGGCGGATGAAAGTGTAGTCCTTCAATGCCATCGCGAACGACCCACGCGGCGTCGAGGGACGGGGCGGTGGCATGGTCATGTGTGGCCTCGGGGCTGGGGGACGCGATACGCTACCCGCCATTGTCCGGGGTGTCAAACCCTTCTGTCGCCCCCGGTGGGGGAGGCGTAAGTTGGCTTGCGTGGCTCACTCTCCGGTCCCATGATCGAGCTCCTCGCGCGCCTGGCTCGCCCCTGGGCGGACGTCTACGCCCAGAGCTCCGCGTTGCAGACGACGCTCACCTTCCTCCACCTCGCGGGCATCTTTCTGGGCGGCGGCTTCGCCATCGCCACCGACCGGGAGACGTTCGTGGCCGCAGTCGCGCGCGCCTCAGGGCAGATGCGACACTTGGCCCATCTCCACACGATCCACCGCCCGGTCATGCTGGGGATCGCGCTCGCGCTGGGCAGCGGGTTCCTGCTGTTCGCCGCCGACATCGAGACGTTCGCGCGCTCGGGGGTGTTCTGGCTGAAGATGTTGCTGCTCGCGCTGCTGCTCGCGAACGGCTACGTGCTGTCACGCACCGAGACGACCATGCGTCTCACGACGCCGGACTCGCCCGCGCTATGGGCCCGCTTGCGGCTGATCTCCGGCATCAGCGTGGGCCTGTGGCTTGCGCTGATCCTCGCCGGCACCCTGCTCATGACCCAGGCATGACCGACTCTCACCTTCCACCTCCCGACTGTTGCGCCGAGTGCGCGTCGCGGCGCGACTTCGTGCGAAGCACCGCCTGGCTGGTCGCGGCCCTCGCTGCGGGACCGCTTCCCATCCGGTTCGGCCGCGCGCTCCGCGCCCTCGGCGACGAAGCGGTGTATGCGCTGCCCACCGAGGACGGCGTGCTCATCGACCGGGAGCGCGCCGTGATCCTCGCCCGGTTCCGCAGCCGGGTCTACGCCTTCGTGCTGTGGTGCCCGCATCAGCGCACGGCGTTGCGCTGGCAAGAGGAGGCGGGCCGCTTCGAATGCCCGAAGCACCACAGCAAGTACCAACCCACGGGGCAGTTCATCGAGGGGCGCGCCACCCGCGGGATGGATCGCTACGCCCTGCGCCGCCAGGGCGACACGGTCGTGGTGGATCTGGGCACGGTCTCCCAACAGGACAAGGATTCCACAACGTGGGCCGCGGCGGTTCTCGAGCTCTAGTCCCCTGGAGTCTCGGCGCTGCGCTGCTTGGGATGTCGGCCTGCGCGCCGCAGGCCGCCCCACCGGCCGTAACGGCGGCGCCGAGTGTTGCAGTCCCCCCTCCGCCCCCGCCCAGCGGGCCGCTGGCCACCGAGACCGAGTACCTGGGGTGGAAATACTTTCAGGTCTACTGCGCCCGTTGCCACGGGGAGGACGCGCTCGGGAGTCTTGCGGCGCCCGATCTCACGTACGCCCTCTCGCCCGAGGGCGGCGTCACGCGCGACAGCTTCGCGATCGTGGTACGCAACGGCACCACCTCCAAGGAGATGCAGGGGTTCGCGCGATTGCTGGACGATTCGCTGATCGGTGCGATCTTCGCGTACGTCGAGGCGCGCAGCCAAGGACGGCTGGGGCGGGGGCGCCCAACTCGGGCGCCCATATAGCTCCGCGGTGCCGCGCCGAAGCGGTGGAGTACCGCCTGGAGCAGCAGGTCGCTAAGTTAGGGGCCGCACCACCGCGCCACCGTAGCTCAGTGGTAGAGCTCTCGATTCGTAATCGAGCGGTCGTCGGTTCAAATCCGACCGGTGGCTCTCTGCCTTAGCCTTCTCCCGCGATCGTGACCTTGATCCCCTTGGCCTTGAACTGGCCGAGGAGCCCGGCCTTCTCCACCGACTTCATATAGGCCTCGTCCGGCTCGACGACGCCCTTCTCGACCAGATCGAACAGCGCGTCGTTCAGCGTGTGCATGCCCAGCTTCTTGCTCGTCTGAATGATCGAGGGGATCTGGAACGTCTTCGCCTCGCGGATCAGGTTGGAGACCGCGGGCGTGCTGAGCAGGATCTCCCGCGCGGCCACGCGGCCGCCGCCCTTCCGCTTGCACAGCGTCTGGGCGATGACGCCCTTCAGCGACTCGGAGAGCATCACGCGGATCTGCGCCTGCCGGTCGGCCGGGAACTGGTCGATCATCCGATCCACGGTCGAGGCCGCCGTCGTCGTGTGCAGGGTGCCGAAGACGAGATGCCCGGTCTCGGCCGTCTCGATGGCGATGGCGATCGTCTCGAGATCGCGCAGCTCGCCCACGAGCACGATGTCCGGGTCCTCGCGCAGCGCGGCGCGCAGCGCCGACTTGAAGCTCTCGGTGTGTACGTGGACCTGGCGCTGGGTGATGAGGCACTTCTTGTTCTCGTGCACGAACTCGATCGGATCTTCGATCGTGATGATGTGGTCCGAGCGCTCGCGGTTGACGAGGTCGATGAGCGCGCACAGCGTCGTGGACTTGCCCGAGCCCGTGGGGCCGGTCACCAGCACCAGTCCCTTGGTCAGGTAGCACAGCGCCTGGACTTCCTTGGTGAGTCCCATCTCCTCGACGGTGACGACCTTGGCCGGGATGACGCGGAACACCGCCACCGGGCCCCGGCGGTCGCGCGCCGCATTGACGCGGAAGCGGGCGAGCCCGGTGATCTCGTAGGCGAAATCGGTATCCCCCGTCTCCTTCCACTCGCCGCGGTTCAGCTCCGGCATGATCGAGAGCACCAGGAGGTCGAGCTCCGCCGGGGTGAGCGCGTTGCCGCGGATGCGCACCAGGTCGCCGCCGGTGCGGAAGATCGGCGGCTCTCCCACGCGCAGATGCAGGTCCGAGCTCCCCGACTTGACCAACGACTTGAGCAGCTCGCCGAGCCGCTGCTCGGCGGCTTGGTATTGTGAGTCGGCGAACTCTCCCGGCAACGCGCCGGCAGAGCCCGCCGCCGGAGGCGCCAGCGGCGACTCCACTATGGGCGCCGCCGCGATCGCCGAGGGGCGTGGGGGACGGGGCGGGGCGGCCACGGGCTCGGCGGGCGGTGGTGGCGCCGGGCGCGGCGCGGCGGCGGGCCGCACCGCCGTCACCTCCGCGGCCGGCGGAGCGGGGGCGGGGGGGGCCGCCGCGCGCGGGACGTGGGTCACGACGGCGGTCAAGCGGCCGTGGTCGGGCACGATGCGGATCTTGAGCAGCCCGCGGCCGGCGGCGTACTCGAATTCCGTCTCGTGCTTCTGGTCGATCTTGTCGGCGGAATCGGAGGGCGCGATTTCGGCGAGCAGGGCGTAGATATGCGCGTCGGTGAGCGGCTGCTTGCTCACCTTCCGCGGTTTCCCGCCCTTCACCATGGTCACGGGCTCGTCGGGCAGCAGGTACAGCTGCTCGGCCTGCTCGCGCAGGAAGACGTCGAGGAACGGGTCGAGCCGGGCGGCCATCGGCTAATCCTTGGGACGCGCGTACAACACGTGCGCGCGGTTCAGGTAATGCGTGCCGTCCTCGGCCGTGACGGCGAAGAACGGCTCGGGCGTCGCGTTCAGGTAATCGAGCAGCCGCGAGTGCTGCTCGGGCAGCTCGACGTGCGCCCAGCCGTGCAGCGTGGAGCCGTCGGCGAGCACCACCTCGACCGCGACCAGGCGCGCCGCGGTGCGGCGGGCGGGGTCGTCGATGAGATCACTCTTGGCGACGCTGAGCGAGATGGTCTGCGCCTTGCTGACCAGCAACACCGGCTGCGCTGCTCCCTTCCCGTTGCCGCTGGGCCGGAAGGCGAAGAAGCCCTCGGCGCGGTTGAGCATCTCGAGCGCCGTCTCGGGACCGGCGTGCTGGGACACGCGCGACATCAGGTACACCTCCCCTGCCTGGACGTCGCCTTGCGCGAGGCGCAGGTGGGCGGGCATGGACGCGCGGGGGAGCGAGAAGGTCGACATGAGACGAATACTAGAGGCGTGGAGTGAAGGCGTCTAGGAAAAGCGTGGAGGAGAAGCGTGGAGGAGAGGCGTGAGAAGGGAGGGTACGAATCCCCCACACGCCGTCCCTCAACGTCTTCCCTCAACGTCTCTTCTCAACGTCTTCTCTCAACGTCTTTGCTCAGCGTTGCTGGTGATGATCCGGTCGCGGGCTATCATTTGGTCGGACGGAATCCGCCACGTGCGGACGAGCGCCCACCACGAGTCGGGCCGGATGCGCACGTCGGCCACGCGCCGGTGCACGGCCGCCATGCTGGTCGGCGCGAACAGCCAGATGCCGGGGGCGTCGTCGTCGAGCACACGCAGCGCGTCGCGCCACGCGGCAAGCGTCGCCGCGGGCCCGCCGGTGGTGTTCGTCGCGCGGGCCAGTGCACGGTCGAATTCCGGGTTGACGTAGCGCCCGTAATTTGCCTTGCCGAATCCCGCCTTGGTCCATGTGTCCGCGAGGTTTGCCGAGGGCGTGGGGTCGGTGGCCCACGTCGCCATCACCGCGTCGAACTTGCCCGCGGTGGCGAGCTGTTGCATCACCGCGTTCTCGACCTCGTCCAGCTCCACCTGCGCCCCGATGGCCCGGAACTGCTCCTGGAGCAGGCGGGCGTACTGACGGCGGACCGCGCTCGTCGTCGGCACGAGGATGTGAAAGGCCAGCTTCACGCCGGCCCGATCCCGGATGCCGTCGCCGTCGCTGTCGCGCCAGCCGCGACGGGCCAGCAGGGCCGCGGCCCGGGCGGTGTCGTAGGGCAGGGCGCGGAGCGTCGTGTCGTCCTTCCCCTGCCACACCGGCCACGCCTGCGGTACCGGCCCCGGCGGTACGAGCGCGAGGTCATGGAAGACGCTCTCCCGCAGCCCCTCACGATCCACGGCGAGGGAGAGGGCCCGGCGCACGTCGCGGTCACCGAAGATGGGATGCGGCCGGGTGGCGGCTCCGTTGGCGGTCATGTTGAAGGCGAGGTAGCCGTAGGCCGTGCCGCGGTACGGGTAGAGCGCCAGCTGACGGGCGCCGCGCGCCCGCTCCACGTTGGCGGCAGGGCCCAGGAACTCGAGCGCGTCGGCTTCCCCGGCGATGAGCTGCGTCAGCGCCGTCGGCGGATCGGGCGTGAAGCGCCAAATCAGGCGCCGGATGTGGGGGCGGCCGAGGAAAAACGTGGAGTCGGCGGCGAGCTCGACACTCTCGCCGGGCCGCCACGCCACGAAGCGATACGGCCCGTCGCCCACGGGCGCGCGGCCGAACGGGGCGTGCGCCCACTGGTCGCGGGGGAGGCTCGCGAGCAGATGCGCCGGCAGGATGCGCATGTGATACACGGCATCGATGAACATCTCGGGGTAGCGGCGGCGGAACCGGAAGACCACGGCCAGCGAGTCCCCCGCGAGCGGCGTCACCGACCGGATGTCGCGCAGCGATTCACGGGCGGGGGCGTCGACCCGGGGATCGGTGTAGGCGTCGAAGGTGAACGCCACGTCGCGCGCCGTGACCGGCGGCCCGTCCTGCCAGCGGGCGCGCGGCGACAGGTCGAAGATGAGCGTGAGGGAATCCTGCCACTCCCAGCGCTCGGCGAGCTGGGGCTCGAAATCCCGGTCGCTCAGGGAGTTCATCTCGGGCCCCAGGTCGGCGAGCTTCAGAAAGATCTGGTCGTGGATGTCGCGGGCGACCGCCTGCTGCGTGACCGGCGGCAGCAGCAAGTCGGGTTGGCTGAAGGCGACGAAGACGAGGGTGCCGCAGTAATCCCCGCGGCAGTTGCCGGGGCGCGCGCAGCCGGCGAGCGCCAGCGTCAGGGCGGCGCCCACGGGCAGCACGCAGCGCATCAGGCGGCCTGGACGGACGGCGTCGCGGCGGCCCCGACGGAGCTCATGAAGGCGGCGTACACGTCCGGGCGCCACTGCCGGCGCTCGGACTCGATCTGGGTGAGGGCCTGCTCGCGGGTGAGGGCGGGCCGATAGCTGCGCGTCGTCGTCAGGGCATCGTAGACGTCCACGATACCGATGATCTGCGCCGCGACCGGAATCTCCTCGCCGCGGAGCTGATCGGGATAGCCGCTGCCGTCGTACTTCTCGTGGTGCCATCGGATGATCGGCTTGATGTCCCATGGAAACTCGACCGTGGCCAAGAGCTCCACGCCCCACACCGGGTGCCTCTTGATGACCTCGAACTCGTCGCGCGTCAGCCGCCCGGGCTTGTTCAGGATCTCGTGCGGGACGCGGACCTTCCCGACGTCGTGCAGGTAGGCGCCGAGCCGCATGGTGGTGCGCGCTTCTTCGTCGAAGCCGAGCTGTCCGGCGACCGCCAGGGCGTAGCGGGCGACCCGCTCGCAGTGGCCGAAGGTATAGCTGTCGCTCGACTCGATCGACTGGCCCCAGTCACGGACCACGGCCAGATACGTCTCTTCAAGCTGGGCGACCTTGCCCCCGACGTCAACCAGGTCGGCGCCGGCGTCGAGGCGGCGGAACCCGCGGTGGGCCGAGTGCAGGAGGGTCAGGGCTTCCTGGTTGCGCCCCGCGGTCTGGTAGAGCAGGGCCAGCTCGCGGGAGGCTTCGGCTTCGCTGAGCAGCGTGCCGGTGCCGACGGCCATCTCGATCGCGGCCCGCAGCCGCGATTCGGCGAGCGCCACGCGGCCCGTCTCTCGATACACCATCCCGATAACCCGGTACGCATCCGACTTGTCGCGCCGGGTCCCCAGCTGGTCGAAGATCGCCAGGGCCGCTTCCGCGTTCTGGCGCGCCTGCTCGAAATGCTGGCGGGCGAGATGCACCTCGGCGTGGTTCAGCAGGCACAGCCCCTGGAGGTGCACGTCCCCGATCACTTCGGCGAGCTCGCGGCTCTGGCGGAAGTAGCGGTCCGCGTCTTCCCACAGATGCCGGTCGGCGCTGATCATCCCCAGGTTGTGATAGGCGATCGCCAGGCCTTCCTGGTCGCGGGCGCTCTCGTAGGCCTCCAGCGAGCGCTGGTAGTGTCCCATCGCCTGGTCGTGTTGGCCCTGGATCGTCGCGAGGATGCCGAGATTCTGCTCGATGCGCGCCCGCAGCGGGGAGCTCGTGCCACCCAGCTCCAGCGCCCGGTGGAACCCCTGCCGGGCCGTGTCGATGTCGCCGTCTTCGAAATCGAATCCGGCGAGCACGTTCACCGCCTCGGCGGCGAGAACGTCGTCGCCGCTGGCGACCGCGACGTCATAGCTCTTGCGGCAGGCGTCGCGCGCCGCGGGCGACTCGCCGCGGTGATGGTGCAGCACCCCCAGCCGCCGCAGCGCCTCGGCGTGCACCGCGCGCTCGCCGCACTGGTCCGCCACGGCGATCGACTCCAGGTAACACTCCATCGCTTCGGCGACGCATCCCGCGCGCTCCTGGGCGCGCGCGTCGCTCAGCAGCTCGCGGGCGCGCCGCGTCCCGTCGGGGCGCGGTTCCCCGGACACCGGCAACAGCGTGCGGCGCGGCGGCAGCACGCCCGCTACCAGGCCACCGCGTAGCGGGAGAAGTGGTCGAGCTTTCCGGTGACCTTCTTGGAGAACAGGTTGTCGAGCGACAACAGATACGACAGGATGTTCAGGTTGTCGTCGGTGTACGCGATCTCCTTCGGCAGAATCTTGCCGAGCAGGTTGCAGTTCGCGTAGCTCATCGTCAGGGCTGCCGAGACCGTGAACCGCAGGCCCTGCGGCGTGAAGCGCACGGAGTTCACGTTCGCCGACGGCGCTACCGCCGTTATCGTCACGTTCTGCGAGAGGGCGCCCGGCGGAACCACCAGCGTGTGCGGACCCACCTGGATCGTGCCCCCCGCCGGCCCGATGACTTTCGTCGTACTCGCGTAGGGGAGGGGCGAGCATTGCAGGAGGCCGGTCGCCTGCAACAAGCCGCCGAGGAGACTGGCGTCGGGTGGGGGGACCGCGGGGGCGGTGGCGCGGTCAGGGATGCAGCTCAAGCCCGTCGCCGCCAGACCCACGAGCAGGACGGCGGCAAAAAAGGGGCGCAGGCGTTTCATGATCAAGACACTCCGGGCGACGGGTATGAGACGGGAGCTGCAGTACCCACGCTCGGGTGAGGGCGCGCACCCGACGCCCCGCAGGATAGGGACTCCCCTGTTTTCGTACTATGCGCGAGCTACCGGAAATTTCGTGACTGCGATCACAAACGACGTCAACGACCCAGGACGTATGGAGGGAGGACGTAGAGGGGAGGCGTAAGGGGACAACGTAAGTAGACGGGGCACCGGGGTGTGGGGGATCGCCGCCAGCACCATTGCCGGCAGACGAACCGCAGCCAGGGAGCCACCCCGATGCCCCTATGGGCAGTGCTGCCAAGTCGAGGGAGGCTTCCGAGAGCGGTGCGCACCTTTCTCGGCGGACCGGCGCGGGTCTCCACGACTCGCCATGCCGGCTTTCAACCCCCCAAGCTCGTACTGAGCTTCCGCTCGCTTGTAACGCATACACCATGCCAGGACGGTATACCTGTATAGCCGTATTGCCGTATGGCCGTAAACGCTGCATTCCGGTTCGGTCGTAGGTGTGGCGATGCCTCAACGAAGTGCAGCAAGGACTTCTTCCAGCGCGCCGAGCAGGATGTCCACACGTTGAGGATCGGCGTTCACCCCCATCAGCCCCACCCGCCAAGTCTTGCCTTTGAGCGGCCCGAAGCCGCCCGCGATCTCGATGCCGCGATCGAGCAGCGCGCCGCGCACGCGGGCATCGTCCACACCGTCAGGAATGCGGACGACGTTGAGTTGCGGCAGACGGTGCGCCGCCGGCGTGAACAGCTCCAGTCCCAGGCGTTCGAGGCCGCGCGCGAAATGCTCGTGCGCCAGGCGGTGGCGGGCCCAGCGGGCCTCGAGTCCTTCGGCGACCACCAGCCGCAGGGCTTCGCGGAACGCGTACAGCATCGCGACCGGCGCGGTGTGGTGAAACACGCGCTCCTTGGCGCCACCGGCTTCGCCCCAGTACTGGAAGACCAGATTCACGTCGAAGTACCAGGTGGGCGGCTTGGCGCGTCGCCGACGCACCACCTCGATGGCCCGGGGCCCGAGCGTGATGGGGCCGAGCCCGGGCGGGGCGCCGAGGCACTTCTGGGAGCACGAGCCGGCGGCGTCCACGCCCCAGTCGTCCACGGCGACCGGGACGCCGCCCAGCGACGTCACGCAATCGAGGGCGAGCAGCGCGCCGTGGGCGCGGGTGCTGCGCGCGATCTCTTCGACCGGCTGCCAGGCTCCCGTCGACGTCTCGGCGTGCACCAGCGCCACGAGCTTCGCGGGTTTGCGTTCGAGCTCGGCAGCGACGCGCTCGGGGGCGATCACCTCGCCCAACGGCGCCTCGATGGTGCGGACGACGGCGCCGGCGCGGCCCGCCATCTCCGCGAGCCCGGAACGCAGGTCGCGCATCGTCTCGTCCATCACCTCGAGGAAGTAGGGATCGAGGTGGCCAACGAGCGGCGCGGCGAGCGCCCGCGTCACCGCGGGCTCGACGTTCGAGGGCCCGGGTCCGAACAGCAGGCGCGGCGGCGGCTCGCGGCTCGTTGGGGCGGGGGATACTTTAGCGCACATGCCCAACGCTAACGTCTCGCGGGACCCTCCGGCCATCACGCGGCGCGCGTTCGCCGAGCGCCTCGCGCTCGCGGCGGCCGCACCGTTCGTGCTCGGGGACCTCTCCCCGGACCTCACCCCCTGGCCCCCTCTCCGCGTTGCGGAGAGGGGGAACGATGGGGCGGAGCAGGTGCCTCAGGCGGTCGAGCCCTCAGCGCTCGCCAAAGCGCTCGCCGAGGGCATCCGCTTGCGCTACGGCGACCGGCTCACGCCTGACGACTT
>WNGG01007694.1_pt1 | contig 11912 bp, 8 predicted proteins | sample 5400661 | NCBI WGS metagenome assembly WNGG01 (sample SAMN13153372, study PRJNA577476) | soil metagenome | isolation source: 100 cm soil or saprolite under Garry oak tree replicate 1 | place: USA:California | collected 2016-06-15 | reverse complement strand
AGGCTGTTGAACGTTTCGTCTGTGAGATCAGACGACAGCGCGCTCTTGATTGTCGCGCACGGCTCTACAGTGAACCCGGATTCGAGCGCGCCCACACTGGCGCATGCTGCCGAGATTCGGCGTCGGAAAGTTTTTGCAGATGTCAGCTGCGCCTTCTGGAAAGAGGAACCGAGTTTGCGCGACGCAATCTTTTTATTCGATCCGGCATTGGTGCGCGAAGTTTATGTCGTCCCGAATTTCATCAGCGAGGGTTATTTCACGCAGACGGTAGTTCCGCGCGAGCTTGAGTTGAATGGACGGACCACAAAACGCCCCAACGGTCAAATCTGGAAATATTGCGAACCGGTGGGGAACCATCCTCTGATGACTGACCTATTGCTGCGACGCGCACATCAAATTGCGGCCGGCATTCCCGAAAGCGAAACGAGTCTTTTGATTGTAGCGCACGGGACGGACTTAAATGAAAACAGCGCAGCAGCGGCAAAACGCGAGGCGGAAAAAATCCGGTCACTCGGCAAATATGCTGCGGTACTCAACGTTTACATGGAAGAACCTCCACTCGTGTCGGACTGGTGGAAATTGACGAAGACTCGGAACGTAGTGGTAGTTCCGTTTTTCATTTCCGACGGACTTCACAGTTACGAAGACATTCCCGCTTTGCTGGGAATCGCGAATCAACTATCGGCCCGCCTTCGGTCGGCCGGACGACATACCGCGCGGCAGGCAAACAGTTCACACGCGGCGCGCGGCGAAATTTTCCGACACAATCCGTACGCGATCGATAATCGCTCGCTATCCTACGCGCCGTCGATCGGCACCGATCCGGGCGTCGCCGATATCATTATCGAGCAGGCAGTAAATTTCGACGCCGAAAGTTGAAATCGCGCTCGCACTTGTTTTCTTTTGGACGAGATTGCCTTCCCGCGAATGAAGGAGACAACGTGCAAAAAGCTTCAAGAGATTGGCGCGTTCGCGCTCGCGGGTGGCTGCACCCGAAAACGCATGAGGCAACTCGTGGAGATGATTCGCGCCGCGCGCGATTATCGCTGGCTCGCTATTTACAAGATTATCAAAGATGAATTTGTGATCCTTGCCGAAACCGGCAGCGAGCCGCCGACCTACGCGCGGTTTCCCATCACGCAGGGGCTATGCGGCGCTGCGCTGGAGTCGGGCAACCCGATCATCGTGGGCGACGTGCATAGCGATCCGCGCTATCTGCCCACGTTTCACACGACTCGTTCCGAGATCATTGTGCCAATGCGCAACGAGCATCGCCACATTCTGGGTATGCTCGATGCCGAGAGTGATAAATTGAATGCCTTCGGCGACGAAGATCGACAATTTCTGGAGCGCGCAGGCGGCCTGATCGCTCATTGTCTGCATTAGCTCGGCGCGCCGGGTCCGGCAGCGCCGGCCGCTCTGTCAATGCCGAATTCCATCGAGCGAGTTCTCCAAGCGGCGCTCGCTGCGCCGTTCTACTTCGGTCAAATTCTGATTCAAAAAACAAACGCCCGTTTTGTCCTTTCGCATCGCGACGATGAAGGCCGCAATGATTTGCAAACTTTTCGCAGCACAGAAGACGCGATCGACATAGCGAAATACGACGACGCAGGAAACTATCGTCCGCTCAAAACGGCGCCCAACCTGCGGCGTGGCTGGCGACTGGAGATTACGACACTACCGGAATTGAAGCGGGCTCTCGATTATTTTTATCCCGGCAGGCTCGCTGTCTTCGGTGCATGGAAGAGCGGCAAACTGCGAACCACGACCCTGCGTGAGACGTTGGATCGACAGTCAGGAATGTATCGTATCGCGGCAAAGATTTCCGATCCGCAGATCGACGATCTCGTTGCGAATTTTTGCCGATCCAATGGCGGATGTCTGCGGACCATCCTGTGGGAACGCGATGCGCGCGGGACGGTCTCGTCCACAAAATTGCCTAAAGAAAAGTTTGATCCCGCCTATGATCAGGCAACGACGGGACCGCGGTCAACGACCGCGGCTACAACAACCACCCCGGCCACGGTTTCGTTGCTTTGCCAGGAAGCGTGCAGTCTGCTGATCGCGGAATGCCGGAAAGTGATGAAAGGCGAATGATCGTTCGTGCGCGCACGGTCGTGACGATGGATGGACCAGCTATCGACAACGGCGCGGTCGTGGTTTCCGAAAATCGCATTGTCGATGTTGGAAAAGTTGACGAGATCAAGACGCGTAACGCCGGTGAAGCGATCGATCTTGGCGAGCAAGCGCTATTGCCGGGACTGATCAACGCGCATTGTCATCTCGACTACACCTGCTTGCGCGGCAAAATCCCGCCGCAAAAATCTTTTGCCGATTGGATTCGCGCGATCAACGCTGAGAAGGCGAAGCTTGCGCCGAAAGACTATCTTGCCTCGATCAACGAAGGTTTCGCGGAAGCAAAGGGATTCGGCACTACGACCATCGCAAATCTGACTGCGGTTCCAGAATTGCTTTCACAGATCCGCGAGCCGATTCACACGTGGTGGTTTGCGGAGCTGATCGACGTGCGTGCGCCGGAGCGCGCAAACGAACTGGTCAATCTTGTCCGCCGCCGGACGGACTCGCTGCGGCGAGCAATTAAATCACTAAAGTCGGCGCCGAATTGGGGATTAGCGCCGCACGCATTATTCACGGCTTCCAACAATCTGTATCGCTGTTGCGAGGAAGTCGCGCAACAGAAGAATATTCTATTGACGACACATTTGGCCGAGTCGCGCGAGGAGATGGAGTTGTTTCGCGATGCATCAGGTGCGCTCTATGAATTTCTGAAGAGCATCGGCCGGCCCATGGATGACTGCGGAAGCAAGACGCCGCTAGAGCTCTTCCTCGCCGCGACCGCCGGTCGCGGCTTACCAAATTGGATCGTTGCACACCTAAACGAATTAGTAGACGGGGATTTCGAGCTGCTCGAAAAATCGAAAACAAAATTCCATGTCGTGCATTCCCCACGGAGTCACGATTATTTCGGGCATAGCCGATTTCCGTTCGAACGATTGCGCGCGTTAGGATTCAACATTTGCCTGGGCACTGATAGCCTCGCCAGTAATCGAGACTTGAGCTTGTTTGCCGAGATGCGCGCGTTTCAGCAAAGCGAGGCCGGGATTTCCCCAGATGGAATTCTGGAAATGGTAACGGTGAATCCAGCGATGGCTCTGCATCAGGAAAGTGTGCTCGGACGGATTCGTCGCGGATTTCGCGCCGATCTCATAAGCATTCCGTGGAGTGGAAGCGGCAATGTTTTCGATGAAATCGTCGCATTCAAAGAACCAGTTGCCTGGATGCTCGTGAATGGAAAACAGAAGCTAAATACTCCTGACACTGCTAAGCTGTCGAGATGAGTTCTGCCAAACAAAATGCGCCGAGCACACGCGAAATGGAGCGCATCAACTGGATCGAGTTTCGCGAATGGGTGCCGGCGAAAATTAACACCGTTTTGCTGCCGCTAGGAACACTCGAACCCCACGGTGTTGCGCCAAATGGAACAGACATTCTCGCGCCGGTGGCAATGGCGCGCGAGATCGCGCCGCGCGTCAACGCGATGGTCGCACCGGTGATTCCGTATGGCTTTACCGGAGTCATGGACGCATACCCTGGCAGCTTTACGGTTCCCGAGGACGCGTTCCGCAGTTACGCTCGCGCAGTTCTCACCGGTCTGGCGAAGAACAAATTCAAAAACATTATTTTGCTGAACGGCCACGGCGGTGGGCAGACGTCGATTTTGAGCGCGCTCGCACAAGAGGTCGGACGCGAAGCGAACACGAGAATTCTAGTTGTGAACTGGTGGTCTTATTGCAGCGATGTGACGCTGGAAGTGTTCGGCGAAGAAGGCGGTCACGGAGCGGAAAACGAGAGCGCGTACATCATGGCGATCGATCCCGCTCTTGTTCAAAAGAAGCATTACAGACCTGAAATGGCGACTGCGCTTGCGCCGCCCAATACCTGGAGCGCTTATCCGTTTCCCTCGACCATCATGCTCTACAAGGAAGGTCAGGGTTATCCGAAATTTGATCCGGTGAAAGCCAAGAAATACTTCGCCAAAGTGAACGACAAGATCGCTCGCCTGATTCAGGAAACGATTAAGAAATGGGACCTGGCGGGAGTGTGAGGCGAAACCTGAGAGGCAGCCGCCTGCTCGTGAAAACCTTCGGAGTGTCGAGTGCGATTGCTACTCGCGTGCACGGCGACACGCTGCCACTACAAAATGTCTGAATCGCTTGCTTGCGGCATTCCGAGCCGTTAAACTCGGCGTATGGTCGCCCACGGAATGCAGCAGACGCAGAGTCTTGCCCTGCAGCAAGTCCTCGCGCCACAGTTGCAGCAGAGCCTGCTGATCCTCCAGACGCCGTTGCTCGAACTGCGCAATTTGGTTCGACAGGAAATGGAAACAAATCCCGTTCTCGAAGAATTGCCCGACCAATCCAGCGCGGACGGACCTGCCGACGTAGAATCGGTCGCGGACAACAACTTCAAGGAGGAATTTGAGAAGCTAGCGAGCTTGGATGAAGAATGGCGCGATTACATGGCACAGTCCGGCAGTTACAGTCGTTCGCAGGAAACGCAGGACAAGCGCCAGTTCTTTTTCGATTCCATTCCAGTCCAGGAAACGCTCCAGCAAAATTTGATTGGACAACTGAACCAGACCGCCCTCAGCGCCGACCATCGCAAGGCAGCGGAAATGATCATCGGCAACATCGACGACAACGGATTTCTCCAAAGCACGCCGGAACAAATGGCGCTTAACTCCGGAATTCCGAAGCAAAATTTCGAGAAGTTGCTCGCCCTCGTCCAGAGTTTCTATCCGGCGGGGGTGGGCGCGCGCGATTTGCGCGAGTGTTTACTCATTCAATTGGAGCGTCATGGAAAGGAGAACACGCTCGAATACAAAGTCGTCTCCGAACACATGGAGGATTTAGGTAAGCGACGTTTTCCCGAAATCGCGCGGCGGATGAACATCAGCGTGGAGGAAGTGCAAAAGACCGCGAACAAGATCGCGCGGCTCAATCCGCGTCCCGGCCAGATTTTCGCGGCTGCTCCACAAAACTACGTGCTACCAGATGTCACGGTAGGAAAAGTGGATGGCGAGTATCAGATCATCCTAAACAACGAGCAAATTCCGCATCTGCGGATCAGCAACCTCTACAAAGACATCATCGCGCAGGATAACAACGGGAGCGAAGTTAAAGATTACATCCGGGACAAAATCCGCAGCGGTAAATTCCTGATCCGATCGATTCACCAGCGGCAGCAAACCATTTCCAACATCGCGCAGCAGATTGTTTCGCGGCAATGCGACTTTCTTGAACATGGCCCATCACATCTGAAGCCGATGACCATGCGCGAAATTGCCGACGCGATTGGCGTGCACGAGACCACTGTGAGCCGCGCTGTCTCAGGCAAATACATGGCCACGCCCCAGGGCATTTTCGAGATGAGATATTTCTTCACGTCCGGTTATCAAACCGCCGCAGGCGAATCGCTGAGCAACACGAGCGTGAAAGAAGCGATCCTCGATCTTGTAAAACACGAGGATGGCAATGCGCCGTTGAGCGATCAGCAGATTGTCGAAATTCTGAACGAGCGCGGGATTCCGATTGCCCGGCGGACCGTGGCCAAATACCGCGACGAGCTAGATATTTTGCCGAGCAATATGCGACGAAAGTATTAGCCGATTGCGGAAACCGGAAAGCGGATTTGGGAAAGTTGTGGCGGCTGTCTCAGCCGCACAAGGGAGGGCGCGACTGCCGGGCGCGCCGTCGTTTCCATTGTCTTGAAAAAGCGCTTTTCCATCCGCGTCCAGCTGTGGCTAAATAATGTTTCATGACTCCTTCTCTCCGCGCCGCTGTGATCGCTGAATGGCGGGGTCTTCCCGAGAAAAAGACGCGAAAAGATCGGTGGCAAGCACCGGCCGACTTGCTCCCGAAACTGATGCAGCGCCTGGGACTTCGCGAGCGCTTGCATGAAACCGAGGTGATTGACGCTTGGTCCAAGATCGTCGGCGAATTCATCGCTGCGCACTCCGCGCCGGTAGCGTTGCGCGAAGGTGTATTATACGTTCGTGTGCTCCAACCAGCTTTGCACTACGAACTCGAGCAAGTTTCCAAGAGCGACATTTTGCGAAAATTAAAAAAACGGTTCGGCGGGAAGACTATTCGCGACATTCGCTTCCGGGTTGGATAACGTCGAGATCGCCTTTAATTCGGTCGTTTGCGCGCGACGGCCGATAAAGATATTGTTAGGCTTTCGAGAAGGGTGAACGCCCAAGACACGCCCGCGAAGCCGACCCATGATCTCCAGCTTGAGATCGCACACATCTTGTTAATCGACGTAGTGGGTTATTCGAAATTGCTCGTCAACGAGGAGATCAAGTTTCTGCAGGAACTCAATCAAATCGTGCGCAGCAGCGAATGTTTTCGGGCAGCAGAAACAACGGGCAAACTCATCCGAGTGCCAGCGGGAGACGGGATGGCGCTCCTTTTTTTCCACAGTCCGGAAGAGCCGGTGCGGTGTGCCGTTGAGATCAGTAAAGCCTTGCAAGATCATCCGCACATTCGGGTGCGGATGGGCGTTCATAGCGGTCCGGTCAATCGAGTCAAGGACGTTAACGACAAGACGAACATGGCAGGCGCGGGAATCAACGTCGCCCAGCGAGTGCTCGATTGCGGCGATGCCGGGCATGTTCTCTTATCCGCACATATAGCGGAAGATTTAGCCCAATACCGGCACTGGCAGCCGTACCTGCATAATTTGGGCGAATGTGAGGTGAAGCACGGATTGCGCCTGCATCTGTTTAATCTCCACAAAGATGGTCTCGGCAACCCACAGGTTCCTAAGAAACTCAGGCGACGAAGATGGAAGCAACGAGCGGCTCCCGTCCGCCCGGTCAGTCCACCTTGGTCGCCAAAGTTTCTGCTCACAGTCGCTTTGGTCGTTTCGGCCGTAGCATTGGCGATTAGTGTCTCAATTTTTCTTCGTCGCGGATCGCCGAACATTGCACGGGTACCTGCCAAAGGAAGCGTTGCGGTTTCGATTCCCGAAAAAAGCATAGCCGTGCTCCCATTCGAAAACCGGAGCGAGGAAAAAGCCAACGCTTACTTTGCCGACGGCATCCAGGAGGAGATTCTGATGCGTTTATCCAAGATCGCCGATCTGAAGGTGATCTCGCGTACATCCACACAGCATTACAAAAGCGCGCCGGAAAACCTACCCGAGATAGCCAGGCAACTTGGCGTGGCCCACATCCTGCAAGGGAGCGTGCAGAAGAGTGGCGACGCAGTGCGCGTGAACGTGCAGCTAATCAAAGCAGCAAATGATTCCCATCTTTGGGCCGATACCTTTGATCGCAAACTGACCGACATCTTTTCGGTCGAAAGCGAGGTGGCCAAAGCTGTCGCCGACCAATTGCGAGCGAAACTCAGCGGTCAGGAAGAGCAAGTCATCGCTGCCAAACCGACGGATAATACCGAGGCGTACGATGCGTACTTGCGTGGGCTGGCTTATACATTGAAAACCGACAACACACCCGCCAACTCCCTTGGCGCACAGAAATATTTCAGAGAAGCGGTGCGCTTGGACCCGAAATTCGCCCTGAGTTGGGCGCTGCTGTCATATATTGACGCGCGCGGCTACCTCACAGAGAGTCTTCAACCAACGTTCGCCCTGCGTGAAGAGGCACGGCAGACAGCCGAAACCGCGCTCACTCTTCAGCCCAATCTTGGCGAGGCCGTACTGGCCAAAGGCCAATACCACTACGCCTGTCTGAAGGATTACGACACCGCAGTGCGTTATTTTGAGCAAGCACGTCAGTTTCTGCCCAATAGCAGTCGGATTCCCTACTCGCTGGCCTTAGTCGCGCGGAGGCGAGGTCTGTGGGACCGAAGCGAATCGTACTTCGACGAAGCCGAGCGGCTCGACCCGCGCAACGTTTCCCTGCTCACCCAGCGCGCGATTTCCTATATTGCTCTTCGTCGTTTCCCCGAAGCGCTGCGGAAGCTCGATCAGGTTCTTAACATCGCACCGGATGACGTCGATACCCTCGCGCAAAAGGCGACTATCGCACAAGCGCAGGGTGATCTGCCGGGCGCGTCAGCGCTTCTCGCTCCACTCCGCCCGGCTGCCGACGACACCCAGGCCTTGGAAGCACAAGTTTACCAAGCCATTCTGGAGCGCCGCCCTACACCAATGATCCCTCGGCTAAAGGAGATATTGGCCAAGCCTGATCCAGCGTTGGGTTACATCAATGGCCGACTGCGCTTTTGGTTAGGCTGGGCGCAAGAGGTCAGCGGAAACCGTGCTGCCGCCCAGGTAACTTGGCGACAAGCACGCAGCGAACTGGAATCTTTCCTCAAAGAACAGCCGGAAAATTATAGTCTCATCGGAATTCTCGCGCTAACCAATGCGGGCCTCGGCGATAAGGCCGCCGCGTTGGCTCTGTCGGAACGGGCCATGGCTACGCTCCGGATCGAGAGAGACGCGATAGTCGGTCCCGTTCCGATCGAGATCCTCGCCCGAGTGGCGGCGCAAGTTGGCGAACCCGGCCGCGCCATCGCCGCTTTACAGAAACTACTCTCGATACCGTGCGCGGGCCCACTGCCTGAAAACGTTCCGCTCACTCCTGCGCTGCTCCGGCTCGATCCGATGTTCGATCCGCTTCGGAATGATCCCCGTTTTGAAAAGCTCGCCGCTTCCCTCCCATCCAAAGCGGCGAACAAATAGCGCGACGCGTTGAGCGCGCGCAATCTCCTCGCCGAAGCGACGTGGTCGCGCGATAACCGCCGATCAACTCCTGGGCCGGCTGGCAAGAACTCTAAATTTTACGCTTGCTAATTACGGCGCGCGGAGTCCAACCACGGGCATTATGAAAACCGTATCAGGAACATTCATATTTGTTGTGGCAGCAGTTGTTACGGTCGTTGCAGTCCTCAGCTTCCACTCCTTTGCTGCAGGATCGCATCAACAGGCGGTTACCTCTAAAAAGTTCAACCTAAGAATTGGGCGAACTCACACCGACTACGTCGATGTGAAGAGCAAAGGCGACTTCATAAACGTATTGAAGCATTTTAGGCAAGATCAAATCGACATTAATTATTTCGAGGGCCCTGGTCACCCTGTCGAGCATTATCCACCGCTCCCCAGAATAGGCATTAAAACTGATAAAGTTACGACGTCTGAACTAGCACAACACCAGCTGGCGTCAGAGGCTGTCGCTAACGATCCTAACGCTGTGAACACTTTAGCTCTGATAGCGCAGCGGACATCAAGAGCGTCCTGGACACGTTCAAATAAATAGCGTCACCTTACTGCGTCTCTGAAAGCTGGACGGGTGCTGTGCCAAAGTATTTTTATTTGGCGTGGTTTGGCCTGCATTTTCTGCTGATCGTTTCATTTCTTGTCGCGACTCAGTGCGATTGGTAGCGCAGGGACCAACGATCCTTCCTTCCTCGTTTAAAAGCTTTTCGCAGAAAGCTGAATAGATCGTGTCCGCTGCCTTCGGCCAGCGCGTTGCGGCGTCAAATCCACCGCCGGAATCGAAACAGGCTATGGTTATTTCGCGCCAAATGTGCTCGGTAGTTACAACTCGTTCGTTTGGGTTTGGGCTACGTCTACTTGTCCTCGACCTCGGCAAGGCTATTGTTAGGCTTCCAAGCGTGAACGCGCAAAACACGTCTGCGGAACCGACGCCCGATCTCCAGCTTGAGATAGCGCATGTGCTGTTAACTGACGTCGTCGGTTATTCGAAATTGCTCGTTAACGAGCAGATTGAATTGCTGCAAGAGTTGAATCAAATCGTGCGCGGGACGGAATGTTTCCGAACGGCGGAAGCAAACGGTAAACTTATGCGAGTGCAGACGGGGGACGGGATGGCGCTCCTTTTTTTTCAGAGCCCGGAAGAACCGGTACGCTGCGCACTCGAGATCAGCAGAGCTTTGCAAGATCACCCGCGTATCCAATTGCGGATGGGGGTTCACAGCGGCCCAGTCAACCGAATCACCGATGTTAACGACAAAACAAATGTGGCAGGGGCAGGAATCAATGTCGCCCAGCGTGTGCTGGATTGCGGCGATGCCGGACACATTCTTTTATCCGCGCATATAGCGGAAGATTTAGCGCAATACCGCCACTGGCAGCCGTACTTGCACGATCTGGGCGAGTGCGAGGTGAAGCACGGATTGCGCCTCCACGTGTTCAATCTCTACAAAGAGAATCTCGGTAATCCACAGATCCCTGAGAGACTGAAGCGGGGAAGATGGAAGCAGCGGCCTACGGTCCACCCAATTAGTGCTCCCCGCTGGCCCAGGAGCGTGTTAGTAGTTGCCTTACTTGTATCTATAATCGCCCTCCTCATCGGTTCTCTGACCTTTTTCCATCGAGCATCAACGCCGCCGATCACATCGGCCACTCCCGGGGCAACAGCTAGTATCGCGCCAGCTGCCATTCTCGAAAAGAGCATCGCCGTTCTTCCATTTGAAAACCTGAGCAACGAGAAAGAGAACGCTTACTTCGCCGATGGCGTACAGGATGAGATCCTGACTGGCCTCGCAAGGGTAGCCGACTTAAAAGTAATCAGCCGGACATCGACAATGCAGTACAAAGTTGGGGCAGAGCGTAATGTGCGCGATATCGCCAAGGCGCTTGGCGTAGCGCACGTGCTAGAGGGCAGCGTGCAGCGTGCCGGCAGCAGGGTGCGCGTCAACGCCCAGTTAATCGATGCGCGGACGGACAACCACCTTTGGGCGGAACGGTACGATCGCGATGTCGCAGATGTATTCGCAATCGAAAGCGAGGTAGCGGGAAAAATCGTCGCGCAGCTCCAAGCCAAAATCTCTCCCAGCGAAAAGGCGGAGATCGAGAAAGCGCCTACGAACGATGTTGCGGCGTTCAATCTCTACGCGCACGCCAAGACGCTGAACGAAAACGCGCTCTTGAGAGAGACTGTCAAAGATTACTTTGAAGCAGTACGACTGCTGGACGAAGCAGTCGAACGCGATCCGTCGTTTTTCCTTGCGTATTACCAACTGGCGCGCGCACACGACGCCATCTACCAGACAGGTAATGATCACACGCCGGCCCGCTTGGCGTTGGCCGACGCGGCAATTCAATCGCTTCGCCGCTTGCGTCCAGATGCTGGCGAGACCCATCTCGCTCTGGCAAGACATCTCTATTGGGGATACCTCGATTACGAGCATGCGCGCCAGGAACTGAGCGTGGCCCAACAAGCCTTGCCTAACAACTCGGAAGCTTTTCTTTTCGCCGCTTATATCGACCGGCGGCAGGGGCGCTGGGAAGATTCCACGCGGAACTTTGAGCACGCATCGGAGTTGGATCCGCGCAATGCGGCGATCCTCCGACAACTCTCTTTGAGTTACGAAAATCTCCGGCGCTACGCCGACACGATCGCCGTTCTGGATCGTGCGCTCACGGTTGCACCGAATGATATATCTCTTCGGACTCAGCGCGCAAGAATCGCCCTAAGATCGCACGCGGATGCGAAAGCTCTCCACACCACCATTCAGACCATCGTCACCGAGAATCCGAACGCGGCGCCTGTTGTTGCCGGGGAATGGCTGCTGCTTGCCTTATACGAGCGTGATGCCGCCGCGGCGCAACGTGCATTGGCCGCCATGCCTCCCGACGGATGTTATGACGCAAGTATCCCATTTCCTAATACCTGGTGCGAGGGTATGGTTGCTCGCTTGAGCGGCGACCAGAAGGCAGCACGCGACGCATTCACCAAGGCCCGAACGGAACTCGAAAAAATGGTGCGCGATCAACCCGATTATGCGGAGGCCCTGTGTGCACTCGGTGTTGTCGATGCCGCGCTCGGGAACAAGGAGGACGCCATCCGCGAGGGCCGGCGTGCTGTCGAGCTGATGCCGGTGAGCAAAAACGCCATC
>WNGG01044521.1_pt1 | contig 11914 bp, 11 predicted proteins | sample 5400661 | NCBI WGS metagenome assembly WNGG01 (sample SAMN13153372, study PRJNA577476) | soil metagenome | isolation source: 100 cm soil or saprolite under Garry oak tree replicate 1 | place: USA:California | collected 2016-06-15 | reverse complement strand
CCTGGTGCGAGCTGTACTTCCAGACCGCCTACGACCCGACCGTTGCGCCGGCCGGCAAGCACACGATGAGCGCGTTCGCCCAGTGGGCGCCCGCCGAGCTCGCCGACGGGGACTGGGACACCAGGCGCGAGGAGATCGGCGACCGGGTCGTCGCCGAGATCGCCCGGTTCGCGCCCGAGGTCACCGGCCTGATCGAGCACAGGCAGGTGCTCGGCCCGCCCGACATCGAGGCGAGCATCGGCCTCACCGGCGGCAACATCTTCCAGGGCGAGTGCACCCCCGACCAGCTCTGGGACCGACGCTTCACCCCGCGGACCCCGGTCGGCGGCCTCTACCTGTGCGGCGCCGCCACCCATCCGGGCGGCAGCGTCATCGGCGCGAACGGCCGCAACGCGGCCATGGCGGTGCTCGCCGACCTCGGCCCCGCACCGGTCCGAGGCTGACGCCGCAGCTGGTCTCCCGTTGTCAGGTCGCCGACAGCCGGTCGGCCGGGCGGTGGCGGTCTGCCAGACGATGATGTCGGCCGCGCCGCCTTTGGAAGCGCGCGGGTTCGGAGATTCTCCGGCGGTGCTGGGCGGGAACTCGTCCGTGGCATTGGCTGAGATTGGGGTGAGGGTTCGGGTTCGTACGGCTGTCAGTGTCCCGTTCCGGTCACGGCGGCGGAACTGCTGGGGGATTCCTATGGAGGATTCCTATTACTGCTTCCTGCAGTCTCAAGGCCCTTCGTTGGCCGGCGGCGCCACCATCGCGGCAGCCGGGAACCGGCCTCACCCGCCTGCCAGGGGCATGCTTGACCTGCGGCGAGCGCTGGGAGAACCCTTGCGTCGTTACGCTCGGCGACGACGCGGAGGAGTGGGCATGGCCACGCGTGAGCACGAGGTGCGGCTGGCAGACGGCCGGGTCGTGCGGGTGCTGGACGCCGGCACAACCGGGGGTCTGACCGTCGTCTTCTTCCACGGCACGCCGACATCGCGGCTGGTGCCTGACCCCTGGCTTGACGCGATCGCCGGCGCGGGCCTCCGCCTGCTGTCCTGCGACCGTCCCGGCTACGGCGGCTCCACGCCCCAACCCGGCCGGACCATCGCCGACACGGCCACCGACGTGGCCGCCGTCGCCGACCAGCTTGGCGTGGGCCGGTTTGCCGTGTGGGGCGTGGGCGGCGGGAGCCCGCAAACGCTGGCCTGCGCGGCCCTGCTGCCAGCGCGCGTGGTGGCAGCCGCAGTGGTCGAGCCGGTCGCGCCGGTCGACGCGCGTGGGTTGGGCTGGTTGGCTGGCATGGCGGCGGGCAACGTCGGGGAGTTCACCATGGCGATGGCCGGCCGCGACGCGCTGCAGGCGGCGCTTCTCCCGGCGGCGGAGCGGCTCATGGCGGCCGACCCCGCGCAGGCCGGCGAGGTGTTCGGCGCGGGGCTGGCAGCGCCGGACCGGGCGGTCCTTGGTTCCCCGCAGGTCGCGGCGTTCCTGCTTGGCTGCATGCGGGAGGGGCTGGCCCCAGGGGTGGAGGGCTGGGTCGACGACGACCTGGCGCTGGTGGTGCCCTGGGGCGTCGAGCTGAGCGGCATCCGGGTGCCGGTCGCCCTGTGGCACGGCGAGCAGGGCCGGTTGGTGCCGGCCACCCACGCCCGCTGGCTGGCCGGCGCGATCCCAGGCGCTGCGCTGCGCCTGTTCCCTGACGAGGGGACGTTGTCGCTCATCTTCGGACGCGCCGGTGAGGTCATCGGGTGGCTGGCCGAGCAGCTCCGTCGGACCCGCTGACGCGCGGTCATGCGGAGGCTCGTGGACTTGGCGGATCGGCTGCCGCGCACCCGGCGGGCGCTTGCCCACGAGGCAGCCACTCGCCAGGCGGCGCGCCTCGCCGGTATCCGGGAGGTTGGCCCCGTAGCTTCCAGGCTGGACCGCGCTCGCGCTGACCGGCCGTGCCACCACCGTGTCATGGGCATCGACGTCAGGAGTCGCAAGTCAGGACTCGCAGCGCCGACTGGTCTGCCCTTGAATCCGCCGATCGGGCAGTTCTTGGAGGCTCTGAAGACGAAACGGCCTTCTGGCCTGGAGGGATGGTGTTGCTTCCACGACCATCCGACCCGACTGGAGAGCACCTTTTGGACGCGGGTTAGTCACGGCCGGAGCGCTCTGGGCCAGCTTCAGGCAGGTGTCGGTACCACCAGCGCGGTCGCCAGCCGGGCTGGACGGGCGGCTCACCCTCCGATGTCGACCGTCGTCCCGGCCAGCACCATCCCGGAGATGTGGCGCAGCGTGCCGACGTCGTTCAGCGGGTCGCCGTCGACCAGCAGCAGGTCGGCGTCATACCCCGCCCGCAGCCGCCCCTTGCGGTCCCCCAGCCCGCAAGCCCGCGCCGCCACCGAGGTCGCCGACGCCAGCGCCGCGGCGGGAGGCACGCCAGCGTCGACCAGCGCCACGACCCCCTCCGGGAGGATGCCGTGCGGCTTGACCGGCGCGATCCCGGCGTCGCTGCCCGACACCAGTCGCACGCCAGCGCGGTGTGCCCGGCCCACCGCCGCCCGGAACGCCTCGGGCGTGATACCGGCCCGGGCCATGAGGGCGGCGAGCGCCGGCGGGGGAGCTGCGCCCGGCACCCGTCCCAGCGTGGGACAGACCGCGATCTGGCGGGCGGCCAACCCCTCCAGCAGCCGGTCCGGCTGCCGGATCCCGGAGGGGGTCAGGCAACTGCCGTGCTCGATGCCGTCCACGCCCGCCGCCACCGCCTGCTCGACCGCGGGCAGCCCGTGAGCGTGGGCGGTGACCGGCAGGTCCAAGGCATGGGCCTCCGCTACCACCACACGCGCAGCTCCTCAAGGGTGAACTGGCAGGCCATGACGTCGGTGTCCGGGGTGGTGTTGCCGCCGCTGGCCATGACCTTGACCACGTCGACGTGCCGCTCGGCCCGCTCCCGCACCGCCTGGCGCAGCTGGTCTGGGCCCGTTGCCTCGCCGCCCATGTGCCAGCAGTGCCCGCCTGGGCTGGTGATCGGCGGCCCCGACGCCACGATCGTCGGGCAGGGGAAGCCGATCCAACTCGGCGTCACCGTAGCCGGGCAGGCGCTCCAGCGCGCCGTCGTGGCCGTCGCCGCACAAATGGACATGGGCGTCGATCAGCCCCGGCAGCAGGGTCGCGCCGGGGAACTCGGCGACCGGCCAGCCATCCGGCAGCGGCGCCGAGCCGGGCTCGACCCCGACGATGCGCCCGCCGTCGGCCAGGACCAAGGCGCCGCCCGGGATGGCCTGCTCACCGTCGAAGGCCCGCTCCGCGCGGATCGCTAGCACACCGACCTCCTCGAGTTGCCGCCGAGCGCTGGGCAATCCACCACTGGAACGCAGCCAGACAGCTGCTGCCATCGGAGTTCTTGCTGGCAGGACCTGAAGCTGAAATGGGCCCTCTGAGCCGGGGGAATGGCATTGCTTTACGACCATTGACCCGGGCAGGAGGGCACCGCTTGGATGCCAGTCAACCACGACCAGCTAACCCTGACCAGCTCCGGGTCTGCTTTGACGACACCCCGTGCGGTCGCCAGCACCAGGCGGCTGCGACCTGCCGCCCTGGCCGAGCGACTCGGCATCGAGCAGGCCGCCGACGAGCTAGTCCACCTGGGCGGCCCGGCCGGCGCCCACCCGGGCGCAGGCTGCTCACCGTTGTGCACGGCATTCTTGCGGGCGGCGACTGCATCGACGGTGTCGACGTGCGACGCGCGGGCGCCACCGCCGGCGTCCTCGATCATCGCGTCATGCCCCGTCGACCGTTGCGACGTTCGTGCGCGCCTTCACCTTCGGTCACACCCGCCAGCTCGACCGGGTCTGCGAGCAGGTCCTCACTCGCGCGTGGCAGACGGGCGCCGCCCCGGCGACACACCCGTGACGATCGACGCTGACAGCAGAGCCGGCGGCGCACACCGGTGAGTTGCTGGAGTGCTGCTATCGGGGTGGGACGGATTGGCGTTCGGGGTGGGCGGTGTAGAGGTACTTCATCGCGGTGGTGTCGGAGACGCCGAACACGCGATGAGGCGGACGGGGTCGGCGGTGTGGCGGGCCTCGTCGAGGATCCGGTCGGCCCGGAGCTGCGAGGGGCTCATGCCCAGGGGCCGGAAGCACCGGTCGATCACCCGTAGGGTGACGGGTGGGTGGCTGGGGTCGGCCGCGGTCTGCTGGCTGACCAGCAGGTACGGGTTGCTGGTGCACGGCCAGCGTCGCTGGCGTTCCCGGAGCCAGGCGACCGTGAGGCCGTGGGTGAGCTCGTCCAGGTAGACGGTGTGGCGGCTGGTGCCGCGGTGGACGGTGAGCCGGCCGCGGGCGAGATCGAGGTCGGCCAGGCGCAGCCTGACGAGCTCGACGTTGCGGAGCGCGTGGATGGCGACCAGCCCGACCGCCAGCCGCGCCATGGCGCCGTCGGCCTGGTTGAGCAGGCCACGGAGCCGATCGGAGGGCAGCGGTGCCGGCGGCCGCTCGACCTTGGTGAGGGCGATGCCGCAGGTCGGGTCGCGAAACACCAGCCGCTCCTGCTCGAGGGCCTGGAACAGGCTCCAGGAGCCGCAGTGCCGGCAGCTTCGAGGCTGGACGATGGTGCCGGCGGGATGGTGGGCCGGGCGGGGCGGAGCAGGCCGGCGCGCCGCAGAATCTCGGCCGCGGCGTCGGCGAGGTGGGGCAGGCCGTCGAGGGCTCCCTCGCGCACCAGGTCGTCACCGTCGGCGTCGCGGATGGCGAGCACCAGCCGCAGCATGCGGCAGGCCCAGCGCCGCCAGGCATGACTGTAGTGGTGCTCGGCGGCGTAGGCGACGGTCACGTCCCGGACCAGGGGGTAGTCGCGCAGGTCCCGGTCGCTGATCCGTCGTGCGCGCGCGTCGGTGAGCTGGCGAGGCAGCCGAAACCAGGCCTGTTGGCCCCGCAGGGCCGGTGGGCAGACCCGCGGATCGTCGGCGGGCTGGGCGGCGGTGGCGCGGGTCCGTTCGATCCATGAGGCGGGCCGGATCGGCTCCGACGACCGGACCGTGCGCTTGTCCAGCGGCTGGGCCTGCGGCATCGGCAGCCTGGCAGGAGCAACGCGAGCTGGGTGGGACACCCGTCGGGGTGGGGTCCAGGAGCCGCGACGACTCGCGAAGCGCACCCCAGCCCAGACACCCCCGGCATCCGCCGATCAGGAGTCGCCGCTGTCGGGCCGTCGGGTCAGTTGGGTGGCAGGGCGCGACGGTTGCCGCCCCGCCGGGGAATCGGCCGTGCTGGTCCTGCCGCCGTGTGGTCGTCGGCCGCGCCGGCTGCGCGACGGGTCTCCTGCTGATCGCCCTCGCCGGTGGCCAGCGGCTCGGCCTCCAGCAGGTCGGCGACCGTGCAGCCCAGCGCCGCGCAGATCTTGTCGAGGTCGTCCAGCCGCACCGTGATCGGCTTTTGGCCCCACAAGGCCGCGACCTTGCTCAGCGACGGCGTGAACCCGACCCGCTCGAACGCGGCCAGCAGCTCGCTTGGCCGCCAGATGTCCCGCCGGGCCGCCACCCACCGCAGGTTCCACCTCACCGCAAGCTCCCCTTGTCCACCAGCAGCCGCTGCGCCGCTCGCGACGCCGACACCAGGCTGGCCCGTCCGGGATCGGCGTGGGCGGTGGCCAGGTAGCGGACCGTGGTGGTCGGCCGCCCGTGCCCGAGGAGCTTTTGCACCTCCCACAGCGTCATGCCGCGCTCGTAGTTGTGCGTCGCGCAGGCATGCCGCAGCAGATGCGGATGCAGGTCCTGGACGGGTCCGGGCAGGTGCTGGTGGGCGGCCGTCTTCAACGCGCGCCGAAACGTGGCCGGCACGACCGCGAGCCCAGTCGCCGGCACGTTGAGCGCGGCGATTGCTGGCGGCAGCCGCTCCGAGGGCCACAGCGGCGCCATCAGGTCCTCCGGGTCGTCGCCGAACAGGCCGCGGATCTCCTCCGCATACCACCACAGCAGCTCGCGGCCTTCGGCGAACAGGTAGGCATCCCGCTGGCGTGGCCCCGACCCGCCTGCGCCCTTGCCGTTGACCAGGAACCGCCCCCACTGCCCGGCCTCCCAGTGCACCTCGCCGATCCGCACCGGGCACAGCTCCCGAGCCCGCACCCCAGAGAGGTAGGCGAGCTTGGCCATGACGTAGTCGCGGCAGGCGACCGCGGGCTTGCGGGCTTGGGGCAGCACGGCCCGCCAGGCAGTGAAGAACTCCCGCAGCGCCCGCTGCGACGGCGGCACCCGCAGGCCGAAGTCGCCGCGGTGGCGGGGCCGGTTGAACCGGTCGATCGGTGACTCCACTGCCACCCCGAACCTTCGGGCGATCTCCCCAGCGTAGCGCTGCTCGAGGAAGGCGAAGTAGCCGTCGATCAGGTTCAGCTTCTGGCGAACCGTCGAGCGGCCGCGCTTGCCCGGGCCCGCGAAGTAGCGGTCCACGTGCAAGCATCCCAGCCCCAAGACCCTCCCCAGACTGCTGCCGCTCATCGTGCTCGACAGGGCTACCGCCAAACCGGTTCGGATGTTCCCCGAACCCGGGGGAGGCCGGCGTCGCCGACTATCGGCCCGCGGGCAGTGGTGGGCGTGGTAGCGCCGGGGGGCGCCGTGCTGACGGCGCGGTCCGCCGACCGACCGCAGCGGGGAGTGCAGGTTCGCCATGGGTGTTCCCACGACCGGAAGCGCGCCAAGGGCGAGATAAACCTCGATCCGGACGCGAAGTCAAGGAGTCTTCGAAGATTTTCTCCCGCCCTGGCGCCTGATCAGGACCCATTTGGAGACAACCTGGCCCCTCTCCGAGCGGGGGATTGGTCGGTAGGCGAGGGCCGCAACGAGTCGGACTCTGCCGATCTGCCCGAACTATCTCGGCTCGCGGGAGCGGGGGACGACCAGGCCCGATTCGTAGGCGGTGACGACCGCCTGTGTCCGGTCGCGCAGCCTCAGCTTGCTCAGCACACGGCTCACGTGGGTCTTGACGGTCTCCTCGGTGACCACCAGCCGGGCCGCGATCTCGGGGTTGGACAGGCCCTCGGCGACCAGCCGCAGGACCTGCGTCTCGCGCGGGGTGAGCGCGGCGAGCGCGGCCGTGGACGGGGCCTCCGGCTTGGGGTGCAGCAGGGCGAACTGGCCGATGAGGCGGCGGGTGACGGCGGGTGCGAGCAGCGCGTCGCCGGCCGCGATGACCCGGACGGCGTCGAAGAGCCGCTCGGCGGTGACGTCCTTGGCAGCTGGCGGCAGGTCCGGACCGCCTCGGCCCCGTCGCGGGCGGTGCCGACGACGGTGAAGTCTGGCTGGGTGTCGAGCAGGGCGGCGAAGCCGGCGCGGACCACCTGCTGGTCGTCGGCGACGACGATCCGCACCGCGGTCACGCGAGCGCCTCGGCCTTGGCGGGCAGGGTGGCCTCGACGAGGAAGCCGCCGCCGGCCGCGGGGCCGGTGCGCAGCCGGCCGCCGACGGCGGCGGCGCGCTCGCGCATGCCGGCCAGCCCGAGCCCGCCGGCCGGTGCCGCCGGTGCCGCGCCGGCGGGGGGCGCGGGGGGCGGGCCGGGTCCGTTGTCGCGGATGCGCACCCGCAGGGCGTCGCCGGTGTAGTGCAGTTCCACGTCGACGGCGGCGCCTGGGGCGTGGCGCCGGGCGTTGGTGAGGGCCTCCTGGGCGATGCGGTAGGCGGCCAGCTCGACGCCGGGGTCGAGCGTGACCGGCGCGCCGCGGAGGATCAGGCGGGCGCCGGTCCCGGCCGCGCCCCGTGCCTCGTCGAGCAGGTCGTTGAGCTGCTCGAGGCCGGGCTGGGGCCGCCGCTCCGGGGCGGCGGTCTGGGCGTCCTCGCGCAGCACGCCGAGCAGCCGCCGCATCTCGGTCAGCGCGGCACGCGCGGTGTCGCCGATCGCGGCCAGCCGCTGCGCCCCGGCGGCGGGCATCCCGGGCGTGGCCAGGCGGGCCGTCTCCGCCTGCACGGCGACCATGGAGATGTGGTGGGCGACGACGTCGTGCAGCTCGCGCGCGATGCGCGCCCGTTCACCGCGGGCCGTGTGCTCCAGCAGGGTGCCGGCGAGACCCCTGCCTCAGAACCCGTGGGGCGGGGACCAGCCAGCGCCAGCAGCAGGAACGGCACGGCAAGGCCCACAGCCGGGAGTTGCGCGCCGTTGCGCTGCGGGCCGTTGCGGCCGAGCCGGTACAAGACGAGCAGCTGCCCGCCCAGGCCCGCGACCGTCAGGGTGTGGAACAGCGCCAGCGACAGCACGCTCGCCGCGGAGACGGCCACAGCGGCCGCGACGGGCCCCAGGAGAGCCAGCGGCAGCGTGGTGGACAGGGCGAGGATGGACACGGCGAGCAGCCAGAGCACCAGGGATTGCGCGCTCGCCCTGGTGCCCGCGGCCCGCGCGACCGCCTCGGCCGCCGCGAGCAGCCCCAGCAGCGCCCCGGCGACGGCAGGCGCGTGCGGGGCGGCGGCGAGCCGCCGTCCCCTGTCGGCCCAGCCGCTGCGCCAGTCACCCGCTCGGCTCACGTGGCTCATTGTCGATCATTGTCGCCGCTGGCCGGCGCGCTGGCGTCCCCGTCGCCAGGGATCCCGCCGTCCCCCGTGGGAGGGATGCGCGGCGGCCGATGCCGCTCCTGCCAGCGACGGCGAAGATGGCTCCCCGGGGTGACGACCGCACGCCCCCGCCCCCGTAGCCTTCCCGCCATGGACGCAATCATGGAGACGACCATGGAAGCAACTATTGAAGTCAGCGGCCTGCGCAAGCGCTTCGGGCCGACCGTGGCCCTGGACGGGCTGTCGTTCACCGTCCAGCCGGGGCAGGTCACCGGCTTCGTCGGCCCCAACGGCGCGGGGAAGTCCACCACCATGCGGGTGATCCTCGGCCTGGACGCCGCCGAGGCGGGCAGCGCGCTGCTCGGCGGGCGGCCCTACCGGCGCCTGCGGCGCCCGCTGTGCCACGTCGGGGCGCTGCTGGACGCCGCCGCGCTGCAGCCCAGCCGCAGCGCCCGCAACCACCTGCTGTGGCTGGCCCACTCCCAGGGCCTTGGCGCCGGGCGGGTCGACGCGGTGCTCGAGCAGGCCGGGCTGGTGGCGGTGGCCCGGCGCAAGGCGGGCGGCTACTCGCTGGGCATGCGGCAGCGGCTGGGGATCGCGGCGGCGCTGCTGGGCGACCCGCCGGTGCTCCTGTTCGACGAGCCCTTCAACGGCATGGACCCGGAGGGCATCGTGTGGATGCGCGGGTTCCTGCGGTCGCTGGCCGCGCAGGGCCGCGCCGTGCTGGTGTCCAGCCACCTGATGAGCGAGCTGCAGGACACCGCCGGCCATCTGGTGGTGATCGGCCGCGGCAGGGTCGTCGCGGACACCGGCGTGGCGGAGCTGCTCGCGGCCGCGTCCTCCGGCCGGGTCACGCTGCGCACCAGCGCGCGCACGGCGGCGATGGCGGTGCTGGCGCACGCGGGCGCCACCGTGGCCGCCACCGGCCGCGACACGCTGACGGTGTCCGGGCTGGCCGCCGAGACCGTCGTGGCGCTGCTGGGCGAGCACACGGTGCCGTTCTCGGAGGTGTCGGCGCACCGCGCCACGCTGGAGGAGGCCTACATGGAGCTGACCCACGACGCGGTCGAGTTCCGCGCCGCCGCGGCCGACGCGGACGGGGAGGCGGCGCGATGACCACCGGCACCGGCACGATCGCGCCGGACCGCGCCGGGCTGGGGGCCGGGCGCGACGGCTTCGCGCGGCTCCTGCGGGCGGAGTGGACCAAGTTCAGGACGGTCCGCGGCTGGGTCATCGGCATGCTGGCCGCGGCGCTGCTGACCGTGCTGCTCGGGCTTTTGTCCGCGGCGGGCAGCGGCTTCAGTTGCAGCGGTCCGGGCGGGCAGGCCTGCAAGCCCTCAGCCCCTCCGGTCGGGCCGGGCGGCGAGGCCGTGACCGACGGCTTCTACTTCGTGCGCCAGCCGCTGGCCGGCGATGGCGGCATCACCGTGCGGGTGACCTCGCTGACCGGCCTGTACTCACCGAACGGCGCGGCCCCGGCCGGCCAGGGCCCGCTGGCGGGGATGCGCAGCGGCACCCAGCCGTGGTCCAAGGCCGGCATCATCGTCAAGGAGAGCACCAGGCAGGGGTCGGCGTACGCGGCGGTGATGGTCACCGGCAGCCACGGCGTGCGGATGCAGGACGACTACACCCACGACACGGCCGGCCGCCCGGGTGCCGTCTCCGCGGCATCGCCGCGCTGGCTGCGGCTGACCCGCTCCGGCGACACGCTGACCGGCGCGGAGTCGGCCGACGGCAGCCACTGGACCAGCCTCGGCACCGCGCATCTCGCCGGGCTGCCTGCGACCGTGCAGGCCGGGCTGTTCGCCGCCTCCCCCGACTACACGGTGACGACCCAGAATTTCGGCGGCGGGTCGACCGGGAGCGGCGGTCCCACCTTGGCCACCGCCCGCTTCGACCACGTCAGCCTCCAGGGCACCTGGCCGGGTGGCGCGTGGACCGGCGACGATAGAGGAGGCCAAGCCGACGGGAACCTGCCAAGCGCCGGGTTTCGGCAGGCCGGCGGCGGGTTCACCGTGAGCGGGTCCGGCGACTTCGCCGGGCTGATCGCGGTGATCGTCGTCGGGGCGATGTTCATCACCGCCGAGTACCGGCGCGGCCTGATCCGCACCACCCTGGCCGCCAGCCCCCGGCGCGGCCGGGTGCTGGCGGCGAAGGCCGTCGTGATCGGCTCGGTCGCCTTCGTGACCGGGCTGGCCGCCGCCGGCGTCGCGGTCACCCTCGGCCAGCGGATAGCGCGCGGCAAGGGCTTCTACGTGTTCCCGGTGACGTCGCTGACGGAGCTGCGCGTGATCGCCGGCACCGCGGCGCTGCTCGCCGCCGCCGCCGTCCTGGCCCTCGGCATCGGCGCGGTGCTGCGGCGCAGCGCCGCGGCGGTCACCGCCGTGATCGTGGTGATCGCCCTGCCCTACGTCCTCGCGGTCGCCTCCGTCCTGCCCGCCGGCGCCGCGGAGTGGCTGCTGCGGCTCACCCCGGCCGCCGCCTTCGCCGTCCAGCAGAGCACCCCGCAGTACCCCCAGGTGATCGGCAACTACACGCCGGCCAAGGGCTACTACCCGCTGGCGCCGTGGGCCGGCTTCGCGGTCCTGTGCGGCTGGGCCGCGCTCGCCCTGGGCCTGGCCGCCGTCCTGCTGCGCCGGCGCGACGCATGAGGCAGGCGCTGCACGCGGAGTGGACCAAGCTGCGCACCCTACCGGGCAGCGGCTGGCTGCTGCTCGCCGCCATCACCCTGACCGTCGCCCTGAGCGCCGCGGCGGCCGCGGCCATCACCTGCCCGCCCGCGGGCTGCGGCCAGGACCCCGCCAAGGTCAGCCTCACCGGGATCCAGCTCGGCCAGGCGGCCGTCGCCCTCCTGGCCGTGCTGACGATCGGCGGCGAGTACAGCACCGGCATGATCGGCGTCACCCTGGCGGCGATGCCGCGCCGGCCCGCCGTGCTGGCCGCCAAGGCCGCCATCCTCAGCGGCGTGACGCTGGCGGCCGGGACCATCGCCGTGCTCGGCTGCCTGCTGGCCGGGCGGCGCATCCTGCCCGGCAACGGCTTCACCCCCGCCCACGGCTACCAGCCCCTCTCCCTGGGCGACGGGCCGGTGCTGCGCGCCGCCGCCGGCTCGGTCCTCTACCTCGCCCTGGTCGCCCTGCTCAGCCTCGGCGCCGCCACCGCCGTGCGGGACGCAGCGGTCGCCATCGGGGTCGTGCTCGGCCTGCTCTACCTCTTCCCGATCGTCGCCCAGCTGGTCCCCGACCGGCACTGGCAGCGGCACCTCAAGCAGCTCGGGCCGATGACCGCGGGGCTCGCCATCCAGGCCACCAGCAACCTCCGCGGGCTGCCCATCGGCCCATGGGCGGGCCTCGGCGTGCTCGCCGCCTGGGCCGCCGCAGCCCTGCTCACCGGCGCGCTGCTGCTGCGGCTCCGCGACGCATGAGC
>WNGG01035694.1_pt1 | contig 11914 bp, 7 predicted proteins | sample 5400661 | NCBI WGS metagenome assembly WNGG01 (sample SAMN13153372, study PRJNA577476) | soil metagenome | isolation source: 100 cm soil or saprolite under Garry oak tree replicate 1 | place: USA:California | collected 2016-06-15 | reverse complement strand
GCTCCGACGACGGCGGGGCGAGCTGGAACCGCGCGAGCGGCGACCGGCGGATCTGGGGCCGCGGGTGGTACTTCGGCGGGATCACGGTCGAGCCGCGCGACCCGGACGTGGTCTACGCCTGCAACACCTCGCTCTATCGCTCGCGCGACGGCGGGAAGACCTTCGTCCCCATCCAGGGAGCGCCCGGGGGCGACGACTACCACGAGCTGTGGATCGACGCCGATCATCCCGAGCGCCGGATGCTCGGGGTCGACCAGGGCGCGGTCGTGTCGCTCAACGGCGGCCGGACCTGGAGCTCCTGGTACAACCAGCCGACGGGCCAGATGTACCACGTCAGCACCGACGACCGGTTCCCCTACTGGGTGTACGGCTCCCAGCAGGACTCGGGCGCAGCAGCGGTTCCCAGCCGCACCACCACCCACGACGGCATCACCATGATGCAGTTCCGCGAGATGACGGCCGGCTCCGAGAGCGACGTGATCGCCCCCGACCCGAAGGACCCGGACGTGATCTATGGCGGGCGCGTGGACAGGCTCGACCCGCGGACGCAGCGGACGCAGTCGATCGACCCGACGCTCCTCCACCGCGACGTCGACCGCGCGACCTGGACCCTGCCCCTGGCCTTCTCGCGCCGCGACCCGCGCGTCCTCTATTTCTCGCGCGAGCGACTGTTCCGCACGATGGACGGCGGCCGACACTGGATGGTGATCAGCCCCGACCTCACGCGCGAGGATCCCGGGGTGCCGGCCACCCTCGATCCCGCGGCCGCCGCCGACGCGCCGCGGCCCGGAAGGCGTCACGGCGTCATCTACGCGATCGCGCCCTCGCGCCTGGCCGACCACGACCTCTGGATCGGCACCGACGACGGCCTCGTCTGGCGCACCCGCGACGAGGGCGCGCACTGGGAGAACGTCACCCCCGCCGGGCTCGGCCCCTGGTCGAAGGTGGGGATCATCGACCCCTCGCACTTCGACGGGGAGAGCGCCTACGCCGCCGTCGACCGCCACCGGGTCGACGACTCCAGGCCCTACGTCTACCGGACGCACGACGGGGGCCGGACCTGGACCCTGGCCGCGACCGGCATCCCCGCGGGGAGCTTCGTCAACGCGGTGCGGGAAGATCCGGTGCGCAGGGGGCTGCTCTACGCCGGCACCGAGAAGGGCGTCTACGTGTCGTTCGACGACGGGGACCACTGGCAGCCGCTGCAGCTCAACCTGCCGGTCACCTCGGTGCGCGACATCGACGTCCACGGCGACGACCTCGTGATCGCCACCCACGGCCGCGCCTTCTGGGTCCTCGATGACGTGACCCCGCTGCGCCAGGCCGGGCCCGACGTCGCGTCCGCCCCCGCGTGGCTCTTCGCTCCCGCGACCGCGATCCGGCTGCGCCCCGCCGGGTTCACCGGCACCCCGCTGCCCAGGGACGAGCCCACCGCCGCCAACCCTCCGCCGGGCGCCGTGATCGACTACGTGCTCTCGAAGGCGGTGACGGCGCCGGTCGTGCTGCGGATCCTGGACGCCCGGGGCGCGCTCGTGCGCCGCTGCTCGAGCGACGAGGGCCCGCCCGCCCCGGACCTGGCGAAGATCCGGGTGGCCCCGGAGTGGATGCCGCCCCCGGTGGCCCTCACCACGAAGCCCGGCATGCATCGCTTCGTCTGGCCCATCCGCTATCCGGCCCCGCCGGCGCTCTCCGAGCACAACCTCTACGCCGACGGTGTGTGGGCGCCCCCCGGGCGCTACACGGTCGAGCTGACCGTGGACCGCCAGCGCCTCACGCAGCCGCTCACGATCGCGCCCGACCCGCGCGTCGCGCTCCCGCCGGAAGCCTACGCGCGTCAGCTCGCCCTCGCGCGCCGCGTGGAGGCGCTGCGCGAGAGCATCGCCGCCGCCCTGGCGGAGGCGGAGAACCTGCATGTGGATCTCGCCACGAAGGGCGCGTCCGACCTCGACGCGCGCGTGCGGGCCCTCACCGGTCCCGACTTCGGCGAGGCTGCGACGGCGGGGCCTCCGGCCGGACTCAGCAGCCTGCGCGCGCTCGCGAGCTCCCTCGCCACCCTCGCCAATGCCGTGGACGGCGCGGACGCGGAGCCCACCCCCGACGCCGAGGCCGCCATCCCCAAGGTCGAGCCGGCCGTGCAGGCGACGCTCGCGGCGTGGGCAACCCTGAAGCAGCAACGGAGCCCGTAGAGGAACGTGGTCCTCCCCAGCTCCGGCACCGAGCTCTTCCGGGAGGCTCTGGCCTTCCTGCAGCGCCGAGTCTCTCTCTTCGGCCTGGTGGGGGGAGGGCTCGGCGGTGGCAGCGGAGTCGCGGAGCGGACCGACGCTCGCGGCCGGGGGCCCCGGCGTCGGAGTTGGAGTGGGCACGGCGTAGTCACCGCCCCCGCCGGAGGCGGCGAGCGCCACGAGCAGCGCTTACGACTCGCCCCTCAGGCCAGCGCCCCCACGGCCGCGACCGCCGAGTCCACCTCCTCCGGCGTGTTCAGGATGCTCCCCGCGAGCCGGGCGAAGGACTGGAGATAGGGGCTCGTGGAGGCGATGATCCTCCGCTCTCGCAAGCGCCTGACGACCTCTTCGGGCGTGACCCCCGCCACCTCGAAGGCGACCAGGCCGGCGGAGAGGCCGGGAGCGCGGGGAGTATGCAGGGTCACGTGGCGCAGCCCGGCCAGGCCGTCCTTGAGGCGCGTGTTCATCTCGTGGATGCGGCCGGCGATCCGGGCTCGCCCGATCTCGCGGTGGAAGGCGAAGGCGGCGGGCAGCGCCCACATATGCTCGTACGCGTGGAAGCCGCCCGGCGACATCCAGGCTCCCTGGGTCGGCCCGGGCTCCACCCCGTGCTGCCACGCCATGGTCGCGCGAGCGGTTCAGCTCCGCCACCGCGGCCGCGATCGACCGGATGGGCAGCTTCACCCCGGTGGACGAGTGAACCCACGTGACGCCGATCACCCGCGTCCCGGGGCGCACGGCTCGGCGGAGCCGATCGACGATCTCGTCCTCGGACGCCCGGCTGCCCTCGTCGTAGAGCGCCACCCGGCGCACCTCGGCACCGTCTCGCTGGGCAGCGAGACGAATCGACTCGTGGTGCACGTAGTGGTCGTGCGCCGTGGTCAGGATCTCCTGGCCCGACCGCAGCCGCAGCCCGGCGTAGATGAGGGCCAGCCCTTCGGTCGTGGAGCGGGTGAGAGCCACGTCCTCGGGCCGGCCCCCGAGATACGCGGCGGCGGCTCGTCGGACCTCGTCGGGCCGGGTGAAGAGGCCGTGGTCAACGACCTCGAAGGGATTCTCGTCGAGGGCCCGTCGCAGGGTCTCGATCGCCTCCCGCACCGGGCGAGGATGCGACACCAGGTAGAAGCTCGCGAAGTGCGCCAGGTCGCGCCGGAGGTCGAACTGGTCGCGCACCCAGGCCCAGTCCTGGGGTGAGGCGGTGCTCGCGGGGCGGGCGAGCGCGGTCGCGGCCACCGACATCCCGGTAGCGACGAGGAACCGGCGACGGTCCAAGGGCATGCTGCCTCCGTTCCGAGATGACGACCATTCTGGGCGGACCGCGACCTCGCGTCAAAGCCGAAACGCGATCGGCCGGCGACGGGGAGCGCCGTTGACGGGCCGCCTAATTGTTGCTAGATTGGTTACAGATGTTCGCGAACTCGCACTTCGCCCTTGGCACCCACGTGCTGGTGTCGCTCGCGCTCCAGGAGGGCTCACCCGTCACCTCCGCCGAGCTTGCCCGCAGCATCAACACCAACCCTGCCTTTCTCAGGATGCTGCTGGGGAGGCTGCGGGAGGCCGGATTGATCGAGGTGGCTCTGGGCAAGGGGGGCGGCGCCACCCTGGCCCGGCCCGCGTCGAAGCTGACCCTGGCCGACGTGTATCACGCGGTCGAGCGCCAGCCGCCGGCCCGCCTGCACCGCTGCCCGCCCAGTCGAAGCTGCATCGTCGGTCGCAACATCCTCCCCGTGCTCCAGGCCGTGGTTCATGACGTGGAGTCGGCGGCCCTGGGCCGGCTCATGGGGATCACGGTCGCAAAGCTGGCCGATCAGGTACGGCGCAGGGGCTGACCTGGGGAGCCGGAGGGCCTCTTCACGACTTTTTACGGACCTATATGTCACTGTATCACGTACACACAAGCATGACGCATCCCAATGACCGAGGAGGGGACATGATGAGACGGCTCGAAAACAAGATCGCGCTGATCACGGGGGGCACGACCGGCATCGGGCTGGCCACCGCGAAACGCTTCGCCGAGGAGGGAGCCCAGGTGATCGTGACCGGTCGGAACCCGGCCACCCTCGAGCTCGCCCGGCGGGAGCTCAACGGTCGGGTCCAGGTCCTGGAATCCGACGCCGCCGACGAGCGCCAGGTGGCGGAGCTCTTCGAATCGGTCGGTCGCAAGCACGGGCGGCTGGACGTGCTGTTCCTCAACGCCGGGATCGCGAAGTTCGCTCCCCTCGCCGAGGCCCCCCTCTCGGACTTCGACGCCATGTGGCACCTGAACGTGCGCGGCCCCTGGCTGGCCCTCAAGCACGCCCTCCCGATCCTCACCGAGGGGGCCGCCGTCATCGTCAACACGTCGGTGGTCAACCAGAAGGGAATGGCGGGCACGACGGCCTATGCCGCGACCAAGGCGGCCCTGCGCGTGATCGTGCGCGCGGCGGCTGCCGAGCTGGCCGGGCGCAAGGTGCGAGTGAACGCCATCAGCCCGGGCCCGATCGAGACTCCGATCTTCGAGAAGACGGGCCTTTCGGCCCAGGAGCGGGAGGCGTTTCGGAAGGACGTGGCCGCCCGCGTCCCGCTCGGAAGATTCGGGGCGGCCCACGAGGTCGCCAGCGCCGCCGCGTTCCTGGCCTCCCCGGACGCATCGTTCATCACGGGCACCGAGCTCGCCGTCGACGGCGGGTTCGCGCAGGTGTGATGCGGCAGCGGAGTCGGGCCCTGTCCGGGCAGGGGATCGGCCGCCGCGCCGCCGCGGCCGATCCAGCGAAGCAGGTGGTACCCGAGGGCTCCGCCGACGTTTCGCACGGCGGCCGCGCCTCGGCGAGTATCAGAAGAAGAACTTCACCACCAGCTCGACGTTGCGCGGCAGGCTGACCGTGTCCGTGATCCGGCCGAACGCGTTGGCGGCGGCGATGTCGCGTCCGGGCGCGGCGAAGCTCGGTGTGTTGGTCAGATTGAACGCCTCGGCCCGGACCTCCAGGTAGCGATCGCCCCCCACGTCGAAGCGCTTCGAGAGGACGGCGTCGATGTTCCGGTAGCCGGGCGCGCGCGCTATACCGACGCCGCAGTCGCCCCAGGTCCCGAGGGGTGCCCTTGCGAAGGCGTTGATGTCGAGCCAGTGGTCCAGCGTCTGGTCGGCGGGCTTGGGATCGCCGACGCAGTTCGGCCGCTCGTTCCCGCGCGTGGCCTGGAGCGAGGAGCCGCGGCCGTCGATGACCGTGATCGGGAAGCCGCTCCGGGCCTGGAAAATGCCGCTCAGCTTCCAGCCACCGAGGATAGCGTTCATCGGCCCCGACCAGTTGCCTCCCCACTTGCGTCCGCGGCCGAACGGAAGCTCGTAGTTGGCCGAGAGCACGAAATTGTGCCGGACGTCGAAGAAGGCGGGCCCGTAGTTCCACTCCGGGTGGTAGGCGTTTTGCCAATAGGCGCCTTCGGCGGCCACGAAGCCCGAGCCGTAGTAGCCGCGGTTGTTCGAGAGCGTCTTGCCGAACGTGTAGGAGGCGAGATACTCGAATCCGTGCCGGGGCCGCTGGCGCAGGCTCACCTGCAGCGCGTTGTAGCTACTGTGGCCGCGGGAAGCGGTGGTGGCAATGTTGGTCAGCAACGGCGCGGTGGCGAAGAGCGGACGCCGGTTCTGGAGCGGGGCCCAGGTCGCGGGATCGCCGGTGCCCGGCAGCGGCTGGTTGCCCTCGACGGGAGTCACCAGGTTCGTCGCGTGGTGGCCCACGTACCCCACGTTGGCGGACATGGCCGAGGTGAGCAGGTACTCCGCAAACACGTTCCACTGCTGGGTGAACTGCGGCCGGAGGTTGGGGTCGAACGCCCGCACCTGGCCAGAGGGCTTGTCGAGAGGCACCAGGCCGGAGAACCCGCTGGCGAGGCTGCCCGCCCCCGTCGTCTTGTCGTAGTTCACGTTCGACTCGAAGAAGTACGGGGGGTTCAGGGGCAGTCGCAGGTTCGCGCCCGTCCCCTCCATGTACTGCGAGATGCCGTAGCCCCCGCGGAAGACCCAGCGCTCGCCCTTCCTCCAGGCGAAGCCGAAGCGCGGCTCGAAGCCCTTGTAGTAGGGCTTGTAGAGCGCGCGGTCCTCGATGCTTCCGTCCTTGGCCAGGGTCTGCGAACCGTCTAGCAGCGAGAAGTTCGACTCCCGGTTGTCTTGCTCCGTCAGCGGCTGCGTGTACGCCCACCGCATCCCGAGGTTCAAGGTGAGGTCGGACGTGACCTTGAAATCGTCCTGAACGAACAGCGCGATGCGGTTGTGCAGGTGCGTCCAGGGCTCCGAGTTGCTGCCCCGGCCCTTGATCGAGACCTGGTCGAGGAGGAAGTCGGAGAACCCGAATCCCGTGAAGGCGCCGCCGTAGGTGAAGATTCCCAGCAATCCGTTGTTGCCGGCATAGAAGCGACGCTGGTTGTAGCGCAGGAACTGACCCCCGACCTTCAGGGCATGACGGCCCTTGAACCAGGTCAGCTTTTCGTTGAGCTGGTACGTCTTGTCCAGGGTGTCCGAGTCGCTCGCCCCGGCGCCGATACTCGACAACCCGGAGCCGAGCACGAGCGAGCTGAGGCCTGCGATCGGCTGCCCGCCCGGGATCCCGAATGTCGCGTTGGCGTCGCCCACGCCCGCCCAGTCGAGAGTATTCGACACGTTCGCGATCTGGTTGTAACCCAGCAGCACTTCATTGACGAGCGACGGGTTGAGGGCGCGATTCCAGTTGAGGGCCACGTTGCGGAACGGCCCCGTCTGGCTAAGCCCCAGGAGAAGGGGAAAGGCCCGGGTGTCGTTCTTGGAGTCGTAGGTGGAGAAGGAGAATCGGCCGAACACCTTGTCGCTGGCGGACGCGTTCCAATCCAACCGGAGGTCACCCTGGTGAGCCCGGGTCGTGGTAGCCGTGGGGCCCACGTAGTTGCCGGTGACCCCGCTCACGTTGCGGTTGGGCAGCGGGTAGAGCGCGGTGTTGCTGACGATCGCCCGGGCCACGGGGCTGATCCGGTTCGCGGGAATGATGTTGCCCGGAAAGGGCAGGCCCGTCACAGGGTCCCGGATGACGGTGCTCACCCCCGAGAAGTTGCCGTTGCGCCACGACTCCGGCGCCACGGACAGGACCTCAGTTCCGGGCGCGTCGTAGCGCGTCCCCTGGTAGTCCGCGAAGAAGAACAGCTTGTTACTGATGACCGGTCCCCCGAGGGTGGCCCCGAAGATGTGCTGCTTGCGCTCCTGCCGCGGGGCCTTCGACCGGTTGTTGGCCCAGGTGTTCGCGTCGAAGTCACTGTTCCGGTAGAACTCGAAGGCGTTGCCCCGGAACCGGTTCGTGCCGGACTTGATCACGTTGCTCAGCACCGCCCCCGCCACGTTGCCGGTGTCGGCCGCGTAGTTGTTCGTCTCCACGCTGATCTCGGCCAGGGCGTCGGGGCTCGGCTGGTAGGCCACCAGGTTGTCGATCGACTCGTTCATGTCCACGCCGTCGATCATGTAGTTGTTGGTCTGCTCGCCCCGGCTCTGGGTGACGAAGGACTGGGGGTTCGGGGTCACCACTCCAGGAAGCAGCAGCGAGAGCTGGCCGGTGTTGCGGCCGTTCAGGGGAAGCGAGTTGACGGTGTTGCCGGAGATGACTTCCCCCACCGTCGCGGATTCGGTCTGGAGGACGGGCGCGACGGCGGTGACCTCGACCGTGTCCTCGAGGGCGCCCACCTCCATCTTGAAGTCGAGCCGCGCGATCTGCTTCGCTTCCACCGTGATGGGCTTAGTGGTCACGGTCTTGAAGCCGCTGAGCTCCGCCTTGACCACGTAGGTCCCGACCGGCACGGAGGTAATGGTGTAGTTGCCGGCCGCGTTGGAGAGGGCGGTATAGGCGACGTTGGTGTCCCGGTTGGTGGCCGTCACCGTGACCCCGGCCGCGGCGGCGCCGCTCTGGTCGGTCAGGAGACCGGTGATGGATGCCGCGCCCGTCTGGGCGAAGGCGGCGCTGTGCAGGCCCAGGACCAGGGCCAGGGTGAGCATCAAGCCCACCGTCCGTGTGCGCGAACTCGTCATGATCGCCTCCGGGGATACCGCCGGCTCCTGGAGGGCACCCGGCGTGCCCCTGATCCTAGACATCCGCGCGCTGAAGTCAACCGTACCGATGCATTACCATGGGGCCCTTCATGGGACGACGCCACCTCTCGGGTACCCTGGCGGCCGCCGTCCTCTCCGTGCTTCCCGCCCACGCCCAGCAGTCCTGGCCCGAGCCCGATGGTCCGGTCGAGATCCGCGACGAGCAGCTCCTCGCCCAGCCCCGGCTCACCCTGCCGCCCATCGGCCCCGACACCGTCCCCCAAGGGCGGTGGTCCTTCCGCGTCGGCTTCCTGTGGTCCAACTCGTTCGGCTGGACCCAGGACGTCCCGGGCGAGACGCCGACCGACCGCCGCTTCCTCATCGACGGGGAGGCGCGCACCGTGGACCTGAACGTGGCGCGGGGCGTCGGCGAGAACGCCCACGTCGCCCTGCGCGTTCCCTTGCGCTGGCGGGGAGGCGGGTCCCTCGACGGGCTCATCGACACCTGGCACCGGATCTTCGGCCTGCCCCAGGGCGGACGCTCACGCTTCCTCAAGAACGCGTTCCGGGTGGAGGGCCTGACCGAGGCCGGGCAGCCTTTCTCCTGGAACGACCAGCGCGGCACGGGCCTCGGCAACGTCGAGCTGGAGAGCCGGTGGCGCTTCGCGGACGGGGGTCGCGGGGGCTGGCGCGCGGCGGTCGCGGCTCGGGTCGCCCTGCCCACGGGGACCGCGCCCTTCGACGAGGACGCGGCGGGCTTGGGCGTCCAGGTCGCCGCGGCCAGGCGCCTGGCCGGCCCGCTCGACCTGTTCTTCGGGGCGGGCGGCCTCGTCCAGGGCCCCGGCCCGGTGCGCGGCGTCGGGTACGAGAGGCAGCGGCTCCACGTCTTCCTCGCCCTCGAATGGCGGATGTTCGGGTTCTTCCACCTGATCGCGGAGACCGACGCCGCCAGCCGCCTCATCCGAGACATCGACCGTTACCCGGGTCTGCACTGGATCACCAACGTCAGCGGTCGCATCCCGATTTCCAAACGGACGCGATTCGAGCTCGGCTTCACCGAGAACTTCAAGAACCAGATGAGCACCACGGACTTCGGAATGCACTTCGGCCTGGTGGTGCGGCCTTGAGCCCCTTTTCGTCCTATTGACATTCGATAGGAGCGGACATACCCTCGCTCCTATAGCACTTCGATAGGAGGAGAGTCCAATGTCGGGCCGTCGCGCTACGCTGCTTCAGGGTACGCTCGATCTCCTCATCCTGAAGGCCCTGTCTGCCGGCGCCCTGCACGGGCTCGGCGTCTCGCGCCGCATCGAGCAGGTCACGGGCGGCACCTTCGCCGTGCAGCCGGGCTCCCTCTTCCCCGCCCTCCATCGCCTGGAGGAGGCGGGCTGGCTCGCGTCCGAATGGCAGCCCTCCGAGAACAACCGACGGGCCAAGTACTACACCCTCACCCGTTCCGGACGCCGACAACTGGGCGAAGAAGCCGCGCACTGGAATCAGATCGCCCTGGCCATCGCGCGCGCACTGGAAGCGTGATGGGCCGCCTCTCCAGCCTCTGGCGCAATCTCGTCCACCGCCGCCGCGTCGATCGCGATCTCGACGAGGAGCTGGCGGCGGCGTACGACCTCCTGGTCGAGGAGAAAGTCCGTTCCGGGATGCCGGTCGACGACGCTCGTCGCGCGGCTCGACGGGAGCTCGGCAGTCCGGACACCTTGAAGGACCAGGTCCGCGACGTGCGCGCGGGCGCGGGCCTGGACGCCCTCGGGCAGGACGTCCGCTACTCATTGCGGCAGTTCCGGCGGGCGCCCGGCTTCGCCGCGGTCGCGGTCGTGACCCTGGCCCTGGGCATCGGCGCCAACGCCGCCGTCTTCGCGGTGGTCAAGTCGGTCCTGCTCGACGCCCTGCCCTACGCCGAGGCGGACCGCCTGGTGCGCGTGCGCCCGTACTTCCTCGACGGAGCGCCAGGAAGCCCGCTGCTGTTCTCCAGGATGGTGCACACGATCGCCTCGAGGCAGCAGTCCTTCGAGAGCCTCGCCGCATTCGACTCCGCGCGCGATGCGGTTCTCGGCGGCGAAGACTCCCCACGGATCGTCACCATCGCGTGGGTCGAGCCCGGCCTGTTCAAGACCCTGGGGGTGCAGGCCGCGCTCGGGCGGACCTTCCACGACGAGGATCGCGCGATCGGCCACGTGCCCGTCAGCGGCGGGGAGCGCGGTCCCGACACCGCCCGGGTGGTGGTGCTGGCCCATGAAGCCTGGCAGGGGCTGTTTGCCGGCGACCCGGGCATCGTCGGCCGGGACGTCCGCATCAACGGGATCCCACGCACGGTGATCGGCGTCCTGCCGCGCGGCTTCGTGGGGCTCCGCGGCCAGGCGGACTTCTACTTCGCGTTCGATCTCGCCCCGGCGCTCACCAGCGGTGCCGGCTGGCTGGGCCTGGTCGGCCGCCTCAAGCCGGGGACGACCCACGAAGCGGCCCGGCGCGAGCTCGCCGCCATCTGGGCCGCGCGCGAGTACCCGCAGGACTTCGACCGCCTGGGCATGACGGCGATGCCGCTGCGCGACGCGATGGTTGGCAGCACCCGTGCGCCGCTCCTGGTGCTGCTGGCCAGCGCCGCCCTGGTGCTCCTCATCGCCTGCGCGAACCTCGCGGGAGTACAGCTGTCGCGCGCGCTCCGCCGGCGCAAGGAGTTCGCCGTCCGGGTGGCGCTGGGCGCCGGGCGCCGGCGCCTCGTCCGGCAACTGCTCACCGAGAGCTCGCTCCTCGCCCTGGCCGGAGGCGGGGCCGGTTTGCTGCTCGCCCAGTGGCTGCTGTCCCTCCTGCGGGGTCTCGCGAGACCCGTGCTGCCGGCCCACGCCGAGCTCTCGCTCGATCCGGGCGCGGTCCTCGGCATGGCAGTGCTTGCCGTCTCTACCGGCCTGGCCTTCGGCGTGGCGCCGGCGCTCTCCGTCGGCGGTTGGGATGCGCAGGGCCTGCTGCGCGACCAAGCGCGCGGCGCGAGTGAGGCGCGACGGCCGCGCCGCCTCCGCGGGGTGCTGGTGGCGGCGCAGATAGCGCTCTGCGCGAGCCTGCTCGCGGGCGCCGGCTTGCTGGCGCGGAGCCTGTGGGAGATGGCGGCGGCGCCGCTCGGCTTCGATCCGCCCGGTCTCCTGACGGCGAGGGTCCGGCTCCCGACGCGTGAGTACCCGACGCTCGAGGCACGCGCGCGCTTCCAGGAGCAGCTCGCCGACCGGCTGCGCGCCCTCCCCGGCGTGGAGGCGGTCGCGGTGGCGAACAAGCTTCCGACGGCCGACGACCCGAGGCACGATGGCTTCAGCATCGAAGGGGCGCCGCCGGACGCCGCACCGCCGTTCGTGGCCTATGCGAGCGTGTCGGACGACTACTTCCGCACGCTCCGGATACCCGTCCGGCAGGGACGCGCGTTCGACGCTTCGGACCGCGCGGACGGGCCGCCCACCACCGTGATCAGCGAGGGCCTGGCGCGCCGCTACTGGCCCCCCGGGGAGGCGCTGGGCGCCCGCATCCGCCTGGGGGGGGCCCTGGTGACGGTCGTCGGTGTCGTCGGCGACGTGCGCAACGACCTCGCCCGGCCCGACGCCGAGCCGATGACGTATCGCTCCCGCCGTCAGGAATCAACTCAAATGGTGTGCGTCCTGCTCCGCGCGCACGGCGACCC
>WNGG01011998.1_pt1 | contig 11914 bp, 9 predicted proteins | sample 5400661 | NCBI WGS metagenome assembly WNGG01 (sample SAMN13153372, study PRJNA577476) | soil metagenome | isolation source: 100 cm soil or saprolite under Garry oak tree replicate 1 | place: USA:California | collected 2016-06-15 | reverse complement strand
CGTTTGCAGCCAACCTCGATTTCGCCACCGCGGTCGCCCAAGGCTACGCGGACGAAATGCGATCGCTTTCGTGCCTTCCCCTGCACCGACTCTACCTGCGGGACACCCTGCCTGAGCAGGATCTCCGCTTCTGGCAATCTTACGAACGCATCATCTCCTGGACTGGCGCCGGCCATGAGGTTTTTGAAGATCAACTGCGCGCTTTGAGCCCGCAGTCGCTGATCGGGCGCTGGAAGCCCGCGCCCGGCGACGCGCGCCATGTCTCTCAGATTTTTGTGGACACGCTCCGCTCGTGGCTGGGGACCAGTGACGATCCGGGAAAAACGAGAATCTTCCTGGACGAAGCCTACCGTCGTGCCGGAACGCAGTGGTTGCAGGAGCGAGGCTGCACTCCAGGGATTTCACCGGTCGCCATTCATCCAGGCGCGGGGAGCCCGAACAAACGCTGGCCCCTGCCGAGGTACCAGAGCCTTGCCCGGCAGATAGTGCAACGCAAGGGGAACGCCATTTTGCTTGTGGAGGGCCCGGCGGAAAGAGGCACAGGCCGGGAGACAGCGGCGGATCTTCCGCCCGAAAGGGTGCAAATAGCTGCGTCGCTTCCTCTGGGCCTTCTCGGCGGCGTGCTCAGTTGTTGTCAGAGCTTTGTAGGCAACGATTCGGGTGTCGCCCATCTTGCCGCGGGTCTGGGCATTCCATCGCTTGTTCTTTTTGGCCCTACCTCCCCCCGGCAATGGTCTCCTCTTGGAAGCCACGTGTTGGTTCTGAGGGATACGACAGACTGCGGCGCGTGCGAGCACGGCGCGCAGCCGGAGCATACCTGCTTGAAGAATCTCTCAGTGGGCGATGTGTATTCCTCGCTTGGATCTTTGCAAAGAATTGGCCCCACCGCATAAATCCGAAGTTCGAAACTCGAAACTTGTGTATTTCAAACCAATGACGTCCAAATGGCAGTCGTCGTTTTCGTGGAAGTCGTGGCGGCTTTTATTTGTTTTGGCTACGAATTCCACGAATTAACACGAATTAAATTCTCCACAGCTTCTGAGGAGTTCACGACAGCGTGAATTGGGTGAATTGACTCCCACTTCTAATTGCACGCGCCTCCACTCAGACAGTTTTGGATTTTGAGCTTCGATCATTGGGATTTGTTTCGAATTTCAAGTTTCGGATTTAAGGATGCCGCCTTTGCAGTCAAAAAAGTGAATAGATGAATGGAGCAAGGGCTGAGCCCTGAGCGAACACGAGAAGACTCCCAACCACCAGAAGAACAATGATAGTGGGCAGCAGCCACCATTTCTTGCGCACCCTCATGAATGCCCAGATTTCTTTCAGCAACGCGATCCGGCTCAAATCCCCTCCTTTAAAACTGACGTTCCATGTTACTCCTTCGATCCGGCTCCGCCCTCCGGACCCAGTACCCACCTGTGCCGGCCGAGTGTATCAAAGCATTATGCCCAGCCAGTTTCTTGAGCAAGCCTAGCGGTGTGAAGACGACAAAGTAAACCATACCCATGAACACCGGAGTTGTGACCCGGGAAATAGCGCGTGCGATCCCCATCCACGCCTGCCACACAGGTCCAAGTCTGCCAGGCACTGTCAGGCCGGCCAAACCGAGAGCCAGCCCAACGCCACCGAACATTCCCGCGAGGCCTGCATGGCCGCGATACCAGGCGACGATGCCCAATCCCAAGAACGCGGCGCCAACGGTGAGGGCAAACTTTCTGCCTTCCGCGGCGGTCAGTCGAGCTGGAATTCTTTCTGCCATTCCTTCGTTTCCTTCCCTTCCGGCTGAGACTCCTTGTCGAGAAGAAAAGACCCTAGAACCAGATGATCGATCTGAGTGCGCATGAAACACTGGTACGCGTCGGCGGGCGTGCACACGATCGGCTCGCCGCGAACGTTGAAAGACGTGTTCACGAGGAGCCCGTAGCCTGTGATTTTCTCAAACTCTTTAATCAGATCGTAATAGTCTGGGTTGGTTTTTCTGCAAACCGTATGAATGCGGGCCGTGCAATCGATGTGCGTAACCGCCGGAATATCCGAACGCGGGACGTTCAGCCGATCGATTCCCCAGAGCTCTTTCCCGGCGGGAGTGTGCGGGAGTTGCCGTTCCTTGCGCACCGGGGCCACTATCAACATGTAGGGAGACTCGGTGTCGAGCTCAAAGTAGTCGCCAACCCTTTCCAACAAGACACTCGGAGCAAACGGTCTGAATCCCTCGCGGAACTTGATTTTCAGGTTCATCTGCGCCTGCATCCCGGGGCTGCGTGGATCTCCGAGAATGCTTCGCGAGCCGAGCGCTCTTGGCCCGAACTCCATCCTTCCATTGAACCAGCCCACAACCTTTTCTGCTGCCAGGAGCTTTGCAACCTGCCGGAGGAGCTCCGAGCGTTCCAGCCGCCGGTAACTGGCCCCTTCTGATTTCAGGTATAGCTCAATGTCCCGGTCGGAGAATTCTGGGCCAAGATAAGCCCCTTTCATGGCGTCTTCGCCTGCGGTTGTCGTGCGCGGCTGGTTGCAGTATCTGTGCCAGATCAATTGGGCAACACCCAGAGCGCCCCCGGCGTCGCCTCCGCGCCATACGGAGCATGACGTCCTCGCAGACTACCTGAATAGAGCGCGCCAGATCCATTTCGCGCTGTGTGATCCTGGTTTCCGGCGCCCGCGGGGGGCCGCCGAAGAGCTCGTCAAAAGCACGGCTTGTCATGGTGAGCCCGGCGAGGTAGTTAAAGTATTTCTGATTCAAACGGAGCGAGCCATCTTCTTTCAAGTCGATCAACTCGCGATAGATGGCTTCCACGTACTTGGGTTCTCCATAAGGCGCCAATCCCATCACTTTGTACTCGCCCGAGTTCACCTTAAACCCGATGTGGTACGTGAACGCCGAGTACAGGAGCCCGAGTGAGTCAGGCCAGTGCAGCTCCCGGATCACCTCAATGTCACTGTCGCTCCCGATCCCGATGGAAGCGGTTGCCCACTCGCCGACGCCGTCCATCGTCAGGATAGCGGCTTCTTTGAACGGAGAAGGGAAAAAGGCGCTGGCAGCGTGAGATTCATGGTGTTCGGAATAGAGAATCTTTCCGTGGTAGTCAAGCGACTCTCTCAGATTTCTGTCCGTATACAGCTTATCCTTGACCCAGAGAGGAGCGGCCCTAAGGAACGAGCGGAACCCTTTGGGGGAGATCCCCAGATAAGTTTCCAGGATGCGCTCGAACTTGAGAAGCGGCTTGTCATAAAAACCCACGAAGGCCAGATCGGACGGCTTGATGTTCGCTGCTCGCAGGCAGTAGCTCACCGCATGCGTGGGAAAGGAAGAATCCCCTTTGAGACGCGTGAAGCGTTCTTCTTGTGCCGCCGCGACAATCTCGCCGTCGTGGAGCAGACAGGCTGCACTATCGTGATAAAAAGCGGATAGCCCAAGGATGTAAGCTGGCTTCATGAGCGTGTTGTTCTTTGCGCACTTAGCGCCTTCGCGGTGAAACGGAGTCCGAATTAACCGCTAAGACGCGAAGAGCGCGCAGGGTTCGCCGAGAATTTTGCTGAAAAAACAGGAAATCAATCCATCAGCAGACCGCCGTTTACTTCGACGGATTCGCCGACCACGTGGCTCGCGTCATCGGATGCCAGGAAGGCGATGACTTTCGCGACTTCTTCACTGGTGCCGGCGCGCTGCTGAGGAATGGCCGAGACAAATTTCTCAAACACCTCCTTGCTGCTGAAACGTTTGTGGAAGGGGGTGGCGATGACCCCGGGATTCACGGCATTGACCCGGATGCCGTAGGGAATGAGCTCCTTGGCCATGGCTTTCGTCAGTGTGATGACAGCCCCTTTGGCGGCGGCGTAAGCGGCCGCTCCGGGTCCCCCGCCGTGCCTTCCTGCGATCGAAGCAACGTTGACAATACAACCGCTCTTTAGCTCGATCATGCGCGGCATGACAGAGCGTGTCACAAGGAAGTAGCTGTCCAGGTTCAACGCCATGACTCGCCGCCAGAAATCAAAATCCATGTCCGCGAGCGCCCTGCGCTCGACCAAGGAGCCCGCGTTGTTGACTAGAACGTCCACGCGGCCAAAATCCTCGAGAACGTCGCCCGCCAGTTGAGTCGATCGAGAGGGGTCGGAGAGGTCCGCGGCATAGACGCGGGCTCTCCCTTTTCCCAGCCGCTGGATCTGTCCAAAGGTTTCCCGGGCGCCTGCTTCATTCTCGAAATAGTGAATGGCGACCTGATAGCCCTGGCGCGAAAGCTCAAGCGCGGTGGCCTGCCCTATGCCGGAACTGGCCCCGGTCACGAAAGCAACTTTTTCACTCTCGCTCATATTCAATCTCCATCATGAAAAGCAAATGAAACCACGGATGAACACCGATGTACACAGTGCAGCCCAGCCGCAACCCCAAAAAATCCACCGCGAAGACGCGAAGAACGCGCAGAAAAGCGATTTCAAAAACTTCGCGTTCTTCGCGGCTTCGTGGTAAAGGCCGCGTCCAATCCACCACGAAGACTCGAAGAATCACGAAGAGTTTCCGGTCAGTGGAACAATTCTTTCCAGCTAGCAAAGGATTTTGGTGTTAGTAGTACGGATCTGTACCACCACTAAGTCGAAAATCCTTCGCTACCCGGCAAGGATTTTTCCGTCATTTCTTTCTCTGATGTCTCTGCAATGACCTCAGGCGCAGGCAGGCTAGGGCCGCGAGCAATACCGCGGTCTTCATAAGAGTGTTGGGTATCCACGCGGCGGACAACATGCACAGGCTTATTCCGAGTCCCGGCGCCAGTCCCCGTGGCCAGCCCGCTTTGACTATCAAAGCGCATGTTGCGCATATTGAATACACTCTTCGAATTTGAGTGATTGTTGCCAGTCCCAGAAGAAGCAGCCCTCCCCAGAGAAATGGCATAGAAATAATGAAGCTTCTCTCAGGGTACCAGTACCAGAAGAATGCGGCGAGAGCGAAAGGAAGAAATCCCCCAATGAAGCGAATAATTATCAGCGGAATGAGGCTTCCGTGCCGAAAGTAATGGGACTCGAATAAGGGGCCCGGGAAAAGCGCAAGGGCGGCCCACATCCAGGCGTGCGGCCATACCCGGTAACCCAGACGCGCGGCCTCGGTGGCATAGAAGGCGCCAAAGGAGAGCCAGGAAACAAAAGCTCCGGCCACAGGCGAGAAAACCTCCGTCCCCAGTCCCTGAACGTATCCCCGATGAAAGACCTCGCCGCCAAAAGCGAGCTGCCCCAGCGAGTAGGCGGCAATCCCGAAAGCAAACACTTCGTAGCTCGAAGAGGCGCCTGTCAAGGCTCGATTGTATCGACTAAGAAAATCGAGCAGGTAATAGTAACGGAATCGCGCGAGCAGGAGCAGAATCGCGAGGACATAAGTCGAGTGGAAGCAAACCAACCAGAAACCTTCAGCCCAGCCTTCGTATTTGGGAAACTTCATGCCCAGGTTTCGAAGGGTCCAATTCCCGCCCGCCCATCTCCGGGTCACAAGCACCAGTCCAAAAGGTAGGACAATTTGAGCCGGAAAGCGCCACGTTCTAGGGAACGCGCGGACAAAGCCTTCCAGCAGGTTCCAGGCAAACAGGCAGGCGCCAATCTCGACAAGGTAGCGGATCATCGAGCGCAGTTCTTCGAGTTTTTGACTCTTGCCGGTCGATGGCGAGTCGCCTGAATTCACCATTTCGATTGCGGATTTCGGATTGTGGATTTCGGATTGTGGATTGCGGATTGAGAATCTCAAGTCGACTCCAAATCCGCAATCCGCAATCCGCAATCCGAAATCGGAAGGTCCGGAAGGGAATCCCAGGAGTTCGGGGGGTTGGCGAGGCCGAGAATCTTGAGGGGGTTCTCAAGACCCACCTTCCAGAGGTCATCTTCCGTCAGTAACCCGAGCGATTTCAGGAAACGCATGCACTGTGCCATGTTGCACGCGGATCCCACCAGATGCTGCGCGTGAAGGCTTTCAACACGGCCGCTTGCTGTGAGCCGCACTTTGTTACCGAGTGTCTCGTAGATCCCGGGCTCGTATCCCGCGATCGGAACGCAATCGGAGACGACGAACACTCTGTCGACCCCCTTGCATCGAAGGACGACGCGAATGAAATCGTCGGGAATGTGGTGTCCATCTGTAATGATCCCGGCGGTCAGCGCATCGCTGACCAGTTGATGGATCAGGACGTTGTCATGGCGCGGGAGCTGGTTTGGGCAGCCGTTGCCGAGGTGCGTGATAAGGCTTGCGCCGTTTTCTGCCGCGCGCTTCAAGATCTCCCGCGAAGCAAGGTGGTGACCCACGGAGAGGAGCGTGGAATAATTCTTCCGAACGTGGGAAATCAGTTGGAGCGCGCCCTCGATTTCGGGGGCGAGGGTGAGGATCACGAGCTTTCCGCCGGCCCAATCCTGGAACTTGCTGAATTCCTCTGTATCCGGCCTCCGCATTTTTGCGGGTGAGTGTGCCCCGCGGGCGCCCTCGGACGGCGAGAGGTAAGGACCTTCGAGGTGTATTCCCAGGAGGTGATCCTTGACCCCTGGCTCCTCCATTACCCGTGACAGCAACGGAAGGTTGCGCTCGTAGATGTCGATATCCGCCGTGATGAGGGTCGCACAATAACCGACAGTGCCGGCGCGGAGCAGGGCTTCGGTGATGACGTGGACGTCATCGGTGCTTAGTTCGGGTGAGGAAAAATCAACGCCCTGATATCCGTTGACCTGAAGATCTACAAATCCCTTTCTTCTCATGCGGGACAGACTACTCTGGCCGCTCGAGATTTGGCAAATGACCAATGACCAAATAGAAAATATTTCAAATTTGAAAAAAGGACAAAGGATGGACTTCTTCACCGGCATCAAGACCACGGACGCCGCCGGCACGAACTAAAAGCTTGGCCACGAATTTCACGAATTACACGAAACTGAAAGGAGCAAAGGGTCAAGGGGTAAAGGGGCAAAGAGGAAAGCGGGGCGGAGGGGAAAAGAGGACAAAGGAGAGGTCTCCTCTGCTCCCTCTACGCATCACGCCAAGTGGCGCAACGCGTTTTGCGTATCCGGCCTTCGGGCCACAAGTTGTCCGTTTCCGTGTGGCCGTCAGCGATCATTGTCTGAATCAGAAGATGTGATAGAACCTCTGCCCTTTGCCCTTTTGCCCCTCTGCTCCTTTGTCCCTTGACCCCTTTAGTTGGCGTGCAGGAGCGAGGCGGAGTCCTTGTCAAGGTACAGGGTCGTATTGGGATGTTCCTTCAAAATAGACGCCGGCACCATGGGGGTAACAGGGCCTTCAAGGGTTGCGCGGACCGCCGGCGCCTTTCTCGCTTCCGGAACCATGCACAGAATAGCGCGAGCTTTAAGGATTTGCCGGACCGACATCGAGATTGCCCGCAGGGGAACCTCCTCCAGGCTCGAAAACCATCCCTCGCCGAGTTGCTGGCGCCGGCATTGTCCGTCCAGCGTCACGAGCAGATAGGCCTCCTCTGTCTCAAAATCGGCAGGAGGATCGTTGAAAGCCAGATGCCCGTTCTCGCCAATGCCAACGAAGGCAACGTCCACAGGGGCCTGCTGTAAAAGGGCTCCCACGCGCCGGCATTCGGCGGCCGGATCCTGCTCCGGATTCAGCAAGTTGTAGGCTCCAATATTCACTCGCGCGATCAATCTCTCTTTGAGGTACCTGCGAAAGCTTGCGGGATGACTTTCCGGCAGACCGACGTATTCATCCAGATGAAACATTGTGACCTTGCTCCAATCAATGTCCCGAGCTTGAGTGAGGCTGGCAAGAAAATCGAACTGGGACGCGCCGGTCGCGGCGATGATGCGCGCACTCCCCTTGTCATCAATCGCGTCCTCGATCAACTGCGCAGCATGCCGGGCGGCACTCGCTCCAAGAGCCTTCCTGTCCTCGCAGATTTCAATTCGCATTCAATGGTGCTCCTGATCGAAAAAGTCTTTGTTCTTCAACATAAGGTCTTCGTTCCAGACCTTCTCCCGTAGCGCGTGACGGCGTATCTCGACTCCCTTTCCCGCGAGGATGATTTCTAACATGGTGGCGCGTATCCCGGAGTGATTCCTAATCTTAAGAGCGGCGCCGGGATCCAGACAGAGAGTTCTCGGCAAGGATTGCGGGGAAAAGGCCCAGCTGGCATGGATGTGCCCGTGGCAGTACAGGGCCGGGGACTCTCGTGCCAGGAAGGCTTGCAGTTCCCGGGCACCCCTAAGACCGTGACCACGGCCTTCGACAATTCCGGCGGGCAGGGCTATCGGATAGTGGCAGGCGACAATGAGCCTCTGGGGTCTCGGTTCCGCAGCGCGCAGGAGTTCCGTAGCCTTGTGGATCTGTTCGGTTGTCATGGTTCCCCGGGCGGAAATGGGATTCGGATGCGTGGGATCCAGCGCTAGGATCCCGACGTCTTCGTCCAGCCGCTTGAGCCATGGATAAACCGGCGCGGGCGCGAACTCCCCAAAGTACTTTTCGAAGAGCCGGGAGCGCGCAGACTCGCGAGTGTAGCGGTCGTGATTGCCGGGTACTACCGAAAGAAAGGGAGCGCTCGGATTAAGAGGAATGAGCGCGCGCCGCGCTGCCCGAAACTCCTCTTCCAAAGCGGTCGAGGTCAAGTCTCCCGTTATCAGCAGGTGGTCCGGCGAGATCCCCTGGATGCGGTCAACAAGGGCCGGCATGCTTTCCATCCGGAAATTCCAAGCTCGGTTCAGGAAGAGGTTGCTCATGCCGAGGAGGCGCTTTCCCAACAACTGTCTCGGGTTCAGCGTGATGTGCCAGAAATGCAGGTCTGAAATATGGACAACGCGCATTCGACCGCCTGACGACTTCAATTCCTCCTCCTTAAGGGTACTTCATTCACCCTTAAAGCCGGAAGGCCGAAAGCAAGAAGGCAGAAGGCGGGAGGCTGCCTACTGCTTTCTGCCTTCTGCTCCTGTGAGGGGGAGGCGCAAGCGGGCGCGGCAGCCGGCCTGGTTCTTGCGATTTTCTAACAGGAGGTCGCCGCCATGAGCTTCGGCGATCTGTCGGCTCAAAACCAGCCCGATCCCCGATCCCTGAGGCTTGGTTGTAAAGAAGGGAACGAACAAATTCGACGTATTCGAAAGGCCCGGGCCTTCATCATCTATCCAGACCTCGAGGTGCACCGGAGTCCTCTCCCAACCTGCGCTTACGCCTCCCCCGGTGATGAGCGCGGCATCGACGGCGTTGCGCAGCAGGTTTATGAGCAACTGGTCCAATTGGTCCCCATCAGCCTGGATGATGAGCGGAGGGCCGGGCCTTACCGCCACGGCCAGACGGGTTTCCAAACGCACCACTCGCTGTACCCAGGTCTCGACGTCCAGAGGCTGGAAGCGTGGTGGAGGCAACTGGGCCAGGCGCGTGTAGGCTTCCATGAAGCGGCTCAATGCCTCGCCCCGCGCGCCGATCACGGCCAGACCCCGTTGCATGTCCTCACGCCAGTCGGCGGGAGGAGGGTTCTTGAGCACAAGAGTTTCCAGGCTTCCCGCGATCGATTTAATAGGAGCCAGAGAATTGTTGAGCTCGTGCCCGAGGACGCGGATGAGACGTTGCCAGGCCTTCCGCTCCTCTTCGCGCAACGTGCGGCTCAGATCTGACAGAACCAACAACTGATGAGGCAATCCCGCCTGCCTGAAAGTGCTCCTTCGGGCTTCCCAGCGGCCCATTCCACCCGGAAATCTGGTGTCGAGTAACCTGTGGGAATCTCCTTCAAGACATTCCGAAAGACCCAGTTCTGCGGCACTACGTCCCAGGAGCCGTTCCGCGGGCTGAGCCAGCAGGCGCTCCCCCGCCCGATTCACAAGCCTCAAGCTTTGGCGCCCATCGAACGCGAGTACCGCCACGTCAATCTCTTCCATCACCTTGCTAAGCAGCGCGGTCGCCTCCAGGGCGCCCAATCGCTGTTCGCGCAGGGTCGTGCCGAGGGCATTCACCTCGAGCACCACCTCCCCCAGCGGATCGTCGCGCTTGGCGCCTCGAGCCCGGATAGAGTAGTCCCCCTCCCTCAGGGCCGCCAGGAGGTTCGAGAGCGTTTGTAAGGGAAGCACTACTCTCGAGCGCAGGGCGGCCGAAAACCCGAACAAGAACCCCAGGATTACCACGGTAAGCGTCCATTGCACTTTGGGTGTGTAATCCCCGGTCCAGAGAAAAATGAGGGCCACGATGCAGGCCGGCAGGGCGCCGGCAATCGACATCACCCAGATCCGCGCGTCGTGCCGCAGTTGGCGGGTCGGGCGATGGTGTGGGGGGAAAACGGTCGCGCGTTCCTTCATCGGTTCATCGGCCCACTGCCTTCCACAAAGACGCGAAGGCGAAAAGAATCGCAAAGAAGTTTCTGTATCTTACATCGAGGGAGGGGGCCATCGGATGATCTTCGCCGCGATCTCTATAACTGAGGGGATATGGATCGGCATCATTACATACAATTTATTCGACTAGCCTCTGGGTCGCAAAAAATCGTCTTCGTGATTCTTCGCGTCTTAGCGTCTTAGCGGTGAGTGCCGCGTACAAGGGGAGCGAGGAGTCAGAGGCCGTAACGCTGGAGGCGCCGGTAGAGAGCGCTGCGGCTGAGCCCAAGTGCCTCTGCGGCCCTGCTGACATTCCCGTCGTACCGCGAGAGGGCCTTTTTTATAAGGAAGCACTCCACCTCCTCGAGGCTCATTTCTTCCAGCCGCGGCGGCCCCTCGCGGCCCGGCCGCAATCCCATCTCCGAGGCCTTCACCACGCTCCCCTGGGCCATGAGGATCGCCCTCTCGACCACGTGATCGAGCTCCCTTACATTTCCGGGCCAGGGATGGTCGAGAAGGATCTGGGTTGCGGCATCATCGAAACCCGTAACTTGTTTGCGGTAACGCTGCGCGTGCTGTCGAAGAAAATGCTGGGCCAGAAGCGGGATGTCGGTTCGCCGGTCTCGCAGAGGCGGTAGACAAATTTCTATCGTGTTTAGCCGGTACAACAGGTCCTGACGGAAACGTCCGGCCGCCACTTCCTCATTGAGATTCGCATTCGTGGCAGAGAGAGTACGCGCGTTCACTCGCCTCGTTTTGGAGGACCCCACTCGCTCGAATTCTCCCGTTTCCAGAACACGCAAGAGTTTGGCCTGGAGGTTCAGAGGCACGTTGGCGATTTCGTCAAGGAAGAGGGTACCGCCGTCGGCTAACTCGAAACGCCCGACGCGGTCCGCCTTGGCGTCGGTAAAGGCGCCCCTGACGTGACCAAACAGCTCACTTTCAAAGACGCCTTCGGAGAGACCCCCGGCGTTCACAATGACCAGGTGTTTGGGCGAGCGGATCGAAATGGCGTGGAGCGTCTGAGCCACGACCTCTTTGCCCGTGCCATGCTCCCCGGTGATCAGAACATTCGCGTCCGAAGGTCCCACACGGGCGATCAAGTCGAGAACGGGTTGCATGGCGGGCGACTGAGCGATCAGCTTGGGACGGGCAACGTCCCGCAGCAGCCGGTTTTCCGCTTCCAGCTTCTGACCCTTCCGCAGAGCCCGGCCCAATTCGATCTGGTTCCGGAGAATGCTGAGAAGCCGCGCGTTGTCCCAGGGTTTTTGGATGAAGTCTCGCGCTCCGCGGCGCATGGCTTCAACCGCGATTTCCACACTCCCCCACGCCGTCATCACCACAACCGGCAAGGTTCCGTCAAGGACATGAACGCGCGTCAGCAGGTCCAGGCCTTCCTGACCGGACGTGGTATCGCGGGCGTAGTTCAGGTCCATAAGCAGGGCATCGAAATCACGCGCTTCCAGGGCCTGGATGATCGAGGCCGGGGAGGAAACAGGCTCCGTCTTGTATCCCTCGCTCTTAAGAAGCATGCGGAGGGCTTCCAGAACGTCCTTCTGGTCGTCTGCTATGAGTATTCTTGCTTCAGAGGCGTCGGGAACGGACACGTTTATCGATTTCGGATTGGCGATTGCGGATT
>WNGG01014357.1_pt1 | contig 11917 bp, 10 predicted proteins | sample 5400661 | NCBI WGS metagenome assembly WNGG01 (sample SAMN13153372, study PRJNA577476) | soil metagenome | isolation source: 100 cm soil or saprolite under Garry oak tree replicate 1 | place: USA:California | collected 2016-06-15 | reverse complement strand
TGATCGCGGTTCTGGCCCGCAGTGCCAGAATGCGCTTTTGGTTAAAGAAAGGCACATATTGTTCGATCGAGCCCCGGAGAAGGCGGAAGGAGTAGGCCCCAGAATCGCGGTTTTTGTAATAGTCGTAGCTGACCCGGACCCGGCTCCCTTTGCGTGGCAGGTTGGGGAAGTCGGTGGAGTCGAAGTCGGCATAAGGACCGGCCCACAGGTAGTCCGACGGCTGCCCTATTCCCGGCGCCGCCTGAGAGCCGAAGACCTGTTGCGTGGGCGCGATCCCGGCTGCGATGCCGGGACCGATGTGAACCAGCAACAGGCCGGCGGTCACACCCACCTGGAGATGACGCGCGAACGGCTTCCAGCCGGCCCGCGCGTTGAGCTCGCTGCTTTCGCGGCTGTAGTTTGTGCGGCTGCCTTTTTCCGACTTGGCTCCCGGTCCGTAGTAGTTGATCGACCGCTCGGCTTTGTAACGTCCCAGCAAATCAAAGATCATCCGGTCGCCGGCGGCCCGGGGAAAAGTCAACTGTGAATCAAACAGGTAATTGTGTCTGGTGGTCCCGATGACGGAGGCTCGGAAGACCATTTCTCCTTTGGCCAGATCGGGGCGGTAATACTCCGGACCCAGCGAGAATCCGGAGCCTAACTAATACGAGACCCCCCCAGCCCGGAGCAGAGCTGGAGAATTTTGGCCGGATGCCCGCCGGAGGAGATAGAAGTACGAGGTTTAGAACGCGCTTGCCCTTGATGAACGCCCGTTCCCCCTTGTCCGGCTCATCGGGCTTGAGTTGCGCAGCTTTCTTTTGGCGCTCTTGTTCAATCTGCGCGCTGCGCGAGAGCATCCCGCGGGAATCTTCCTGCGCCCATGCGGGGAGCTGCGCAAGGAAAACAAAAGACAAGGACAGTAATGTAGCGGCCCACCTGGCTCGCGATGCGCCCCTGAATCTCACGTGCGTATAACGCGCCGTCCGCCCTCGATTATTCCGCCCCTGCATCGCTAAGCCACCGCGCCATTCACTTGTCGGCCGCCCATCCCGCCAGTTTTTCTCATCTGCACTCGGGGCCATGCGTCAAGCCCCTATCAGAATCCAGTGACCCAGGTGTGCGATTATCATATACTCTGGCCGCTCACATTTCAGCACGGAGTTTCCTTGCGGTCTTGGTTCGCCCTTGTGAATGTGGGCGGCCGCGGACCCGGGCTGTAGGGGCGGCGCGGTGTGGCCGCCGCTATGAAAATGAGCTCTTTGACGCATACCGCCCCAGCGGGGCGAAAAGGAGCTTAGCCGGGGGTGAGCGAAGCGAACCCCCGGGTAGAAGAGGAACAACGACACGCACCCCGGCAGAGGTTGCAGGAGTTCCCCGCGCCCATGCCGGGGCGCATCCGTTTATTGCAATGTTCCGGGGGTTCGCTTCGCTCACCCCCGGCTAAGCTCCCAGGGCCCCTTCGGGGCGCCCGGACTCATGCGGTGTGGAGCCGCGGGGTCATGGAAATACTGTGGTAAATTCAGGGGTCCAACCTATGAAGAAGCTAAGCATGTTGCTCTCTGCCCTGCTGTTGGCCGGCGCGGGAGTCGCGGAGTACAGGCCGGCGCCGGAGAATCTGAAGGCGCGCGAGTGGTTCCAGGACGCGAAGTTCGGGCTGTTCGTGCACTGGGGCGTGTACTCCGTTCTCGAGGACGGCGAGTGGGTGCTGCACAACAAGAAGATCACCCTGGAGGAGTACGAGAAGCTCCCGGCGCGCTTCAACCCCGTAAACTACAACCCCGCGGAGTGGGTGTCGATGGCAAGGGGCGCGGGAATGAAGTACATCACCATCACGAGCAAGCACCACGACGGTTTCGCGATGTTCGACAGCAAGGTCGCGGATTGGGACATCGTCGACCGGACGCCGTACAAGAAGGACCCGTTAAAAATGCTGGCCGATGAGTGCCGGAAGCAGGGGGTGAAGCTGTTTTTTTATCACTCCCAGCTGGACTGGCACAACCCGGATTACTTTCCGCGCGGCCGGACCGGCCAGTACACAGGACGTCCTGAAAAGGGAGAATGGTACCGCTATCTCGATTTCATGGACTCACAGTTGCGCGAGCTGCTGACAAACTACGGGGAGATTGGCGGCATCTGGTTTGATGGTTGGTGGGACAAGCCCAAAGCGGACTGGCGGCTCGAGAAAACGTACGGCATGATCCACCAACTGCAGCCGCAGACTCTGGTGGGCGCGAATCACCATCAGGCGCCCTTCGAAGGCGAGGACTTCCAGATGTTCGAGAAAGACCTGCCGGGGCAGAACACCGCCGGATTCAATGCCGAAGCCAGGATAGGAAATCTGCCGCTCGAAACCTGCGAGACCGTCAACAATTCCTGGGGATACAACGCAAAGGACAAAAAGTTCAAGAGCGCGAAAGAGCTGATCCACTACCTGGCGCGGGCGGCGGGGCACAACGCCAACTTTCTCTTGAATGTCGGCCCGCGTCCCGACGGCACGATCCAACCGGAGTTTGTCGAACGCCTGAAGGAAGTCGGGGCCTGGCTGGCGAAATATGGAGAGAGTATCTACGGCACGCGCGGCGGACCGATTCCCCCTCGCGACTGGGGTGTCACCACCCGGAAGGGGACCAGGGTTTACTTACACCTGCTGAAGCTCGAGGACGAAGTGCTCGCCTTCCCGAAGTTCGGTGCCGTCAAGTCCGCCTTGCTCCTGAAGGACGGGAGCAAGGTGGAAATCCTGGAGAACCAGATGGGCTACATGCTCCGAGTCCCTATGGATGCGCGCGACCCGATCGACACCGTTCTCGTCCTCCAGACCCAGTGATTGGATTTCAGATTTGAAATTTCAGATTAGCCGTTTGAGCTGTACGCACACGATGAAGTCAACCGGCAGCCATATAGCCCTCGGAATGCATTGGAGCAGTCCCAACCGTCATCGCTGGCGCTCCCGATCCGGCCATGATCTGCACATCGCACATCGACGAAACAATCTCACAATGCGCACTTTCCTTCGGAGGCTAACTCGGTTATCTTTGGGCTTCTCGAAGAAACTGGAGTACCTGAAGCACGCAGTTGCGTTACACTTCGCCTGCTACAACTTCTGCCGTGTCCACAAAACGCTGAGGGTAACGCCGGCGATGGAAGCAGGGATCACAGATCACATTTGGAGTCTCCAGGAAATGTTACTCGCGTAGTTTTGCGAAGAAAATATGGATCGGCGGCGACATGAGACCGTTAGTTAACGGTGATAACGGTCTCGACAAACTAGATTAGACCAATGTCCACATCTTCGCCTCTTGACCGCGAACGCGATCGTCGTTTCGCCTCCGTACCGCAACTGGGCGACTTTTTTACCCAAGGGTCTGCCACAATCCATTTTCAACGGGCAGAGCAGCTCTACGCGCGGTGGCCGAGTCCTACTTGCATCGTGTCAGACGGACCGTACGGACTTAGTGGCTTCCCAGGTGATCTGCCCACAACCCTGTGGTTTTGGAATTCGGAACTCGGATGGGCCACGGTTCACCCTCTGCTTGTGGAATGCGGCTGGGAATATCGCTGCTGTCACATCTGGGACAAAGGCATCGGGCACATTGCGGGCAACTCCAATACGGAGACTCTGCGAAAACTGCCAGTTGTCACAGAAGTGTGCGTACAGTATGTCAAACAAGCACGCTTCGATGTTGGCGGCAAAACCATGTCGATGCAGGAGTGGCTAAGGCATGAATGGCAACGATCTGGTCTCCCGTTTTACTTGGCAAATAAGACTTGTGGCGTGCTCAATGCCGCGACACGGAAATATCTCACTGCTGACCACTTCTGGTACTATCCGCCGCCGGAGGCCTTCGAACGGTTAGCTAAATACGCCAACGAGCACGGCAAAGCCGAAGGACGACCCTACTTCAGCACCGATGGAAGAACCGTATTGTCGCATTCAGCATGGGCGCGGCTTCGGGCCAAGTTCTTCTGCCCACTCGGCGTGACGAATGTTTGGCGGCATCCGCAGGTCGGTGGGGCGGAGCGTGTAAACGGCGTCCGCGAACGGATGAAATGGAAATACCGAAGTCTCCACGGCAGCCAAAAACCCATCGATCTGATCGAGATGATAGTCCAGGTTTCAACCGAGAAAGGTGATGTGATTTGGGAGCCATTCGGCGGGCTTTGTCCGGCAGCCATCTGCTCGGTGAAGCTAGATCGTCGCTGTCTTAGCGCGGAGATAGTTCGAGAATTCTACGCGGCCGCCGTGCAAAGGTTAGCGCACTCGATTGCAGTTAAGCAATTAGCGTTTGGCGGCAATGAGTAAAGCCCGCGCCCCCGAAAGACGAGAGCCGTCGGACCGGACCCATTACGACCTGTGGAAGCGTGTGTGCGATGCCATTCGTTCCCTACCCGATCATTTCAAAACCACGACGAACATTGAAGGTATGTTGGCAACGGACATCTTCACGCTCAATACAGCACTTGGCGCAACAATTGAAGAGCAAGTGGTGTATTCGCTAAATGCGCTCCGCTCGGTCTGGTATCCAAACAAGGTCTATCAAACCTACGCGTTCATCAGACAATCCCAGACGTTTCCAGACGTGGTCCTGCGCAGGAAAACCGATGGCCGAGAGATTGTGATGGGTATTGAACTCAAGGGCTGGTACTTGCTGGCCAAGGAGGGTATGCCAAACTTCCGTTTTACGGTGACACCAGGATGCTGCAACCCTTGGGATCTCATAGTGGTTGTCCCATGGGCGCTCTCGAACGTCTTGTCCGGCACCCCAGTCGCCTATGCGCCGTTTCTTGAACTCGCTCGGTACTGTGCGGAACAACGCAACTATTACTGGCAATACGAGCGAGACACGAAGGCGAATGCCAGCGTCACGCTTGCGACAGACGTTGGCCCGTACCCGAAGAAGAGCGATCAGATTGCCGACCGAACGCATGATCCAAGTGGAAACTTTGGCAGGCTCGCGCGATACCAGATCATGAGCGCCTATGTCGCAGAAATGAAGCAGATGCCCCTCCGGGGCATCCCGGTCGAGGCGTGGCTGAGGTTCTTCCGACGATTCGCCGTTGAGCAACCGGAGGATTAGCTCACCACGCGATGGGCGAGCCCCGAACCTTGCCAACAACACGCTAAGAGAGCATTACCCGATTTTGAAATCTATGCCTGGAGGCCCTGGATCACCAGCTCCAGGAATTCCCGCGCGCGCCGCGCGAGCCGGTCCACGCCTTCGGGCGCATCGGGGCGCGGGAGTACCGGCGCAAAAATGTTCTCGCAGCACAACGGCATCGCAAGCCCGGTCCATGCAACCGGCTCCAGCAGCTTGTAGTGATCGATCTCCCCGAGGCCCGGCCCGCAGTCCTCGTCGCGCGGGAAATTGCGGTGGTCTTTGATGCAGAAGCTCCGGACTTCGGGAGCGCATTTGCGGATGTCGGGAATGGGATCGACGTCCAGATAGTCCATGACATTGCCGGCGTCGTAGTTCACCTTGATGCCTTCGTCGGCGACCTCTCGAATAATCTCCGCGCATACTTCGCCCGTCCCGGTTGTGCCGCCGTGCTGCTTGACGACGATCAGAACGTTGTTGCTGCGCGCGATCGGTCCGAGCTTCCGGAACCGTTCAATCCATAGCTTCCGGTCGCCGCCTTCCGTATGCCCGAAGGTCAGGACTTGCGGAATGCCCCCGGCGGCAGCCTGGCGAATCCGCTGTGTGAGAACCTCCAGTCCCTCCTTTGCTTCGGGGTACACCATCGAGAACATCATCAGCGGCTCGAGACCCAGGTCGCGGCAGCGGGCGGCCAGGTCCTTTGCCTTCTGTGGAGGGGCGTCCGGCGCTATCACCGGAACGCGTTCTCCGGCGGATTCCGCGTGGGTAGTGCCCCAAGCCACGTACTTGTATCCTGCGCCCTGAATTCCTTTGAGCGCGCGTTCAAGCGGAAATTGCGAGTAAGGCAATGTCATGCACGCGATCTGGAAACGCGTGGGCTTCTTTGGTTGTGAGGCTCCGGCTTCCCGTGCCAGCGGAAAGGCAATAGCTGCAGCCTTCAAAAACGCTCGTCGTTTCATCAATTCTGCGTGATTCTTTGGGAAATACGGGGACAGTCACCTCTTTTCGCCTTGGGCGTGCCATCGCGGCAACTCTCGCGGGCGAAAAGAGGTGACTGTCCCCGTATTTCCGCTACGCAAACTTCGTCACGCCGGGAATCGCCACCGACGGCGTGGGAATCGGACCCCACTCGTACTTCGGCGGCGTGAGGTCTTCTTTGGAATTCATCGCCTGCTCCCAGGTGATCAGCTGTCCGGTGTAGGTCGCCATGCGCCCCATGATCGCGAGCAAAGTCGACCGGGCCATGTATTCGCCGTTGTTGATCGGTTTGCCTTCACGGATGCCGCGAAACAGCTCGTCGTGCTCCGTCTGATAGAAATTGTTGTCTTTCTCTGTGTACTGCCACTCGGTGGAGGTCGAAATCGAGAGACGCCTCTCCGCGACCAGAGCCGTCCCTTTGCTCCCCAGCACCAGGCACGACATATCGTTGTGGCACCCCTGCTGCTGGCGGCAGTTGCTGAACAGCTTCACTCCATTGGCGTACTCGTAAACGACCGAGTGGTGGTCGTAAATGTTCCCGTACTCGGCGCCGGTCCGCACCTGACGGCCTCCCATCCCGGCAGCGCGTGCCGGGTACTCGTTTTTCATGATCCATGTGCAGACGTCCAGGTAGTGAACATGCTGCTCGACGTTGAAGTCGCCCGAGAGCCAGGTGAAGTAGTACCAGTTGCGCAGCTGCCACTCCATGTCGGTCCAGCCGGGCTGCCGCGGCTTGACCCAGATCCCGCCGCGGTAATCGTTGGCTTGGAGTGCCCGGATCTCTCCGGCTTCGCCGTCGTGAATGCGCCGGACCGTCTCCTGGAAGCCGTAGGAGTAACGAAGGCAGAGGCCGGAAACAACGGACAGGTTCTTTTTCTTCGCGAGCTCGCAGGACTCGAGCACGGACCGGACGCCGGGCGAGTCGATGGCGACCGGCTTTTCGGCGAAAACGTGTTTTCCGGCGTCGATGGCGGCGCGCAGATGGCTGGGCCGGAAGTGGGGCGGCTCGCACAGGAGCACGACATCGACGCCGCTCTCGAGTACTTGCCGGTAGGCGCCGAAGCCGACGAATTGCCTCTCTTTTGGAACATCGACCTTGGAGGCTGCCTCGCTTTTCTGCAACTGTTCGAGGCTCAGGCTCAGGCGGTCCTCGAAGGCGTCGCCCATGGCCACGAGCTTGCAATTGGGGTCGGCTGAGAGCGCCTGGACGGCGGCGCCGGTGCCGCGCCCGCCGCAGCCGATCAGGCCTACTCGCAGCAGGTCGGAGCCTGCAACATGAGCGCTGCGCGCGATCCTCAGGTTGGCGGCCATGACGCTGGAAACGGCGGCGGCCGATTGTTTGAGAAACCTGCGACGGCTTGGCATAAGAATCCTCCTCATCCGGATCTTGTCAGTGGGCGCAGCTCGAATCTGCGGAAGTAGATCTCGAATCCCTCCGATTCGAGCAGGATCTTGCCCTTTGAAGGAAAGACGTCGAAGCATTCGTTGACGACGGCGCCGTTGACCACGACCGTGATCCGGTCCTGGTTGCAGATGCACTCGACGCGCGTCCATTCTCCCAGGGGGCTTTCGACGTCGAAACGGCCGCGCGTGTCGATCAGTTCCTGAAACTCGGGATCGTGCTGCGACCACCAGAACTGCTTGCCCGAGTAGACCGTCTTCGTCCCCCCTTTTTTCCAGCGCGTGCGGCCGTCCGGGCCGAGCACGGTTTCGCTTGTAATCGTGACGGGAATCGCAGCGCCGTCTTCGTATTTGCCGCCGATGACGATGAAGTCGCCGGCGCATCCCTGAGCCACCTGGCACTCGATCGAGGCCATCCAGGGGGAGTGGTTGCCGTCGGGTCCGAGGGCGTGGAGCAGGATCCCGGAGTTGCGCACGGTCTTGCTGCCATAGGTGCGGGAGCCCCATTTGTACTCTACGGTCAGGTGGTAGTCCTGATACTCGCCCCGAGTGGCAATGTAACCGAAATCCTCGCCGGAAATGCGCAGCAGGTTGTTCTCCACGGTGAAAACTTTGAGCGGATCTTCGTATTTCGATTTCCGGAGCCAGCTGTAGAGGCCCGTCAGATCCTTCCCGTTGAAGAGGGGAACCACCTCCTCGGCATGCGAGAGCCACGCGCTGGAAAGAACCGCAGCCGAAGTCTTGAAAAATCGCCTCCGAGAAAGCGCATTCATTTGAAACCTACTCTATCACAAATGTCAGAACTCCCTGTGGCTCTCGTGAAAATGGGCTTTCGTGGCACGGGCGTCCCGCCCGTGTTGTTCCGCTCCGGAGGAGCAGAGGGAGCTTAGCCATAGCTTAGCCAGGGGTGAGCGCTTTTCGCGAACCCCTGGAGGCGGCGCCACCCCAAGACCCCCGCCCCGGCAGGGGCGGGACGACTTCATTCGTGCCCTCCTGTTCCGGGCGGTTTCACTCGCGGTGCTTGGCCCAAGGATCACGGAAACTCCGTGATGAAACTAAGGTGTAGTATTGTCGCGTGGCATATGCTCGAAGCCGTTACGACGTCCGTACGGTTCAGAAGCTGCCGGGGCACAACGATGTGTGCACGAGCATGATTTACACCCATGTTCTTAACTGCGGATCGGGCACTCTCCGCGAGCGTACAACTATGTGTCTCGGCTGAAGCAACAGTCAGGCGAATGAGCGTCCAGAAGCGGACGTTCGGAAACGTTTTCAATAAATGAAAGGCAGCGACATGAACTACCACGCACTGTTCTATTACGTGGCGGACGATTTTGTTTCGCGCAGGTCCCCCTACCGGGACGATCATCTTCGGCTTGCCCGGGAGGCGAATCGACGCGGCGAGTTGCTCTTGGCGGGCGCGTTTAGTGACCCGCCTGATGGCGCACTTCTCGTGTTCCGTGTGCCGAAGAGATCCGTCGTCGAAGACTTCGCGCGGAACGATCCCTACGTCGTCAACGGACTGGTGACCCGGTGGGAGGTGCGCTCGTGGACCGTAGTGATCGGCAATGATCCAGGGCCGGGTACCGCCTCGCCCAGCTCGCAGGAGTTGTGAAGTGACGCAGGCAGGGCTCGTTTGGGCGAGCTGCCGGCCGACTCCGGTGTCCGCAGCTCAGACCGGGCGTAGCATTCGCCTTCGCGCCCCGGTTACCACGAAAAAGCCAAGAATCAAGGAGTTTGTGAACTTTTCTGAGGTCGGCGAGGTCTTTTCCGGGAAGAAAAATCGGGCGAAGGGTGTCCAATAGGTCATGGAGGACCGATGGGGGCGAGAAGGTAAATAAATAAGAACGGAACATAGCCCCGTGACGTATAACTATCCGTCGATGGAGAGGCGGCCGATAGAGAAGATTAGTACTTGAAAAATCAAAAACTTAAGTTCAAAGAGAAAATGCACCGTCTCTTGAAACTATTTCGCTCTATCAGGAATCTGTAACTGTTGGCAGGTTTTCGATGCGGGCAGCTGTGCAGAGGTGGACAAACGGTTGGCCCAACCACAACTCATTGCTGCCAAATAACTTAATTAAAAATCCCATAAGGCTTGAGCAGTTATCATATCACTATGATCGAACTCGAACAGGAAGAACTTTTGGACCCTTCAGAAGCTTACGATTCCGCCGATTCGGAATCGGAAGACTTTGACCGCGCCTCGAAAGAATTTCCGGGGCTGACGCGGGAGAATTATGTCGATCGGGTTCGATTCAACCTGCGGAATCCCGAACCTCGCTCGGCAGACAGCAGGACGCAAGACTCGACTGCATCTGCTGACCCGCTCTATATTTACTACCGCAGCATGAGCAAGATCCCTCTTCTCACACGGGAGCAAGAGGTGTATCTGGCCAAAAAGATCGAATCGGCGAAGACGAATATTTTGCGGCTCCTTTCGTTGACTCCCTCCAGCACTCGGAAGGTGCTGGAGATGGCGGAAGGGCTCCACCCGGCCTCTCCGGCCGGGGGCGAGCCAAGCCAGGGTGAGGCGCCCAAGGAGACTGATGCCGAGATACCCCTCGAGGAACGCAACCGGTTGAGGGTTCGTGCGATTAAGAGAATCACGAACCGCTTGGAGAGGCTGGAAGGCAAATACCGCTTTCTGAGGGCGGAGTTGGACCGCGATCGTTCCCGCAATGGGAAGCGGCAGGAGAAGCGGGATAAGCTGCAGAAGTGCTGCGCCGCGATCTTCCAGACTCTATCCCGAATAGACTTCAACGAAGGGCAGTCCAACGAGCTGATCGCAGCCGTAGAAGAAGACCTGCGCCAGCTCCGGGAAGCAGAAGAGGCTATCGGCCGGGCCTCCCGGATGCGGGGATTCGGACGCCGGAAAGCATTGCGCGAAACCCGGGCCAGGCTGAGACCGCTGGAGGAACGAATCCTGACGCCAGGGGCTGAGTTGCAGAGGATCGTCCAGCTGATTCATGAGAACAAACGCGAGATGGCCCACGCAAAGGACGAGTTCGTCCGGGCAAATCTCCGCTTGGTCCTCAGTATTGCCAAGAACTATTCCTACCCGGGACTCGACCTGCTGGATCTGGTCCAGGAAGGTAATATCGGGCTGATGAAAGCCGTCGATAAGTTCAACTATCGGCTTGGGCACAAGTTTTCGACCTACGCGACCTGGTGGATCCGGCAAAGCATTACACGAGCTATCGCGGATCAGGGGCGCACGATCCGCGTTCCCGTGCACATGGTGGAGGCCATGAACCGTGTTTTGAAGACCTCCAACGATCTCACCAAGCGCCTGGGTCGCGAGCCCTCGGTGCAGGAGTTGGCGAAGGAACTGAAGACGCCGGTGTCCAAGGTAACCCAGATTCTCAAGGCTGCCCAGGAACCGATTTCGCTCGAAGCAACCATCGCTGACAACAAGGATGCGGTTCTCAACAAGTTTGTAGAGGACAAGAATGCCGTGTCCCCTGACGAGGATGTGATGAAGCAGAATCTTCGTGAGATTGCGGATGAGGCGCTTCAGACTCTTTCTCCCCGTGAGCAGGAGATCGTGCGGATGCGCTACGGGCTCAACGAAGCCGGCAGGGAGTATACCTTGCAAGAGGTCGGGGAAATGTTCCAGGTGACGCGCGAGCGGATTCGCCAGATTGAAGAAAAAGCGCTCATGAAGTTGCGCAGCCCTTACCGCTCTAACAAGCTGCGCGATTTCGTAGACTTCATCAGCAAGAATTGACGCCCGCAGATTTCGGAAGGGCAGCTCCCCTAGTAGTCCTCGGGGGCTGCCCTGCTTGCCTTCACACCAAGAGCCTACTTCACCGCCTTCTTCAATTCACTCCCCGGGGTGAATTTGGGAACCTTGCGTGCTCCTATCTTTATGGGGGCGCCGGTCTGCGGATTGCGGCCGGTGCGGGCCTTCCTCTTGGCCACCGCAAACGTGCCGAAGCCAACTATAGTCACTTTCTGACCCTTTTTCAGGGACGCGCTGATTCCACCCACGAGAGAATTGAAGGCCGCCTCAGCCTGACCCTTCGTGATGTCTGCATCCTTTGCGATCTTTGTTACCAAGTCTCCTTTGTTCAATGCATTTCCTCCTTTGGTTGGCGCATCTCTAGCACCCTGGCCAAGCCAAGTCAAGCGAAATCCGCGCCAGTTGCGGATTTCAGGCGATGTGACAGCCCCACTTGTAGTGGCCTCCCGGCGCCTGCCCAGCTAAGGGCTCGCGCCAAAATGTGAATTTATTTCTGCGCGAGGCCTAAGGCATCTCTTTCACCACGGAGACACGGAGAACACGGAGGCTCACTGAGGAAACGAGAGTCTCCGTGGTGAACCGAATAACTGAAGCGTTGCAGATGCGGAAACACTTGGCACTTGACATGCGACCGTTGACCGATAGCATCTTGAGTGCCGATTGAGCGCGGGAGGATAGGATGTCCAAAAGGCCTTTGTGTGTAGCCATTCTTTGGCACATG
>WNGG01033114.1_pt1 | contig 11918 bp, 11 predicted proteins | sample 5400661 | NCBI WGS metagenome assembly WNGG01 (sample SAMN13153372, study PRJNA577476) | soil metagenome | isolation source: 100 cm soil or saprolite under Garry oak tree replicate 1 | place: USA:California | collected 2016-06-15 | reverse complement strand
TAACCATTATGCGCTTTGCGAACTATTTGAACGCTCGTTTTCTTTGCCTCGCACGAATGGATCTAATATCGAATTTTTCGTCGAGGCACCGCGATTGCCTTTGCGTCCGGGCCGTTATTCTGTAGACTGCTGGTGTGGCGGTTTTCGGTCACGAGAACTAGAACGGTTTCACAGGGCATTAGAATTCGAGATTGTAGCTTCAGAGAAAACTGAGACCGGCACCGAAATTCTGGGACCGTTTTGGTTTCCTTCTATCTGGCGAGTCAGCTAATTGTTTAATGCAGATATTACCTGTCGGTGACGCTGTTAGGCCGGAGATGAGCGCAGATTCTGTCGCACGGTATCTCGTTCACACGATTGAACCGAATGCATGGCCGGCATGGGACAGTTTTGTGAGCCAATCACCGCAAGGCACTTTATTTCACACTACCAAATGGCTCAGTAGCACGGGAACGCCATTTCGCATTTATGGCTGCTATCATCACGACACGCTCGTCGGAGGAATGGTTGTTGAAATTGTTGGGCGGCAAGCCGCGGGTCATTCATTCTTTACTACTTCGACCGAGGAGGGCCAATCCGCGGACCGCGCTGTTGGGCACGGCTTCAGCTGCCCGTATTTAGGTGTCGTTCTACCACCGCCGACAAAAAAATACATAACAACCTTGAGGCAACATAGGAACATTCTTAAGCCGTTGGCGATCCACGTGAGGGACCAATTTATGTCAGTGGATTCCAGAATGGGGCCGGAGGTTGTCGATATGGAACCTTTCATCTCGGCCGGATACTCGATTTCGCTTCGCTACACCTATCGCATCGATCTCTCGGACTTGGCAATCGTATGGAGCAACATGACGGACAAGCGGCGAAACGATATTCGCAAAGCGGAACGCGATGGATGCACAATTGACAATGAGGGATCGATGCAGGATATGGCTTCTCTTTACAGCGGCACCTTCCAAAGGAAGGGCCGTGCGGCTCGGTTCAACGAACTAGCCGATCGCCGGGACAAGATGCTGAGCGCTGACAATCAACGTCGCTGTTTTCTCGCCCGAGACCGGTCGGGAGAAGTGGTCGCTGGGATCTACATGGTGTGGGATGAAAAATGTGCTTACTATCTTTACGGCGGATATGGAGTTACCGCCGCGCATCGCGGAGCGGGGGCACTTGCGATTTGGGAAGCCATACGCTATGCCGGTAGCGCACTCGGCCTCTCACGATTCGATTTGCTGGGCGGGGGTCTGGGGCCAATCGAACAATTTATGCGGGATTTTGGCGGGCTTTTGACAGTCACGTTCGTCGTACATTACGAGCGTCCATCCTTTTCAACGGACGTGCGACGGGTAGTGCGAAGATTGAGAGCCCTGGTCACTCCCCAAGAGAAGTGACTGGTTCCGAAACCAGCGAGGCCTGCCCCGCGGTGCAGGACGACTGCAGATTCATTGTGAATCGAGCTAGCGTTGATTGGTCAAGGTTCAGAAAGCGCCATGCGCATTAACCCTTTAGAGCGCCTAGCTCGCCAGGGACTCTCGTTCGCCAGAGCCTATCGAGCCGAGGCGCGATTGTCTGCTTGTCGTCGCCAGGTTGAACACGCTGGCATCTGGTTCGTTGATATACCGCGAACCGGGTCCACAAGCCTGAAGTTGGCTTTGGCAGAGCAGCTCGGAAGCGAGTTCGACAAGAGTTATGTGCGAGAAGATAATCGACAAACTACGAAAGTAATTGGCGACCATACAACTGCGGCGCGAGCACGACAAATTCTTTCCCCTGAATTATGGGATCGTCTGTTTACTTTTACAATTGTGCGAAACCCATGGGACCGCTGCTATTCAATGTTTCGCTATCGGATTGCGAACAAGGAGATACCAGCTGATTTTCCGTTCGGTGAGTATCTCACGTTGCTCGAGCGCCACAACACACGTCATCCATATACACCTTTTATTTACCGCCCCTATTTTATGCCGATGTGTGATTTCATTTTTGATGCAGAAGGCAAACAACTTGTAAATTACATTGGAAGATTCGAGCAGCGGGAAGAATCCATGCTCTTACTTAAAGAAAAGACCGGTGTTGATTTCGCCGGCACACGGCGGGCGGAAGTACTAGGTCAGCCCGGAGATTACAGGAGAGCATATTGCACCGAAGGGGTGGAGATTGTCGCGCGAATTTATCGAGACGATATTGAGAGATTCGGATACGAGTTCTGAAACGTCACATGGTACTAGCTTTTCCTTCGCCCGAACGATACTTTCTCGTCCAAGTAGATAAAGATCGTGACGAGTATATTGACGCATTTACGAACTGCGGGTTGTGAAGGCAAGGCCTAGCGCATTGAGATGGATTACCCGCGACTGGCGATCATTTCGGTGGCACTTCCTGAGACCCGGTTTGCCGGTTCGCTCCTCTTGTACAGGCTACTCCGTAATTACCCTGCCAATCGCCTCATCGTCATGGGCCCTGCGACCCATCCGGATTCAGAGGTTCTTTCGACGCCATACTATTTTATTCCAGAAAACATGACGGCCAGACTAAATCGGACCCGTTTTTCGCGATTTAAGCGTTCGTTGGAAGCTATCGGTTTGGTTGACAGGCTGCCACTTACAATCGCGAAGAAACACGCCAATGGCTTTCAACCTGAGGTTGTTTTATCTGTAATGGAGCGACGTGACTACACTGATTTGGCATTTCGATTCAGCCGAGAGCAGAAGATTCCATTGGTTCTGATCATTCATGATTTAGTGGAGCAGTTTGAACCCGTTTACAGCTGGGCTGCAACCGCCCAGCGCAGACGTTATGCTGAAATCTACAAGTCCGCTCACGCACGACTCTGTGTTAGCCCAATTCTGCGAGACCGCCTTGAGAAATTGTATGGGGCGCCGGGCACGGTGTTGTATCCCATCCGTTCGGAATCCATTACGCCCCGCCCTCCCGAGGATAGCTTGAAATTAAAGGACCCACCTTTTTTGACGTTAGGTTATGCAGGAAGTCTGAGCTACGGATATGGAGACCAGATTAGCATTATGGGGCGTCTACTGCCTAAGGTTCGGGCAAAGCTGCGCATCTATTCCAGAGACACTCCTCCCGAACGGATTGACGGTATTGAATACGTTGGATACGACGCTCCAGAGAAGACATGGGACAAGGTAAAGAGAGATGCCGACGCCACTCTGCTGGTTTATTCGTGGTCAAACGATTGGCGTGACCTTTCCGAAACACACTTTCCCAGCAAGCTCCCTGAGTATCTAGCTTTGGAAATGCCACTAATGATTGTTGGCCCGCCTTACGCCGCGGGCGTAAAGTGGGGACTACGCCATCCAGAAGCGGCTATAACGATCACTGACCAGTCCGAGGCCAGCTTTACTGGAGCTTGTTCGCTGTTGAGAGAGTCGGCTGCAAAAAGACAAGAGCTAGCGGCGAGTGCAGTTGTCTCGGGTGAAAAAGATTTCGCACCGAGTCTGCTCCGCGAGATTTTTTATGATTCGTTGTTTTCGGCTGCAAGAAGACGCTAAAAGTGTCGACGCGGATCGCACTATGCTAGCGGTGCCAAGACTACTTGGCCTTATAACCGAATTTGCGAACGGTTCATTCGCCGCGCCTGGTGATATGATTCCGGGCGGTTTGGAAATTCTCCTGTGGACGACGATGAAAAGATTGCTTGCTAGCTGCTTGCCGTGATTTCTTTTCCTAGACTATTATACATTGGCGACGTGCCAATTCAGTCATCTTTGCACGGCTCATTGCTACTTTACCGGTTATTACAAGGCTATCCGCCAGAAAAAGTATGTATCGTCGAAAGCTGTGCCTATCCTTCGAAGCCAGAGCGCCAACTCCCCGGCGTTCGTTACGAATCGTTGGCGGGCGAGGTAGAGCGGCGGCTGGAACCGCGGCTGCTGCGATCGAGACTTTCCAAATTCTTTTCTGCTATGCTTATGTATACCGCGCGGGCTAGACTTCGGTGGGTTGAGAAGCTGCAGCAAGGGTTCCTACCCGAAGCTGTGTTGACCGTTTCACATAGCTATACCTGGATCACCGCGGCACGATTTGCAGCAAAACATCAGTTGCCGCTTCATCTGATCTGCCATGACGATTGGCCTCGCATTGCGAATTTGCCGGCGCGCTCAAAAGCGCACCTTGATCACATCTTCGGCGCCATTTACCGGCAAGCAAGCTCACGCTTCTGCGTTTCGCCGTCCATGCGTGATGCATACAGCAGAAGGTACGGAGCGGATGGCGATGTTCTATTGCCGTCTCGCGCGGCTGATTGTCTAACCTACGACGAACCGCCCCTGCGCCTCCGCGAAGCGAGCACTGCACTAACGGTCGCTTTCGCTGGTTCTCTCGGCAACGTTAACGATATCCACATGTTACGATCGCTAGCGGAGATCCTTCTCAAGATGGGAGGGCGACTGTTAATCTTCGGTCCCCTGACGATGGCAGGCGCGCGCCGGGTAGGTCTGGATGGCTCTAACATAAACTGGCCGATTACACAGCGGCCGGGCTGCCGCTATTGATCCAGGGTCCGGATTGCTGTTCCGCGGTACGTTGGGCGCTCGAGAATCCTGGTGTAGCGGAAGTAGTCACAGAGAATGATCCAAAAGCACAAGCGGCAGCGCTGGAACGGCTGTGCATTCCGTCGCACCGGATAGCCGTTGCGGAGACCGCTATTCGAAAAGGTAACGAATTTTTCTCACACAACGCAGCGCAACGCATCTTCCTTGCGGGCTTGAATCGCACGAAAACGAATTGATGTATTTTCTTTCGGTTATCATCCCGACTAGCGATCGTCTTCTCCTCCTGCAGCCAACGGTGCGACCGCTCTCGGCACGATTCTCGCAGACTTGAGTAATTGTGATTGATTACGAGCGACGAGAGGACTCGCGTAAAGCGCAAACGGGTTTGACTCTCATAGAGCAAGCGTAGGATTAGAGTCTCTTCTGCGATGAGGATTTTTACTGCTGTCCGTCACGCTAATGACCCGCGCCTATTTTATGGTGGGTTGTGGAGCGGCAATTTTTATCCCGCACTGCGACAGCTTGGCCACGAAATCGTTGAATCCCAGGTTGATCTGCTACCGGCAAGCCGATTTATGCAGATCACCCACCATTTCACACGCGAGGAATTAGCGGCGCGCGCGGATATTACCCAGAGAATCCTGGATGAGGTCCGTGCGGCACACCTACAACGCCCGATAGATGTCTTCCTTAGCTACTTTTATAACTCGCATTTCGATCCGACTGGATTTGATGAAATTCGAAAGCTTGGAATCCCGTCAGTGAATTTCTATTGCAACAGCGTTCATCAGTTTGAAGCCGTCGCTGAGATTGCTGCACGAGCAGATTTCTCCTGGCACCCAGAGAAAGTCGCCCACGCGCGCTACGCAAGGGTCGGCGCTAAACCAGTTTGGGTGCAGATGGCGGCCGATCCCGAAATCTATCACCCCGTGCCAGGGATCCCCAGGGAACGGAAGGCATGCTTCATCGGACTGCGTTACGCGGATCGTGACCGGTGGATCGCGACGTTAATTCGAGAGAAAATCCCAGTGGCGATCTATGGCCCGGGATGGCGAGCCGACGCAAAAAATAAAATGGAATTCTTCGAGAGTTCTTCGGAGTACCTCGGCCGCCTCCACACCAAACCGGGCAGCTACGCCAGCTATCTCGAAGCGCTGCGACAAATGATTTCCAAACACGGTTTTCTTGCCGGCTTTTCTCTGGCATTCAAACGATCTCAATATCGCAAGGAGACACAGGAATTAACCGCTTTGTTTCTGCCCTACGCAAAAGGTCCGATTCCATTTCAAAAGATCTCCGAGATTTTAGCGGCCAACGAACTCTGTCTCAATTTTAGCAATGTCTGGGCGGACGGCCCTTGTTCGGCGCTCATTGCGCATGTGCGGCTCCGAGATTTCGAAGGTCCGATGTGCAGGGCATGTTATCTCACAGGCCATACTGATGAAATCGAGGAATTCTACGACATTGGGAAGGAGATCGACACATATCGTACGACTGAGGAACTTATCGATAAGGCGCGATTCTATTTGGAACATGCTGATGCTGCCGAGCGATTGCGGGAGCGGGGCTTTGCACGCGCGCGACGAGACCATACGTGGGTGCGACGCTTCGCGGAGCTTTTCTCGAAAATCGGTCTGACTAGGCGCTCAGGACGATGATAACATCACGGACAAATTTCGGTTTCGTAAACTTGCTGTCATAAAATACGTTCAGCGATAGGATGCCCTTCTTCTCCGTCATCGTTCCGACCTTCAATCGCCTTGCGTTCTTACAGCAAACGCTGGAATCCGTCTGGGTACAACGCTTCACCGACTTTGAAGTGATTGTCATCGATGACGGATCGACGGACGGGACGCGGGATTGGCTTGCAATGCACGGCGGACGCGCGCGCGCGTTCACACAAGCGAACCACGGCCCGAGCGCCGCGCGTAACGCCGGCGCGAGCCACGCGCGGGGCGAGTATTTGGCGCTTCTTGACAGCGACGATCTCTGGTTTCCCTGGACACTGGATACATACCGAGAAGTGATTCAGCAGTGGCGGAAGCCCGCATTTATCGCAGGGAAGCCATTCCGTTTTTGGGCCGATGCTGAGTTAAGTGCCGTGGTTCAGGATAAAACAAAAAGTGAATTGTTTCCTGATTATCTGGCATCTGGAAAGATCTGGAAAGAAGTGGCGGTGGTGGGGGGTTTCGTCTTTTGTGGTGCGGACAGACGCGTTCAATTCCGTAGCCGGCTTTAACGTTGACCTGATTACTTCGGAAGATGCGGATCTCGCGCTACGCTTGGGTGAGGCCGAAGGTTTCGTTCAAGTAATCGCGCCCTCCACTTTCGCCTATCGAGAACATGCTTCGAATTTGAGTGGAACCTTGTCAGACGGTTCGCGAGAGAGTTTTCAGAGTGGTACTCGCTGGTTGCTTGAACAGGAGCAGCGTGGAATCTACCCCGGTGGCGCAGAACGGGCGCGCGAGCGACGGGCGATTATCTCACGGCACGTGCGGCCAGTAGCGCTGGAATATTTGCGGCGTGGAAAGAAAAAAGAAGCGTGGGAACTTTATCGGGCGACCTTTCGATGGAATCTGCAATTGCGGCGCTGGAAATTCCTTGCTGGATTTCCGCTTCGCGCCTGCTTGACTCGTTAACAACTTTCCTGCAACTCATCTTCCGTGACAAGGATTCTCGGCATTTCGGCATTTTACCATGACTCTGCAGCGGCACTGGTTACGGACGGACACATTGTTGCGGCAGCCCAGGAAGAACGCTTTACGCGCAAGAAGCATGATCATCATTTTCCAGTTAACGCCATCCAATATTGCCTCAGTGAGGCAGGCATCTCCGCAGCCCACCTGGACTACGTCGGCTTCTACGACAAACCGCTAGTAAAATTCGATCGGCTGATTGAGACCTACTCGGCGTTCGCTCCGGCCGGCTTCAAGGCTTATCTCAAGGCGCTCCCGTTATGGTTGAAATCAAAACTGCATCTCCCGCAGGAAATGGATCGCGCTTTCGCTGGCCAATATCGGGGGCGATTTGTTTTCTCGGATCATCATGAGTCACACGCAGCAAGTGCGTTTTTTCCGTCCCCATTTGAAGAGGCGGCAATTCTTACGCTTGATGGCGTAGGCGAGTGGAGCACGACGACGTTAGGATGGGGACGCGGCAATCGCGTCAAGCTCACCCATGAAATTCGCTTCCCGCATTCGCTCGGCCTGCTCTATAGCGCGTTCACCTACTATACCGGCTTCCGCGTTAATTCGGGCGAGTACAAACTTATGGGTCTGGCGCCATACGGCGAGCCGCGCTTTGCCGACCTTATTCGCAGACATCTTATCCATATCCGCAACGACGGCTCGTTTTGGATGGACATGAGTTACTTCAACTATTGTCAGGGGATGATCATGACGAGCGACAAATTCCATCGTCTGTTCGGCGCCCAGCCGCGCAGCCCAGAATCAATGCTTACCCAACGCGAGATGGATCTGGCTGCGTCGGTGCAATTGGTGTGCGAAGAAACCATGCTTAAGTGCGCATGGCATTTACACAACCTTACAAAAATGAAAAACCTCGTCATGGCCGGCGGCGTAGCGCTCAACTGCGTGGGCAACGGCAGGATTCTGCGCGAGGGACCTTTCGAAAATCTTTGGATTCAACCGGCGGCGGGCGATGCGGGGGGCGCCCTTGGAGTCGCGTTATTGATTTGGCACCATGTGTTGTCGCAGCCCCGCAGCGTGAACGGCAGCGATTCGCAACTTGGCTCGCTGCTCGGACCGCACTTCAGCGACGAGGAAATGCGGCGCTTCCTTGATACTGTGGGCGCACGCTATCACACTTTCACAAACGAAAACGAGTTGCTCGATCGGGTAGCGGATTTGCTTGCGTCAGAAAAAGTAGTTGGCTGGCTGCACGGACGAATGGAGTTCGGCCCGCGAGCGCTGGGCGCGCGTTCGATTCTTGGTGACGCCCGCTCCGAGAAGATGCAGCAGGTAATGAATCTCAAAATCAAGTTTCGCGAATCTTTCCGGCCGTTTGCCCCGTGTGTGTTGCAGGACAATGTGGCGGAATACTTCGAACTGGACGGGGAATCACCTTACATGCTGCTTGTAGCACCTGTGTTGGAGCGGCACCGCACCGTTTTGACGGAAGAACAAAAACAGGAAATGACCGACCCGGATCTCCGCAAGCGAGTGAACATTAAGCGCTCGACGATTCCAGCCGTCACTCACGTCGATTACTCCGCACGAGTGCAGACGGTGGATGAGGCGCGGCACGGACGTTTTTATCGGCTGATGAAACGCTTTAAGGAAAAGACCGGTTGCCCGGTTATTGTAAACACGAGTTTCAACATTCGAGGCGAACCGATTGTCTGCACACCGCAGGACGCTTATCAGTGTTTCCTGGGCACGCACATGGACGCGCTCGTGCTGGGCAACCAGTTGCTGCTCAAATCCGAGCAGCCGAATGCACGCGGCTTCGATGCCGAAGGGTACAAAGCCTCGTTTAAACACGATTGATCTGTGAACGTAATCGTCAAATTCATTCTGATCTTGCTTTACCCACTGTTACTAGTGGCGCGCCTGAAAAACGCAATTTTACGGCGTGATCCATTGCGGTTGTGCGAGCCACGGGCGGAAAGTTTCTGGCTGACACGCGGGGAAGAACCTAATACCGCATCCTATTTTTCCGAATCATCACCGCAGACGGACGAACAACGCGACGGACTAATTCGGATCGCTTTAAGAGGAGCCGCTCATTGCTTCGCTCCGCCCCGGCCGGCGCCAGGCGAGAAATACTCCGCCGCGGCGGACCGCGAAAAGGGTATTCCAGATGAAGTTTATACGCTGTGGTAGGCAAGGTGGCTGAAGTCATTGATACGCAGCCCTACGTCGAGCATGACCCTCTCATCGGCCATCGCTATGCGCCGAACACACGGCTCACCTTGCCTCGGCCAGGAGGCGGGGATTACGAACTGATCATAAACGCCGCCGGCATCCGTAGTACGCGTGAGTATGAAAAGCGCAAGCCCCAGGGTGTCTGCCGCATACTGGTTTTCGGGGATTCCTTCGCTGCGGGCCAGTTCGTTTCCAATGATCAGCGGTTCTCGGAACTGCTTGAACGCCGCGTCTCCGGTCTCGAAGTCATTAACTTCGGCCTCGAAAGCACAGGCACTGATCAGCAGTTACTCCTCTATGAAAACGTCGGTCGCGAGTTCGAGCACGATGTGGTGATGCTGCTGCCGTTTCTGCAAAATATCCGGCGCAATTTGGTGGAGGCCCGCATCGCAATTGACCCGAAGAGCCTCCAAGAAGTGCTGCGTCCAAAGCCACGCTTTGAATTGGTAAACGGAGGCCTCGTGTTGCGCAATGTACCCGTGTCGAAAAGCGCGCCAGTTGCGAACAGCCGCAATGTGATTGACAAGACCGATGCCAACCAAGGCAGGGTGCATCAATTCAAGGCGATCGTGAGCCGCTCGCCGGCTGGAGTAGTTTTGAAAAAGATCCTTTTTCAGATAAAACCGTGGGAGCCGTTTCCCGAATACCGGAATGCAGCGTCGCCGCAATGGCAACTGATGGCGGCAATTCTACGGCGATTCAAAGAGGCTGCCGGCGCACGGCCATTGGTCATCGTACCTGTTTTCTACGACAGTTACGTGCGGTTCCACATGGCACGAAATTACTGGGAACGTTTTCGTTCGCTGGAAGGACCGGGTACTTACGTTATCGACCTACTGCCGCACTTTCAGCAGCTGGCCAGTGAGGCCGTGCGATGTTTTCAGGGACCGGACGATTGCCACTTCTCGACCTATGGGCATCTCGTTGTTGCCGATGCGCTACAGGAGGAACTCGACCGGCGCGGTTTACTGCCCTCCGTCGCCGCGGGCGATCTGGCGAGATGAACGCGCGTCGGTCATCAGTGCGCGCCCAGCAATTAACTAGTGCTCCCGTAAGCATTGGAAGCGATGTTCGGATCGGGACGCGATAGTCCTCAAAGGTGTTACTGTGGAGAATGGCGCGGTCATCGGTGCTGGCACTGCCGCAAAACGCGAAGTGCCAGCAGCGAGCGGGAGCGGGGGTGTTCCCGTCCGCCAAATCGGTCAGCGCGAGTGACCGCGCGACTCGAATATTATGACAGGCTTGAGTGAGATTGTTGCCCTTGAATTGAAATGCGCCGTGTTCTGATCATTTCGACGACGTTCTTCCCGGACCCAGGCGTGTCGGCGATTCGCATGACACAGTGGTGCCGGCACTTCCCGAAGCAGGGCTGGCAAGCGCACGTCCTTTGCCGCCACTACGGCTTCGAAGCCGCCCCTGAAGATCTGGCACGCGATGTTCATCCCGATGTAAGAGTTGAGTACCTGGGTCGGTCAGGCCATCCCGATACCGCCGGTATAGTGCTGCTGATGCATCGGCTCATTCGACGAATGGTGAACAGTTGGTTCTTCACCGGGGTGTTCGTACCGGACGTTTCAATTCGTTTCTGGCGCAAGACCAGACGGCAGATTCTCGAGCGCGTTCGCGCGATCCAACCAGACGTCGTCATTACCACCAGCCCACCGCACTCGAACCACGATATCGGCATGTGGCTGGCAAGGGAGACAGGTATTCCATGGGTCGCTGATTTCCGGGATCCATATCTGATTGATAACCGATTCAAGCCGACTGGGCTGGGACGATTGCGCTGGCGCACGCACGAATATTTCCAGGAAAGCGTCTATCGTCGAGCATGGTTAATCACACACGCGATTCCCATCCACGCACGGTGGGCGCGGCGGCGCTTCCCGTTTGCACGCGACCGAATTCGGATTCTCACGAACGGTTTTCCTCTTGAACTGCTCGATGAGCTGATAGCAAGCGACCGAGCTTCTTCACCGCGACGGACCGTCCTCGTGGCAGGAACGATTCCTGAACCGGAGCAATTACAACTCGCGCGCGCTGTAGCAGAACTCGCTCGGCAACGTCAGGATGTCGAGTTGCGGCTTGTGGGCAAGATACCAGACCAAAAAAAGAAACTCGAACAAATCTTAGGCGACAGGTTCGTGGCGACAGGCTATCTCCCCCATCATCAATCAATCCGTGAAATCGCCGACGCTTCCGTGCTCGTGAGTTATCTAGACGAGTTCGGAAGCGAGTCATGCTTGCTGAGCATGAAGTTGTTCGAATATTTGGCGACTGATAAGCCGATTCTGATTATCAACCCGAGCCGGTCCGAATGCCTCTTGTTACGCCGTATCTCAGGCGTGCGCGTGCTTTGGAATCCAAGCATAAACAATCTGGCCGAGGCGGTTAACGAGGTACTCGTTCACCCGACCAATCGCGACCCGACGGAGATCGAGCGATTTCGCGATGAATTCAGCTGGGCGGGGCGCGCGCGCGAGTTAGCGGAGTGGCTCAACGGTTTGGTGTCCTTTGCTCCACA
>WNGG01022617.1_pt1 | contig 11918 bp, 9 predicted proteins | sample 5400661 | NCBI WGS metagenome assembly WNGG01 (sample SAMN13153372, study PRJNA577476) | soil metagenome | isolation source: 100 cm soil or saprolite under Garry oak tree replicate 1 | place: USA:California | collected 2016-06-15 | reverse complement strand
CCGCCGACCGCGGCCGCGTGCCGGTCGTCCGCCGCATCTTCGCTGACATCGGCGACGAGCAGTCGATCGCGCAGTCCCTCTCCACGTTCTCTTCGCACCTTCGCAACGTCGTCGCGACGCTCGCGGACGCCGAGCGTGGCGACCTCGCGCTTCTCGACGAGGTCGGCGCGGGGACCGATCCGGACGAAGGTGCGGCGCTCGCGATGGCCGTGCTCGAAACGCTGCTCGAGCGCGGCGTCCTCGTCGCCGCGACGACGCACTACCCGGAGCTGAAGGCCTTCGCGCTCAACACGCCGGGAGTGCGCAACGCGAGCATGGAGTTCGATTCGAACACCCTTCGTCCTACGTTCCGACTGCACATCGGACTTCCCGGCGCGTCGAACGCGTTCGCCATCGCCGAGCGCCTGGGTTTGGACAAGAGCGTTCTCGCTCGCGCCGACACGCATCTCTCGGAGCTCCATCGCTCGCTCGAGCGCACGTTGCTCGAGGCTGAACGCCAGCGCACGGAGCTCAGCTCAGCGCTGGAGGAGGCGCGGATCTCCGCGGCCGACGCGGCCGACGCGACAGCCGGGGCGCAGCGCGAGGCCGCTAGGGTCCGCGACGAGGCGCAGCGGGCGCTTCGCCGCGCGCGCGCCGAGGCCGACGAGCTCCTCCTGCAAGCGAGGCGCGCCCTGCGTCAGGCCGAGGACGCGCGCGATCGCGCCGCGAAGCGGAATCTCGTCGACGACGCGCGGGCGGCGCTGGCCGAGGCGGAGACCGCGCGCGCGGCCGCCACCACTCCGCAAGCGGCGCCGCTCACGGTTCCGATCACCGTCGGTTCGCCGGTGCACGTGGAAGGCGTCGCCGAGCCCGGGACGCTGCTCGCGATCGACGACCGCGGCATGGCGGACGTTGCGGCCGGCGCGCTGCGCCTGCGAGTGCCAGCGACGCAGCTCCGCCCGGCGCCCGAGTTGAGCGAGACGCCAATTCGCTCGACTCGTCCGGTAATACAGGGCTCGGCCTCCAGCGTCCCCTTGCAACTCGACATCCGCGGCGCGCGACCCGAGGAGGCGCTCGAGGTGCTCGACCGGTACTTGAACGACGCGGCGGTGGCAGGAGTAGGCCGGCTGCGGATCATTCACGGAAAGGGCACCGGCGCGCTACGGACGGCGATACGCGCCGCCCTGACCGATCACCCGCTGGTCCGGACCTACGAGGCGGCCGGGGCGTCGGAAGGCGGCGACGGCGCCACGATCGTTACGCTCTAGCGAACCCTGAACTTGCGCTCTTCAACCTCGTCGCCGACGTCTACGCCGTCCTCGATCCCGCGCATCCGATACGTGTAGCGGGGGCGGTCGCTCTAGAGCAGGCGCCGCATCCTGGTCCCGATCGCCGCGAGATCCCGAGCGAGCGCGGTGCGATCGGTCTCGATGAGCCCAAGATCGGCGAGGGCGACGGCCAGATTCGGGTGCGGGTCGATCTCGCTGGGCCGAGCCCACCGGAGTTCGCTGCCCGCCTCGGCCCGCGGCGTTCCATCGACGCCGCCGGCACGAAACAAGTGAACGAGGAAGTGAAAGCGTCCGGCGGGCGCGCTTCGCACCTCGTACCGGGCGACGGGTCGCAGGTCGCGGGCGCGATAGCCTGTCTCCTCGAAGAGCTCGCGTCGCGCGGCGTCCTCGAGACGCTCGTTTCGCTCCACGTTCCCGCCCGGCAGGAGCCACGCACCGGCGAACGGACCGGCGGTCTGCTTGACGATCAGGACGCTTCCGGAGTCATCGACGCACGCGACCACCGCGCTGACTCGGTGGCCCTGCCCCGTCGTGGGACCCTGCCCCTGGGCCCGTTCGGCCACGCGCGCTACGGCGTCTTCTTTGGCGTCGGGAATGGTGGCAGCGTCCCGGTCGGGAACGGGATCGTCGGTGTCGCACCGGGCGTGCGCGTCGGCACTGGCGTGCGCGTCGGCGTGGGCGATCCCGAAGGAGTAGGGCACGGATCGGGACCCACGAGGTTCCACGTGTAGCGCCCGTACGTATGTTTGCCGGCCATTGCGTCGCGGACCCACTGGTCGGTGTATCGCTGGAACGCCGCGGGCGCGCGCGTGTCCTTGATACTCATGGCGACCTTCGCGGTCCCGTCGGGCTGCGGGCAACCAGCGACGAACCAGTCGTCGGCCTTCACCGGCTCGGTGCCCTTGATGAACCACTCCGTCATAGAGAACGGCGACAGCGCCGAGGGTGCGAGACCGGAGCCATATCCGCCGTACGCACCGGGAGCCGAGACGATTGTCCCGCTCACGACATTGGCCGGTCGTGGCCAATCCGAAGCGGGCGTGTCCGCAAGAGCTTCCTTCATGTAGTCGCGCCAGAGCTGGCCCGGGCCGGTAGCACTCGCGAAGTCGACCGTGCTCATCCGGTCGCCGTTCGAGTTTCCCATCCACACGCCGGTCACCAACGTCGGGACGTAGCCGACCGAATACACGTCCTTCAGGTTGTCGGTCGTGCCCGTCTTGAGCGCGGCGACGCGGCCGATGTTCGTCCACGAGCCGAAGATGAAGTCCTTCGCGGGATTCGTCGTGTCCTTGAGGATGTCCGTCATGATCCAGGCGATCCCGGGATCGAGTGCGCGCTTCTGCTCGTAGTCCTTGTGCTCCCAGATCACCTTTCCGTGCGAGTCCTCGACCTTCAGGATGTACGTCGGCGTCACCCGGACACCCATGTTGGCGAGGACGCCGTAGGCGCTCGCCATGTCGACGAGGTGGACTTCCTTGGCGCCGAGCGTGAGAGAGAGGCCGATGGTCGTCGGATCGATGGGTGTCGTGATGCCCAAGTCGTGCGCGGTCTGGATGGTGTCCTCGATGCCGGAGTACTCGGCGAGGAACCGCACGGCCGGCACGTTGCGCGACTCGCGGATCGCTTGCCGCATGGTGACCGGGCCGTGGTACTGGAGGTCGGCGTTCTCCGGGCAGTAGCCGCAGGCGGCCGGGCTCATGCGGGTCGGGTCGGCCTTCCCGCCGAAGTCCGTTCGAGCGTCCACGACCACCGTGGCCGCAGTCGCGCCCTTCTTGAGCGCGGTGACGTAGTTGAACATCTTGAACGAGGATCCTGGCTGGCGGAGGCCGATGCCGGCGACGTCGAACTGGCCCTGGACGCGCGGGTCGTCCCGGTTGTTGTAGTCGACCGAGCCGACGTACGTGAGGAGCTCGCCGGTCTGGGGATCGATCGAGACGAGCGCGGCATTCCACACGTTGCGGTTGTGCAGTTTCTCGACCCACTCGCTCACTTGCCGCTCGCCGATCTCCTGCTTGGTCATGTCGAGGGTCGTGGTCACGCGGTAGCCGCCACGTGACACCGCCGCCTCGTCGCCGCCGAGTATTTGGGTGAGCTGGTTGCGGACCTGGAAGACGAAGTGCGGCGCCTTGATCGTCGCGACGGGCGCCTCAGCGACCTTGATGGGCACGGCATTCGCGGCATCGGCGGCGTCCTGCGTGATGGCACCGGTGTCGACCATCTGGTTGAGGACATAAAGACGGCGTTCCTGAGCGCGGTCGGCGTTCTCCGCCTGCGTCGGGTCGAGGATCGAGGGCGACTGCGGCAGACCGGCGAGGAGAGCGGCCTCCGCCAGGGTGAGCTTCGAGAGGTCCGACTTCCCGAAGTACGTTTGGGCGGCGGCCTTTACGCCGTACGCCTGATTCCCGTAATAGATCTGGTTGAAGTAGAGCTCGAGGATCTGCTGCTTGGAATACGTGTTCGTCACCTCGATCGCCAGGATGCCCTCGCGGATCTTTCGCTTGATCGAGACCTCGTCGCCGACGATCCGTCGTTTCACGAGCTGCTGCGTGATGGTCGATGCGCCACCCTGCCCGCTGCCACGACCGGTGACATCGGCGAAGACCGCGCGCACGATCCCCAGCACGTCGACGCCCGGATTCGTCCAGAAGCTCTTGTCCTCCGCCGCGACGGTCGCGTCTATAAGGACCTGCGGGATCTCCTCGTAGCTCACGACCTCGCGGTTCTCCTCCGAGAACTGATAGAGGAGCTGCGTGCCGGTGCGGTCGTAGACCTTTGTCGACTGCGGCAATGGATCCTTCGCGAGATCTTGCGGTGAGGGAAGGTCTCCGGTGAAGAACGCCAGCGCCGCTCCGCCGCCGATCACGAGGAGCGCCCCGGTCGCGATGATCAGGGCAAAGAGTCCCGATGGCAGTGCGAGGCGCCAACCGCTGAACGCTCCGCCGCCCCGGCGCCGCTTCGAGCGATATGTGCCGCGCCGGAGCGCGTGGTCATACGTAGTCTTCGAACGGGCGATGCGTTCATGGTACCCGCCGCCGAACGTATCCTTTGACCGTGCCGACACGTCCATCGCAACGCGAGCTCGATGAATTCCTCACGCGCGGCGTGAGCGACGTGAGCGTGCTCGGCGATCTGCACTCGGCGCTCGCCTCAGGGGAGCGTCAGTTGCGTATCAAGCAGGGATTCGACCCAACGCACGCGAACCTTCACCTCGGCCACGCGATCCCGTTACGCAAGTTGAGAAAGCTGTCGCAGTGGGGCCACGAGATCGTGCTCATCGTCGGCGACTGGACGACTCAGATAGGCGATCCGACGGACCAAGATCTCACCCGACCGCTCCGGTCACGCGACGAGGTCATGGAAAACGCCCAGACCTACCTCGACCAGTTCCATCTGATCGTGCCGCGCGAGAACACGAGGATCGTCCTGCAGGACGAGTGGTACGGGAAATTCGGCCTGCGCGACATCATCCAGCTGACATCAAAGTTCACCGCGCAGCAGATCCTCGCACGCGAGGAATTTCGCAAGCGTCTCGATAAGAAGACGGCGATCCCGATCAAGGACCTCCTGTACCCGTTGCTCCAGGCGTACGACTCGGTCGCGATCGAGGCGGACGTGGAGTTCGGCGGCACCGACCAGCTCTTCAACATCCTCACCGGGCGAGACCTGCAGGAGATGGTCGGGCAGCGCCCGCAGTCGGTCTTCATCGTCGAGCTCCTCGAGGGACTCGACGGCGAGAAAATGAGCAAGTCGAAGCCCGCGCAGAGCATCTGGCTCGTGGATCCCCCGAGCGAGGTCTACGGAAAAGTGATGGCCATCGACGACAAGCTCATGCCTCACTACTTTGAGTGGGCCACCGAGCTCCCGATGGAAGAGGTGCGGGTCACGCTCGACGCGCTCGCGCGCAAGGAGCTGCACCCGCGCGAGGCCAAGCGCAAGCTCGCGCGCACCATCACCGCCGAGCTGCACTCCGCGCCCGCCGCGGACGAGGCGGAGCGCGAGTTCGACCGTGTCCACAAAGAAGGAGCAGCGCCCGACGCGGTCCCGACCGTCGACGTACCAGTAAATGGACAGAAGGAAGTCGGCATCGTGGACCTCGTTGGCGTGGCCTTCGCGAAGAGCAAGAGCGATGCGCGGCGCTTGGTAGCGCAGAACGGCGTGCGGGTGGACGGCGCCGTGGCGAGCGAGGACACGAAGGTCCCTGTGAAGGGCGAGCCATTGCTCCAGATCGGCAAGCGCCAGGCCGTGCGCGTCCGCTTCCGGTGACGACCTCGCGCCCGGTCGTCGCGGTGGTCCCCTTCGGCGCGAAGGGTCGCGACGCCAAAGCCGGCGGGATCGGCCGTCAGGTCGCGCGCCGTCTTGTGGAGCGGTTCGCGGACGACCCGAACATCGAGCTTCGTCCCGTTTTCCTGGTGGCCATGCCCGAAACGAAGAGCGCCGCCGGCTACCTCGTGTTCGGCTCGACGCCCGATGCGGATCTCGCGGCACGGTATGGCGAGTCGCTCGGGACCACGCACGCGCTGACCGGGCTCTATCGCGACGACGAGAAGGGCCGCGTGTTCGTCGTGACCCTCGTGGACGTGAAGGATCGCAGCGCGGCCGCCCAGCGCGAGTTCGCGGTGACGGCGAACGAGCTGCACCGCGCGGAGCCGGCGCTCGCGGCATGGCTCGCCCAGGCGCTCGGCGTCCCGGCGCCTGGCCTCGAGCCCGAGACCTCGAACGAGCCCTCATACCAAGCGCTGCTCGCGGGATTCGAGGACGAGACGGATGCGACGCTGCTTCGGGGAGGGGATCCGGTCGCGGCGGATGCCGCCCGCTCGCGGGCGTTCGACGACTACGTCACCGCGATCCAGCTCGACCCGGAATCCGTCCGCGCCGAGGATCGTCTCCTCGTGCTCGCGGCGGAATCCGTTGAGCGCGGCGATGAGGACCGAGCGGCACGCGCGCTCGAGGACGTCATCGAGGCAAAGCCGCGGTCCTGGCGGGCCTATTACATGCGGGCGGAGCTGCTTCGCGGGATCGGGGAAACGAATCTTGCGATCGTCGCCCTCGAGCATGCGCATTCGCTGCGCCCGCTTCGTGATGCCGACGTCCTGGTGCTCGCCGAGCTGTATATCGCCGAGCAGGAACGGCCGGTCCAGCGCGCGCGTCCACCTCGCGCGAATACTTATCGCGCGAGGAATGCGGGACGAGGCAGCGCGCGAGCTCGACCAGATCCTGGCCCAGGCGGACGGCGACCGCGAAGCGCGCGCGCAGGCGCATCGTCTGAGGCTCGGGCTTCAGCGACCCGATCTGGAGACTGAACTCGAGCGAGCCGGCCGTGCGGCGCTGTCGACCGATGCGATGCGACTCGACGAGGTCCGCGCGGCCTTCGAGCGGGTCCTCGCATTCGACGCGGAGATCTGGGAGGCGCACTTCGGCTTAGGGCTCGTCGCGCGACAGAAGGAAGCGTTCGTCGCCGCGGCCAGCTCGTTTCGCCGCGCGCTCGAGCTCGCGCCGGAGCAACCCGACGTGATGCACGAGCTCGGCGTCGCGCTCCTCGCGTCCGGTTCGAAGGCGGATGCGCTCGGCCTGCTCGACCGCGCCGCAGCTCTTCGTCCTGGCGAGGCCGCCTACATCGCGGATGCCGGCTTCGCGCATCTGCGCGCGGGCGATCTCGACGCGGCCCGCGAGCGGCTGCGCATCGCGAGCACCATTGACGCGAACGATCCGTTGACGCGCGCGTACCTCGCCGAGCTCGAGCGCATCGAGGACGCATCCGGGAAGGCGAATTGAGCCCGGCGAAGCAGGTCGTCGTGGTTGGCGGCGGGTTCGCGGGCCTGCACCTCGTCCGTCGGCTCGAGCGGCGTCTGCAGCCCGCCGAGGCGGCGGTCACGCTCGTCGATCGGCAGAACTACCACCTCTTCACGCCGCTCCTTTATCAGGTGTGCACCGGCGAGCTCCCGCCGCACGCCGTCGCCTATCCGTTGCGTGACGCGACGGCGCCCGCGGGCTACCACTTTCTGCAGACCGAGGTGACGGCCATCGACCTCGAGCACCGCCGAGTGGCCACCGCCGACGGCGAGCTCCCGTACGACCACCTCGTGATCGCCGTCGGCTCGGTGACGAACGACTTCGGTATCGCAGGCGTCCGCGAGAACGCCCTGCCGGTGAAATGGCTCTCGGACGCCGAGACCCTGAAGCGTCACGTCCTCGACATCTTCGAAAGCGCCGCGACCGAGACCGACGTCGCGCGGCGACGCGAGGCGTTGACGTTCGTCATCGTCGGCGCGGGCCCGGTGGGGGTCGAGCTCGCGAGCTCGCTGCGCGACCTGATGGATCACACCCTCCGCAAGATCTACCCGTCGATCGACTTCTACGACGTCGCGATCCACCTCATCGAGGGAACGGATCGCGTTCTGCCCGCGATGGACCCGCGGCTATCGGCGATCGCGGCGAAACGGCTCGCGCAGCAACGCGTCCGCGTCCTCCTGAACACGCTCGTGTCTGAGATCGGGCCGGGTATCGTGCACACGAAGGACGGCGCACAGCTGCGAGCGCGGACGATCGTCTGGTCGGGCGGTGTGAAGGTGAATCCGCTCCTCTCCTCCCTCGATCTGCCCAAGTCGAAGGACGGCCGCATCGTCGTCGACGACCGCTTCCGTGCGAACGGCCGCGACGACGTGCTGGTCCTCGGCGACGCCGCATATTTCGGAAAGGGTCTGCCGCAGCTCGCTCAGGTCGCGGTGCTCGAGGCGCCGGCCGCGGCGCGCAACCTGGTCGCGCTCGTGCGAGGCGAGCCGACCGAGCCCTTCGTCTATAGACGTAAGGGCGACCTCGTGGCCCTCGGCCGTACCCAGGCCGGCGCCGAATTCGCGAAACTCGGGGGGTTCGTAATAGGTGGGCTGCCCGCCTGGACCGTGTGGCGCGTGAACTACCTCATGCAGCTCCTCGGTGTGCGCAATCGCGGAACCCTCCTGGTCGAGTGGATCCTCTCGTTCTTCGCCGGACGTCTCGTCGCGAATACACCATGACAGAGGAGCGGACATCGGCGCTGCGCGAGCTCCGTGCTGCCGTAGACGAGGCGCTCGCGCTCTCGCGGGCCATGGATGAAGAGGACTGCCGCCTCGCGAGCGTGGCCGAGGGCTGGCCCGCGGTGATCGTCGCGTATCACATCGGGTTGGGCCTACGACGTCAGGCCGGCTTCATCGCCCGCGCGCTGACCGGGGAAGAACCGTTCGAGTTTCAGTGGGAGCCAACACACAACGTCAATGCGGTGAACGCGCTCGAGCACGCCTCTATGTCGAAGGACGATGCCGCCGAGGAGATCGACCAAGGTTGGGTGCGTCTCCAGGGCGTGGTCGAGCGGATGGACGAGGAGAGCTGGGCGCGCGACGTCTTTTCGTTCGGAGGAAGACCGCGGTCGGCGGACGTCGTCCTCCGGCGTATCGTGCTGCCCCACCTGAAGGAGCATCTGGAGAGCCTCCGCCGGACGCTGGCACGAAGCCCGGCAACCGCTTCTTGAATTTCGCCGAGCGCGCGCTTTACCACCAGATCCATCCGGCCAAGCTGTTCGTGCATATCGCCACCGCACTCGTCGCTATCGATCTGTTCTGGCGGCACGCTCTCGTCCCCGGCCTGATCATCGCGCTCGTTCCGCCTCTCCTTGTGTCAGCGGTACTGATGCGCGAGGCTGATTTCGAGCGCTACCGAGCGAGCCTGATGGGGACATATGTGCGCCAATTCATGCCGCCGTGGGTGCAGGCGCTGCGGTTCTTCGGCGTCGGGGTCGCGTTCTACGCCGCCTGGTACCACTTCCCGGCTGGTGTGATCAGCGGGCTCGCGCTCGTGGCGATCTGCTGGGCCAACGGGATCGGCCGAAAGGGGACGTAGCTCGCAGGGTTCGCGATCTGTCCGCAGGTTGTCACCACCGTGGGTGAGCCCGTCCCCTAGAAGAGTGCGTTGCAATTATGGCATCATGTGTTGCCAAGATGGCAACAATCATCGGCGGTGCCTCTGAGGTACGAAAAGATCTCCTTCGGTTCTTTCACCTCCGCCAGGGCGCTGCCGGTCACGTTCGCGCGATCGCGCGCCAGATCGGTCGGGACCCCGGCGCGGTCTCGAGAGAACTGCGGCGTCTCGAACAACAGGGCCTGATCGTCTCCGAAACCGTGGGACGCAGTCGGGTCTATCGGAACGCACCGAACTCGCGCTCCACACGTGAGATGCGGGCGGTGATCCAGCGGACACTGGGAGTGGAGGCTGGTCTCCGGCAAGTCCTCGCCGATCTCCCTGGCATTGACGAGGCCTTCATCTTTGGGTCTTACGCGGCGGGCTCTGACCGCGTGGGCAGTGATGTCGATCTGCTAGTCGTCGGGTCTCCCGGGAGTGACGAACTACGTCGCCGCGTTGGCAGAGTCGGGCGCGACATTCGTCGTGACGTGAATCTCGTCGAGCTGAGTGCGGCGGAGTTTAGAAAACTTCGTGAAAAGCGAGATCCGTTTATCAGGGACGTGTTGTCGCACCGGCGCCTCGTACTGGTCGCTGGCAAGAAAAAGCGTGGCTAGTGCAAGGACGCTCCGGCAACTCGTGGACGAGGACCTCATCGAGCGACGTGCCGTCGGTCAAAGCCAAATTCGCCGATGGATCCAGCGGAGCCGCATGGATCTCGATCTGGCATCGCACGCTGCGACGAACGGAGATCCTGAGCGGGCTATGACGCTCGTTTACGAAGCCGGCCTTCGCGCCTGCATTGCGATCCTCGCAAAAGCTGGTTATCGGCTACGGAGCGGCGAGGGTCATCATCGAGCGGCTCTTGAAGCCGCCCTCGCAATTGTCGGCCTGGAGATAGAGGTCGGGATTTCCCGCCTGGACGACGCGCGCCGGCAGCGAAATCAGAGTCTTTATGGAACCAGTCGGCCGGTTGGCGCCGATGAGCTGCAGCGACTCACCGGGGACGTCGAAGGTCTCATGGCGCGCGCACGATCTCGCCTCTAGTGCGGAGCTCCGCGGTCCTAACGACGCGCGTTTGTCCGGCCGCCGCAGGCTCGGCGACGCCCCTGGCGGGATCGGGCCGACGCGCTAGCCGGTTCGGTTTACGCTGAGTGAAATCTGACTAGACTCCTCGGCGTGCCATGACACTCGCGATCCGTCGTGGCGGAAAAAGGGGTTCAGGTGGGAAAGATCATCGCGACACTCGTCATCGCGGCGGCGGCGTTGCTCGGCTCGGGAGGAACCGCAAACGCGGCCTACTGCGATGCATCGAGCAACGGCTGCGACCACTCGAGCGACAACACGATCTGCTACGCACACGGAGCCTTCGGAGCGTTTGGCGACAAGGCGGGACCGGGAGCTCCCCACGACTGGCGCGGCGGAGCGGACGGCGCTGCGACGGGGGCGGCGAACAGCAACCTCTGTGGCAACCCCCAGGGCGTTCCAGGCCAGTAGGAAGCACACTCGGGGCGGGTCACCGGATCCGCCCCGAGACCTTAGCGCGCCGCCGCCGGCTCCTCCGCTTGCTCTTCGTGCGCCGCGATCACCTTCTGCGCGATGTGTGACGGGCACTCTTCATAGCCGAGCACCTCGGCGCTGAACGTTCCCCGTCCGCCGGTCATCGAACGCAGATCCGTCGCATAGCGGAAGGTCTCGGCCATCGGGACGTGCGCCTTGATCCGCTGCAACCCCGCGCCCTCCGCCTCCATGCCGAGCACCCGTCCGCGACGCGAGTTCAGATCGGCGAGCACGTCGCCCATCTGGTCCTCGGGTACGAGGACCTCGAGAGTCATGATCGGCTCGAGCAGGAACGGCTGCGCCTCTTTCACGCAGTTCTGGAGGGCCAGCGATCCGGCGATCTTGAAGCTCATCTCGCTCGAGTCGACGGCGTGGAAACTGCCGTCGAAGAGCGTCGCCTTGAAATCCGAGAGCGGATATCCGGCGATAACTCCTCGGAGAGCCGTTTCGCGGACACCCTTCTCCACCGCCGGCCAGAAGTTTCGCGGGACCGAGCCACCCACGATGCGCGTCGCGTACACGACGCCCGATCCGGCGGGCTGCGGCTCGATCTCGAGGAACACGTCGCCGAACTGGCCGTGGCCACCGGTCTGCCGCTTGTAGCGGCCCTGCGCCTGCGCTTTCCCGCGGATCGACTCGCGATAGGGGACACGCGGCGTGCGCATGTCGACCTGGACGCCGAACTTGTCCTTCAAGTGATGAACAGCGACCTCGATCGCCGGCTCGCCGATCGCCGAGAGGATCGTCTCGTGCGTCGCATCCTCGCGGCGAACGTGGAGGGTCGGATCCTCGTCGGTGAGCTTGTGCAGCGCGGTGGCGAGCTTGTCGAGGTCGGCCTTGCTCGACGGCTCGATGGCGACGGAGAACGAAGGCGGTGGGAAGTCGATCGGGTCGTAGAGGATGACGGCGTCCTTGTCGCACAGGGTCGCGTTCGTCGTGGTCGCAGTGAGCTTCGGGATCGCGCAGATGTCGCCTGCACCGACAGCGTCGGTGATCTCCTGCTCCTTGCCTCGGAGGAAGAAGATCTGACCGACCCGCTCGGTCTCCTTCTTCGTCGCGTCGAAGATCTGCGTGTTGTGGTGGAGCGTTCCCGAGTACACGCGCACGTAGCTCAGCTTGCCGACGAACGGGTCAGCCAGAGTCTTGAACACGAAGGCCGAGAGC
>WNGG01022303.1_pt1 | contig 11918 bp, 11 predicted proteins | sample 5400661 | NCBI WGS metagenome assembly WNGG01 (sample SAMN13153372, study PRJNA577476) | soil metagenome | isolation source: 100 cm soil or saprolite under Garry oak tree replicate 1 | place: USA:California | collected 2016-06-15 | reverse complement strand
CCGGGGATCATCGGCAAGACGCAGATCCTCAACGGCCTGCCCCATACGATCGTCGGGGTCGCGCCGGAGGGGTTCTTCGGCACGTTCGTGGGCTATCCGTTCCAGTTCTGGGTCCCGGCGTCGATGCAGGAGAGGTTCGACTCGAGCGGTTACAAGCTGGAGGACCGCGGCGCGCGGTGGATCGAGGGCTACGTGCGGTTGAGGCCCGGCGTGTCTCCGGCGCAGGCGCAGGCAGAAATGTCCGCGATCGCGAGCCGGTTGGAGCGGGCGTTTCCGGAGACCAACCGCGGCCGCGGCATCAGGCTCCTGCCGCTCTCGCAGGCCCCCTTCAACAACGCGAGGGTCCTGCGGCCCACGCTCGGCGTGTCCCTCGGCGTGGCAGCCCTCCTGCTCCTCATCGCGTGCGCCAACGTCGGCAACCTGCTGCTCGTCCGGTCGCTCGCGCGCCGCCATGAGATGACCATCCGGCTCGCGCTCGGGGCCGGGCGCGGTCGGCTGCTGAGGCAGCTCCTCACGGAGGGCCTGATCCTCTCGGCGCTCGCCGCCGCCGGCGGACTGATCGTCGCGATGTGGTGCCGCAACGCGCTCGTGCTGCTCATCCCCCCCCGCGGCGTCCCCATGTACATCGCCGGACAGATCGACTGGCGCGTGCTCGCGCTGAGTGCCGGGGTCGGCGTCGTCTCGACTGTCCTGTTCGGGCTGGCGCCGGCGGTCCAGACGAGCAAGGTCGACCTCGTATCCTCGCTGAAGTCGCAGTCCCGGGGCGTCCTCGGCGGCCGCGGGAGAACGTGGGGACGATCGAGCCTCGTCGTGGTGCAGGTGTCGCTGAGCTTCGTGTTGCTGGTCGGAGCGGGACTCGTGATCCAGAGCCTGCAGCGGGTCCGAACCGCCAGCCCCGGCTTCTCGACGCAGATCCTCTCGACGGCGGTCAACCTGTTCGGGGCCGGATATGACGCGTCGCGAGCGCGGAGCTTCCAGGACGAGCTCCTCGATCGTGTGCAGGCGCTCGGCGGCGTGGAGTCCGCCGCGTTCTCGCGGATCACGCCGTTCAGCTACCGCACGTATTCCTCCACCCCGATCGCCGTGGACGGCTATCAAGCCGCGCCCGACGAGCAGCCGACGGTCGAGTACGACGAGGTCGGCCCCGGGTATCTGACGACGATGGCGATCCCCCTCGTCTCGGGCCGCGAGTTCAACCGCGCGGACGACGAAGCGGCTCCCCTCGTGGCCGTGGTGAACGAAACGATGGCCGCGCGGTACTGGCGCGGCGGGGATCCCGTCGGACAGCGCCTGCAGGTCCGGGGCCGGTGGATGCAGGTGGTGGGGGTGGCCAGGGACGCGAAGTACGAGGACCTCCTCGAGGCGCCGCGCCCGTTTTTCTACGTGCCCCTGCGCCAGAACTTCTCGACCCAGGTCGGCCTGAACATCCGGACGCGGCTCGGCCCGGAGGCGTTGGCGCCCGCGCTCGCCCGCGAGGTGCACGCGCTGGACCCCGACCTGGCGGCCTACGAAATGATCACGATGCGGGAGCAGGTCGACCGCAAGACGTCGTCGCAGCGGGTCGCGTTCGTCCTGCTTGGCGTGTTCGGCGCCCTGGCTCTGCTTCTCGCTGCCGTCGGGCTCTACGGCGTGATGTCGTACGCGGTTTCCCAGAGCACGCGCGAGCTCGGCCTGCGGATGGCGCTGGGGGCGCGCGCGTCAGACCTGTTGCGGCTCGTGATGTCGAACGGCCTCGCGCTGACCGCCGCCGGCGTCCTCGCCGGCACGGGGGCGGCCCTGGTGTCGACGCGCCTCCTCGGCTACCTGCTCTACAAGGTGAGCCCGCGGGATCCGCTGGCCTTCGGGGCGGCGCTCGTGGTGATGACGATAACCGCGCTCGCCGCGTGCCTGCTGCCCGCGTGGCGCGCGATGCGCACGGATCCCGTGCGGGCCCTGCGGGACTGATGGGACGTGGGTTCAATTCCCGCGCCCGATAGCTATGATGCGGACATGGCCGACACGCCGCTGCTGCTCGGCAGCTTCAATCGCGGCAAGCTGAAGGAGATGCGTGAGCTGCTCGCGGGCATGGCCTACCGCGTCATCGGGCCGGCCGATGTCGGGTTGAGCGGTGCGCCCGAGGAGACGGGCACCACCTTCATGGAGAACGCGATCCTGAAGGCGCGTCATTACGCGGAGAAGGCCGGCCTGCTCGCGGTGGCCGACGACTCGGGCCTGTCGGTGGACGCGCTGGGCGGCGGGCCGGGGCTCTACTCCAGCCGCTTCGGCGGCGAGGGCGCGAGCGACGACGAGCGCAACCGCCTCCTCCTCGAACGCCTGAAAGGCGTGCCGCGCGAACAGAGGGGCGCCCGCTTCACCTCCGCCGTCGCGGCCGCCCGCGACGGAGAGGTCCTCTTCCAGGCCGAGGAGCACGTCGAGGGGTTCATTGCGGAGGCGCCGACGGGGCCGAACGGCTTCGGCTACGACCCCATCTTCTTCTATCCGCCCTTCGGGAAGACCTTCGGCGAGGTGAGCGGCCTCGAGAAGGACCGCGTGAGCCACCGGGGCAAGTCGTTCGCGCGGCTGCGCGAGTTCCTCAGGAGGCTGGCTTCTCCTTCCTGACCACACCTTCGCCGAGGATCGTCTTCTGGATGGCGATGAGCTTCTGGATGCCCTTGTCGGCGGCGGCCATCAGGCCGTTCATCTCTTCCTCGCTGAACGGCTTGTGCTCGGCGGTGCCCTGCACCTCGACGAAGAGCCCGCGGCCGGTCTTGACCACGTTCATGTCGACCTCGGCCTTCGAGTCCTCCTCGTAGTTGAGGTCGAGCAGCACTTCGCCGCCCACCCTTCCCACCGAGGTCGCGGCCACGTAGTCGACCACCGGAAGCTCGTCGAAGAGGCCCTGCTTCTTCAGGTGGCGCAGCGCCTCCACGAGCGCCACGAACGCGCCGGTGATCGAGGCGGTGCGGGTGCCGCCGTCGGCCTGGATCACGTCGCAATCGACCCAGAGCGTGCGCTCGCCGAGCGCCTTGGCGTCCACCACCGCCCGGAGCGAGCGGCCGATGAGGCGCTGGATCTCGTGGGTGCGCCCGGACGGCTTGCCGCGCGAGGCCTCGCGCTGCGACCGCGTCGAGGTGGCGCGGGGGAGCATGCCGTACTCCGAGGTGATCCAGCCCTCGCCGCCGCCCTTGAGGAACGGCGGGACGCGGTCCTCGACGCTCACCGTGCAGACGACCTTGGTGTCGCCGACCTCGATGAGCGCCGAGCCCTCGGCGTGCTTGATGAAGCGCGGGGTGATGGTCACGGGCCGCAGCTCGTCCGGGGCCCGGCCGTCGTTGCGCATGCTCCTCCCTTCGCGCTTCAGCAGGGTGGGATCGATCTGCCGCTTGAAGTCGCCGATGCGGAAGCTCACTGGGTCTCCGCCTTCTCCGGGCCGGCGGGCACGGAGGCGAGCGCGTAGAGCCGCCGGTACTGGTCCTGGTGCTCGAGGATGTTCATGACGTAGGCGCGCGTCTCCACGAACGGGATGCTCTCCACGAATTCCTCGGCCGACATGTCCGGCCGCGCGGCCACCCACGACTGCACGCGCGTCGGTCCCGCATTGTAGGCTGCCAGCGCCCTCTCCACACGCCCCCCGAAGCTGTCGAGCATCTGACGGAGATAATGAGTGCCGAGCGCGAGCGCGGTCGCGGGGTCGTTCAGGTTCGGCGCGGGCGCCTTCTTGCGCGCGGCCTTGCCCGCCGCCCGGCCGAGCTTGCGGCTGACCGTCCGTCCCGTGGGGGGCAGGATCTGCATGAGGCCGCGCGCTCCCGCCGTGCTCACGGCGGTGGGATCGAAGGCCGACTCCTGCCAGATGAGCGCGGCGACGAGCGCGGGGTCGAGGCCCTCCTGGCGCGCGCGGGCCACGATCGTGTCGCTGTAGTTGAGCGGGTAGAGGATCTGCCAGACGCCGGGCGGCAGCGCGTCGCCCTCCTCGCCGACCCAGCCCGGGTAGGCGCGCTGCATGCTCACGATCGCGCTGCGGTAGTTGCCGAGACGCCAGTCGATCCAGGCCAGGGTGGCGCGGACGGCGGGGCGCGCGGGCGCCCGCCTCAGCTCGTCGGCGCTCTCTTCGAGGCGGTCGAGGAGCAGCAGCTCGCGGGCCCGGCTGAAGATCGGATCGGGGATGTCTCCGCCGGCGTCGACCTCGGCCGCGGGCGCCGGATGCGTGGAAGAGGCGCCGTCCTCGACGAGGTTCAGCGCTTCCGCCGCCTTCTGCCCGTGATAGCTGTGCTTGAAGCGCCGCACGGCGTCGCGGTACTGCTCGCGCGCCTGGTCGTTCTGGCCCAGCGCCATCCGCGCACGCCCGGCCCAGTAGAGGAAGCCGGGCGTGTAGTACGTGGCCGGATGCGACCTGACGGCCCGATCGAACAGCTCGGCCGTGTCGGCGTACTGGCCCTGGCGGTAGCTCCACCAGCCGATCCACCACGTGCTGCGGTCCGCGTAACGGCCGGTGGGGAACTCCTGGAGGAGGCTGCGCAGGTAGGGGATCGCCGGCTCCTCCTTCAGGTCCTTCAGGTAGAAGTAGGCCAGGCTCAGCAGCGCGTCCTCGGCCCACGGCGTGTCCGGATAGCGGTCGGCCACCGCCTGGAAGGGCGAGGGATTGCGCTGCCGCCGCGACTGGATCTTCGCCCGCTCGTACGACGCCTCGCCGCCCAGCCGCGCCTCGGTGGAGATCCCGTTGAGCGCCGCCAGCGCATCGCCGTCGCGCCCGGTCGCGGCCCAGGCGTGGCCGAGGCGGAGGCGGACTTCGTCGGACTCCTCGCCCTTCGGCGACGCGGTCAGCAGGGGCCGCAGGATGACGATGGCCTCCTTGTTCTTGCCCGCGGCCATCAGGCGCTTTGCCTTGTCGAGGTCGCGCACCCGGCGCTCGGCCGGTGTCATCGGAGGAGCGTAGGCCTTGAGCGCCCGCAGCGCCGTGGCCGCCGCGGCCGCCTCGAGCGAGGCGGGCAGCTCGCGATCGAGACGGGAATAGGCCGCCGCCGCCTCCTTCAGCTCCTTGCGCGCTTGATGCATCGCGCCCTGGGCGGCCAACACGGACGCCAGCGAATCCGGGCACCCCCCGAGCGCCTTCTCGAGAAGGGCCAGACCTTTCTCGCTGCGGCCGTAAGCGGCTTCGGCGTCGGCGGCGTCCAGCATGGCGGCGCAGCGCAGCGGGCTCGTCGGGTATTGCTCGAGGACCGAGAGATGCGCGGCGGCCGCCCGCGGGAAATCGCGCGTGTTCGCGTACGACTCGCCGAGGGCGAAGAGCGCGTAGTCGGCGAGGTGCGTCGACCGGATGTCGGGATGCTGGAGGAAGGGGATCGCCTCGGCGGAGCGCCTCTCGTCGAGCAGGCGCAGCCCGGCCTCGAGCTGGGCGAGGCCCGAGGCGAGCGTGCCCGGGTAGGCGGCGGTGACCGCCTTCAGCTCCTCGGTGCGAGGGCCGATGCGGCCGGCCGCGCTTCGCAGCGCTTCCTCGGCCGCGTCACGCGGCTGTCCCTGGAGCCAGAAGCCGCGCGGAGCGGCGGCGCCGGGGGAGCTGCCCGCGCCGACAGCGAGGGCGGCGATGGGAAGAACGAGAGAGCGGAAGCCCACGATCACGCGAAACGCCGGCAGCTACATCGGCCCCAGAGCGCCCGCGTCGCCGCCGGCGAGGATGCGCACCAGCTCGTCGTAGAAGTAGTTGGTGGCATCGCGGACGGCGCCCGGCACGCGCTCCGCATACATCTGCCGTCCCCGCTCGATGTCTTCCTTGAGCCGCTCGTAGAGGTCCTTCTGGCGCCGCCCTTCGCTGACCTTGGCCTCGTTGTAGAGCTTGATCTCGCTCACCACCAGTCTAGCGAAGCGCTTGGCGTCTTCGTGGGCCTTCTGCTGTTCGGGCGACATCCCGGACGGCGCGGCGGGAGGATGTGCCGCGGGCCGGGCCGGGGCCGGCTGCTTCATGGACGCGAACGTGCTGGCGTTGAACATCACGGTCGAGGAGCCTTCGTCGCCGCCGTGGGAGGCCGGCGGTGGCGGTGGGGCCGGGGGCCGCGGGACGTTGGCCCGCTCCCGCACCTCGTCGCCGCCCGCGCGGATGGCGGCCGCCCGCTCGGCCATGTTGCCGGTGGTGCGCGCGGCGATCGTAGTCTTCGGCACCGCCGACAGCATGTCGATGATCTTTCCCGCGAACACGACCAGGATCTCGATGAGATCCGCCTCCGCGGGCGGGATCTCGTCCTTGGCCGTGTCGCAGTAGAGGATCGCGGCCAGCTTCTCGCGGAGGATCAGGGGCACGGCGAGGACGCCCTTGGCGTGGCCCCCCAGGCGCGACAGGGCCTGGGCCGGGTCGAAGCCGGGGCCCTTCGGCACCGTCGGTGGCGGGTTCTCCTTGATGACCTGCACGATCGCGCGGGCGATCGCTCCCTCGTCGAGCTTCTCGTCGTATCGCGCGACGTTCTCCTGCAGCTCGTCGAGCGTGCGGACGAGGTTCTCCTGGTGCCGGCCGATGTTTTTCTGGATCTCGACGACCCAGTTGGCCATCTGCTGGCTGATGAGCTCCAGCGTCCGGGCCTTCAGTGCGTCTTCTAGGCTCATCGACACCTCGGAGGAGTGCGCCGAAACTACGGCCTTTGATCGACTTAGCGATTATCGACGGAACGGTCGCCGGCTGTCAATCTTGGGCTTTGCGGTATCGTTGGAGATGGCCATGTCGCCCAAGCGGATCTACGCCCGGCTGCTGCGCGCCCACGGCCCGGCGGGCTGGTGGCCGGGCCAGACGGCTTTCGAGGTGTGCGTCGGCGCCGTGCTCGTGCAGAACACGGCATGGCCGAACGCCGATCGCGCGCTCCGCGCGCTCGAGGAGCGCGGCCTCCTCAGCTACGAGGGCCTGCGGGGAATGACGGCGGATGAGATCGCGCCGATCATCCGCTCCTGTGGAACCTTCAACGTGAAGGCCCGCCGGCTGGCCGCCTTCGTGGAGTTCCTGGGGCGGCGTTACGAAGGACGCATCCAGAACATGGCGGGCGAGGAGCCATGGGCGCTGCGGCAGCGGCTCCTGGCCGTGCCCGGGATCGGCCGCGAGACCGCGGACTGCATTGCGCTCTACGGCGCCGGCCATCCGCTGTTCGTCGTGGACGGCTACACCCGGCGGGTCTTCTCCCGGCTCGGCCTCATCCGGGGCGACGAGAGCTACGACGAGGTGCAGCGGTTCTTCATGCGCCGGCTGCCGAGGGATCCGAGCCTCTTCAACGACTACCATGCGCAGATCGTCATCCTCGCGCAGGAGTACTGCCGCGCGCGCGCGCGATGCGGCGAGTGTCCGCTCGACGATGTCTGTCCCAAGAAAGGTGTGGCATGACCGAACGACGATGGGCAGTGGCCGTCCTGAGCCTGGGGACGCTGGTGTGCGGTACCGCCTCGAGCCCCTCTGCGTCTTCGGCGTCCTCGGCGCCCGCGGCCGTGATCCCGCTGTCCACCGAGTCCTCCAACGCGTTCTGGGCTCATTGGGGCGACGGACGAGCGGAGCTCGACGGCTATGGGCTGACTCAACCCCGCTACGGCGCGCCGCGCAAGGGCTCGGCAGTCTACATCTTCGTCACCGAGGACTTCAGCGACTCGATCCGAGTGAAGGCGGATCCGGGCCAGCACCCGGCCGCGGACGTGTATCCGGTGATGAAGCTGAACGCGATCCGCCATTTCCAGACCGGCATCTACGACTACAAGGTCATGACGTCGTCCTTCCTTCGCGTGGCCTCGGGCTGGCCCCTGGCCAAGATCAGCTTCTCGAGCCAGGAATGGTGCGGGCACGTCTACCATCAGATCCTGCCTCGGGGCGTGAAGGCGGACGGCGTCTTCCACAGCTACTTCGACGGCGAGGCGGACGGGCAGGACAGCCTTCCGCAGCCCGAAGGGGGCGTGTACGAGGACTCTCTGCCGATCATCCTGAGGGGATGGGGGACCGTCTACCTGCGCCCCGGTGAGAGCCGCAAGGTCCCGTTCCTGCCGACGCTGTTGCATGCGCGGCTCGACCACAAGAAGCTGGCCTGGGGCCAGGCCACGATCTCACGAGCGCCGGAGACGGCGAAGGTCACGGTGCCGGCCGGCTCGTACGACGCGTGGGTCTGGAAGGTAGCGGAAGAGGGCGGGCGCACCGTCACGTATCAGGTCGAGGCGGCGGCACCGTACCGCCTGGTGCGCTGGTCCTCGGAAGCGGGCGAAGAGGCCTCCCTGCTCGGTTCCACGCGCCTGGCCTACTGGAAGCTCAACGGGCCGGGCGGGGAGTCTCACCTGGCCGAGATCGGGCTGAAGCCGGGCAGCATGCTAAAATGATCCTCGGGGGCGTCACGGTTTCGACGGGAACGTGACCCCGAGAGAGGCAAGCCGAGCGTGGCTCCCGGCTCGTAAATCCGGGGGTAAAACCATAGCTGCCAACGATAACTTGGCGCTGGCTGCCTAACTAAAACTTAGGCATCCCGTCCTGCCGGTTGCCCGCTCACGGCGGCCGGACAGGACGTCACTGAAGTGAGCTGGCCCTGGCCCTCGGTCCGGGGGCGAAAGGCGAGATCAATCGGACTAGCCGTCGCCGGTTTCGTCCGGCCTTCACGGCGGCGGTGAAATTTCAGGCTGGACTAAGCTTGTAGGCTCTCTCGCCGGCACTTTTCCGGACGCGGGTTCGACTCCCGCCGCCTCCACCATTCTAACTATAATAGAATCAACTCGAAGGCCGCAAGCACCGGAGCTGCCAATGCCCGCTCTGGGTCGAGAGAACGCTCCGCGGCGAGAAGGTTCGCCGGGCGCTCTACATGCGCTCGTGGGAAGCCGGCCAGGACTTCCTCCGGGCCTGGGAGAGCCGGGGCCCGAACACGGCCCTCGTCAGCGTCGAGGACGCCGTAAAGACGGGCGAAAGCATGGTGAGGTTCCGGGCCGGCTGGAAGGACTCGCCGATCTCGGCCCTGAAGAGGCTCGAACGGCTCCGGTCGTTCTTCCGCTTCTGCGCCGCCATGAAGTGGGTCGAGGAAAACCCGGTCGGTACGCTGAAGCCTCCGAAGTTCCACCAGAAGCCGACGCTACCGTTCACCGGGGAGCAGCCGTCTAGTCCGATAGTGGTCCGTTGATGCCTCCCCATTCCTTGCCGTTAGCGCACCGGCGATATCGGGCATGACAATGACGAGATGAAACAGCGCCCAATTGCAGCCTTGGGCGCGACACCGTGCCATCTCGTCGGTGTGGACCTTGAACGCGGCCTCCATGGCGGCCTTCGTCGGCATCGCTTCAACTCCAGCAGAAGCGTACTACAGACCCGCCGCCACCCGGATCTTCCCGCCCGCGTGGGCTCTCTAGCGCCGTGAGGGCCTGCGGCAGGCCCCGGATCGCCGACCCGACCAACAGGGCTTCACCGATCAGTCCCACAAACGTTCATCAAACATGCTCTCGACGACGCCTCCGTAGCCAGGAAACAATCGTGCCGCGGTTACGCCTTCGACAGCAAGGAGGCGAAGAAGGTGGGGGGCTTCCGAAGTGGGAAGGCTGAACCTTCGGAGGTCTATGTAGCCCAGACCGTCCTTACCGAGGGCTTCATCCAGGGGCAATCTCGCGTTCTTGCCGGGCCTTTCTTCCACAAGAGTAAACAGGCCGCGCTGCGCACGCAAATTAGGGTTCGTGGCGGCGGGTGCCGTCACCAGGCGGAGGCGAAAGGGTGGTTCCGGAGCCTTCGGTGGTTGGTCCTGACCAGCGCCCAAACCGCCAAGGCTTCTGGGCGACTCCTCTCTTTGAGTGCTCCCTTTGCCGCGAAGAATGCAGGCGCTAGATGGTCCCATGTCCAGTCGAGCAGGCGAGTAGGGAGTCCGTGATGCTGCGCAAGCGCAAGGATCGACCATAGGTCCCTGGGAGGCCACACGAGGTCCACGTGAGGGACCTCAAGTCGAAAACGGATTGCCTGACTGTCCTCCGGAAGGAGTAGACCCGCTTCGTCGGCCGCCACGAAGAACCTCTTGAGGGTTTCGAACTCGGCCCACCTCAACTCATAACCTGGAGGTGGTGGAACCGGGAGCATGCTCACGAACTCAGGCAGAGTCTGCCACCCGTGGGTTGTACGGAATCTCGCTCCCTCTCGAAACGCCGAAGGGATCAGTTGCCACGTGGCGTCGGCCTGGCCGCGGAAGATCCAGCGCCTTGGCTGCAATGGCTCTGCGCCCAAGTCGCCTCGCGGGGAGATTGCCTGTAGAAATTCCTCGGCAGTTCTCACTCTGGACTCGATCAATCTGCGCTCCTTTTTCCGAGCAGAATATCATCGAGTCGTTCTGCACGGATCTTGTCAAGCCCACGGCGGAAGGAGATAGTGGCTGCTTCGGATGGCGCGTCGCCACCGGCGTCAGGCGCGGTAAGGTAGTGAGGCTAGAATCGTGCTTTCGCGGAGGTGACATGGGCACGACGTCAGCCACCGAACGACTGGAGGTAGCACGTGTGCTACTAATGCCCGTGTACCCCACGCGAACCTCTTCATCCTTCTCCACCAAGATCGGCCCTCAGGATCTTCACGGCGAACTCGGTGAGTGCCCGGTCGAGAATCTCATCACGGCTCAGGGATGTGGCGGCCTCTACCGCCGCCAGCCGACGCTCCCATGACCTGCCAGCCAATTGAGGAGCACCCGCCAGCGTTCTCCCGGCACTGGCCACCTCACTCCCCACCGGGAAATTGTGGATCTTCCTGCGCTTGCCCTTCTTCTCGACGGACCGGCGTTCGATCCTGCCCTGTGCAGCGAGTTTCGAGCAGAGTTGGTGCACCTGCTGGCGCGGTGCTATCCCCGTCCTTTCGGCGATTTCGTCGTCGTCGAGACCCAGCACGTTCTTCTCAATGATGGCCAGGACCTTATCGATATTCCTCATCTCCACCCCCAACTAGAAGTGTAATATAAGTGCTTTAGAAGGTCATGTCAAGAGGGCCACTGGGCGGGCAGATTGTCGTCTGTTGGGGGTGCGGGGCAGGCCAAATTCGATCTGATACGGCGGTCGGCCATCGGCGCCGGGTAGGAGCCGACTCTAGCCTTGCACGAGTGCTTGCGCGGACCTACGCGGCCCGAACTGGTTTGTAGTCCTGTTCGGCCAAGGGTGCCTGACCGAGGTCCGCGAGCAGCTGGTTCAGGCGTTCAAGGGGCACGGCCAGGGGAGCCGTAATCTCGATCCCGACCGGGTGGCCGGTGACGCCGTAGTCGACGACAAGGAGGCCGTCCGGCGACGGCTTCGTCTTCACGCTCTTCTCGCCTGTCGGGTGCGAGAGATGCAAGTACGCCGCGAAGGGCCGGCCTTTTCGGTAGGTGACTTGTAGCGACCGCTCGGTCATTCGGACACCTCGAAGACGGTCACGACGACAAGCAGGTTGACGCCGGCATCGGGCTCGAGGATCACGATCCAGGGACGCTGGGCGTGGCGGGCGTGAATCATGAATCGGCCCTCCACCACGCTGGGTTCGAACCCCGTTGCTCCTTCAAGCATAGCGCGGACTTCGACCTCGGTCACGCCGCGCTGCTCCATGCGCAGCTCGGCGTGGCCGGTAAACGTCAGCTCCCAGCGCCACCAGTCGGGAAACGTTGGCATGTCGGGCTCAGTAGCGGATGGTAGCACTCCGACATCGAGGCTACGTCCGTTGGCGCAGGATTCGAGAAGGGCGGGGTCCAGGACCGGCGGGGCATGCCAGGCCCTCGATTCTTTCGCTGTAGGTCATTCCGGCGACGTAATGGGGAAGACCGCGGCCACCAGTCGTGCCCTTGGAGAAGGCTTGGGCGAGCACTCACCGTTTGCCCACCAGATCCTGCGGCGAGCCGTGTGTGTAATACGTACGTATTATATGGTTTTTTATATGGTGTAGCATTTCTGGCGTTTCTGGTTTTCCAGTAACTTACGCGGGCTCAATGCCGCCCAAGATATCGACTCCCGCCGCCTCCACC
>WNGG01010023.1_pt1 | contig 11923 bp, 9 predicted proteins | sample 5400661 | NCBI WGS metagenome assembly WNGG01 (sample SAMN13153372, study PRJNA577476) | soil metagenome | isolation source: 100 cm soil or saprolite under Garry oak tree replicate 1 | place: USA:California | collected 2016-06-15 | reverse complement strand
CCGAGCGCGTCAGGAAAATCCATGTCGGCCCGGCGGAAGATCCCGCAAATTACATGGGCCCGGTCATCAACAAGTCTTCCATGAAATCCATTCTCGATTACATCGAAGTGGGCAAAAAAGAAGGACGCCTGATTGCCGGCGGCGGCCCCGCCGGCGGCGACGGATACTTCATCCAGCCGACCGTTATTGCCGATGTCCCGCCCAAGGCGCGCATCTCGCAGGAAGAAATCTTCGGCCCTGTTCTCGCCGTGATTCCCGCGAAGGATTTCGACCACGCCCTCGAGATCGCCAATAACACCGAGTTCGGCCTCACCGGCGCGGTCTATTCGCGCAATCCGAAAAAACTCGAAAAGGGCCGCCGACTCCTTCCACGTCGGCAACCTCTACTTCAATCGCAAGTGCACCGGCGCGATGGTCGGCGCGCACCCCTTCGGCGGTTTCAATATGTCCGGAACAGACTCGAAAGCCGGCGGGCGCGATTATCTGCTGCTCTTCTTGCAGGCCAAGTCCATCGCCGAAAGGGTGGTGTAGCGCCGGGCTTCAGTTCACCCTGAGGCACTTGCCGAAGGGCCCGGTATGTTTTTGGCGGCAGGCCGCAGCCCGAATCCAAATCGAAGGAGAACGTACATCACCGGCCCGGAAAGCATCAGCCAGGGAGCCCAGCGAAAAACAAATTCGCCGCTGTAATACACTTTCACCGCGCACAGCAGCGCCGGAAAAATTACGATGTAAGCGAGCCCCAGCGTTCCTCCCGGAATCCGGAAGCTTCGCGCAGCATCCGGCATTTTCCGCCGCAGTTGCCACGCAGCGAGCAACGTCAGCAGCGTCGTCGCAATGCGCGTCCAGATATAGATGTCCACCAATTGCACCAGCGACGCTCGCGCCAGCGCGCAATACACCACGGCCGAAATAGCGATGGCCCGCGCCGGAGTTCCGTAGCGCGGATCGATCTTCGCCAGCCATCGCGGCAAGTAACCATCTTCCGCCATCGCCGCCGGAAGCCGCGTGGTGCACAGGATCGTGCTGTTGGAAAGGGAAGCTGTCCCGATGATCGAAGCCGCCAGCATCAGCGCGCCCAGAACGGGCCCGCCAACTTGCCGCGCCGCTTCGACCATGTAGCCCGTTTTCCACGCGCTCCAATTCCCCAGCGCCGCAAGCGCCAGCGTTCCCGGCACGAGATAGGTCAGCGTGACCAGCACGGAATTCCACGCGAGCGCTCGCAGAAGGGTCTTCTGCCCGCCTTCCATTTCTCCGGCGATGGTCGAGAGTTGCTCGAATCCCGCGTAATTCCACATCGCCAGCGCCAGGCCCGCTCCGAAGACCGCGCCGAACGGTTTTCCCGGCGGCGCGAGCGGCAACATCGGGTTGAACCTCCAATGAAACAGCGCGGCGCCGCACATCCAAACTACCGGCACCAGAATCAGCGCCTGCATTGCCGTTGCCACCCAGCCTGCCGCCTGGATGCCGCGGACGTTCAAATAGGCAAGCCCGCAGAGGAACAGACTCGCCACCGGCCATTTCCAGAATCCCGCAAGCGCAGGAACGTAATTCGCCAAATAGTCCACGATCAGAACGCCGTAGAGACTGTTCAGGAGAAATGTTCCCGCCCAATTCCACCAGCCCCGCTCCAGAACAACGGGACAAACGCCAGAAACAGAATCGCGATCCCCGGGCCGGACAGCGAATAGATCTCTTCGTAGCCGAACGGTCCCGACGCGCAGTAGCTGTAAAACACCGCGAGCAGCGGGAGGAATCCGATCTTTCTGAGAATGGCCGCGCCGGCTGGGTTGGATTGGTTCGGGTCAGAGGCTGGGTTCACTGTGAGGAAAGCTCCGATCGCCGCGCCATCATAGTGAACGACGGCGCTCCGCGCAAGGACGCGGGACGGCAATCTCCTAGTACTTCTCTCAGGTATTCACCTGATTCGTCTTTGCAGGATTCACCGAATGTACATCTTCCGGGAGATACCTTAAAAACCTCGGCGGCAATGAAACTCTAATTAAGTAAGAAGAGATTTATTGACAGCTGAGGAGACTACAATGCGCCGCGAAATCATTGCTAGCTCTTTGTTGGCCATTCTCTTGCTTTCTCCCTGCGGTTCTGTGCAGCAGTCTGCGGCGGCCCAACAAACCCCGCCAGTTTTGCAGGGCGCTTTGAACGCGCTCACCGGCGGCACAGCCGTTGCCGATGTCACGCTCGCCGGCACAGCCCGCCGCATCGCCGGTTCCGACAACGAAACCGGCACCGCGACGCTCAAAGCGCTAGCGACAGGCGAAAGCCGCATGGACCTCAGCTTCGCCTCGGGCCCGCGCAGCGAAGTCCGCGCGTCCTCGTCTGCCGCGGCTGACGCGGCCGGAAGTTGGTCGGCCGCCGACGGCGTCTGGCATCCCATCGCAAATCACAACCTCTTCGCGGACTCTTCCTGGTTCTTTCCCGCCTTGACCATCGGCCGGCTGGCCTCTTCGGCCAGCTACGTCCTCTCGTATGTGGGACAGGAAACAAGAAACGGACAGGCGGTTGTGCATGTTACAGCCTCTCAGCAATTTACGGGCATCCCGGCCGCGCAGGCCCCGCTGTTCCAACATCTCAGCCAGATGGACATTTTCCTCGACGCCGCCACGCTGCTCCCTGCTGCGCTGTTGTTCAACACGCACCCGGACAACGACGCCGGCCTCGACATTCCCATTGAAATCCGCTTTTCGGATTATCGCGCTGTGAACGGCGTCCACACGCCCTTCCACGTTCAGAAGTATTTGAACAATGGACTGGTCCTCGATCTCCACATAAACACAGTCAACCTGAACACCGGCCTCTCAGCGGCCGCATTCAGCGTCCCGTAGCGCGCCGGATCTTCAAGAGGAGATGAGCCGATGACACAGACGAACCGCCTCCCGTTGCTCGCCATCATAGTTCTTCTTGCTGTTGCGAATTCCTCCGCCCAGGCTCCGACGGGCACTCCGCCGTTCGGCAGCTTCGGCGGCGGTCCTGACGTCATCAACCTCGCCAATTTGAACTCGCACATCGTCGCTCCTGTCTTGCACAAGGCGGGCCGCGCCGGCTTCAACTTCACCTACGACCTGAGCTACGACAGCTCGGTGTGGTTCCCCGTCGGCTCGAGCGGCAGCCAAAGTTGGCAGCCGGTCATCAACTTCGGCTGGCGCGGACAGACCGAAGTCGCCACGGGCTACATGAGTCACAGCCGCAGCACTTACACGTGCCAAATCTGGATAGAAGGCACCATTCCCCCTCGGTATACGACCGGTCACGACTATACCACCTCCGACTACGTGTACCACGACTCCTTCGGGATCTCCCATTCCTTCCCGGATGTCTCAACGGACATCGGCCCATGCGGTAGCGGCGGAGGGGGAACCGAGACGTTCCTCGCAGCGGACGGCTCCGGATACACGATTTCAACCGACGGCTCCACTATATTCCAGATGTTTTCCCGGTCCGGAGCTTTGATCAATCCGCCCGTCAGCGCCACCTCCGGCTCAGCCAACGGCATGGACCGCAACGGCAATAAGATCAGCGTGGACACTAGCGGGCATTTTACAGACACGCTCGGCACAACGGCTCTCACCGTTGCCGGCGGCGCTCCGAATCCTTTGACGTTCACTTACACGCCTCCCTCCGGTGGCTCGGCCACCGTCAGCATGTCCTACGTGAGTTACACCGTGCAAACGAACTTCGGTTGCAGCGGCATCGGCGAATACGGCCCCACCAGCAATTCCCTGGTGGATCGAATCACGTTGGCCGACAACAGCTTCTATCAGTTCACCTACGAACCGACATACAACGTATCCGGCGCTGTCACCGGACGCCTGGCTTCCGTTAAGCTGCCTACCGGCGGGACGATTTCTTACCAATACAACATCGGAGGAACCGGTCTTAATGGCATCGCCTGCGCAGACGGAAGCGCTTCAGTTCTTACACGGGCAACTCCTGACGGTACCTGGACCTACGCGCGTTCCGGCTCTTCACCCGCATGGACAACAACTGTCACCGACCCGCAGGGCAATCAAACGGTCATCAATTTCCAGGGAATTTACGAAACTCAGCGCCAGGTGTATCAGGGTGCCGTTGCTCCAGCCAACCTCCTCCGCACCTGGACCACCTGCTACAATGGAAATACTTTAAACTGCCCATCTACGGCGGTTGCTCTGCCTATTACGCGCCGCACCGTCACCGACCAGTACGGCTCCAGCGGCCCCATGTGTCAGCACATCTACAAGTACACCAGTTTCGGAATGCTTACCGAACAGGACGACTACGATTACGGAAGCCCCGGCCCCGGCCCGCTGCTCAAGAAAACCCTGATTACCTTCGCCAACCTGGGAAACAACCTCAACGCCTCGGTCCAGATCGTCACCGTCCAAGACGGCAGCGGCACCACCAAATTCCATCAGGACGTGACCTACGACGAGTCGGCCAAGGAAAACACGCCCTGCATCACCGGCGCCCCGCAGCACGACGATACCGGCCACGGATGCAGCTTCACCGGACGCGGCAATCCCACCTCCGTCACTACGTGGGCCGACATCTCCGCGGGCGTTGCCAGCGCCGTCACCAGCACCATGACTTACGATTCGCTGGGAAACCTGCGCACCGCCACCGACCCGTTGAGTCACGCCACGACGCTGGGTTACACCGACGCATGGTCTACCACCACATGCACGCCGCCCAGCGGCACCAATGCCTATGTGACCAGCGTCTCGAACGCGCTCTCGGAGGTCACAAGCGCGAAGCACGATCCTTGCACGGGCATGCTCGCTTCGGTCACAGACCCCAACAACCAGACCACCTCGTTCAGCTATGATTCCTCGTGGCGCCCGTCGCAGACCAACTTCCCCGACGGCGGCCAGACCAGTTGGAGCTATAACACCACGTCGCTCCCCGCCAGCGTCACCGGCACCACGAAGATGAACGCCACGCAAAACATCGTCGGAACGACCGTGTTTGACGGCCTGGGACGCGACAAGCAGGACCAGCTCAACTCCGATCCGCTGGGCGTCACTTACGCGGACACCACCTATGATTCGGTGGGCCGCGTCGCCAGCGTCTCGAACCCTCATCGAGCATCCGCGATGCCCACCGACGGCATTACCAGCTATCAGTACGACGCGCTGAGCCGCGCCACAAAAGCGATTCCGCCGGACGGCTCAAGCTCGGCGAACAACGTGAGCACAGTTTATTCGAACAACTGTGCGACCACGACGGACCAAGCTGGCAAAGTGCGCAAAGCGTGCTACGATCCTCTCGGACGCATGACCCAGGTCTTCGAGCCGGACGCGACCGGGGCGCTGAATTACGAGACGGACTACCAGTACGACGCGCTGAATAATTTACTTTGTGTCCACCAGCGCGGTACAGATACCACCGCCGACAAATCCTGCACTGACGCAACGGTTCCCGCCAGTTGGCGCCCGCGCACCTTCGCCTATGACGCGCTCTCGCGGCTTACCAGCGCCACCAATCCCGAATCCGGCACCGTCACTTACGCTTACGGCGCCAACGGCAACCTCATCACCAAGACGGCGCCCGCGCCCAATCAGACCGGCGCCGCCACCGTCATCACCACCTACACCTACGATGCCCTCAACCGCGTGACTCAGAAATCCTACTCAGACACCACGACGCCGACGGCGTATTTCATGTTCGACACGCCCTCGCAGTGGGGGCTGTCGATCTCCAACGTGGTCGGGCGGCTGTCCGAGGCATGGAACTACGCCGGGCCAGGCGGCTCCATGGTAGCCTCCGTGTTCAGCTACGACAGCGTTGGCCGTGTGATGTTGAACAATCAGTGTGACCCGTCCGATTGCCCCTCTGGAGGCGCCGGGGTGAATTACACCTACGACCTCGCCAGCGACATGACCTCCTACACCACCGGCGTCGGCGCGACCTTCACGCAGGCGTTCGACACCGCCAGCCGGGCCACTCAGCTTACCAGCAATGAGGTCGACGCCCAGCATCCTGCCACGCTGGCCACGGTAGATTCGTCCCTCGGCTATCTTCCGGCCGGCGCGATTCGCAAACTCACCCTCGGCAATGGCCTGACCGAGACGGCGGCGTATAATAACCGCGTGCAGCCCTGCCGCATGAATGTGAACTCCTCAGGCTCGTACCTCACCAACTGCGGCGACGCTGTGCCCAGCGGAAACGTCCTGGACCTCACCTACGGTTTTAACTCCGGCACGGCCAACAACGGCAACGTCGCCTCCATTGCGGCCACCGGCAACCAATCCTTCAGCCGCACCTACACTTATGATTCGCTCAACCGCTTGGCGACGATGAATCAGTCGAGCGGAAGCGCCACGTCGTGCAGCAGCACTTACGGACTTTCTTGGACCTACGATATCTGGGGCAACCGTACCGATCAAACCGTGACCGGCGGCACCTGCAACGCTTCGCATGTTAGCGTGAACGCCAAAAACCAACTGGTGGACCCGGTCAACAACATCTACCACTACGATGCCGCGGGCAACCTCACGAGCGACGGCTCGCACAGCTACACCTACGACGCCGAGAACCGCCTCATCCAAGTGGACGGCACTCCGGGCACGTGTTCCACAGCGACCGCCTGCTATGTTTATGACGCCCTGGGCCGCCGCGTCGAAAAAATCACCCCCAGCCGGACCAACAACTACATCTATGACCTCGCTGGCAACGTGGTCACGGAATGGTGCTTGGTGCCCGGCTTCACCGGCTGGTGCACCAGCTACATGTACCTGAACGGGCAGCTCGTCGCCCAGTACTCCAGTGGCACCACCTACTTCGTCCACAAGGACCATCTCGGCTCCACGCGCCTGGTCAGCAATCTCAACCAGTCCATCGCCGACAACCTCGACTATCTTCCCTACGGCGAACAAACCGCCGGCGACACCGTCACCACGCACAAATTCACGGGCGACGAGCGGGACTCCGAAACCTCCCTCGACCACACCTGGTTCCGCCAATACTCGCCCTTGCTCGGCCGCTGGATCACCCCCGACCCCTTTGCCGGCTACATTGACAATCCCGAGTCCCTCAACCGCTACTCCTACGTCCTCAACAGCTCGACGAATCTGGTAGACCCGCTGGGCCTGGACCCGGGTCAAGATGATACGCTGCTCCCCAAATGCCCACCGGGCGTCGGGGGCCCAGACGGCGGCGGAAATCAGCCGATGACAATGCATCTTTGCGACGATGGACACGGGCACACATATTGGGTTGGCGATTATGATGGCGAGAAGTGGTGTCCAGAGGGCGGAGGACCATGCGAGTATTGGAATGCGAGGACAAACACGTGGGAGTTCCAGCCCCCGCCCACCGATATAGTTTCTGAGCTGTGGGACTATTTCGAACACGTACCTCTTGCTGCCAGTATTTATATCCCCATTCCCTACACAGTCGGTACAGTGAGCGTTATGATCCCGCTCGCCCACATTCCATCCTCGCACACGAACTGCGTCGGACTTGGACTTGCTGCAACGACACCTACAGGAAAATTCGTCGCTGGCGGCCCACTCCTCCTCGGCAACTTGAACAATGCAAAATCCATCCTTTCGGGATGGGGGTATAACTTTGGCGCTCAAGCTACTCCTTTTATCGGTGTTCAGGCCGTTGCAAATAGTAGCGGCGCGCTCGGCGGTCCTACGTTGGCTACGGGAACCGGTTTGTCGGCAGGATATGGTTATAGCACTTGCCGTTAGATACGGAGGGGAAAATGCCAGATTGGGCGTTCAAGACAGCGTTTCTTTTGGCGGCAAGCCTCATGACACTCAACGGTGTACTTATGCTTATCGCACCGGCCAAGCATAGACGATTCCTTGCTTGGGTGAGCCGAGCTAATTCTTGGTCACTACCAGTTGGTGAACAACCCCAACACGGACTAGAAATTGAGCGCCGCCTGGCGGGGATTGGGCTGGCAGGGATGGGAGTTTTCTTCGCCTGGAGCATGTTCAGAGATGCTACCCGTGGTACGGCGGAGACAGATCTGCCAAAATTGGGCGCCGCGTGGTTTCCGTCGTTCTTAGGGCTGAGTATCTTTGCCCTCGGAGTCTTCGTCATTCTTATGCCTGGGCGAATTGTCCAATGGAGCATCAAACATCAGCCAACGTCACGCGAGATCTCAACTTCAGCATTGGACCGCTGGAGAATGGGGGCGAGGTTGCTCGGGGTCGGATTTCTGTTGGGAGGTCTCTACACTCTTTGGGTTTCCTTGATGCGTTAATAGCAGTTGGGCGGGAGTTCCAGCCTCCTTCCTCAGTCGGCCAGGAGATCCGGATCCTGACGCAGTTGCGGAACCTAGGGCGATGATAGAGACATTGCGATTTCAACCGGACTGATTAGTGATTGTCGGTGACCTGCTCCTCTAGATCCGCGCACCCGATCACACGACCGCTGGCACTACCTTGTGGCACAGCTCGACCCGCCTGCTGACGATGAACCACGTTGTTGAAGCAGCGCGGCGCGGCAGCGGCTGGAAAAACAAAACGTCCCTCCCGGAGCGTGGAGGCTTCACGGGAGGGACGTCTTGCATGAGGAGAGACTCGGAGGCCGAATCGTCGCCTGCGCCGACACGCGCTCGGCAGCAGGCTTGCAGGGACCGGGCGCTTGCCCCACTACAATTCGTCGTTCGGTTTGGGCGGCTCGGGGGCGCGCTCGAAATGGAACATGCGCATTCCGTGCCTCCCTTCTTGCACCGTGAAATCCGCGGGCACCTGGAAGAGCGACGCGGGCGGCTCGGCGCGCTGAACATTGGTCAGCTTGTAAATGGTCTCGCCAAATCGCGGGTCACTTCGCCGGGTCATGACCACGAGTTGCAAGTCGGGCGAGTACCACACTTCGGAAACAATGGTGATGGGCTTTTCATTCCCGATGCGGCCGATGGGAATGGTCCGCGTGGTCCGCGTGCCTTCGGCCGAAACGCCCTCGATCACTTGCGTGCCGAGCGATTCCGTCTTAATCATGTCCGACTCTCCGGTCCTTTCGAAATGCTTCCATGCCCTGGCTCTTTCGCCGGGCCCTTCCTGCATTCTCGGCGTGGCGGTCATCCTGTTGGCGGTCTTGTTTTTCAGATCGAGCACGAAGCGCTGGCCCGCTACCGGGTCGTGAATGATCACGAACCGCGGCGCATCTCCCGACGCTGCCAGCGGGCCAAGGGCAGGCAGGGTCACTTCCCGGCGGAAGCGTCCCTGGCTGTCACGGAATAACGCCGTGCTGGTCTGCCGGTGGATGTGGTTGCCGTCCGCCAGAAGCTGGGTGGTTTCGGAAACAGCCACGGCGGAAAACGGAGAGCCTTTGACAACTTTGCCGCCGCGCATGGGTTCGAATCCCAGCATGTCGAAGCCTTCCGGCGGAGGGGGCGGAGGTTGTTGAGCGAATCCTGCGGGAGCGCCGGGCGGCAAAGCGTGGTGCGCCGGCGGGGCCTGCGCCAAGCCACAGGCAGCAAACAGCCCCGCAGCAAGCACAGCGACAAGAAATTGCATCCCCGAACTACGAAGCTTCATCGATCCTCCTTCTCTCCTGAAAACCGTGACCACGATTGCCGGGCGCGCGCAGTTTTCTCAGCGAACGTAGCGCACGGCCCGCGGCGTGCCGTCCTCGGCAACCAAAAATTCCACCTGGATCAAGTCTGCCGCGCGCTCCTCATTGACCTGCAAACCAAAAGCGTTCAGCGACCCGCGCCGCATGCGGACACGCACCACAGAAGCCTCTTCGGCCGGCAACAGCGGAAAACTGTCCGGCAGCGGAACAAAGTCCTGGGCGCTCTCCGCGTCAGAATCTTGCGCGGACTTGGGCGAGTTGAGCGGATTCGCGGCTCCCTGTTGGGGAACGGCCTGAGCCTGGTCCTGCGGCGGAGTTGCCGTGGGCGGCTGAATTGCAGGCGAATTCGCTTGGGCTGGTGCGTGTGCGGCCAGCGGAGTGGCGGGTTTGGCGCCGGGACGCAGCGTCAGCCCTGCCAGCGCCGCGGCAACGATGACCGCCGCCGCGCCCGCCCAGATCCAACGGCGCCACGCTCGCGCGTGCACTTGCATCGCGCGGCGTTGGCGGAAAATGGTTCTCAGCGCGGCCTCGGCCTGCGCAGACGCGAGAGCACCGCGATCCTGCTCCGCAAGTTCCCGCAAAGCGGCATTCAGCGTCCGCACCTGGTCCAGCAGAGACGAGCAAGACGGGCATTCGCCCGCATGGCTGATGGCCTCAACCCACAGCGGTCCGGCCCGCGCTCCTGCGCGGTCTACATCGTGAGCCACTTCTCCAAATTGCGAGCAATTCATAGCTGCACTTCCTTCCACGTCCTCATCCCGACGCCTTTCGCGCGTTCAGGCGCGCAGGTTGCCGCAACACTTCGAGCTTGGCGAGCAGGAGAGCCCGGCCGCGATGCAGGCGCGAACGAATCGTCCCGACGGCGCAATCGAGCGTCGCAGCCGCCTCTTCATAACTCAATTCCTCCAAGTCGCAGAGCACGACGGCCTCGCGATAGCTCAGCGGCAATGCCAGCACGGCCTGCCGCACACGCTCGGTGGTCTCCGCCTGGGCGGCAGAGGTTGCCGGATCGCCCGTGGCAACAAGCAGCGGATGCGTTGCCCGATTTCCGTTTTCGTGAGCGGGCTCTTCATCGAGCGGCAGGTAGACGCGGTCGCGCTCCCAGCATTTCAGCAAGTGATTGCGCGCCACTCCGATCAGAAATGCAGCCAGCGAACCGCGCGCCGGGTCAAACTGATTCGGGCTGCGGACCAGCACCATGAAAGCCTCCTGGGTTACTTCTTCGGCGACGGCCGGGTTTCCGCTCATGCGCAGCGCAAAGCGGCAGACCGCGCCTTGTCTCCGGCGATACAGGGCCGTGAAGCCCTCTTCCTCGCCGGCCTTCATGCGCCTCAACAGATCGTCATCGGTTGGGTTCTCGACGGGCCTCACCCTCTGAGTTAGACGGCCTGTATTGGGTGCCGTTACAGATTCCTTTGGGAGGAGGGAAAAGTTCCAGAATTTATTACGGCAGTCATTTTGCTGAGGAGGTTATCTGCATGCCCGCCATTTGAGGGCAGAGCCGAGTGTGTGCCGGCGACGCCAAGCGCGCCGCGGCGCTTTCCGCGCGAATCACCGCGGGCGGAACATGCTGCCCGCGATGCGCGTGACCATGCGGCGCGGGGTCAGCCGCTCGCTTTGCGCCATGAGATAGTTTCCCATTCCGGAAATGACGTAACTCTTTCCCGCGGCGAGGGCTCGAAGTCCCACGCGGGCCACTTTTTCGGCTGTTTCCTGGTGCGCCGTGGCGCGTGCGGGCGTCCCGGCAACCTCGCGGAACTCACTCTGGGTCGAGCCCGGGCACAGGCAGCACACGCGCACCCCGAACTCACGAACCTCTTCGGCCAGCGCTTCGGCGAAGAGGAGATCGAACGCCTTGGTCGCCGCATAGGTGGCGATGAACGGGACGCCCTGAAACGATGCGGTCGAACCCAGGATCAAAACGTCGCCATGCTTGCGCTCAACCATGGCCGGCAAAAACAGCCGCGTCAGATGCACGACGGCGGCGCAATTCACCTGAGTCATGGCCAGCTCGCGTGACAGCTCCGACTTATAGAATGGCCCATAATTGCCGAATCCGGCGTTATTCACCAGCAGCTCGATCTCGATGCCTTTGCCCTGCGTAAACGCCAAGAGTTCGTCGGGGGCGCGCGGCAGCATCAGGTCCGCCGCGACTACTTCCACGCGCACGCCGTGCTTGGCGCGCAGTTCCTTGGCCAGCTGTTCCAGGCGGTCGCGCCGCCGCGCCGTCAGCACCAAATGAGCGCCGGCCGCAGCGAGTTGCTCCGCCAGCGCTTGCCCGATCCCGGCACTCGCGCCGGTCACTAATGCCCATTTGTCTCGCCAGCGTTCCATAGGGTCTCCTTTTTTCGCGCAACGTTCCGCTCTGATTCCCATGTGATGCCTGGAAATGCTC